>Ga0209541_10008992_pt1 | contig 16295 bp, 15 predicted proteins | sample RifCSPlowO2_01_FD_184027 | JGI IMG/M metagenome (GOLD analysis project Ga0209541, IMG submission 184027) | Groundwater microbial communities from Rifle, Colorado - Rifle CSP2_plank lowO2_0.1 (SPAdes) (version 2) | ecosystem: Environmental > Aquatic > Deep subsurface > Groundwater | place...
AACTAATTCCAGAGTTTTTACACTTGAGAAACTCTCTTCTTACTGTGCTCTTTTTAACCACTTCTTGTTTAATCATCTTATCTTTTTAAGTGGTGTCAAATGTCTCTGTCCTGTACAATAGAATTTTTGTAGTTATGTTTTTATAATGTAGACTTTAATTTAATCAATTGGATAATAGTTCAACGATTTATGAAATTTGTAGTATAAAAGTGGTTCATATTCATTAATTATTTCTGAAAAGGACATTCTTATATTTGATATTATTCTATAGAAATCATCTAAATCTTTTGTTATTAGGCGAATTTCTATATCTGCATATCCTTCTGTTTTAGTTATGCTTATCACCTCTGGTATATCTGCTAAAAATTCCCTTAACCTATCTTGGTGAGCTATATCATTTTTTAAAAAGAAAAATATTCTGTAGTGTAGTTTTCCTATTTTATTGTAATCAATCATGACTCTATAACTTATTATCACTTTATCTTTTTCTAATGACTTTATGCGTGAACGCACAGCATTTGGAGTAAGTTTTGTTTGTTCTGCTAAATCAAGCAAAGAAACACGACAATTTTCTCCAAGCATACGAAGTATTTTATTATCAATATCGTCTAAAGATACTTTGTTTGAGGGCTCTTGCATTTTACTGCTTTCTCTTTTATCAAATTTGTCAAAAACCTGCTGATAATACCAGAAGTCTGTAACAATAGTTATTCTTTTATCTTTTAGGTACTGCTCATATGATTTCATAATCCCAGAATACTTCTCTCTAAAGTCATAAATGTTTTTTGCAATTATTGCTAAAGAATGATCCCATTTTCCTTGAGTAGATACATTTAAACTTAGTAAATAATTATTAAGATGTTTAATAAAGGATTCCTGTTTTTCTGCTGACATACTATGAAATGTTAAGTATACCAAATAAATTGTAATTCCTAATTTTGATGGATTGATATCTGCATAGTATCCTTGAATAACCCCTTGTTTTTCCAAGTTATCTATATTATATGTGACTCTCTGCTTAGACATCTTTAATCTTCTTGCAAGTATGGATATTGGTTCCCTTGCATGAAAGTCCATAGCTTGCAAAATTTTCTTTTCTACTGGTTTAAGTTCCATATTTGACTTATTGCAGTTTTAGTATATAAATACTTCTTTTTGTCAAAATATTTAGACAAAAGTTATATTTAAGCGAAAAACACAACTCTTAGATGGAAAATGAATCTGGACCTGTAAATGGTGAAATGTCTGAGGGAGTTAAATGAAAACAATGAACCTCAATTATCGGTGCGAAGAATTAGAGCATCTCTATAATGGCCTTTCAGTTGGTAAACAATCTATTGTTTTAGATGCTTTATGCGGAAGGGGTTTCGCCTCAAAGCCATTAATCGGAAAAGCAGGCAAAATTGTTGGAGTAGACAATAAAGTTAGACCAAGCAATTTGCCAAGAGGCATTGAATATTTACGTCAATCTGTTCAAAAGCTCGATTTTAGAGACGCTACCTTTTCATTAGTAATAGCTCACACTGGTTTTCACCATGTTGGACAAGGCAAACGCTCCGAACAGCAGTTAGCAATAAAAGAATTTTATAGAATTCTTCAGTTTCAAGGAAAAATTGTGTTAGCCGATATAGAAGGGAATACATCAGTATCAAAAATTAACGATACTTATGTCCCAAGTCATAATTCTGATTGTATATGGTTAACCAAAACCTATGCTACCAAATTATTAAAAAATGCAGGGTTTAAAGAGGTTAAAGCAGAATCTATCACAATACATTGGACATTTGATAACAAACTACAATTAGAGAAAGTAGTAAAGACTGTTTTTGGTCTTGAAAGCACAATTTTTGAAGAAAGTGACACGATTAAAAATCTGACTATCGAATTGCCGTTTTTGTATGTAAGAGGCGTGAAATGAAACAAGAGCCACTTAACCGACTCACGGTAATGGTTACAGATGATTGTAATTTGAACTGTAAAGGCTGTGTAACTGATGCTCAGAATGGAAAGCAAGGAAAACGCACTATAAATCCTTTTTTTGTTCAAAAAGTTTTTCATGAATATGGAGAAAATTTCAGAGACCGTCAAACTGGGCTTTTGTATCTCTTTTTTTCAGGAAGAGGAGAACCTACATTAAGAATGGATGTTATTGAAGAAATTCATAAAACGGCTAGAGAAATTTTTAGTCTAGAAAATTTGTATGTAGGATTGCAAACCAATGGTGTTTTTGATGATAAAAATGCAAGAAGAATATCAGAGATTTCAGATGTAGTTTGGATGTCGGTTGATGGTGCACCCCAAGAAAATGATAAGATAAGAAAATATGGAACCTTGCTTCAAGCATCAATAGGAAAAGGAGGTTCTTCTGAACAGATTACAAGAAATACAAGAACGCTCCAAGAAAATGGAATCGATGTAAGATGGCGATCGACAATACATGAAACTAACGTAAATAAACAGAGAGAATTAATTGATTATGCTTTAAGTTTAGATATAAAAACAATAGTAGCTGAACCTGCAATTATTTCCCCATCAGTTTCACAAAATGGATTACTCTATTTAGTGAGCCCAGGTAAATTTATTGATAGATTTATAGATGCAAATAATCATGCGAAACAATTAGGCATTAGTTACACTACTGGATTGATGGAAGAGGCACGCAAGATAGCTGATCCATGTGCAAGAAGATGCAAAGAATGTTTTGCTATTGATATTGAAAGAACGCTACCAAAAAGTGCTACTTTGACAACAGATAATAGAATGGTCGGTTGTTATTTAGGTTACGAAGATAACTTAAAAATGAAATCATTAACCTTTGGAAGAATGGAAGGGAATAATTTAGTTATAGATTATGATAAACTAGAACAACTTACTAAAGCATATCGAGAACAAAAAGGATGCCATGGAAGAGAATTAACAGGTCGGGCTGAAGTAAGCCAAGAACTACTAAAAAGATTATTTAATGAATCAAAATTTCCAGAAAATAATTGGAATCATCCATAAGTTTCTCAGAAAAAGAGTATTATAGTTTTAAATAGAGTTATTTTTAGTCAGAAAGACTATCCCTTATCTTTGAAAATGTATCTAGGCATATTTTTATAATGTAGACTTTTGTGTTTACAGGGTAAAAAAGATGGCGAGAATAACTGGTAAATCTGAAGGGCATAAAACTGGAAAAATGTATTCTCATTCTAAACTTTGGTTATTTGAAAGTTGTCCTGAATTTTATAAACTAAAATATATTGATAAGAAAGTTCCTCCGATGCCTACGAGCATGCCTCTTTTTTTGGGAAGCGTTGTTCACGAGGCTCTTGAGTGGCTTTATCATCAAGTTAGACATAGAGAAATGAATGTTGATGAATTAATTGAATATTTTACAGACCAATGGACTTCGCAATTTAATGATAACATAAGAATAGATAATGGTGATGAGATTGACGCGTATAATAAAGGCGTAAGATTCTTGATGGATTATTATACAAAGAATAAACCTTTCAAACAGAATGTTCTTGCAATAGAGCGTAAAATTATTTTTCCATTAGATGAAAATGGAGAATACAAAATTCAGGGTTTTATTGATAGACTGGATATGGCAGAAGATGGAACTTATGAGGTTCACGATTATAAGACAAATCAGTCTATGAAACGAAAGGAAGATCTTGATAGCGATAGACAACTTGCTCTTTATGACATAGGTTTGAGAGAAACTTTCGGAAAAGATATTAAAGTGAAACTGATATGGCATTTCCTTAATTTTAATCTGCAGGTCACTTCTCAAAGAACTCCTGAAGAATTAGATAATCTTCGTAATGATACTCTTGAATTAATTAAAAAAATTGAATCTACAACTGAATGGCCTGCTTGCAAGGGAAGATATTGTGATTGGTGCAATTATAAGAAAGAAAATGGATTGACTTATGTGGGTTTTATTAAGAGTTTTGAAGATGGTATAAAGAAGACTTCATTGCTCGCAGATGAAGTTATAGAGAACAGTGTAGGATAAATTGCATTTTGTTCACAGTTCTCTATCTATATAACTGCACTGAACTGTCCTAGATGCCTTGCAGTTATACAGATGGCCGAGATTGCGAAGTAGAAATGTCAGTTAAGATAGTTATTTAAATAATAATTTGCTTATGGTTTGATGGGTAAGTCTATTGAAGGTATCGAACTTAAGCAACATATCTCTTTTGGAGCAGTTATTTCAACTATAGGCTCAATATTGATTGCTTTAGGCATTGCTTGGTTAATAGCATTAAATTGGTCTGGAATGCCTTCCGCATTAAAAGTTTCAATTTTAGTGATTGCTACTCTTGGAGCTTATGCTGGGGGTGTCTTGTTTAGAATAAAAGATTATCCGACTATAGGGGGTTCACTTCTGGTTCTTGGTGCTTTACTTTACACGCTTAGTATTTTTCTTATTGCTCAAACTTTTAATTTGAGTACCTCACTACAATCAAATGCTTGGTTATTGTTATTATCTGTTGTGGGCATCCTTTTTGCCACGTATATTTTCGATTCAACCCCTAGCTTAGTAATTGCTTTAGCAGAATTTCTTGTATGGATAAGCTTACAATATTTTTCGTTCATGAATATTTTTAGCGGAGTGTTTTCGATAGGTATTCTGACTATAATCTATCTGGCTGTTGGAGTCGGATTATATGGTTTAACCCAGATACATAAGTCCTTGGATCATAAGTTCTCAGATGTTTACAGGTATTGGAGTGCATTTTATATTCTTCTTCTAACTTATATTTTAAGTTTTCAGAGTCTATTACCAATGTTATGGCCAAGTGAATTTGAATTAACGTCTAGTGTTTTATTCTTCTTAATAGGTATTTCATTTTTTGCAATAATTCTGACAATTATTGGAGCCTATATGGCTGTTGAAAAAAACAAACTTTCTGGAAAAGAAGTTTTAAGTTTTATAGGTTTAGTTCTTCTTTATGTCTTACTAATCAGTTTAGCAAGTTTGGTTTCCGGAGATATTTATGGTGCCTATAATGGCTCAATTAGTGGCGGTCTTTGGGCAATGTGGCTTTTCGATAACGCTTTATTTATTCTTGTGATTTTATCTGTAATAGGCTATGGAACTAAATACAAGTCTACTAGAATTGTGAATTTAGCAATAATGTTCTTTGCTCTAGACATTGTAACAAGATATATAGGATTTATTATGGACTTTGGAGGACAAATGGGTTTTGCAGTCATGTCTATTATAGGAGGGATAATTCTCATTGCTGGAGGATGGGGAATTGAGAAATGGAGAAGAAAGTTAATAGATAAGACAAAAGAATGATAATTCAATATGAATTCTAAATCTAAAAATAAAGAATATTTGAAGTTAGGGGTAATTGTTTTAGTTTTTCTGTTTATATTGGGTGGGTTTTTGTTATATGTTTCATACCCTCTGTTGAGCACAAAAAAAGTAGTTTTAGCAACTCAACCAGTTGATCCATTTGATATACTCCGAGGACAGTATATGACTATTAGATATGAAATTGGAAATATTCCTTTGATTAGAGGAGCACAAGTGGGAAATCAGGTTTATGTTACCTTGTTAGAAGATACTAGTGGAATATCGAGGTATGAATCTTCTTCACTGGATAAACCCTTACTTGATGAACTGTTCATTAGAGGGAGAATAATATCTATATCTGAAGATAGCATGAGATTAGAATATGGAATAGAACAATACTTTTTTGAAAGAAATGCGAGAATTGAAGCGATAAACATTGATGTAGAAATAAAACTTAGCGATAATGGTGGTGCAAGAATTTTCAGACTTCTAAAAGATGGGCAACCAGTTAATATTATTTATGAGAACAAAACTTATACTTCTTAATATTTCAAATATTTTTATATGATTACTTAGAGCTCAATTTACTTTTTCACCAACCGCTACTGTTTTTCTAGAACTGCGAGAAATAACTAAGGCTGGTTCTTGACCTATGATTTCTATTTCTTCTTTAAAAACTATTATTGCATTTTTCTCTGAAAGAATTATTATTTTATTTACCTCTTTGTTTTCCGTGCAAAATCAACTATTAATTAAGAAGGTGATTTAGATTATTATGAGGGGGTGGACTATTACTGAAAAATAAACTTATTAAAGATTGTTTGATTCTAGAAGTTAATTCCTTCTTGCCTAATATATGATGTCCTAATTCCCCCCTCAACTCGTAATACACAATTTCCAACTACCCTCGATAAGTTTCCTTCTCGTTTTAACAATTCTAATGAATAATTTGAGGGGAAAACTGCTTCGGCTTTTGATTCATCATATATCCCTCTTCCTTTAACAATACTAGCACTTTTTTTTAGTGCACCTATAAGGAAGTCTATATATTTTTTACCAATATGCTTATGCTCAATTTGGTCATGCTCTTCTGGAAATTCCATTTCAAAAGAGTGGATTGGCCAAACAGATACCGGTGATTTAAATAAATCTTGATGTAACTCATTTGCCACTCTTGGAGCAAAGGGATATAACAAACTTAATTGATGTCGAAGTGTTTGGAAACCGCACACTTTAGTGTGCGGAACACTTCGAGCATCCAAAAATCGAGCACCAATCAAACATTGCCTTTTAAGGCGTGGTGGTGCATCGATTTTTTGATTTATATATCTCATTTTACTTTAGTTTTTATGGGTTTTTTTAAGGATAAGGAATTAAAATATTTGTGGCCTTTTTATTAGAATTTTTTGGGTTAATACCCCACAGCTTGCTGTGTAGTAAAAATTCTAATTAGAAACTTTCGAATCAGAAATCTCCGAATACCGCGGAGCTTGCTCCGATTCGGTAGGAGATTTCAGAAAGTTTCTTTATTTAGATGCAATTTTATCTCCCTTATTATTTTTTGCCCCTGCTTTTTATGTAGTCTATTTTTTAGAAATTAATTTTAGTCTTTTTCAAATTAGTTTGTTAATGGCATCAAGTTTTTTATCTGCGTTTATTTTTGAGATACCTACTGGAGCTATTGCAGATTTATATGGGAGAAAATTATCTGTTTTAATTGGCTATTCTATAGAGGCAATAGGATTTTTATCTTTATTTTTTATTGATGGATTTTATCCTATTATGTTTGCCTTGATATTGGTAGGTTTTGGCTCAACATTTTCTTCTGGAGCAAAGGAGGCTTGGGTTATTGATTTAGTTAAGAAGAAGAAAGGATTAGATAAAGAATACTTTGTTAAATCTCAAAGTTTTGACAATTCTGCACTTCTAATTTCAGGATTTATAGGGGCATTTGTAGTTGGAATGTATGGTCTGAAATCAATTTGGATAGTTGCATTTTTTTCTTTCTTAATATCTATTTTTGCTTTAATATTTGCTGATGAAAAATATAGTAAGAAAAAAAGAAGTGTGAGAGATTCATATAAAGAGATTAAAGATCAAACAAAGATCTCTGTTAAGTACAGCTCAAAGCATCCAGTATTATTCTGGATTTTTGTTGCCGGATTCATACTTATTTTTAGTACAGCTTTTAGTGATGGTTTAACTTGGACTCCTTTTCTCCAAGAGTTAGGATTTCCTGATTATGCTTTCGGATATCTTTGGTCTGCAATTGCAGGATTATCTATATTTTCTCCTTGGGTTTCTAAAAAGTTTCTAAAATCCGATACTGAAAAAAGCCAGAGAAACTTTATTGCAGGCGGAATACTAATCACCTCATTAATCACTTTTTTAGTGTTATTTGCGAATAATCTTATTTTTGCCCTTGGGATAACTCTTTCTAGTGTATTTGTATATGCCTCATTACACCCTGTAGAAAGATGTTATTTTCATAGATTTATACCAACAAAACTTAGAGCCACCATTGGAAGTGTTGAAGCGATGATAGCAACATTAGCTATAATTATCTCTTACCCTATAATTGGTTTAATGGTAGATTTGATAGGCCCTAGATATACTATTGCCATAGGGAGTGTTTTAGCGTTACCTTCTGCAATAATCTATTATCAAATAAAGGATTTCAAAAAATAGAGGTAAAACGAACTTTAATTTTAGATTTTTAGCGAATAAGATTGTAAATGATATAAAAGCTTAAATATGGATTTTGTTTGGAACTTTCGCGCAGTTGATTTTATTCCTTTTATGCGTGCCATGTTGGTTAAAAAGGTGTTAAAAAAATAATGAAATTTGATGATAATGGACTTGAAGACTCTGACTCTGTAGAAGCTCCATTTGAATTAAGACAAACTTCTGACTTTTCTAAACCTTATTTTTTAATTGAAAGATATTTCACTAAATTAGGAAATAATCCGTTTAAATATAATATGTTTGGAGCACCAATTAACTGGATTAGTGAAGATGTTGGAGTTAATGACGATATGGGAAAGATTGTATTTACTCAGAAGGGTGTTTCTAAACCTGATTCTTGGAGTAGCCTTGCACTTAAAGTTGTTGCAAGTAAATATTTTTGGGGAGATCAGGCAAAAAATGAAAGAGAAAATTCTCTTGAAAAATTGATTGGACGTGTTTCAAGATTTATTTCTCGCCAGGCAGTTAAACAAAAATACTTCTCTTTAGAGGAGGCAGATATTTTACGTGATGAAGTTGCTTCTATTTGTTTAAATCAAATGGCTGTTTTTAATTCACCTGTATGGTTTAATGTTGGAATTCAAGAATATGATTCTAATGCTGGAGGAGTTTCTGCATATATATGGGACTCTGAAACTGATAAAATAATTCATTCTCTTAAAAATATGGATAGACCTCAGTGTTCTGCTTGTTTTATTCAAAGTATTGAAGATACAATGGATTCTATAATGGCTGTTCAAGTTGCTGAAGCTAATTTGTTTAAAGCAGGTAGTGGTACAGGAACTAATCGTTCTATTTTGAGAAGTAGTAAGGAAAAATTGACTGGTGGTGGACGTTCTAGTGGTCCTCTTTCTTTTATGAAAGGTTATGACTCTTATGCAGGAGCTATTAAATCTGGAGGAAAGACTAGACGTGCTGCCAAGATGGAAATTTTAAATCTTGATCATCCAGATGTAATCGATTTTATTGAAGCTAAACAAAAAGAAGAGAAGAAAGCTTGGGCTCTTATTGAACAAGGTTATTCTGGAGGGATGAATGGTGAGGCTTATGCAAGTGTTTCATTCCAGAATTGTAATATGTCTGTTCGAGCTTCAGATGAATTTATGGAAGCTGTAAAATCTGATGGGGAATGGCAAACCAAATTTGTTAAGGGTGGAGCGGTTAGTGAAACGTTTAAGGCAAGAGATATTTTGCGCAAGATTGCTGAAGGAACTCATATTTGTGGAGACCCTGGGATGCAGTTTGATACTATAATAAATAAATATCACACCTCTAAAGTTTCTGGTCGAATTAATGCGTCTAATCCGTGCGTCACAGGAGATACAAAAGTCTTAATGAAAGATGGTAGGTGGTCTCGTATTGACTCTTTCTTAGATAAAGAAAGTACAATTATTACAAATACAGGTTTAATTCAAGAATCTAAAATAAAGGGTGCTTTTAAAACAGGAACTAAACCTGTATATTTACTTACAACCCAGTCTGGCTATGAGGTTAAATTAACAGCTGACCATAAAGTATTTACAGTTAATAGGGGCTTTGTAGAGGCTTGTGAACTAACTAAAGATGATTATATTTTACTCCCAAGTTATGCTGTTAGTGAGATAAATGAAGTTGATGACAAGAAATTCTACCAAATGTTAGGAGTTTATTTGGGCGATGGATGTGGAGGAGACATAAGCAATACTCGCGGAATACAATTTACTATGCATAAAGAAGAAGAAAAAGGGATCTTAGAAGATTTTGCCGAATATGTTGCCTCTAATTACGAAAGATTAACTCATAAGAATTCTCCTGCTACGATCCAGATTACTAATACTTCTTCTAAATATGTAATTACAAATACTCAGCTCATTAACAAATTTGGGCAGTTTATTGAATTTAATCAATTGTCTCATCAAAAATGTATCTCTGATTCTATCTTTGCACTCCCGTTGGGAGCACAAAAGTATGTCTTACAAGGATTATTTACTGCTGATGGAACTGTGGCTAATTATGGGGAGAAATCTCAATATGTTGCCTTAGATTCTACAAGCTTGCAATTATTGAAAGATGCGCAATTACTTCTTTTAGGATTTGGGATTAAGAGTAAAATCTATGCAAACAGGAGAGCTGGTAAAGATACAGCATTGCTACCTGATGGAAAAGGTGGACTAAAAGAGTATAAAGTAAATGAGATTCATTCGCTTAGGGTTTCTCGTTCTGGAAGAGTACAATTTGAAAAATTAATTGGTTTTATGCCTCAATCTCTTAAAAATCAGAAATTAACTAAATTAAATAAAGAAGTTGAAGCTTACCAAGATAAACCGATCGATGCTGTTAAATCCTTGGAATATAATGGAGTTGAAGATGTTTATGATCTAACTGAACCTATTACTCACACTTTTGTTGGTGGGGGAATAACGCTTCACAATTGCTCAGAATATATGTTTTTAGATGATTCTGCTTGTAATTTAGCTTCTATTAACTTAATGAAATTTCTTAATTCTGAAAGCAAGTTTGATACTGAGGGTTTCAAGAAAGTTGTTGACCGTTTTATAACTTCGATGGAACTTCTTGTTGATGGTTCTAGCTACCCTACTGAAAAGATAACCCAAAACTCTCATGATTTTCGTCCTTTGGGACTCGGGTATGCTAATCTTGGCGCTTTACTTATGAGCTTTGGTCTTCCATATGATTCTGATGAAGGTCGCGCCGTTGCTGCAGCAATTACTGCTTTGATGTGTGGGCAAGCGTATAAAGCGTCTGCTAAAATTGCTTCTATTGTTGGACCTTTCCCTAGATATGATGAGAATAAAGAGTCTATGCTTGAAGTTATTAAAATGCATAGAGATCATGTGAAAGATATTGAAGTTAAAAAGATTCCATATGATTTGAGGTACTTAGTCAATGAAGCCTGGGACGCATGGAGTGATGCTTATGAACTTGGCCAAGAACATGGATTCAGAAATTCACAAACAACAGTTTTAGCACCTACTGGTTGCTTGACAGGAAACTCTTTAGTTTCTACAGATAAGGGGCTGATAAGACTGGGGAACATTGGAAATAAAAAGGGTTCTCAATGGCAAGATGTTTCATTTAAAGTAATGACTGATGAGGGTCCTAGAGATGCAACTAAATTTTATGTGAATGGGCAGGCAAATACGCGAAATATTGTTACTTCTTCTGGATATGAAATTCAGGGAACAGAAAAACATAAGATTAAAGTTCTTAACCCTTTAAATGGTAGTTTTGATTGGAAAAGATTTGATGAAGTGAGCGAGGGAGATGTTATTCCTCTTGCTATGAATACTATTTTTGGAGAAGAAAAAGAAATATTGCTTCCCTTAGTACCAGAGTTGCATTGGAATACAGACTATAAATTAATAACTCCTAAGGTTATGACTAAAGAGTTAGCTGTTCTTATTGGTTATTTTATGGGCGATGGTAGTCTACATAGCAAGGGACTGAGATTTTGCGTAGATAATAAAGATGAAGATGTAATTGATCATTTGAAACAGTTAATTAATGATTTATTTAATTTGGAGGTTCATATTTCTCAAAGAGAGGGATATAAGGAGGTTTCAGTTCATTCTGTGCCCCTGGTTATGTGGTGGGATGCTTCTGGGTTTTCTAAATTAAAACCTTCTTTAGAGCATACTGGAAAAGGTTATACTCCTTACATACCTGATGCGATATTACATACCAACGATAGAAAGATATATTCTGGATTTCTTAAAGGATTGTTTGAGGCCGATGGAACTGTTGGTGCGGGTAATCCCAGTATTTGTACTTCAAATAAGGATTTTGCCCAAGAGATTAGAACTTTGCTTTTAAGTCTAGGTTATCCGACTAATACTAAAATAGATACTTCTGGTTTTGGTAATGCTCCAATTTATATATTAAGATTAAAAAATATTTCTTACAACAAAAACTTCTTAGATTCAATTGGATTTATTAGTAATAGGAAAATGAGTTCTATTGCTACCCGAAGCACTCAAACGGCTAAAAGAGATTATGTTTATTTGCCTGAAGATATTATTGAAGAAACCTCTCCGGTTGGAAGTATGCAAAGCGAGGCAGTTTTACTTTCTCTTAGAAGACATCAAGCTATTCCAAGAGAGATGGCAATGAGATTATATCAAGATACTAAACATCCCCAATTGTTGTGGGCTCTTCAGTTTTTCTATGATAAAATTGTGAGTAATGTGGATGGAGGAATACAATCTACTTATGATATTTCTGTCCCTGAAAATGTTACATATACAGCTAATGGATTTATTAGCCATAATACTATAGCTTTTATGATGGATTGTGATACCACTGGAATTGAGCCAGATATTGCTCTTGTAAAATATAAGGTACTTTCTGGAGGGGGAATGTTAAAAATCGTCAATCGTTCTGTTGGTCTTGCACTGGAAAGATTAGGTTATGAAGAGCAGCAAACTAAAGACATTTTGGATTATATTAACACTCGGGAGATGATTGAAGGTGCCCCAGGATTAAAGCAAGAGCATTTGGCTATCTTTGACTGTGCGTTCAAGCCAGCTAATGGTAAACGATCTATTCATTACAAAGGGCATGTTCTTATGATGGCTGTTTGCCAACCATATATCTCGGGAGCCATTTCAAAAACAATCAATATGCCAGAATCTGCAACTGTTGAGGAGATTATGGAAGCTTATATTTTTGCATGGGAAAGGGGACTAAAAGCTGTAGCTATTTATCGCGAGAATTCTAAAAGGGGACAACCTTTGAATACTAAGAAGACTGAAGGAGAAGTTGTTAAGAGGGGTTCTGTTGAATCTGAATTTAAGCAGGGAAGAGAATATATGCCACAAACGCGCAAGTCTCTTACTCATAAATTTGAACTTTCAGATCATAAGGGATACTTGACTGTGGGGCTGTATGATGATGGTCGCCCTGGAGAAATTTTTGTGATGATTGCAAAGCAAGGTTCTACTGTTCGTGGACTGATTGATGCTTGGGCTCTCTCAATATCCATGAATTTACAGTATGGAGTTTCGGTGAAAGATTTGTTTAGAAAGTTTAGACATCAAAAATTTGAACCTGCAGGTTTTGTCAGAGGCTCTGGAGATAAGGGTAAACTTGATAAAATTCAAGTTCCTATTAGGACTGCATCATCTATTGTTGATTATGTATCTCAATTTATGATTAACAATTTTGGACAAGCTTCTGCAATTGTTGAGATGACAATTCCTCAAATGGAGAAAGATTCATTTAAAGAAGAGCAAAGAGATTTAACTGTTTTCACTTCTGATGAAGGTTTAGTTTGTGGTTTGTGCGGTGGTCCTGCTAAGAGAATAGGAAATTGTGCAATTAAATGCACAAGTTGTAATCAAACTCAAAGAAGTGGTTGTGGGGAATAATTCAGATGTTTAATATTGTTTTTAAACATACATTATTTTTTAAATCAAAAAATCGATGCACCACCACGACTTAAAAGTCGTGGTTTGAAAAGGTGCTCGATTTTTGGATGCTCAAAGTGTTGACCACATTCTAAAGAATGTGGTTTTAGGGAAACACTTTGACATGACAATGGTCTAAATTTTGTATGGATTTTGAAAAAGAATCATTGCAAGCAGTTTATTTAACAAAAGAAGGAGGAGATTATTCTTTAAGAGGAAAACCTTCAATTATTCAACAGATAGAATCTAGAGCATATGAAAGAGTTATTATATTATTAGAAAAAAGTGCAAGAAGTGTAGGGCAGGCTGGAAGAGTCTCAACAGAACGCGGAGATGTATTAGAAGTATTGTATAATGGAGCTTTAATTACAGTTGTTAATCATGAAAAAGAATTTGGAATGGGAAGAGGGATAGAAATAGAAGCAGAGAGCAAAAAAGGATTAGAAAAAGTTATAGGATTACTAGGGTTGCCTAAGAGTTGATTTATTTCTTATTTTTAGTTTTCTTGATTGTTAGTTTTCCGTCTTTTACATCTACTTTTAATTCTTCTCCTTCTTCGAAACCTGCTTCCTTAACCATTAATGGAGGTATATTTATTACATATTTATAATAATCTTTATTTTTGTGTTTTCTTAGAAATCTTTTTTGAAGTTTCATATTAATTGTTAGAACTTTTATTATATAAATCTTGAGGCACCTCAAAGTTTATATATGTGAGGTGCCTAATTAATTAGTGAAATATAAACATCTTGGTATTGGATGGAAAAGTAAAGTTATGCTAAAGAGAGCTACTTATAGTATCTCCATTAATAAGTTAGTTGCTGATGGAAACTGCCTTGAAAAAGGGAATGAATTATATTGTTATTTGACAGAAGATGAAAAAAATAGAAAGTGTGTTATTATCTATCTTGATGGTGAAAAGAAAAAATAAGGAGTATGTTTTTGCATACTCAAAAAAGAACGCTTTAGATATATAAGTTTTGAATTTTATTAGACATTATGAGTGAAAGCCAATCAAGATATAGCATTGTTGAAAGACTTACCCAGAAGAAACTGGATATCATTACTGAGGATCTTGAGATAAAAGAGGATATTAAGAAAATGGAACAGAAGATAGAACGATTAAAGAAAGACTTGGCTGAATGGGAAAATGACGTTCAGCAAGATAATGAAAGAAGTAAAATAATGAAAGAAAGAGAGATAGAGAAATCTGAAATATTTCTTGAAAATTCTATTAAAAGAAAAGTGGCAAAGGAAGAATCCCTTAAAGATAAAATTAAGGCAGTTGATAATGCCTTGGGGAGAATTGAGGAAATAAGCAAGACTTCTCCTACAACCCAACAATCATGAGCTCTAAAAAACAAAAAAGGCCATGCGCCTGAGCTCCTAAATGGAAAGAATATGTGAAGCCATGTTGCTACATAATTAATATATTGGGCTGCAGAAATGTAGCCTTCATATTAGTCAAATATCAAAATGAAACCTATAAAAATTGAAGATTTTCCAAAAATAGAATCTCCTTTTGTTAGAGAAATGAGAATGGGAGAATATATAGTAACTTCAAGAATAAGTCTCGAATATGAATGGGTTTTTACAGATGATAAAGTTATTGCAGTTGAGAAATTGGATGGAACAAATGTTTCTATTCTCATACAAGATGGAGTAATAACCTCGGTTTGGAATAGGACTGAAAGAATTCCCTTCTTTAACAAAGGCAAGAAGTGGCTTATTGAAGGTGTATTGAATAGTTATGAAAGAGGTTATATGGAGTTTCTTGCTGATGGACAGCATTTTGGAGAATTGATTGGACCAAAGGTGAATGGAAATCCATACAAATTGGAAGAACATTTGTGGATACCTTTTTCCACATTTGTACAAAAGCACTTAAGATATAAGAGCTGGGGAAAATATCCTAAAGACTTTCAGACAATTTCAAATTGGTTTGAGAGAGATTTGATTCCTCTTTATGCTTCAATGGTGCATGGAGAAGAAGGGAGAAAATCAGGATTTGTAGAAGGAGTTATTTTCTTGCATCCAGATGGGCGGATGGCTAAACTAAGAAGAGATATGTTCTCATGGTTTAGCGAGACCAGGCATAGGGATAGAGGTCAAAATGAATAAGAAAGAAATAATCAAAAAATATGGAGAGAAATTACTTAATGAAATTTCCGAAGCAGGATATTTAGATGGAATTACAGTTTCCATAAATAAGGATGGTGAAGTTGATATTTCTGAAGATGATATAATTATTGCTATCAAGATGCTTAAATGTAAAAAAATAGAAAATTGGGAATGGGATTAGTATGAGTGAAAAAATAAGATATCAAAAAATCGATGCTTGAATGGTGCTCGATTCATCAAAAACATACTTGTTTTTGAATGTCATCGCAATGTCGGTGCATTGCGAGATTTGGATGTGTCAAAAACTTCTGTTTTCTGGATGATCGACATGCTATGCATGATCGACACAAGAAATTTCTTCCAAAAGAGAAATTTCTGCACAGAAGTTTGTCATGTCAAAGTGTGTCTGAAGAACACTTTGAACACCTCAAGATTTGATAATCTTGAAGGCCATCAAAAATCCACAAAAGATTTTTGAGGTCCAAAAGTCCTCACGACGTTACAAAAAGGACTTTTTGATTGTGAACAAACTTCTTGCTTCAAAAATTTTCAATTTTTGACATAGGGAAACACTTTGACATAAAAAAGTTAAGAATAAAATCAAAAAATCGATGCACCACCACTCACTAAACAGGCTGTCCCATAATTAGTAAAGTATAAATACTTGTTTGTCGTCTATATATTAACTAAATATTTTATTTTACCGTCGGTAAAATAAAGAGGTG
>Ga0209541_10008996_pt1 | contig 16292 bp, 13 predicted proteins | sample RifCSPlowO2_01_FD_184027 | JGI IMG/M metagenome (GOLD analysis project Ga0209541, IMG submission 184027) | Groundwater microbial communities from Rifle, Colorado - Rifle CSP2_plank lowO2_0.1 (SPAdes) (version 2) | ecosystem: Environmental > Aquatic > Deep subsurface > Groundwater | place...
CGCGGACGCGATCGAAACCGCGGCGGGACTCGCGAATGGTTTTGTCGTCGTCAAGTCGGGAAAAGACTCGAAATCGTATTCGAAAAAGCTTTCATGTGACGAGCACGAGATCAGTTTTGAGGAATTACAGCCGCGAATGTTCAGTTTTAATTCGCCGTTTGGCGCTTGTGACGAATGCCACGGAATCGGATACAAGCAAGAGTTCGATCCGGATCTCGTAATTCCGGACAAAACCGTATCGATCCTAAAAGGCGCGATTGCACTGCCGGGATTCGGTTCTTTGACGGGTTGGCGCGGCCAGCAACTCGCGTCTTTGGCCCGGCATTTCAAGTTTTCACTGAATGTTTCGTGGAACCAGTTGTCCAAACAATACCAGAAAATCATTTTGTACGGAAGCGACGAGCCGGTGAAGTTCGAATACAATTCCGTTAATACCGATTCGAGTTTTTCGGGAACCACGCGGTTTGAAGGAATCATTCCGTTGCAAAAACGATTGTATACCGAAACCAAGTCCGAGCGCAGACGCCAGGACATGGAAGAATTCATGCGGGTTCAGACGTGTGAAACATGCAAGGGACACCGGTTAAAACCGTTGAGTTTGGCGGTGACTGTCGGCGAAAAAAACGTCATCGAAGTCTCTGATTTAACGGTGTTGGATCTGGTTGATTTTTTCAAGAACCTGGATTTGTCCAAAAAAGATTTCGAAATCTCTCGACAGGTTTTAAAGGAAATCCGCGACCGGTTGTTTTTCATTCGAAACGTGGGATTGGGGTACTTGACGTTGTCTCGTCCGGCGGCAACGTTGTCGGGCGGCGAAAGCCAACGGATTCGCTTGGCGACGCAAATCGGGTCCAATCTGACCGGCGTCATGTATATTCTGGACGAACCAAGCATTGGCTTGCATCAGCGGGACAATCAGCGTTTGATCGAGACCTTGCAGCGCTTGCGGGACCTGGGAAACACCGTGCTCGTCGTGGAACATGATGATGATACGATTCGGCAAGCCGATTTCGTGATCGACATCGGTCCCGGCGCGGGGATTCACGGCGGATTTGTCGTGGCTACGGGGACTCCGGCGGAAATCGAGGCGAATCCGAAGTCGCTTACGGGAAAGTTTTTGTCCGGAAAAGAAAAAATTCCGGTTCCCAAAACCCGTCGGAAATCCGAAAAAAAACTGGTGTTGTTTGGCTGCAAGGAACACAACCTCAAAAACATCGACGTCGAGTTTCCGCTGGGGGTCATGACGTGTATTACTGGGGTTTCCGGCAGCGGAAAAAGCTCTTTAATCAATGATACCTTGTTTCCGTTGCTTTCGAATCGCTTGAATCACTCCGATTTGAAAGTGGGTCTGTTTTCAAAGCTCACGGGCCTGGATCAGATTGACAAGGTCATTAATATTAATCAACAGCCGATCGGCCGAACCCCGCGATCGAACCCGGGAACCTATATCGGGGTATTCGATTTGGTCCGGGACTTGTATGCGTCCACTCGCGAAGCGAAGATTCGGGGTTTTGGACCGGGTCGTTTTTCGTTTAACGTTCCGGGGGGGCGATGCGAAGCGTGCGAAGGCAACGGATCGAACACGATTGAAATGAATTTTTTGCCTGACGTCACGGTGGTTTGCGAAGAATGCAAGGGAACGCGGTTTAACCGGGAAACGCTTTCGATTACGTACAAAGGAAAAAACGTTTCCGATGTATTGAACATGAGCGTCGAAGAAGCGGTTGTTTTTTTCGAGAATATTCCGCGGATTCGCAACAAACTCGCGCTTTTGGCGGACGTGGGTTTGAATTACATCAAAATGGGTCAAAGCGCGACCACGCTTTCCGGCGGAGAAGCCCAGCGGGTGAAAATCGCGAAAGAATTGTCCAAACGCGAAACGGGTTCCACGATTTATCTGCTGGACGAGCCGACGACGGGACTGCATTTTGCAGACGTGAAAAAACTATTGGAAGTCCTCAATCGTCTCATTGCGAGCCGTAATACCGTGATTATTGTGGAGCACAACCTGGACGTGATCAAATCCGCGGATTACATCATTGATTTGGGTCCGGAAGGCGGTTTGGGCGGCGGACAAATCATTGCCAAGGGCACTCCGGAAGATGTTACGGCCAATTCGAAGAGTTATACGGGTCAGTTTCTAAAACAAACCCTTTCACCCAAAGAAAAAAATGTTTCTTCGCCGATCAATGAAAAAACGGATTAAGAATAACGTTCCCGGGTTTTAATGGAAAAAACGGCGGATTCTTTGGCCGCAGTGAGAAACGTCAACAGGTCTTCCTGGCGTTTTCGGAATTCGGGGTCGCTCCAGACGCGGGCGTCTTTTTCATAGATCATGCGGAATTTTTTTCCCATGAATGGGCCCAAGACTTTTTTTCGGGCATTCAAGTACGAATGAATCTCGTCGGCGATCCGAAGGATGCGGTGCGTGCGCAAAATTTCGTCTTCGCACAGCCGGGCTTGCCGAAGCAACCGGGCATCCATTCGTTCGGGGTCACCGCGGGTTCTGTCGCGGCCCAAATTTCTTATTCGCCGACTCAGTCGATCAAGTTCCGCGGTATTTTCTTTGATCAATCCAAACCGCTGGCTGGATACATCGACTTCGGTTGAAAATTGTCTCATTTTTTGCTGGATTACGGGTCCCAGCCGGTATACGCGTAACGCCAAAGCGATTTTTTTTCGGACCGGACCCGGTTTTCGGCCATCCACTGGTTTTAGCAGTCTGTTTTCGCTTTGTTCCAGTTGTTTGGATGCGAATACCCGCGCTTTTCGACGGATGACGCGGGCTTTTCGCCTGACATTCAGGATTTTTTCTTTCAAAATTTTTCTTGGTCGCGGCAAAGCCATTTTTCCCGATTCAAATGGTTTTTTTTTCTTATTATTCGTTTTGGTGGTCGAATACCTTAAAAAAAGTCTTGTACATAATTACTTCATGCCTTCTTTTGTTTCGCTTGCCCCTCATTCGCCCGGCGTTTACCTCATGAAAGACGCTTTGGCGACCGTGATTTACGTTGGCAAAGCCAAGGACCTCAAAAATCGCATTTCGAGTTATTTTAACAACAAAAAACATGATTCGAAAACCATGCAATTGGTGGAGCAGATCGCAGATATTGAATTCATCATTACGTCGAATGAAACCGAAGCCTTGATTTTGGAATCGAATTTGATCAAGAAATTCAAGGGAAAATACAACGTCGATTTGAAGGATTCCTATCGTTATCCGTACGTCAAAGTCACGAACGAACCGTTCTCAAAGATTGTGGTGGTGCGAGAACCCAAAAAAAACCTTGACCCAAAAGACCTGGTTTTCGGTCCGTTTGTGGACGGTTCTGCGCGCCACACCATGATTGACATGGTCGAAAAAACTTTCAGGATCCGAACCTGTAAAACCCTTCCGAAAAAAGCGTGTTTGAAATTTTATATGGGACAATGCACGGCGCCTTGCATCCAAAACGTTTCGCGCGAAGAGTACGCCGTTCAGGTTGAAAAAGCCGCGGATTTTTTTTCGGGAAAACGCGAAACCTTGATTTCGATTCTGGAAGAAGAAATGAAATTGCTGGCCAAAAGCCAGAATTTCGAATTGGCGTTGCAGAAACGCGAGGCCATCGAGACATTGAAAGGAAAAATGGAAAAGCAAGTCGTGGACACGTTCAAAAACAAAAACCAGGATTTCATCGCGTTCAAAAAAACGGAGGACGGCGTTCGCTTGCTGGTGCTGCCGTTTCGTCGCGGAACGTTGCTTGGAAAAAAACTTTTTTCGTTTGATTCAAAGCTTGTTTCGACGGATATCGTCGAGGATTTTTTGCTTGAGTATTATTCGCAAAACGTTCCGCCGCATGAAATCGTTTTGTCGGAGCCGATCGCGCGCGCCGATGAAATCATGATTGTCTTGTCCGATTCGGCCGGTTATCCGGTAGCGGTGCGTTGGAATCCCTCGGCGGATGCCAAGCGAATGCTGGATATCGCCAAAAAAAACCTGGAATACGCGTTGAATCCGACGGCGGATCCATTGGTGGAACTGAAAACGAGGCTGTTTTTGCCCAAGACCCCTAAGCGCATTGAATGCTTTGATATTTCACATATGGGCGGGTCCGAAACCGTGGCGTCCATGGTGGTGTTTGAAAACGGAAAACCCAACAAGGCGAATTATCGAAAATTCAGGATTTTGACGGCGCAACCGGGAGACGATTATGCCGCGATGTTTGAAGTGTTGGACCGCCGGTACGGCGGAAGCTTGTCCAAAGACTTGCCGTTGCCGGATTTGGTGGTCGTGGACGGTGGAAAAGGCCAGTTGTCCACGGCGCTTATGGTATTCCGAAAAATGAATTTGTCTCTTCCGGTCATCGGGTTAGCGAAAAGAAACGAGGAAATATTCGTTCCGATTCGCAGTACAGCGATCGCTCTTGATCGAAGCAGCCCCGGGTTACGCGTGTTAACCAATCTTCGCGACGAAGCGCATCGGTTCGCGAACGTTTATCGCAAAAACCGGATGAAAAAAAGGATTCCAAAATAATAAGAGGTTTTTATTTGCTGTTGGCGGCGACAAGGGGTTTTCAATCACGATCCGTTTGTGGTCATTGGTTCTGGAAACTGGTTTTCGCATTTCAAAAAAGCCCTTTTAGTCTACATAAAACGTGGGAAACCCCCTGATTTATATTCTTTTTAAAGCCTTATTTGGTATCGTATGTCTCCCAAAAAAAAACCGGATGTAACCGAAAGCACCGTGGAATCGCATCAAAAAGAAGAGGCGGATTCGGAACAGTTGATCGAATACGCGTTGCCCGAAGAAGTGACGCATGAATATTTGGTGGACTTGATTGACCAGCCGGCTTGGAAAACGATTTTGCTTGATATCGTGAAAGCCGAAAAAATGGATCCGTGGAACATTGACGTGATTCGCTTGGCGGATTTGTATTTGTCCAAAATAAATTTGTTGGAACGGTCGAATCTGCGCGTGCCCGCCAACGCGATTTTGGCGACCGCGATTTTGCTTAAACACAAAGCGAAAACCCTGCGTTTGACAAGTCTTGAAGAACTGGAAGACGAATTAAAGGAAAAAGAATTGTCGCCGGAAGAACGCGCGTTGCTTGCCGCCCAGATCCCGGAGTTACGCGGAACCCGCATGATGCGCGAAGGACCCGTTACGCTTGATTCACTGGTGCAAACCATTGAAACCATGCTGGCCAAATCCTCGACGCAGTCGCGGTTTGCCAAAAAACTCGAGGAACTGCGCTTCGTGATGCCGGACCCGAGTTTTAACATTGAAGAAAAAATGGCGGATGTGTTGAACAAGATCAAAGCGCGCGCGGATTCGCAGGGACTCGTGTTGTTTTCGCAGTTAACCGCCGAACACAAAAACGACCCCATCGAAGTCGTGAACAATTTTATTCCATTGTTGTTTTTGGCCAATCGAAACCAAATCATGATTTGGCAAGAACAATTCTGGGAAGATATCTTTATTCGCTGGAATAAAAATCAACAGGAAAAATAAGACGTTTGGCTGATGATTATTTTAATTGGTTTGAATGCTTTTTTAGTGGTGTTGAACTTGCCGCAACGAAAAACTCCACAGTATGTTGCTCATCAAAAGGCGTATCTGGCTGCTCGCAAGAAGGGGTGGAAACCGTTGGCCACGATGGTTAAAAATCCGATGGAAAAATCCATTGTAGCCAGGTCGCTTCGAATTGTGTTATCGCATGGCGTCGGATCTGAAAGAACACAAACGGGAACCGCAAGAGCGATTGAACAAATTATTCCAATCATTGCCGGATCGCTTAAAGAGCAAGTGAGATCCAAAGTCACCCCTGAAGCTTCCGACGCATTTAATCGAATGATAGACTGGTTCTCCCGAAATCCGAGAGATTTTTCGATGGACCAACCCGTTCATTGGCAAATCCGAGAGCTTGCCCAAAAAATCAGCAATGTAGAAGATGCAAGAATCAAAGGCGTCATCAGTAAAATGGGCTTATTTTTTGACCCTTCAAACGAAGACCGGTGGGATCAAAAAAATAATCCAACTTTTGAAGAACTGTTGGAGTTTCAAATTAGGCATGACATTTTTCACTCCGTGGTGATGACAAGCATGTTTTTTTATGATGCGAGAAATAATCCAAACTTGTAAGTTCACAAAGTGGCAAGAACAATTTCTAACGATAAAGGCGTTTAATACACAATTTTAATCGTATGCGTGTCCGCGGTCTTCGATCCAAGCGAATTTGATCAATGTTCCTTCAATCGTGTAGACGATTCGCAGGTTTTCGATTCGTTCGCTTTTGAAGTTTTGCAACGGCGCGTGCAAGGGTTTTCCGACTTCGGGGTTTTCGACGATTTTGTCGATTTTCTTTTTCACTAATTGTTGTTGGCGACCGTCGAGTTTTTTGTATTCTTTTTTGAACCTGTCGGATCGAAAAACAGAGTAGGGCATCAGCTATCGAGCTCTTGGAAGAGTTTTTTGGTTGAAGCGAATTTTTTGCCTTTGTTTTCGTTGGTTTCGGCGATTGCTTCCCAAAATTCAGGATTCGAGTATAATTCCAAGTCTTCTAAGTATCCTTTCAAGCCTTCTTTTACGCGGGCGGCTTCCTCAGCCAATTCTTTGATTGCTTTTCCCTGCAAAATCTGCTCATTACTAACCATTATGTCACTATTTAATAGTGCGGCGACTTGTATAAAAAACTATTCAAATTACGGCACCAAATTCGGCCATTCTAATTATTTTTTTGTCGAAAAAGTCGTGCAGCGTGTTCTTGTTTTGGGAAGACATCTTTATTCGCTGGAACAAAAATCAGGAAAAAAGCTGATTAGCAGAAAAATACTACTGTGCCTATGGCAAGATTTATATTCGACAATGATGTGTGTTTGAAATGCCGATTCCTTCACATCAAATACCTTCCTTGTATGCGCACTATGCAAAGGCCTCGCGTAGACGATTGCCTTTTCAGACATTTTCACGAATCCTTGAATCGCCCGACACAGAACCAATTTCCAGTATTAAGCAGAGAGTTCGTGCGTCTGGTCAAGCTGTGAAACGAGTGCTTGTTTTTTCTGGTGCACGGACTCCGGAGAAAATTATTGAACAAGGAATTGCGGCCAATGGCAGAAGCCGACGATTGGAGACTATATTGGAACCAGCGACCGTTGATTGGGTTACATCTAAATTGCGCGGAAGAAAGATGACTCTTGGGGAGATTGCTGCTAAATCAGGGATCTCCTTTGCGGGAGTCAAAAGTATGAACAATCGAATCCACGGACGAAAAAACACTAAGAGCGTGGGACAAAAGATTGCCAAGGCTCGTGTTCGCAAAGACGCGTGGGATGCTGTTGCCAAACTTCTTTCAGCGCGAACACCGGAAGGAAAATTCAAGTATACCGAAACAGAAATTCCGGGTCGATTGGCCGACCAACATATCTTTGTCGGATTAGAAACAGTGACACGAATCGCCAAAAAAATCCGAAGCCTTCAAGAGCGAAGATCATTCGAAGGAAAGCGTATACCCAATGCGGCGCGGAGAGAAGAATTTCTCCGAAAAGCATTCAAACTCACTTTTGAACCGCGCGATAGAATTGCACAGCGAGCACTCGAACGCGAATCCCGTCACGGGTACTCGACCACCATCAACGCAATTCGTCAATCCGCTACCAAAGTCAGAGTTGCCCATGGAATTACTGGCCGACGATTTCAGGAAAGCAAAAAAGCAAAGAAGCGGATCATTCGTGTTTTCATGCCGAAAAAAACGCCAATGAGCTTCAATTGGAGAAAAATGGCCAAACAGCTCAGAATTCCCTTGAAGTTCATCCGAGACACGATTGCAGAAGAATTCTTGCGGCGCGGTTATCATCCGACTCGTGTAACCGAAATTACCGGCATTGCTGAAAGTCGGTTATACCAAATGCGAGATGTTATCAAGCAAAAACAAAGCGCATAGGGGCCCTGAGTTATATCCAGAGGAGAAAGAATCGTTTCTTTGCACAATTAAAAATAATGTGACAAGAGCAAGTTCTAACAACAAAAAACGTTTCTTGGCTGACAAAAATCAAAAGAATAAAAATCAGCAGGAAAAATAAGCCGATTGGCTGAGGAGGAAATGAGTGTGAGAAAACAAAAAAAGCCGAAAACGAAAACGGCAACACGAGGAAGGCCAAGTACTGCACGCCAAATCAGAAAAACGGTGAATACCGTTAAATGGAGAATGAACGACTATGCGAAAAAGCAGATTCGAGAACGGCAGCCCGTCGGCCCGATGTTTATTCCTACGAACGCAATCCCTGTTCCGAAGATTATTCAGAGCGAGCAATTCAGGATTGGGTTTGCAGCCCAGTTAATCCGTTCGGGAGTCATCAGCAAGAAATCATTCCGTTTGCAATTGCAAAAAAGCTGTTCTCCTCAACAGTTCAAAAAAATATGGGCTAAATTGGAATCCGCATTAAACCCAAAACGAGCATAGGTCATTTCGTGGTCAATCACATTTACACATTTTTGGCATGAACAATTCTGGGAAGATATTTTCATCCACTGGAATAAAAACGAACAGGAAAAATAAGACTTTTGGCCGGGTTTGTTACTCGTCACAATGGCCGATCGCTATAAAAGCAACTGATTTATATTGAAATATTACTCATGTTTATTGGGTGGATAGAATGAGTTTGAAGCGTTTTTCAGTTCCAATCGGAATGGTGGCCTTAGTACTTCTGCTATTACTCGTTGGTTGTACAAGTGCCCCGTCGAATCCAAATGGTGGTGCCTCAACCGGTCGGATAGTCATCGGAATCACGGATGCGGCCGCAAACATGGAGTCCGTATCAAAAATCGATGTGACGATTGATCAGATTCAAGTGCATAGTGCATCCAAAGGCTGGGTAACCGTATCATCCACATCCAAAACAGTGGATTTGTTGGCCTTAAAGTCGCAATCCATGGTGGTTGCATTGACGGATGTCAATTTGCAGCCTGGAACGTATCAGCAGTTGCGGTTGCAGATTTCTAAAGTGATGGTCACGGATGAAACCGGAACCACCGAAGCCAAATTGCCATCCAACGAACTAAAACTAGTGGGGCAATTAGATGTCAATAGCAACTCGACTTCGACTGTTGTTTTGGATGTATTGGCTGACGAATCATTGCATGTCACGGGAAACGGCAAATATATTCTGGCGCCGGTAATTCAAATGGAAACCCGAAGCAATGCAACAGTTGAAGCAGGTTCGAACAATTCCATTTCAGTTCGAGGCGGAACTGTTAAATCAAACGCCAAATTCGGAATGGACATCCAGGGAAACATGGGTGTTGGAATCGGCATTCCCCGCGACACGGCCCTTGACATTGATGCCCAAGGCAAAATTAGAATTGGTCTTGGTCCGCAAGGCCGGGGAAACGGACGCGTGGTCATTGGAATCACGGATGCCAAAAAAGACTTGAACAATGTAACCAGTATTTTGCTGACGGTTACACGCGTGGAAGTCCGCGATTCGAATGCAGGCCTGTGGAATACCATTTCTTCTTCGGTGCAAACATTCGACCTGATCGCATTGAGTGCCGACAGTTCAATCGCATTGATGGCGGATGTCAATGTGATGGCCGGAACATATGATCAGATTCGGTTATCCGTGTCCGATGTCAACTTGACGGTCGATAACCAGGCCAAAACCGCGAAGCTTCCGTCAAATGTACTGCGAATTGACGCCAATCTTGAAGTGGACCAAAACGAGACGGCCACTGCGGTATTGGATTTTAATGCGGATGATTCGCTGCATGTAACGGGCAATGGAAAGTATATTTTGGCCCCCGTTATCTTGGTTGAAACCAAATCCGAAGTGGATGTTTCGGTGACCCAAGGCCAAAAAGTGATCTTAGTGGGTGGAATCACCACGACCAAACACGCTGTTGGAATGAATGAAGACGGCGAGATGGGTGTCGATATGCGCATTGGACCCCAAGTCATTCTCGAGATCGGAGTCGACGGCATTATTTCGATTCCGTAAGGTCAAAAAAGAGGCGAATCGCCTCTAATCTTTTTATTTTTTTTGTTTTGAATTGCCATCGGGCTGTGGGAAAATAATCGAGAAGCTAAATTCCGTGATTTTGGATTTGAAAAAAAACGGATTTCGCGTTTCCAAATAGAAAAAAAATCTTTTTTTCAGTTAGCTTTTTATTGGCGAATCCTCTTTGTTAATCTACATGGAATCCGACGCATCGAAAGATCTTGTGTTCGTGTCCACACCGTCTGGCAAGGCGCCGATCAATCAAATGCTTAACACGGTTTCCTTGGTCTTGTTTGTTGTTCTTGTTATCGGAATCACTTGGGTGGGGCTGTCGGTTCAAAGACCGCCTGCTTTGCCGGTAGGCGACTCAAACAGTGATGCCAATTTTTTCGGAAATTTGCCGGACCCGGTTCTTCCGGTGTCGAATCCGGAGTACCTTTGCGGGAATTCGGTGTGTGAAACCGGCGAGAACGTGAATAATTGTTTATTGGATTGTTGGGTGTGCAATGCCAATGGCGTGTGTGAATCAGAAATCGGCGAGAATTCGAATTCGTGTAAAGTCGATTGTCCGGCTTTACCCGTCTGCAATTCGAATGATTGCGGTTCACGGCCCGTGTGCGGCGATTCGGTGATTGAAACGCCGGAGGTCTGCGACAAGGAGAAGTTAAACGGCACTACCTGCCGGTCGTTTGGATTTAAAGGCGGAACCTTGTTGTGTGCGTCCGATTGCCGAAGCTTTGATGTCAAACAATGCATTTTGGAAACCCCGCCGGTCTACTCCTGCGGAAACGGAATCATTGAGGGATTCGAATCCTGTGATTCTTCCGACTTGAATTCCCAGACTTGTGGATTGCAGGGCTTCGCAGGCGGATCGCTTTCCTGCAAGCCGGATTGTTCTGGGTTCGATGTTTCGCAATGCAACTCGTGCGGAAACGACGCGTGCGAAGCCGGCGAAACCGCGTTGACGTGTCCTTCGGATTGCGCGGGTGTCTGCGGGGACCAGGTGTGCGGCAAAGGCGAGGGAACAGACAATTGCCCGTGGGATTGTCTGATCGCAAGCCAGTCCGATATAGTCAAAATCCAGTTTCCGGCCTACAATGTGACGAAAGTACAGCGGTTTCATCTTGACGGAACGGTCTCGGAAGTCACGGATCCGATGCAAATTCATGATTTTTTGCTTGACAAACTGGATTTTTCGATTCGGGGCCTGGTATTTGGATCGGAGTTGTTGTCTCAATCCAGTAACCGTCTTCCCGTGGTCGAGTATGCCCAGACCTACACGGTTTACGAGAATGAAACCTGGGTGAAAGAGGTCTGGGACGCGATCAAAGACAACGAGAACGCCTTTGCCCATGCCCGGAACCATCCGGTTACTCGCGAAAACCGTCTGCGGCACCGTTGTTATTTCACGGGGTATCTCATCAATCCGGAAACCGCTTGGCGGGAAGCGTTGGCCGATTATTCGAAAGCGCTTCTTTCCAAAAACCAAAATTTGGACGGAATATTCCTGGACAACGCGCTGGGACGGATTGTGACCGCCAACCGATTTATCCGCTGGGTTTCAAGCGAGTCCCAGACGGTCGGATCCGACGGAAAAACCATTGATCTGCCGGATGAGAATTTGCACACGCCACAACCGTATTACGCGTGTGAAAACGACATCACGGCGTTCGATAATCCGGACCAAACCGGAACCGATTTTTTTGCAGGCGGAAGCTATTCCAAAAACCAGATCGTGCTCGGAACTCCGGTTGAGCCCTACAGCACGGTGTATGTGAGTTATCGGGCATTGTCCGAACCGGATCAGGCTTTCATTGACGCGTGGCCCCAGCGCATGAGTGATACGATTTCGTTCGTTCGGGCCGCAATCAAGCCCAAGCTCACTGTTTTTAACGGAATCATTTACAGTTGGACCGAAGACGATTCGTTTCCGAGTTTAACTGATGGGGGAATGGACGAGCAATTCGTCGCGTCTCCGTGGACGGCTCCCATTGGTTCGTGGCTTTCAGGCGCCACTTGGAAAAAGCAGTTGGATGAACTGAATTCGATTTCGAAGACGCGGATTTATCTTGCACAAGGGCGGCTCCGGTTGCCGGACGCGAATAGGCTCAATCCCTCTGATCCGGATACCATTCAGATGAAAAAAGTGGCGTCCTATTCGTTCGCGACTTTCTTGCTTGGAAACCAGCGGTTCGCGTTTTTTCATTTCGGTTTGGATCCGGGGCCCTACCAGACCTACGTGCATTTTGACGCGTGGGACACCAACGTGGGGCAGCCGCGTGAAGAATATCACCTGCGTTCCGGAACCGTCGGCGTGTATGAGCGCGAATACCAAAACGTGCTCGTGCTCGTGAATTCGGGAACCGTGACCGAAACGGTTTCGCTTGCAGGCACGTTTTATACGCTTTCGGGCGCGCCGGTTTCCTCGATTGCAATGGAAGCCAAATCAGGGGTTCTCCTGAAACGGAATCCCTGAAAAACGTGGTTTTACGGCGGTTTTGTTCCCATAAAAATATGCTTTTTTTTGCCTTCACAACTGTATATCTTTTCCCTGCAAAATGGCCTCGGCTCGTTTGGATTTGTGCGGTCGCGGGAAGACTTCTTCGTGAAATGGGACACGGAAGCGTAATGAGCGATTCATAACGCAATCCATAAATAGTAGGAAAATTCATTCTGATAGCGTGATTGGTTTTCCCGTGAATAGGCGTCTTCGATTGATCGTGTGGCCGTTGGCCGTGCTTTTGCTCGTGTGGCTTGTCGGTTGTGCCCAGGTTCCGTCTTCGACGGGTCCAAATGCGGCGACTTTTCCGCCAAGCGGTTCGAATAATCCCGCATCGGATTCGAATGACGATTCGGGTCCGTTGGGAAACAATCCGGGACCGGATCCGGACGCGGACAACGATCCCAAGATCGAAGACGCCAAAGACGTGATGAAAAGCAGTTCTTCGACGATCGCACAGCAGTCCGCGGCCATGCGGATCCTGATTGAAGCGGGTGTCTCGGAGGATGAATTGCCGGCTGAAGTAGTGGCCCGAATCAAGGAATGGGTTCGGTTCGTGTTATCGGATCCCGCATCCACTCCGCGCGCATGGTTGGATGCGTTTTCGTGGGCCGAATCGCTTGGCATCAAGGACCCGGAATTGATGGATGCGGTGAAGAATAAGATCAAAGCGTATATCGAAGGCGTGTTAACGAATTCGACCCTGTGCAAGGGGCGTTTGATCGAATTAGCCGAATTGACAAGTACCGCGGATTTGGACGCGTTGAATACCCAGATCATGAACCGGGCGGCTTCGGCGCCGTTGCAGTGTAGTTGGGTCACCCGTGAATGGGCGACGAGAAATTATTCGTATAACCATTTCCTTCGAGTATCCATACTGGGCGGGACTTTGAAAGAACATGCTGTTTTCGGGTATCGGAATCCGGAGGCCTTGACGTATTATTGGTCTGACGGATTATTGACCTGGGAGTTTCAGGAAACGACCCGGGACGACTGCGCTACGACGGTTCGAACAGGCAGTGGAAGCGAAGTATTGGATCGATATGAGGATGGATATGTCGGCGTCTATGCGGACGGAACTTATTCGGGACCCATCGTGGACAAAGCGGTCATGGTGCACGTTACCGTGACCCAGACCAACGAAGAAGGCTGCGAAGAAACCGCCCAATCGTACGACGAACCACTGGGAATAACTCTGGCGTTCATCGAGGGAACCTGGACCGAATCCGGGAGATTGAACGGATCATTGAATGACTCTTGGGCCGCGCATCCCGATACGGATGATTTTACGGGGAATCAAAAAATAGAATGGGATTTGTCGCTTCCGAATTGAAACCGATCCAAACAAAATTTCTTTTAAAAATAGACTCGTTAATTTGGGAAGATATTTTCATCCGCTCGAACAAAACGCAAGAGAACAGCAATTAAACTTATTTTGTGGAATTCGTGAAAAAGGAAATTGTTCTTGCCAAAACAAATGCGTTGTAGGAACATTTTTATTCTTTCTAATTGTATTTGAAACATGAAACATCTTTCTTTGGTTTGTATCCTCCTGGTAGGGGGGCTCCTGTTGATGGGGTGTGTGGGAGAGAAGCCATTTTGGGCAAATAAGCCGGTATTACAATGCAATGTAGCTAGTCTTCCACCCGATTTTAATTTCCGGTGTTCAAGTTTTGAATCGTTCGATGAATTGCATGTTCTGACAAAAACCCAAATCACTCTGAATCAATTCGAGTTTGTTGAATACCCAAATACTCTCTTGAGCCAAGATCTAAACCAGCTTGGATGGCAGAAGTTGGATTCGCGTTTTGATGGATGGACTGAATATTATACCCGTACGGTTGGTTTAGCGGGTGCCAATGGAAAATATGCGCTTAAAATAAACGACGAGTATTTATTGGCCTTTGAAATTGTTTCATCAGATTGAAAAAATTCTTTTTTTGTAATAAACGCAACGTTGTGGGAAGATATCTTTATCCGCTGAAATAAAAACGAACAAGAAAAATATAACTTTTGGCAGAATTTTCCTAAATTAAAAAGAAAAGAATAGAATTAAGGAGATGTTACTGTTTTAATTCGCCGATGTAGAATTTTGGCAGAAAGCTTCGCGCGCGATCCGAATACGGTGTTCTGCTTCCCGTGGGCCGCGTGTTGAATAGTTCTGTTGCGTCTTTTCCGCAGCCTTCGTTAATCGCGAACCTTGGATGCATCCGACGACCAGCAGCAATAATCCAATTCCCACGAAAACGAGTGGAATAAATTTGGTCTTTTGATCCTCCTTTTCGACCATAGTGAAGATAATTCAGTTGTTTTAAAAATTTTTGTTTTTGAAGTGAAACCATTAAAGAACTTTGGAGTATAATTGAGTAATGATTGCACCGATCAACGGGATTCATCACGTGACCGCGATTTCTTCAGACGCTCAGGCTACGTTTGATTTTTACACGAAGATTTTGGGGCTTCGGTTTGTCAAGAAAACCGTTAATTTTGACGACCCGTCGGTGTATCATTTGTATTTCGGGGACGTTACCGGTAAACCCGGAACGATTTTGACTTTTTTCAATTGGGTGCTGCCGGACCAAAAACCCGGCGCAGGCAGTATCGATTCGATGGCGTTTTCGGTTCCGCTTCATTCGATTTCGTTTTGGAAAAAACGCTTGAAAAAACACGAGATTTTTTTTGGGGAAACGAATCGTTTTGGAGAATCCGTTTTGAATTTTTCGGATGCAAGCGGTTTGTCAGTTGAATTAGTCGGGCAAGAATCCTTATTTGACACCCGGCCGTGGAATCAAAGCGATGTGCCTGTGGACCATGCGATCCGCGGATTTGCCGGCGTCTCGTTGATTCCGAACGATTTTGGCCGGACTGCCGATTTTTTAGAAAAAGTTCTTTTGTTTGCTCCGCATCAAAAACCCGAAAGCGACATGGCCCGGTTTTCGAGCGGCAACAGTTTCGTGGATGTGAAAATTCAGCCGGATTCGCGTTTGGCTCGGCAAGGAAACGGTAGCATTCATCACGTGGCTTTTCGGGTCAAAGACGCCGATCACCAGGTTCGTTGGCGTGAACAGCTCGTCAAAAAAAAGGTAAACGTGACTCCTGCAGTCGAGCGGTTTTATTTCAAATCGATTTATTTTAACGAACCGGGCGGCGCATTGTTTGAGATTGCCACGGATTCGCCTGGTTTTTTGATCGATCAATCCGTGGAAAAACTGGGAAAAGAATTGACGCTTCCGCCGTGGTTTGAATCCATGCGATCGCAAATCGAACAATCGCTGCCTTTGCTTAAAACGGAGTCGAAGGCATGACGACACCGAAATTGGGTTTTTTTCATCGATTCGAGCGATCGGCGAAAAACGATTCGATGACATTGCTGGGATTGCATGGCACGGGCGGAGATGAAAACGATTTGTTCGAAATTGCAAAAGCAATTCGCCCCGCCGCGAATATTCTGTGTCCTCGCGGAAAAGTGCTGGAAGGAAACGCGAATCGTTTTTTCAGGCGAACCGCGCTAGGGGCATTCGATTTGGAGGATTTGCGTCTTCGCACCAAAGAACTGAAGAAATTTGTTTCGAACGCGGCAAAAGAATATTCTTTTTCCGAGGACGCGTTGGTTGGGGTCGGATATTCGAATGGCGCGAACATGCTGGTGAATTTGTTGTTGCATTATCCCGATTCGATTTCCGGCGTTATTTTGCTTAGGCCTTTGTTGCCGTCAAAACCGGTGAATATTCCGGATTTATCGGGGAAAAAAGTGTTGGTGTTGGCCGGAAAAAAAGACGCGCTGATTTTTCCCGCCAAGACGACGGAATTGCTTGCG
>Ga0209541_10008997_pt1 | contig 16292 bp, 17 predicted proteins | sample RifCSPlowO2_01_FD_184027 | JGI IMG/M metagenome (GOLD analysis project Ga0209541, IMG submission 184027) | Groundwater microbial communities from Rifle, Colorado - Rifle CSP2_plank lowO2_0.1 (SPAdes) (version 2) | ecosystem: Environmental > Aquatic > Deep subsurface > Groundwater | place...
TGTTTTGTAGGGGTGCTTTTGTATTCTAGGATAATGGTTGATTCTTGTGGGTAAAGGAGCATGAATGCTGGTGATGCAAGATAGATTTTCTCTGCTCCTTGTTTTATTTTCCATCCTGGATGATAAGAAATTTTAATGATTATTGGTTGGTTGATGCAAGAGGTGTGGATGGTGATGCGTTCTTGTTCAATGATTTCGTCAAGGGTGCAATCCTGCTGCACAGGAATTGCCTTCATCTGGTCGAGGCTGGTGATTTTATAATTGCTGGCTTCTTTGTCAAAGACGAGCGGGATTGAGGTGTTTGCGTAACGAAACCAGTTATAAGCTACTGGCTTCCAGTTTTCTGTTGAGAAATAGAGGGGCTGGTAGCGGGAAAGCGTAACATAGCGAGCTTCATTCGTGGTTAATTCAAAGATGCTGTACTCGCTGATGTTCCTCAATAGCGAGTATTCCGGATGATTGCTGAATGCTGTCTTTGCCTCTTCTGATACTGCGATAATATGCTTGACATTCAGAAGTTTAAGATGTTGAGTGCCGCGGGTTAGGTTCATGGAGGTGCAGGGATAGAGATTCCAGAAGGGGCAGGATTGTTCTTTAGAGAGCTCGGATTGCAGGTAGAAGATAAAAGGAGAGGAGGGAGAGGCCTGCATGTACAATCCTTCTAAAGTTTGGCGATGCGCGAAATAAGGCAGGGATTCAAATGCCCGGGTTGTGCCAAACTTGTTATGGATGGAGGAATGCTCAAACATGACTCTAGGATGCTGGAGGCTTCCTGCGAGTGCATTGTTTATTTCCTTGAACTGGGGATAGTCTGGCTTGCCTTCAAATCCTGAATAGTTCCATTGAATCCAGGAAGGGATAAATGTGGTGGAAATTGTTACCATGGCGAGGATGACAATCGCAATCAATACCACGAGGGCTGCCTGAAATTTTTTTATTTTTTCCATCAGGAGAAAGATGCCGAATGCTGATGTAAATGTAATGTAATACTGGATGAAGGAGAGGAAGCGGATGTCAATGAGGTTAATGCGATTTGCGATGAAGAAAAAGAATGTGGAGATGATTAATGGGAAGAACAGATAGAGTTCGCGCTGCTTCAGCTTGCGATTGTAAAGCAGATACAGGAAGGTAAGGCTGGTTATGATGAGAAATGGCAGCAGGGTTTTAGGGAAGACTTCCATGAAGGATTTGATTTCCCAGGGGATGTTGTAGGGGGTAGTGTATTCCAATCCAGAGAGAAAGGGGAGCATCCAAAATGCGAGAAGCAGGAAGGCAAGCAGATATGTCTTGAGAAGATACTTGAAATGCTGCCTGAAGTTCCAGGTGAGGAGAATTGCAGAAGATATGAGCACGATGAAAAGGGTGTAGATATGGGTTAATCCTATGGCTGTGAGCAGGAGGGCATTTCTGATGATGTGTTTTCTTTGCGTGATTCCATGATAGATTGTTCCGAGGAACATAACTGCTAATGCCAAACTTAAGCTATGGGAAAACTCTCCTGCTAATGTTGAGGGAATATTGCCCCCCCACATGGAGTTTGCTTCCATGAAGAGGAAGGGCAGCGAGAAGAGTGCTGCAAGAAGGGGTGCAGGATGCTTCAGCTTGAGGAGTCTTGCTGAAAGATAAGCTGCTAATGGAATGAGGAATGTTCCGAGCAAGGTGATAAGCTTAAATGCAATTTGCAGCGGAATGAGATAGCTGAGTATTGCTATCAACAGGAATGCGAGGGGAAAATAAAACTGGAAAACAGGAGTACCGAGATAATTCCCCTGAGTCCAGCCGGAAATTTTTAAATTCGGGAGAAGTTCATCCCGCATCGCTGCTGCTGCAGGATAATGAGATGCGGTATCGCCGCCTGCGGTGATGGTTTGCGAGAATATTAATGAAGGCTTGAAGTAGAAGAGCAGGAAAATGTAGATTGCTGCGAATATGATAAAAGTGAGAATGGTTGATTTTTTCACAGAGATGCGGATGAAAAGATTTATTTAAAGGTTATGACAATCCTTATAAATTCCTGATGCGTTTTCTGGGGATGCCAAAAAGAGGATTTTTCTTTTCCCTGGATGCTTTTTTTGCTTTAATCTTGTTTGGATTATTCCTGAGCCTGATTTATACTTCTTTTTTTTCTGCTCCAAGGATTGAGCAGCCGTTTTATTTTTCAGAAGATGTATTAGATGTGCTGTCGAATGTCAGGATAAGCGAGCTGGATTTAAGCCAGTATCCTGGGATTACCAATCAGATTGCTACAGGCATCATTAGTAACCCTGATAAGACTGTTTTTGAAATTTTAGTCGAATTCAATAATAAAAATCCGAAAGATGTTGCAAACACTAAGATTCTTCTCGATGAATTGTTGAATGGGATTATGCCTGTGCAGTATGGGCTTGGTGTGGAATTTGGTGGGATATCTGTGTATAATAAAGACCCCACAAAGGAAGTGACGAATGTGATCGCGCGGCAGAGGCTTGTGCTGGGCTAAAAAATGATCCCTTAATTCCCCTAACCTCGTGGGGTTTTCTAAGCAAAAAACCTACATTAAAATTCCCTTCGCATCTCAAATTGAGCTAACCTGCGAATAATTTCTGCTCCCGTGTAAGACTTGATATTTGACCCGGGCTTGTTTCTCTGCTGGATGATTGCGTAAGCTGCCATTATGGCATTAATCCCGAAGGCGCAGCTCGGGCGGAGACTCCAAGGGATGCTGACGTTATCAAATTCATACAAGACGGGCTCTTCTCCATGAACATCTGCTGCAAAACCTGAGAATGCTGCAGGATTCCTTAAGCCCCAACGCGTTGTGAAAAGCTGGGTGGACATCTCAGGAATAAGGGTTCTCAACACAATGGCTGAAACATCTTTTTTCCATCTTTTGCTGGGGATGTCTTTTTCCTTTATTGCAGATCCCTTGAACCCCCGAAAATAAAGATAATGCATTGCTGAGCCTGGTGTTTTTTTCAGTGAGTATTCCCTGTCCTTCCCCATGACTACCATGGGAGTGAATTGCTCATCAGGAACGTGCTCTAAGCTTATTGATTTTATTTCATCTGGAAATAGGTAGCCTTTCTCGTGCCAGAGCCATCCTATGTCTGAAAGGTCTATCATCAGGTATGCAGGCACATCATCAAGGAAGACCCCGGTTTCAGCTGCAATATTGGGGCATGAGTATTCCATGGCATTTCTTTCTCCGCTCCCATGGGTTCCTGTGGTAAATTCATAGGGGAGGTGCTTCACAAATTCAAAAGGTACACACTCTGGAATCTCTTCTGTTCCCAAGGCTGAGCGCAAAAACCTCTCGAGCTTATATCTTCCTGAGTATCTGGTTCCTGCATCAGGCAAGCCAGTTTCATTCCGGTGTAGGGAAACCGATACGGGGATTCTTACTGCATTTACCTCTGAAGGATGTTGCAGAATAGCTTCGTAAAGGAGCATATTGATTTTTCCTGCTGCGGCTTCAAGGACTTCAGACTCGCGTGAACCCTGAAGAATCTTAAGTTTCTCTTCCAACATCGCGTTGGCTTCCTGAATGCTTTTTCTTTCCGCTGCCATGTTCTCTGTCTCTGGAGATGCTGCTCTCTGGGGTTTTTAAACCTTTCTATTGTTACTCCTTTTTAGGAGGTATATTTTATGCCTGCTCAAAACATCTTTCAATCCCCATTTACAGATGTACCATTCTCGCCATCTCAACATGATTTCATTACTTCGGCTTAGCACAAGGAACCGTGGTGTAGAAGATTTTGTGGAGATGACCGGGATTGTCATCCAGCTGGAACTTTCCTGGATAACCCTCGACATTACAATTGGTTGTTCCATCATTGAGGTTGCCCCAGTAATAGAAATCTACAAATGATTTTGTATCTGTGCCATCTGCTCCGCGGCTCTGGTCGAGGACGGCTTCAATGCCGAAGGGGTCGTTTTTGAATTCTCCTGACATCCTTTGGAGGAAACTGGGGCCATCGCCATGCGCGATAAATTCATGCTGCTGGATGAAATCATCTATGTCCTGCTTGCTTCCAAATCCCTGGATTTGGGTTTTCTTAATGGGGACTTGCTTGTTGTCTTCAACCAGCGAGAACGGGTCTGAGTAATCTGTTACGTAGAGCCGGGTTTTGATAACTCTTGTAGCACCAAGGCTCCAGGAGGCCTCTGCCTTGCTGAGGTCTTGAGTGTCAGCAACTTTTGGATTCTTTAAGGTTAATGCTACTTCAATTTCCCAGGGTGAAAGCTGACTGATGGTGATGTCTTGCTCTGTGATGGGGTCATAGAAGATGTAGATGTTGCTGTCCTTGGCAACGCCCTTGACAATATTCAAATTTCTGAGGAGGTTTAAGCTATCCTGAGCCTCGGGACCCATCTTGGCAATTGCGGTTCCTCCGGATGTGCTTCCTGTAAGCATGATCTTGGAAAATTCTCCTGGAAAGTTTGGGAGGTAGGTTGGTTTTGGTTTTGTGTTTGCCATGTAATCCAGAGAGCCAAGCACGGCTTGTTTAGCAGATGCCTGAACTGCCCTTTCCACGACAGGGTCAAAAGACTTGACAAAAGCATTTAATGAGGTGACTTTTGCATGGGTTTTTTGCAGGGCGATGGGAGAGGAGGTGCGGGATTTTGCCAGGAATGCAACCAGGATGACCAGAATCAGCAAGATGGTGATAAATGTGAAGAATATCCCTCTTTTGTTCATCTTGCTCCTCTTGCTCCTCTTGCGGAGAGGAATCCTGCATATTTAAATCTTCTTGGGGTTTCTTGAGGCTTTAAAACCAAAAATTTATATAAGCGGGGTTCTTCAGCCAGCATATGAAGGTGGATATAGAGACTGCTGTTGATTCTTTAGTCAGGTTGGTGAAGGAAAAAAAAGTGATTTCGCTGGATGATGCTGCCAAGATACTAGGGGTGCCTGAGAACATTGTGAATGAATGGGCAAGCTTTCTGGAAGAAGATAGGATTCTGAAGATTGATTATAAGCTGACGAAGCCTTACCTGAAAACTGCTGAGGATGTGGGGAAGATTGCCCAGGAAAAAGAAGACGTTGCGAGCGAAAAGGAAAACATGGTGAGGAAGCTCAATTACATGCTGGCAGGAATCCAAAAGCGCCCCCTGAAATCTACTGCCGTCCTGAAAACTCTTGAGGATGTTAAAAAAGTTCTGAAAGATAAAAATAGAACGAAAGATGATGTGTTGAATGCACAGAAGTTTATCCTGCAGAATGGGATTAAGGATTTGATTGCGATCTTGCAAACCATCAATGATATTCAAAAGCTCAGGGAGGTTGCAAAGCAGTTTGATGATTTGGAGAAGAAGAAAGCTATTTTTGAACGCGATTAAGAAGAGGGGAAAAAGAGGGTGCTATGGCGGTTGTTGAAGCCTATAAATTCAATTCTGGCAATATCCCAGTGAATGTGAGCATTGAATCAGACAAGAATGAGTTTGTGCTGGTTTACAAAATCACCATAAGCCAGATTAGTGCGAATACGGAGATTATTCTGGAGAAGATTCGGAATGAGCTTGTGGACAAGGTGAAGCTGGATATTGGGGATGTGACTGACCCGAAGAAATTTGATTACATCAAGCTGAAATTCCAGAAGACCATTGTTACGCTGATTAAAAAATATTTGCCTGATTTGAGCGATGAAACTTTGGATTTTTTTACAACCTATCTTATGCACAAGAGCTTTGGATTGGGGAGGATTGAGTTGCTGATGAGCGATACGTCTTTAGAGGAAGTGGTGATTAATAATGCAGACGAGCCAGTGTGGGTGTATCACCATAAATATGGGTGGCTTAAAACCAGCATCCAGCTCGTGGATGAGGATCAGGTAAAGCATTATGCAACTGTGATTGGCAGGCGGGTAGGGAGGAGCATTACCTTGCTGACTCCGCTTTTGGATGCCCATTTAGAAGGGGGGGACAGGGTGAATGCTACGCTGCAGCCGATCTCTACCAAAGGCAACACTATTACCATCAGAAAGTTTGCTGCCAAGCCGATTACGATTACTAATTTCATCTTGAATGGTGCAATCTCTGTGCCTGCTGCATCCTTAATCTGGCTGAGCATGGAATTCGAGATGAGTGCTTTGGTTTCTGGCGGGACAGCAAGCGGGAAAACAAGCCTCCTCGGGGGGTTATGCAGCTTCTTTCCGCCGAATCAGAGAATTATATCTGTTGAGGACACTCGCGAAGTCCAACTCCCCAAATACCTCCATTGGATTCCGATGAATACCCGGCAGCCGAATGTTGAGGGCAAGGGCGGGGTGGAGATGCTGGACTTGATTGTGAACACCTTAAGAATGAGGCCGGACAGGATTGTGGTGGGAGAAATCAGAAGAAAGAAGGAAGCAGAAACCTTGTTTGAGGCGATGCACACCGGGCATAGCGTGTATGCGACGGTGCATGCAAACAATGCGGATGAAACGGTTAACAGGCTGACGAATCCTCCGATTGAAATTCCTAAGACCCTGCTTCCTGCGGTGAGCATGATTGTGAACATGTACAGGAACAGAAGAACCGGCGTGAGGAGAGTATTTCAGATAGCTGAGATTACCGGGAGAGGAGATGCTAATGTGCTGCTGCAGCTTGATTTGCGCCAAGATAAACTGGTTGAAGCGAATAAATCTGAGAAGCTGATGCCGGATTTACAAATCCAGACAGGGATGACTGAGCAGGAAATCAACCAGAGCCTTGAAGAGAAAGGAGCTATTCTGAAGTGGCTAACAAAGAACAAGATTGACAGCGTGGATGCTATTGGCAAGGTTGTTGCAACGTATTATACTAATAAAGATGCTCTATTGAGTTTCCTGAAACATGCTTAGCAAGAAGATAGCTGCTTCATTTCCAACGCTGAAGTTGAGTTTGCTACAAGCTGGCATGGACATTCAGCCTGATAAGTTTGTGAAGCGCACGATGGTAATGGCTGCGTATCTTGCGGTTGCGCTTACTGCGGTTATTGGGTTGATTCTGTTTAAAGCAAAGCCAGAATTATTGCCTGTGGTTGTTGTTATTTTTCCGATGTTTTTTTTCATGGGCTTCATGTTTTTCATGTATTCCCCGAAGGCAAAGGCAAAAAAACGGGTGAAGGAGATTGACAAGGAGGTTGTTTTTGCTGGAAGATTTTTGCTGATTGAATTGAGTGCGGGTGTGCCGCTTTTTGATGCCCTGAGCAATGTTGCCAAGAGCTATCAGGGAATTGGGAAGTATTTTCAGGAGATTATTGACCGAGTGGAGGTTGGCAAGCCGATTGATATGGCGATTAATGAGGTCATGGAGATTACTCCTTCGGATAATTTTCGGAAGATTGTATGGCAGATTATGAACAGCTTAAGGACTGGGGCTGATGTGAGCCTTGCCTTGCAAAGCATTGTTGAGCAGATTTCCCGCGAGCAAATCATTGAGGTGAAGAATTACGGCAAGAAGCTCAACCCGATGGTGATGTTTTATCTGATGATAGCGGTGATTGTTCCGAGCCTAGGAGTTACTATGCTCAGCTTAATGAGCAGCTTTGTTGGCATCCGGTTGAGCTCGCAGCATTTGTGGATGATTGCCTTTGGTGTTGGGGTGGTGCAGATGGGATTTTTAATGAGCATTAAAAGCTCGAGGCCGGGGCTGGAGATTTAATGACAACCTTTTTTCTTTTGCGAAAAGAAAAAATCTTGTATTCAAAGAAGAAAAGCGAGATGTCTTGCACTCAAGAAAGAAAAGTAGAGTGGAAAACAAAGAGCGAGAAAAAAGAAGGGGGTGAACCTTTTGGGGATACAAACCCGAGTGTTTTTTGGGGATACAAACACTTTTTTACAAAAAAGGGTTTGTTATGAAAGGATTTGAGAGATTATTTTTATCGAAAAGCCTGGAAGAGAAGCTGAAGATTGAGTTTGTGAAATCTGGGGTGAAAACCACTCCGGTGAAGCTGATTAAGCGCGTGTTGATTATTGCGGTTATCCTTGGGATGATTGGATTAATGTTTTTTTCCGGGGATTATTTGAAAGGGAGAAGTGCTGTTGAATTTCCTTTGATTCTGCTGAATGGGTTTATTATTTCTTTTTTTATCAGCCTTGGCATTATAGGATTTTTCACCTATACCTGGCTGATGGTGAAGAAGAATGCGAGGAAGAAAAAGATTGAGGAAATTTTGGCTGATTATTTGCAGCTGGTGAGTGCAAATGTTGGGGCTGGAATGCCGATTGACCAGTCTTTATGGTATGCTGTCAGAGAGAGGTTTGGCATCCTGGTTGAGGAGATGGAGGTTGTTGCGAAGAAGACCATTACAGGGGGGGATTTGGGGGAAGCCTTAATTGATTTTGCTGAAAAATACGACAGCGATTTGCTCAAGAAGAGCGTGGTGCTGCTGGTTGAGGGGATGGAGGCTGGCGGAGAGGTTGCTGAATTAATTAACAAGATTGCGTGGAACGTGAGAGAGGTGCAGATTATGCGGAAGGATATCAGTGCGGATGTGGTTACGTATGTGATTTTCATTGGGTTTGCTGCGTTGGTGGCTGCTCCTTTGCTGTTTGCGCTGAGCTATCGCATCAACATTATTATGGGGACCTTGCTTTCCGGGATTAATGTAGGCGGGGGAGGGGGAGCGAGCTTGGGGGGAAGCCTTGACATCAGCAAGATTGGGGCAGGGTTGTCAGCGGGCGCGTTTAAGACGTTTGCCATGGCAAGCCTCGGGATTACTTCGGTGATGTCAGCAATGATTATTGCAACGGTGACAAAGGGGAATATCAAATCAGGCATCCGTTTAATCCCGATTTTCGCTGCGGTTGCCCTTGCATTATTCTTTATTCTCTCTACGATTTTGACCGCGTTATTCTCTGGACTGATTTAGCCATCGAAATGATTAAATAGCTGACTTGCTTTGTAGGATGATGCGTAGAGTGATGCGTGTCAAAGCCCAGGCCGCCACAGAATTCTTGATGACGTATGGATGGACTGTTCTGATTATTATGATTGTGGTTGGGTTGCTGTTTGCCCTCGGGGTGTTTGACATTAAAACCCCGAATACGTGTTATACCCCTGAGCCGTATAAGTGCCTGGATGTGAAATATATCAGCCTGAGCAATACCCTTACCTTTTTAATCTCTGCTTCGGGGATTGATGCTGCGCCTGCTGTTCCTCCCAAGAACAGGGTGACTGCTGTTAGTGTCAATGGTGTGAATTGCCCACCTGTGATAAGTGATTTAACGCAAGCAGAGGATGTAGCCCAGCAGCCTACCTGTACACTTGCTGTGGGCACGCTTACGAAGGGTAATAAATTTGAAGGGACCATTACTCTTGCGTATCAAAAATATGGCGGCAATCCGCACACTGTCAGCGGGACATTTTCAGGGGCTGCTGAATAGGGTTTTGTATTCTCAAAAACAACCCTGTGCAACCCCTCTGGGTTTTCCTTTAAACGCCTACAATCCTTAAAAAGAATAGTTAAATTTATATAGGTGCTTAGGTTAAACCCCCTTAGAATTATGATTGCATCATGATAAAAAAGAAGGTGATTTTATTATGCAGGTAAAGAGGTTCAAAAGTATTTCTAAGCCTAAAAAAGGCCAGGCTGCCATGGAATTCTTGATGACCTATGGCTGGGCTATTCTTGTTGTTTTGATTGCGATTGCTGCTTTGTATGCACTCGGCGTTTTTGAAGGCGGTGGGGGAACGAGTTGCAAACTGGATGCTCCTCTTACTTGCGACCTTACTGTTTCAGCGGGAACACCTGCAAACAGCAAATTGGTTGTTACTGCACAAGGGATTGCTCCTGGTGCTGGTGCAAATGGACAAATTGCGATTACGGGAGACTGCACAGGGAATTTAGCGACATTGAGCCTCGGAGAAAATACGGTTGCCTTAACTTGCGCCGGAGTTCAGAAAGGGCAAAAATTAAAGGGCGAAATTAATGTTGATTACCGCATTCTTGGAAGCTCTCTGGCAAAAAGAATGACCGGGACCTGGTCAACAGAAGCCGCTACTTAGCTTTTCTTCCCATGAAAATTCTCCATCAAAGGAAGGTGATAGCGGGGAATGCTGAGATGAGCAATGGAATGCTGCAAAATGCCTGGGGGCTGAAATTTTCCCGAAAATTGCGGAAGGGTAGGGGGCTGGTTTTGGTGGCGAATGAAGAAAGCAGGCTGGGAACTGCTATTGACATGCTGTTTGTTTTTTTTCCTATTGATGTCTTGTGGGTTGATTCCAGGAAAAGGGTTGTTGATGTCAGGCGGCGCGTGAAGCCTTTTACTCCTCTTGCTATTCCGAAGAAAGCAGCGAGATATGTGGTTGAGCTTCCTGCTGGAACCGCAAGGCATATAAAACCGGGGAATCAGATAAAATTCGTGAATTAATGCTATGGAAGTTTTCGCAATTGGCGGTTATGACGAAGTGGGCAAAAATATGACTGCCATTAAAGTCAAGGATGAGATTGTCGTCTGTGATATGGGCTTTTTCTTGCCGAAGCTGCTCGATTTTGAGGATGGTGATCCTGACCCTCGCACTTTGGGTGCTGCTGAGCTGATTCAGATTGGTGTGCTTCCTGATGATAGCATGCTGGAGCAACAGAAAGAAAAGGTTAAAGCGATTATCCTTGGGCATTGCCATCTCGACCATATTGGGGCTGCAGCGTATCTTGCTGACAAATATCACTGCCCGATTATTGGGACGCCTTTTACCCTCGCAATTATGCAGACGCTGCTTGAGGAGCGGGAGTTTCATCTTGAAGAAAGGTTTAAGCCGCTTCATTTCAACAGCAAGATGAAAATTTCTGAGCATTTCAATGTTGAGCTGATGTATATTACCCATTCCACGCTGCAGACTGCTTTTATCATCCTGAGGACTTCTGAGGGGATGGTGGTGTATGCGAATGATTTCAAGCTGGATAATCATCCTGTGATTGGGAAGAAGCCAGACTATCAGAAGATGGAGGAACTGGGGAGAGAGGGGGTGAAGGTTTTAATTGTGGATTCCTTGAAAAGCAATAATGAGATGAAAACTCCCTCGGAGAAAGTTGCCAGAGAGATGCTTAAAGATATTATTGCGGGGGTGCAGAGCAAGCATAATGCGATTGTGGTTACGACTTTTTCAAGCCATATTTCGAGACTGAAAAGCATTATTGATTTTGGGAACAGCCTGCACAGGAAGGTTGTGTTCCTGGGGAGGAGCATGTACAAGTATGTGGATGCTGCTGAGAGGTGCAACCTGGTGAAGTTCAGGAATTCGGTTGAGCTGGTGGGCTATCGGAAGCTTGTGGAGAAAATGCTGAGGGAGATTGCGGGCAGGAAAGAAAAATATCTGATTGTGTGCACGGGCAATCAGGGGGAGAAAGATTCTATCCTGAGCAAGATGGCAACCGGTGGATTACCATGGAGGTTTACTCCTGGGGATATTGTGATTTTTTCCTGCAGGACGATTCCGACGCCGGAAACTGAGAAGAACCGTGGAGAACTTGAGCATGTGCTGAAGGAACAGCATGTCAGGATTTTTAAGGATATTCACGTGAGCGGTCATGCCAGCCTCGAAGACCATCGGGATGTGCTACAGCTTTTAAAACCTCAGCATATTATTCCGAGTCATGGGCCGAGGGAGATTGTACAGGGCATGGAAACCTTAGCGGTGAGCATGGGGTATCAGAAGGGCAAGACCGTGCATGTGATGAAGAATGGGGAGATTTTGAAGATCTAAGATGGGAAGCCTGATTGAAATTAATGATACGTTGAAGATTTCAAAAGAGAGGGGATTTCCACCAGCATTGACTCTTGAAGTTCACCTTAAACATCCCGAGGAATCGCGAATTTTTCTAAGACAAGCTTTCTTTTTTTGGAATAAAGATGAAAGATTATATTTAAGACCGCCCGCGAGGGTTTTCTTAGTGGAAGAAATTGATGGAAAATGGCTGTATTGGGGAAACGCTTCCGTTGTTGAGCAAACCATCAAAGAGGGGAAGACTGAAGGGGTATACCGCATTACCAAATTGTACATCCCTGAGTTTCAAAGGGAAATTACTATTGAAGAATCTCCTGCAGGGAAAAGCTATTTTGCTGCTGCTCCAAGAAGTTTTCAATAAGATTAAATATCCTTCTTTTTTAGAATCTTATTATGGATGTGCTTGCTCACTTTTTCTGGGCTTTTGCCATTTTCTTCAGAAGGAAAAAAGAGAGATGGCTTGCAGGATTGTTTGGAGTGATGCCTGACTTGCTGAGTTTTGGCCGCATTTTTTGCTGAGCTTGTTTGCTGAGAGCTGGGGGTTTTGGGGTTGGGGATGACCTGAACTCGCGAGCATTCCTCAGTTCACCTTTTTGTTATACAACATCTCCCATAGCCTTGTCGTCTTTGCACTCGTGTTTTTGCTCGTGTATCTTGTAATGAGAAAACTATATAAAAAGATAAAGACTATAAGGAAGAAAAGTGTATCAGTTGAAAATGGTAAAATTCCAATGGGACTATAGTGTATATTCGGATATCCTGCATATCCATAAAAAAGGTTTTCATACTCGGGGGAGTGTCGAGTTAGGAGATTTTACTCTGGATTTTGGAGATAATGATGAGGTTGTTGGGCTTGAAATTGAGCATGCCTCAGAGTTCTTCGGTAATCTCGATATAGACAAAGGAATCTTAGATAAAATACAAAATGCCCAGTTTATTGTTGATATGAGAAACCCCCGGTTCCAAGTAATATTTTTGAGCTTAGAATTTCCGGGTTTTGTTAAGAAAATACCCATGCCTCTGCCTATTGTTTCTTGAATAATGACTACCTTTATTCTACCCTGGTTTTGGTGTATTGCTGGCTGATTTCTGCCAAGAAGAAGAGGTAAACATCTCATTATGTCTTGATATGACCTGACCTCATATACGCGTCGGTTGCTACGACTGCAATCCCTCCCACAATAACATTCGAACCCAAGATTATTGTTGGTCCACCATAGCCAAGAAGAGTGGTACCCCAGGTGCCAATATATTCTTGGAGTTCTGGGGACATTTTTTCCTTCAAATTATAGAAGGTTATTGTTAAATTAATTGCATTTGCAAGTATACTTGTGCCTACGGCCGAACAGGCAGCAATGTCCGCTAAGGTTCTTTTTTCTGACATATTATCTCTTTAGAGCATGCCTGTTATAAATCTATCGTTATGGTCCATTTAGAATAAAGAATCCCCAAGAAGTTAAGCTTAAATAAGTCCTTTTCTTTTCTGAAGGATGCAATCCAGAAAGGGTCAGGCAGCGATGGAGTTTTTGATGACTTATGGCTGGGCTATTCTTGTTGTCATGATTATTATTGGAAGTTTATATGCGATGGGGATTTTTAGCCCAAATGTGCCAAATTCCTGCAAGATCGACCAGCCTTTCACCTGCGTGGATGTGAAGGCTGAAGATGGTAACAATAAGATTACGTTTGCGATAAGTTCGAGCAGCGTGGATACTGTAACAAGTGTTGCTGTCAAAAATGGCGCTGTGGATTGCCCGGTTGTTGTTGCTGTGCCGAGCGCTATGGACAAGTTAAAGGATTCTGATGTGAGTCAGCAGCTTGTAGAGTTTCAATGTGGGAGCTTGGGTAAGGGAGAGGCTGCAAAAGGGACTCTTGAGATTGCGTGGGGGGCTGGTGGAAGCCTGGGGCATACTGCTGTTGGCAGCTTTTATGCTAAGGTTGAGTAGTTCTCAGGCTGAGCAGGGAATCAAATGATTCGTGCAGGACCTCGCCGGAGATTGCAGAAATCTTGATGTTCATGAGATTGAAAGTTGATGAGATCATGGAAATATTCCAGAGGGGCTGCTGGATCTGCTGGAGAATGATAATTTTTTCTGTGAACTCTTCTCCTGGATGCGAGAGGGACTCTGCCTTGTGCAGGGCGTCTTCAAAGGAAATCTTCACCTTATCCAACTCGAGCTCCTCGACAAGCTCTCCGGGTTTCTTGAAGATTTTTGATGCAGCTTCTTGGGTAGTGGTTTTTTTTACATCAAAGGTGGTGATGGTGTCGTCCTGCTTGTTATAATAATGAAATTGCCATTGCGCGATTGTATTTTTTTTAACAACTGTAAAGCAACTTGAGAGATACTCTGCAGGATGGTTGAGCTTCCATTGCTTGAAGACCTCGGATTCCTGCAATCGGTGGTAGGCTGCTAGCATCTTTTCTGGATTCTTTCTTTGAGTTGTTTGAGGAATGTTGCTGGAAAAATATCAAACTGCACCTTGCCCTGCTCGCGGACTGCAAGGGTTTTTTTTGCGAGCTCTTTTTCCCCAATAGTCAGGATGATTGGGATTTTCTCTGTTTCGGCATCTCTTACTTTCTTGTTAATGGATTCTGCACGGGCATCTAATTCGACGCGGATGTCTGAGAGCTTGAGCTGGTGGAAGAGTTGCTCTGCAAACGGGATGCATGAGTCATTCACTGTCACTATTTTTACTTGGACGGGTGCTAACCACAAAGGGAAGTGGCCTGCGTAATGCTCGATGAGAATGCCGAAGAATCTTTCAACTGCTCCATACACAACCCTATGCAGCATGGTTACTCGGTGCTTCTTGCCATCTTCGCCTTCATAGGTCAGGTCAAACCTCTCGGGAAGGTTAAAATCCAGCTGGATGGTGCCGCATTGCCAGGTCCTGCCCAGAGAATCTTTGATATGAAAATCTATTTTTGGGCCGTAAAATGTTCCGTCTCCTGGGTTGAGCTTATAGTTTGCTTTTACTTCCTGCAGGGCTTGCTGTAATGCTGATTCTGCCAGATCCCACTGCTCCTTGCTGCCAATGGATTTCTCTGGCCTGGTTGACAGTTCCATATGGTAGGTTAAGCCGAATGTTTTATACATCCTGTCAATCAGCCGGATTACTTTAATGACCTCGTCTTTTATCTGCTCTTTGGTGCAGAAGATATGAGAATCGTCCTGGGTAAATGTTCTTACTCTGAATAATCCATTTAACACTCCTGAGAGCTCATGCCGATGGACAGTGCCTATTTCTGCGAGCTTTAATGGCAACTCACGGTAACTGTGAATCTGGGATTTGTAAATGAGCATCCCTCCTGGGCAGTTCATGGGCTTAATGGCAAAATCCTGCTCGTCAATTTTTAAGAGGTACATGTTTTGCCTATAATAATCCCAATGGCCTGATGTTGTCCAAAGAGATTTATTCAGCACAATAGGGGTTTTCACTTCCTGATACTGCTCTAATGCATGTTCTGCTTTCCAGTAGCTCATCAATTCGTTCCAGATGAGCATTCCTTTAGGATGGAAAAATGGAAACCCCGGGCCTTCGGGATGAATGGAGAATAATCCTAGTTGCTTTCCCAATTTGATATGATTCCTGCGCTCTGCTTCTTCCTGCTGCTTTAAGTGTTCTTCCAATTCTTTTTGCGTGGGGAATGCTGTGCCGTAAATTCTTGTCAACATTTTATTTTTGCTTTCTCCTCTCCAATATGCTCCTGCTATTTTTAATAATTTGAAATGCTGGAGCTCTTTTTGTGGATGCTCAATGTGGTTGCCCCTGCATAAATCCTCGAAGCTTCCGGATTTGTAAAACGTTACTTTCTTCTTCCCTTTTTCTGAGAACTCATCGATGAGTTCGTGCTTATAGGGATTATTTGGATAGATTTTTTTTGCTTCTGCTGCTGATAATTCGTGCTTTTCAAAACTCTTCCAGGTCTTGAGCAGAGAGTGCATCTTCTTTTCGACTTTTGGCAGGTCGTCTTCTGTAATCTTGAGGTTGTCAAAATCATAATAGAATCCTGATTCAATTGCTGGGCCTATTGTCCTTAAAGCTTCTGGATATAATTCCAGAACTGCTGCTGCAAGCAAATGGGCTGCGGAATGGCGGAGCTTTTCTAATTTTTCGTCCATGCTTTTGTAAAGAGGAAGCGATTTATAAAGATTTAGTTGGGTTTTGGCTGGAAGATTTTTTCCTGCTCGATGATGTAATGGAAGAAAGATGCCAAATGATTTCTTGATACCTGTCGAGTTCTTGTCGTGATATTGAGAAATGCTTAAAAAGGTTGCTTCTCTGGGTGAGGCATGGTAGAAGAATTACCTATTGAAAATTCTGAAGATGTTGCAGAGAAATGACTGGGTATTTTTAGAAATTGCTCGGCTTTCTCGAGGGACATTTTATCCTGAAACCCGAAGAATTATTAAAAGACAACACCTGGATTTCGTGGACAGATGGTATGGGTTTAATGGCTTTGCTGTGGATTTAGATGAAAGCAGGGGTGATGGGGGATTTAGGACGATTGGATTGGTTTTTGAGCAACAGGATAGGAAAAAGCAGGCGGGGGAACATGACATCTCGCCCTCCGATACCGCGTATCTCGAAGCCATGGAGTACGGTATGCCGCCAAACGG
>Ga0209541_10008999_pt1 | contig 16290 bp, 14 predicted proteins | sample RifCSPlowO2_01_FD_184027 | JGI IMG/M metagenome (GOLD analysis project Ga0209541, IMG submission 184027) | Groundwater microbial communities from Rifle, Colorado - Rifle CSP2_plank lowO2_0.1 (SPAdes) (version 2) | ecosystem: Environmental > Aquatic > Deep subsurface > Groundwater | place...
CATAAGGTGGGGTTTTACTTTTAGTTATTGGAGTGGCGATTAACTGAATTTATTCAGTTAATCGAGGAGTTGTGAGTCAATTCCACCCATAACTTAGTTGAGAGTTGGGGTGAGTTGAACTTATACTGTTAATCTGCTAATTTGTTATCAGCATTAATTGAATAGGAGTAGTAATGAGTATAGTTGATTTTATTCCTCCGATTTGTGGCTGTTCAGATCGGTCATCTCGAGTAAGAGCTTTGTATAAATGTGAAAGTTGCGGCCATATTTGTAAATTTTGTTACAAATCATGCCGTAGAGATGGTCACAAGGTTAGAAAATTAAGAACAGATGAGATTGGAACTAGTAATGATTGGATAAAAGCATACGGATATCCTTTGTAAGCGGCCGAGTTACCTCGGCTTTTTTATACTTCGAGTCGCTCAGTATAACCCTGAGCCTGTCGAATGGGTTATACTTCGAGTCGCTCAGTATAACCCTGAGCCTGTCGAATGGGTTATTGCTCGATTCCGCGTTGTTTTAACCTTTGCATATCTTTCTTCTTGATCGTTTCCCGCTTATCATATTTTTTCTTGCCTTTAGCCACTCCGACAAGGAGCTTTATTTTACTTTTTCTATCATAAAATTTTAATGGAATAAGAGTTAGGCCTTGTGATTGGGAGAGACCGACAAATTTTGAGATTTCCTTTTTGGAAAGTAATAGTTTGCGGGAACGTTGAGGGTCGTAGTTTTTAGAAGTATTAGCCGGCTGGTAGGGGGATATGATTGCTCCAACAAGAAATGGTTCCTCGTTGTAAATTTTTACATAGGAACCCTTGATCGACGCCTTGCCAGTCTTTATTGCCTTAACTTCGTGTCCTTCCAAAACAACCCCCGCCTCAATTGTCTCAAGGATTTCATAATCAAAACCAGCTTTCGGATTGGAGGCGTATTCCATTTATGGAATTAGCATTTTAGTTTTTTTCTTGTAATCTATATAATCCTGGCCGAATTGTTTTATTAATTCATTTTCTTCAGCTTTGATCCTATATATAAGGGGCGGTAGCATAAAACAAAAAATTAAAACAAAAGATAGCCAATTAAAAACAGCCAAGGATGCTCCTAGTAATTCCATTAAAAGACCGGAGTAAGAGGGGTGTCTAACATATGTATAGGGCCCTTTAATTATAAGCCTATGGTCTTTTTGGATGGAAATTACCGGCGTAAATAGTCTGCCTAAAATTTGAATTGACCATTGCCTCAGCATAAAACCCGATATCAGTACAAGCATGCCTAGATACGTAAAAGCGGGGTTTATTTTTCCTATACCTAAATAGGGAAATAAAAATAATGAGAACAAAGACAGAACTACTCCTATTAGTATAAGCAGAAGGGACTTCCTGTCGCGGCTGAATCCTCCGGTAAGCCTTTGTTTGCTAAATATCCTCAGCTCTACTGCCAGTATAGTAAAGAATAAGATTGTAAAAAGAATGCCGACAAAATAATTTGGAAAATATTCGAGGTATATCTGAGTCATAAGTCTATCTGATAATGAGCCAGAATGCTCTTTTCATCGAGAGAAAAATAAATGCCCACAAAAATGGTAGCCAAAAAGGCATAACTCCAAGTAGGGTAGTTCGGTTAAACGTTTCGACTCCCATGTGTATAAAAAGATATTCTCCAAGCATGAGGCCAAAAAAACCAATCATTATTAACATAAAATCTGCCCTATCTCTTTTCTCGATAAAGGCCGCCGCGATAAAAGCAATATATATAACCGTAAGAGTGTAGTCGTTCTTGATAAAAGGGATAAACAAAATCATGCTGGCCAAACCGGACATATAAATAGAGATGTGCTTAAAATGTTTGTGGATAATAGCCGACTTGAGCGCTTTCAGCATAAAATTACTGTAGGGAGCGGTTCTATTTTCTCTCTACGAGTTTTGTTTTTAGGTTGAGAGTTTCGTTTTTGCGAATGACCTTGAGTTCTATTTGATCACCAACGGTGCATTTTTGGATCATATCCTGAAGATCTTTTTCCTCAGTCAACTCTTCACCATTTAAGGTAGTGATAATGTCATTTTCTATTACTCCGGCTTTATGGGCAGGTGAGTTTGGTACAACAGCAACGGAATCTGGAACATGATCACGAACAACAAGAGCGCCATGGTCGGTCGATAGGGTGTATTGTTTTTGAAGGGCCTTGTTTAACATCACGTATTGAAGACCGATAAAGGGCTTTATAATTCTCCCATGCTTGATAATGTCTTCAAGGTCTTGTTTTGCCCAGTTGATAGGAATTGAGAATCCGATATTCTGAGCACCGTAAATAATGGCGGTGTTTATGCCAACAACTTCACCATCAAGATTTATGAGAGGGCCGCCGGAGTTACCTTGATTGATAGCAACATCAGTTTGTAATACTCCTCGAAGGTGTTCCATCTGTCCGCCGGTGCCTAGCGATGCTGATATTTTTCTTGAAAGACCAGAGATTATACCTTTTGATACAGTATTAGAAAAAAGACCCAGAGCGTTGCCAATGGCAATTACCGTTTGGCCCGGTTCTAGCTTTGAAGAATTACCCAAGCGAACTGAGGGTAATCCTTTTGCATTTATTTTGACTACGGCAATGTCGTTTATCGGATCAGTAGAAACAACTTTTCCAGAGTATTCGTTGCCATCAGTGGTGATAATCGTGTAATCTGAATCAGTATCAAAAACCACATGCTTGTTGGTTAGGAGGAGACCATCAGGATGGACAATAAAACCGGATCCTCCGCCGACTTTAACTTTTTCTGTCTGACCGGGGTCAACATCGCCAAACATAAAAGGATTCATAAAAGGAGCCGGGTATAAGCTCTTAATTTTGGGCAGATGTTTTGATATAACAATACTAACGACCGAAGGCGAAACCTTCTTTACGGAGTCAATGGTTAATTTGTCATGGTCTTGTGAATTCATATCTTTTATTATGAGACTAAATAGAAAATTTTTCAATAGGAATACGGTGATAATAGCCAAAGAGCTTCTTGGTAAGTATTTGTGCTGTCGACAAACGGGCCAGGTTATCAGAGCCAAAATAACCGAAACTGAGGCCTACTGTGGATTAAAAGATAAAGCCAGCCATGCTTCAAGGGGCTTAACGCCACGGACTAAATTGATGTTCGGTCCACCCGGCTATGCTTACGTCTATATTATTTACGGGATGTATTATTGTTTGAATGTTGTTACCGAGAGGGAAGGATATCCGGCCGCGGTTCTTATAAGAACCGCGGAAATTTTAAATTCTAAATCCGAAATCCTAAACAAATTAAAAATATCAAATTTAAAAATTCAAAAACTGAAAGGGCCGGGGATATTATGCAGAGAATTAAGCATAGATAAAAAATTAAACGGAGTTGATCTTGTTAGAAGCAAGGAACTGTGGATCGAAGGCTCGAATCAGAAGGGGCATGAATTAAAAATAAAAAAAGGAAAAAGAATAGGAGTTGATTATGCCGGTTCTTATAAAGATAAGATGTGGAGATTCTATATTGCAAAATATTAAATAATCAGATTAACTGAACTCAGAGTAATTTTACAAGAGAATGATTAAGTATGAATGCTATTTCGTTTCGAGACTGGTTTTTTGATAGATTGATCTGGGTTTTGGTAAGTGGTGAGTGGGTGATTAAAATAAGGGATTTTAAAAATTCAAGAAATAAAAAAGAAAGAAATATTCTAGGGCTTACGGTCTATAATCCTAATGAGGATGGGGGGATTATATATCTAGATGAAACTAGGGGGACAGCAAGGGTATTAATCCACGAACTTGGCCATGTAGTATTGGGCGATATTATTGATGTCGAGGCGAGAGATAAGAATAAAACCGCAAAGAAGATCGAGATTTGGTCAGAAGAGCAGGTTCTAACTTTTGAAAGTTTATTTTATTCTTGTTTGTCGGTAAAGCAAAAGAAAATTTTGAGAACTTTTATTGATAGGGCAAAAGTTGATTTTAGGCACAATTATTAAATACGGCTTAACGCCGTTTTTGTTTGGTCATTTTTATTGTATATTTATATCTATGCCAGGTAGTAGAAGTTCCGACTGCCTGGCGGCATTAATTTAATCGGAACTTTCACTACCTGGTATGAAATCTTGGCTGAAAAATAGAATAAAAGAGCTATATCCCGACGTTGATTTTGATGTCTTAACTCCACCCGATGATAAATTGGGGGATTATTCAACTAATCTTGCTTTTGTGATGGCTAAGAAAAATGAAGAAAATCCAAAGGAGATTGGCAAAGAGTTAATTGCTAAATTTTCTAATGACGAAGAATTTAAAAAATATTTCAATAGAATTGAGCTAGCCGGAAACGGATTTATTAATTTCCATTTTAACAGTAAGTTTTTAATGGAAGAACTGGGCGAAATTTTAAAGAAGAAAAGTGGATATGGCAGTAGTGGAGGCGGGGGTAAAAATATAAACCTTGAGTTTGTTTCAGCCAATCCGACTGGACCTTCGACGGTTCACAATGCTCGAGCAGCCGCTTTTGGCGATACGCTTGGAAATATTTTAAAGAAAGTGGGCCATCAAGTTACCAAGGAGTTCTACGTCAATGATGTTGGCGTACAGGTTGGAAAGCTTGCAGAATCGATAAGACTGAGAATGCGCGAACTTAAGGGTGAAAAAGTTGAGTTTAGTCCAGATTTATATCAGGGCGAGTATATAAAAGACATAGCCAAAGAATTTATCGAAAAATCAGTTTTGGACCAAAACATACAATCGGAAGCCGTAAATGATATGATCGCCAAAATTAAGAAGACTCTTGATTCTTTGGGTGTAGTATTCGACGAGTGGTTTTCGGAGTCAAAACTTCACGAAAAGGGAGAGGTCGGAGCAGCATACAAAGAGCTAGAGTCAAAGGGTTATGTGATTGAGGAAGATGGCGCGAAGTGGCTTAAGATGAGCGAAGATCAAAAAGCAGTTTTAATCAAAAGCAATAGTTCAACGACGTACCTGATGAACGATATCGCTTATACCAAAAATAAATTTGAAAGGGGATTTGATAAGGCGATAAATATTTGGGGGACTGATCATCATGGAGATGTTCCGAGACTGAAGGCGGGCGTAGGGGCGCTTGGGTATGATCCTTCTAGGTTAGAGATATTACTGCATCAATTGGTGGTGCTTAAGCAGAAAGATCAAAAACTAAAAATGTCCAAGAGGGCTGGCAATTTGGTATTACTTGAAGAGTTGCTTAGTGACGTTGGTAAAGATGCGATCAGATTCTTCTTTTTATCAAAAGATCTGAATACTCACATGGAGTTTGATATCGATTTAGCCAAAGAGCAGTCAAATAAAAACCCAGTTTATTATATACAGTATGCTTATGCCAGACTTAATCAAATATTTGGTAAAAGCCAAGAAACAGTAGGGGATGATAAATTTAATGGGGACCTTAGTTTATTAAAAGAGCCAGAAGAAACAGCCTTAATTAAAAAGATGGTTAGGTTTCCGGAATTAGTTGAAGAAGTATCCTCTAACTTCATGGTTCATCATCTAGCTCAGTATGCTTATGAGCTTGCTTCTAGTTTTCATAATTTCTACGAAAAAAATCGGGTTGTTCAAGATGACAAAGAATTAGAGAAAGCTCGTCTGATTTTATGCTCAGCTGTTAAAATAGTTTTGGGGCAGTGCCTCTTACTTATGGGAATTTCTGCGCCAGAGAAAATGTAAAAAAATAAAGGTAAGAGCTCCAAGCATATCCATCAAGAGATCATTTATTGTGTCTTTTAGATCTCCCATAAAATATGTTCTAATGCCGAACCAGCGGTAGAAGGGCTCAATAAGAACTTGGTTTGCGATAAATTCAGCAAATTCCCAGATAACTCCGATAAAAAGAGTGGCTCCGACGACGATCAAAATATTCTTTGTGTCTGTTTTTGGAACAAGACGGTCTTTAAGGTAGGCGGCCATAAACATTGCCACAAAGAAACCACCAAGATAGTGCATAGTAATGTCAAACCAGTCCCACTCAAGATACCAGCCGTAGTATAGGCTGAAAATGTTTATTCCGAATATTATGACGAGGGCAATGAATGCTTTTTTCATCCCGCTAGAGACAGGTTGCGATCAGGTCGTAACCGTGCATGGTTAGTTTATCGGCATATCCCGTTTAGATGTTCTGGCCATCATTTATTTGATATGCGCATTAGCTATGTCTCTAACGGGATTCATTAGACCTGTCCCCTAATAATCTTTCTACTGCAATTTTCACATTTCGGCTGCGACTTTGTAAAAATTATTCGGCAGATACACTGTATATGCCTCACAATTTTTACTTCGTCTCGCTCGAAATCTGACAATTTCGTTACGAAAATTATTAGGGGACAGGTCTAATGATAGAATATTAGCATTTAGTTTGTTTTTTATCAAAAAATCGAGTAGAATTACAGGATGTATCCCGTTAGAAGTCTCGCCCGCCCTTTGGGCGGTCGTCAGACCTTGGGCGGGCTACTTCTAACGGGATGTACAATTTTAAGAGAGTGGAGCAAGAAGTCCTGGAGTTTTGGCACAAAAATCATGTTTTTGAGAAATCTTTAGCCCTTCGACAGGCTCAGAGCAAAAAACACTTCGTGTTTTTTGAAGGTCCGCCGACAGCAAACGGTAGACCCCACATCGGTCATTTTTTGACTCGAGTATATAAAGATCTTTATGGCCGCTACAAGACCATGCGAGGCTTTTTTGTTTTGCGCAAAGCCGGCTGGGATACTCATGGCTTGCCCGTCGAAATAGAGATAGAAAAAGAGCTAGGATTTAAAAGCAAGAAAGACATCGAGAATTATGGTATTGATAAATTTAATAAAAAAGCCAAAGAGAGCGTTTGGAAATATAAAACCGAATGGGAGGAAATGACCCGGAAGATGGGATTTTGGTTGGACATAAAAGATCCTTATGTTACCTACGAGAACGACTATATTGAGTCTCTGTGGAGTATAATTAAGAAAATTTGGGACAAAGAACTTCTCTATCTTGCTCATAAAGTTGTCCATTTTTGTACTCGATGTGGAACGCCACTATCGTCTCATGAAGTGGCCCAAGGTTATAAAAAAGTTACAGATAAGTCGGTCTATGTAAAATTTTCCGCCATAGGCGGATCTGCTTTGGGCAGAAAATATAAGAATACTTATATTTTGGCTTGGACAACTACTCCCTGGACCTTACCCGGCAATGTAGCTCTGGCGGTCAGAGCAAGTATTACGTATCAAGTAGTAAGTATTAAGGGTAAGGACGAGAGATATATCTTGGCCAAGGACTTGGTCAGTAAAGTCTTTAATACCGAATACACAATACATAATACTATTCTAGGTTCCGACCTTGTGGGCTTAGAATACAAACCGCTTTTTGATATCCCTGAGTTAAAATCAAAAACATCGTATAAAGTTTACGATGCCGATTTTGTTTCTATGGATGAAGGTACGGGCATTGTTCATACGGCAGTAATGTATGGAGAAGATGATTATAACCTAGGCGCTAAGTTAGACCTGCCCAAGTTTCATACGGTTGATGAGGCAGGCAAGTTTATTCATGTCGGTATGGATTTTGACGGGTTGCCGGTGAAGCACAAAGATAAGAAGATAGAAGAAGGAACTACTGGTAAAATAATCGAATATCTTGATAAGCAGGGATTGCTTTTTAAAATCGAAGAATATGAACATGATTATCCTTTCTGCTGGAGATGCGATTCTCCTTTGTTGTATTACGCCAAGAACTCCTGGTTTATTAAAATGTCTTCTGTCGGGGAACAGCTTTTAAAAAATAATAAGAATATTAACTGGTTTCCCGAGCATATTAAAGAAGGCCGATTCGGCCAGTGGCTTAAAGAGGGGAAAGATTGGGCTATCTCGCGTGAGCGTTATTGGGGAACGCCTTTGCCGATATGGAAATGTCAGAAGTGTGGAAATCACAGAGTTATTGGTTCGGTGGCTGAACTGGAAAAATATGGAATGGTAGCTACGACAAAGAAGAACACTTACTATATGTTGCGGCATGGCTATACTACCAGAGATGAAAAGAAGAAAATGATAATCAGCTCGGAACTAAAAGCCGATAAATATCATTTAACCGAGGATAGTATTAAGCATATAGAAAATTCAGTCGAGTCGATAAAAAATAATCACAAAATTGATTTTATTTATTCCTCTCCGTTTATAAGGACAATGGAAACTGCAGAAATAGTTGCTAAAACAATGCATATAAAGATATACAAAGATGATCGACTCGGGGAAATTAAACATGGTGGCTGCGAGGGTAATCCCCACAGCACCTGTCCTTTTAAAGATGCAAAACATACCATGGATGACAAGCATCATGAGATGGGAGAAAGTTGGAACGACGTTCGATTAAGGATGGTTGATTTTATGGGAGAAATGGAATCAAAACATTCTGGTAAGAGTATTCTCATAGTTAGTCACGGTGACCCCCTATGGTTGCTTAATAATATAGGTATTGGATCATCTGCTGAAGACATAATAGCTGAGGCCAACGATGGCAGGGAGTATTACCTTAAACCGGGAGAATTTCAGAGATTAGATTGGAGATTAATTCCACGTAATAACTATGGCGAACTGGATCTTCACCGACCTCAGATAGATAGTGTCTATCTCAAATGTAGTGATTGCGGCGCATTAATGAAGAAAATCCCTGATTTAATCGATGTTTGGTTTGATTCCGGGTCTATGCCCTACGCCCAGTGGCACTGGCCATTTGAGAATAAGAAAATGTTTGAGGATCAATTCCCGGCAGATTTTATAGTTGAAGCGGTGGATCAAACAAGGGGATGGTTTTATACGCTACTTGCCATATCTACACTACTAGGCAGGGGAAATCCGTATAAAAATGTAATGTCGCTTGGTCACGTCTTAGATGAAAAGGGTAAGAAGATGTCCAAATCGAAGGGCAATGTTGTCTCGCCATTTGAAGTTATGGATAAAGTCGGTGCTGATGCGGCCCGCTGGTATTTTTATAGTGTAAACTCTCCAGGGGAATATAAAAATTTTTCTATGAGAGATGTCGAATCAAAACTAAAAGGATTTATTTTTACACTTCAAAATTGCATCAGGTTTTATGAATTGTACCGTGTGGAACACGGTACAATTCACCCTGAGCTTGCTCGCGGTGAGCTAGTCGAACCCGTCGAAGGGTCACATTTACTAGATCAGTGGATTTTATCAAAGTTTCAAGGTCTTATCGCCGAGGCTTCAGATAGCTTAGATAAATACGATCCAACAACCGGAGCCAGAGCAATAGAAAAATTTGTTGTTGAGGATCTGTCGAATTGGTGGTTAAGGCGTTCGCGAAAGAGAAAAGAAGCTCTCGGTCTTTTGAGATTTTTACTTTTGGAGTTAGCTAAAATCCTTGCTCCTTTCACTCCGTTTTTAGCGGAGGATATACACATGAGAATGCACAGGGGACATAAGATGGGGACAGAAAGCGTTCATTTGCACGACTGGCCGGCCGTAGATAAGAAGTTAGTGAATAAAAAACTTGAAGAAGAGATGGATGAAGTCAGGAGTATTGTTACGGCTGGACTTGCCGCAAGAAAAGAAAAACAGATGAAGGTTCGTCAACCACTTGCCAAGCTTACGCTGGGCAAAGCCAAAAGCCAAAAGCTTAAAGCTCAAAGCCAGCTTCTGGATTTGATTAAAGAAGAAGTGAATATAAAAGACGTTGTATTTGATGAAAAACAAGAGGAAGAAGTGGTTTTAGACCTTGAGCTTTCAGCCCTTCTTATTAATGAGGGTTATGCCAGAGAGTTAATCCGTCAGATACAAGATATGAGAAAAGAAGCAAAATATAAGTTAGACCAAAAAGTTAGTAGTCAGTGGCACTCTGATGATGGCGAAGTTTCCGGAGCGATCCATGAGTGGACGGAAGAAATAAAGAAAGAGGCGTTGCTTAAAGAATTTTTTTCTGGTCCAGCCGGCAAGAAGACCTACGATGTCGAGAAAGAATTCGAGCTGGTGCCACAAAAGAAGATTTGGATGGGGGTTAGAAAATAAAGCCTCCGCTTCTTTAATTTAATTCGTATGAAGTTACTACTCACATCTGGTGGGATAACAAATAAGTCTATTGCTGATGCTCTCTTTGAGTTGGTTGGCAAAAAACCAGAAGATACGTCTTTGGTGTTTATTCCTACCGCTTCTAATGTGGAAAAAGGAGATAAGGATTGGTTGATTGATGATCTAGTTAATTTAAAGAAGCAGAACTTCAAGTCTATTGATATAGCTGATATTTCGGCGATAGATAAGAAATTATGGCTTCCAAGAATGGAAGAAGCTGATGTTTTGTTTTTTGAGGGCGGCAATACTTACCACTTAATGGAGTGGATGAATAAATCTGGACTCACAGAGATTCTGCCCGAATTACTCAAAACCAGGGTATATGCAGGTTTAAGTGCTGGCAGTATGGTCACCAACCCAGATTTAGATGTCAGAATGTCACAAATCATATACGGAGAGGATTTTGAGAAAGTTACAATGACCGGACTTAATTATGTAGACTTTTACTTTCTACCGCATCTTTACTCTCCTTACTTTCCAGAACGTATGGAAGAAAATATTAAAAAAATAGCTAAGGAATTGACCAGAAAAATTTACGCCTTGGACGATCAATCTGCCCTAAAAATTGTAGATGGAAAAATAGAAATAATAAGCGAAGGTAAATATTTAGTTTTTAATTAATAATATTTTCCATGAAACGAGTTTATATAATTCATGGTTGGGGAGGGAATCCGAATGAGGGATGGTTAGTTTGGCTCGGCAAAGAGTTAAAGAACAGAGGATTCGAAGTTTTTATTCCAGAAATGCCAGATACATGGTCACCTAAAATTCACAAATGGGTTGGTAAAATAAGTGAAGTTGTCGGAAAATCAGATGCCGATACTTATTTTGTTGGCCATAGTATAGGGTGCCAAGCAGTGATGAGATATTTGGAACAGCTTCCCGAAGATCAAAGAGCGGGAGGGGCAATTTTCGTTGCCGGCTGGTTCAATTTAACAGATGAAACCTGGGACGAGACCTATACCAAGGAAATAGCTGATGAATGGATCGATACTCCTATCAATTTTAAGGCGATCAAAGAACGTACTGATAAGCTTGTTCTGGTTAATTCAGATAATGATCCATATGTACCGATGAGCGATGTAGAATTGTTCAAGAAGAATCTTGATATAGGCGTCATGATATTAAAGAATAAGGGGCATATTACCGAAGAAGATGGTGTAACCGAATTGCCGGTTGCTTTGGAAGAATTATTAAAAATGTCGAAATAAATTCAAGAAAAGGCAGACTATTGCCTTTTCGCGCGCATAGAGGAGGGAAGCGGGCATGGCTATCCCGCCCTTGGGCGGGATAGAGCGACCGACGTAAAGCAGTGAGTGAACGCGCTGGGCGAGCGAATGGTAGCGAAAGATAATAGTCTGCCTTTTCACATTAATGCGTACCAAAGCAATAATATTAAAAAAACAAAACACGAACGAGCATGACCAGCTTGTAACTTGTTATACCAAAGAATTTGGAAAGGTTACAGCTGTGGCCAAGAGTGTTTTGAAGCCGAGCTCTATTCAAGCAATGCATCTTGATATTTTTAATCTGGTTGATTTCGAACTGCTTAATGGTCGTGCCACCCCGATCATTACCGGAGCTCAAGCTGAAAAAACCTACCCTAATTTGAAAAATAATCTGGCCTGTCTGGCCATCGGTTACTTTTTTGCTGAAACAGCTGATAAACTATTTTTTGAATACCAGAAGGATGAAGAAATTTGGAGCTTTTTGGCAGCATTAATTGAAGAGTTAGATCACAAAGGGCATCTTTGCAAAGATGCCCTTTGTGATCTTTCAAGAGACAAGCAGGTTGAATTTTTTAATCTTTTGGGTTACGCTCCTAATCTTAACGAGTGTACTTTTTGTTCAGCTCAAACCAACGGAAGTCTGACTACTTATAGCATTGAAGCGGGTGGAGTAATCTGCCAAAGTTGTTTTCTAAGCGGACAAAGGGGGATAATTCTTAAAAATGGCAACTGGCAAGATTCAAGCGTCCTCGAAGCTTTGTTTGAGGGCCTTGTAGAAAAAAAACTCCACTCCTTAAATTTTATCAGGGCCGTGTTATAATGATAGAAGAATGAATCCCGTTAGAGATACCCTAACGGGATTGTATGGAAAGTTATAAGTTAAGGATAGTACAGTGAATTCTGTCACCGCATGGTGGTAGTAGGTGCTTGCACTATCTCTAACGGGATGAACTCTAAGATACTGAAGTACCTAATTTTGTTGGCCTTTATTTTATTGATTGGAGCAATCTCTTCTTTTTGGCTTTCCGGTCCATCATTTCGGGAGAAAGATGTGATTTTCGAACTTGAAGGACCGACACAAGTTGGTGCGGGCGAAGAGGTTATGTATAAGCTTAAATACTCTAACGAGACAAGGAGTACTCTCCATAATCTAAACCTATCCTTCTTCTATCCAGAGGGCTCAGCGGTTTTAGTCGATGGTCAGATACTAGAAGACCATAGCGAAGATTTTACTATAGATGAGTTGGCGGTGGGCGAGAAGGGCGAGAAAGAATTTTCAGCTTTTCTAATTGGTGAGAAAGGGAGCGTCAGAGTCGCTAAGGCAAATATTTCTTTTAAAGCCGGAACTTTGAGCTCGGTCTTTGAGAAAGATGTTTCTCTTTCGACTACAATAGTGAGTGCGCCAATTACTCTGATCTTGGTTGCCCCGCCGAATGCAGTTTCGGGAGCCGATATTCAATATATTCTCGACTACAGGAATGTTTCCGACGAAGATGCTTTTGATCTCATTTTAGAGCTTGACTATCCTGATGGTTTTACTCCTCATGATTTTGAGCCAGCGCCAGATTTAAGTAAGAATACTTGGAACATAAAATCTCTCAAAAAGGGTAGCGGCAATAGAATAACTATGGGCGGGGTTCTAAATGGCAAAGAGGGAGAGAGCAAGATAGCATCCGTGAAGTTAAAAAGAAAAATAAGCGGTGAGTATGTTGATTATCAAAAGTCATCAGCAGTTACGGTGATCTCTAATCCAGTTCTTGGTTTGGGGGTTACGGTTAATAACTCTACTGATTATGCGGCTACCCTTGGTGATCGTCTCAACTATGTGATCAAATATACTAACAATACAAACATTAATTTCTTTGGGATGAACCTGTCGGTTAAATTGGATGGTGATACTTTTGATTTCTCTACTTTGGATACTCGAGGTGGATTCTACGATGACTCTACCAGGACTATAACTTGGAATCCTAGCGTGGTGGCTGATTTTCAAAATTTTACCCCCAATCTAAAAGGCCAGATAAATTTTAGCGTAGGTCTTAAGTCGGCTTTTTCTTCGGTTATCCCCGGTGCTTCGCAGGACAGTTTTGTTAAGGTTTCAGCCAAGTTCGGAACTCAAAAAGTACCGGATGATTTTGACGGTAACGAGGTCTATGTTTTGTCTAACTTAGTAACCAAGATAAGTACTCAGTCAAACATCAATCAAGCCATTTATTATAATGACCCAAATCTTGGTTCATCCGGATCTTTGCCAATGAAGGTTGGCGAAGAAACATTACTTACTGTTCATTGGCAATTAACAAATCCCGGAAACGAGATAGAAAATGTTAAAATAATAGGCAAACTATCGCCTGGTATTGAGTGGGAAGGCATAGCTATGGCCAACAACGATTTACCGGTGCCAACCTTTAATGTAAATTCATCTGAAGTCAGTTGGGTGTTATCCAAACTTCCGTATGGAACTGGAACGGTATCTGATAAGTACGAAGGAATTTTTAGAATTAAAGTTAAACCATCGTCCCAGCAAGTCGGTAGTAAGGTTGATCTATTGAGTAGTCTCCAATTCACCGGAGCAGACAGTTTTACGAAGCAGGAGTTGTTTATTAATAAGGGGGTGGTTAATTCTGATAATTTAGTTGATAGACCTAGAGAGGGGTTAGTCCAATAAAAATCTATAATTTTTTATTGGAAGTTTAAATATTTAAATATGCAGCAGTATTTATTAGAAAAAGTAGTGAGTTTATGCAAAAGGCGCGGTTTTGTTTTTCCCGGCTCGGAGATTTATGGCGGGCTGGCTGGGTTTTATGATTACGGTCCTCTCGGCGTTGAGATGAAGAACAACCTCAAATCTTTATGGTGGAAATGGATGACAAAAGAGCACGAAGATGTTGTCGGCATTGATGGAGCTATAATTACAAATCCCAAAGTCTGGGAAGCAAGTGGCCATGTAAAGAGTTTCGTCGATCCACTCGTTGAATGTAAAAAATGTCATCATCGTTTCAAGGCGGATGATATTTCTGGCGATAAATGTCCAGATTGTGGCGGTCTATTAACTGAACCGAAAGTTTTCAATATTTTGGTTCCAACTAAACTCGGCGTAATTGAGGGAGAAAAAACCGACGCCTACCTAAGAGGCGAAGCCTGCCAAACCATTTACCTGAATTATAAAAATGTTTTGGACACAACAAGAATTAAAGTACCTTTTGGAGTATGTCAGATTGGTAAAGCTTTTCGGAATGAAGTTACTCCTGGGAATTTCTTATTCAGGCAAAGAGAATTTGAGCAGTGGGATTTACAATGGTTCTGCCATCCTTCAGAAATGGAAAAATGGTTTGAATATTGGAAGGAAGAAAGAATGAACTGGTATAAAAGTATTTTTACTAATCCGAAAAACCTAGGTTTTTATGAGCATGAGAAATTAGTCCACTATGCCAAGAAAGCTTTTGATATCGAATATACAGCTTCACCGGTTGGAAAAGAAATGGAAGGCATTCATTGGCGAGGTGATTGGGATTTATCTAGACATGCTGAATACTCAGGCCAGGATTTGAGCTATACCGACGCGGAAACTAGTGAGAAATTTATTCCAAATATTATTGAGACTTCAGGCGGTGTTGACCGAACTTTCTTATTTTTGATGCTTGATGCTTATGCGGAAGAAGGTGACCGGGTAGTTTTAAAATTAAATCCCAAGCTCGCTCCGTATAAAGCGGCAGTCTTTCCGTTACTTAAAAACAAACCAGAGCTTGTTAAAAAAGCCGAAGAAATTTATAAAGACTTGAAGAAAAAATTTAATGTTGTCTGGGACGATCGGGGGAATATAGGCAAGAGATACTACTCGCAAGATGAGATTGGCACGCCTTACTGTGTAACCATAGATTTTCAAACTCTCGAAGATGGCACTGTCACCATCAGGGATAGGGATACGGCTAAACAAGAAAGAGTAAGCGAAAAAGAGCTCTCCGAGTACATCAAAAAACTGGATTGACAAAGCCAGTTTTTTGTTATATTATAGCACCAACGTCCCTTAACAACAAAGGAGTGGGCCAAGTGAAGAAAAAAGCAGTCAAAGCGGTCGGAATGTTAGTTATTGCTGGTATTTTATCCTGGGGCTGTAGTGACGGTTTAGTAAGTATAAATCCGGCGATGCCCTCACCTGTTTTTAACGTAGCTGAAGGAGACGAATCCTCTATTAACAAGGTCGACCTAAGTATGTGGTTGCCCTATATCCTTGTTCATACTCCCGGTGAGGCATTGAGAGCATACCAACAAGTTATTCCTGAATTGGTAGCAAGCGGCGCTTTAAGGGGCGTCCGTATCGGCATTACAAAGGGCGAAGGCAGGAACTTTGTGAATGCCTGGGTTTCTTCTGCTGTTCCAGACACGCTATGGATACTCGATAACTACTATCTCTTTGACCCGAATATCGAACGGGTTATTGATCAGGTTTTTAACTGGTATCCGACCATTCATTATCTGCAAATAGGCAACGAGACAACGACTATCTTACCCAAAAATGGTCCCCAAATATCCATTGAAATGTATATGGATGTTTACAAAAGGATCAATGCTTACATACAGAGGAGATATCCTGGGGTCGCTTTATTGACCCAGTCAACATTCGGTTCAGGAAGTTTCGGTTCCGTTGAGCTTGAAAGAATGATAAAACTGGGCCTGAAAGAAATATCGCCCAAGCCCATTATTGCGATGAATGTTTACTCCATTTCGGCGGCGAATCAATACTCATATGTGGTGAGCAATTCTTTGAGGGGCTATCGGATCTGGATTACCGAATCGGGCGTCAATGATCCAAATATGCATATCAGTTTTGTTCAGCAGATTTATCCGGTATTAAAGAATGCGTTAAGAGCCGAGAGAATCTACTGGTATTGTCTTTATTGCGGCGAGAGCGGAGATGACTCCGGTTACGGCCTGATAAAAGACATCATGGCGCCGATGATATGGAAGAGCCCTCTTT
>Ga0209541_10009000_pt1 | contig 16288 bp, 12 predicted proteins | sample RifCSPlowO2_01_FD_184027 | JGI IMG/M metagenome (GOLD analysis project Ga0209541, IMG submission 184027) | Groundwater microbial communities from Rifle, Colorado - Rifle CSP2_plank lowO2_0.1 (SPAdes) (version 2) | ecosystem: Environmental > Aquatic > Deep subsurface > Groundwater | place...
CCGCCATAGAACACATAATTTATTGTATCCCCATCAGTATCGGTTGAATTTTCACATCTTAATGTCTGAGAGTTTCCAATTCTCCTCGTTGCATTAGCTGGACCTCCAATATCTGGCACACTCGGAGCAAGATTACTTATAGTCTTTGTTGTGCTTATGGGTGTTCCTGCTGTCCCTGCTGTATCAGTTGCATTTATCGTGCAGTTCCATGTCTCGCCTCTTGCATGAGGCGAACTTGCATAAGAAGCGTTTATCTCTGCTGAGGATAATGTTCTATTGTAAATCATTACCTCATCAATGGTGCCTTTCCACATATCTGTAGGGACACCCCCCCATGTCCCAAAGACTAAGCTTTGACTATTATTCAAATCACCCATGCCAGTAATGTCAATAGAGCCATCCAAAGCACCATCGGTGTAGAGATATGCTGTATTCCCCGCTCTATCCACAACACCGACGAAATAATGCCATAAATTATCACTAATGGATTTCGAGCCGGCGAAGTCGAACCATGCAGCAGAGTCAGCTAAATAATACTGAGCATGCCCGCCAGTTATAGCCAAAGCATAACCTTTTCGTGCTGGTCCTAAGCCATATTGAGCCTTATAAGCAATTACTTTTTCTGCAGAACTACTTGTTTTGCCCCAAGCAGAAATTGTGAAGCTGTTTGAAGCATTAAAATCAAATGTTCCATTAGCCGGGTCGCCTATATCCACATAATCATTGCTTCCGTCAAACAGCAGTCCGCTTCCGTATTTTCCATCAGCCCATCCAGAGCTTGCATTGAAATCAAAGTTCGTCAGTGTCCCGTTATTTGCATTAACCCCATTATCGCTTATATCATAAGCAACTGTCCCATTTCCTTCAGAGAATTTCCAATAACCAACTAATCCTGTCTTGTTGAACCAAGTCAATGGCTCCTGAACCTGCTCGCCATTAATCTTATTGAATTGCGTTGTTTGCCAATAAAGATTAGAACCCCTATACCAAGAAATGCTTACATTCCCTTTGTCTCCATCAGCATCATTGTAATTTGCAGAACAATTAATCACATCAGTTGAGTATGCAGGGCTCGGCTTAATCTGGATGCCTGTTATTGTAGGGGAAGAAGTACTAGCACCGCTTATTGTTATTGCCTTGGAATTAGGAATACTCCTTGCCCCACTTGTATCAGTTGCATTTATCGTGCAGTTCCATGTCTCGCCCTCGAAATGAGGTGAGTTCTGGTATAATGCAGTTATTTCTGCTGGCGTCAAGCTTCTGTTAAAAATCATTACTTCATCCATTGTTCCGTTGAAATAGTAAGACCCTCCCCCACCATAGTTACCAAAAATAAGTGTCCCAAGAGTTCCAGATGTCTTTGAACCACTGTTATCATAATTCCCATTTACATAGATAGTCAAGGTATTGCCGCTATCCATAGTTACGGCAACATGATACCATCGGGTGGTATCAGTAATCTCATAATTTCCGTCAACAAAATCGCTCCAAGCACCTGCTCGGATTTCCAATTTACCATCACTATCAACATCATATATCTGAATCCAATACTTATTTCCGCCGAAATCCATAACATACTGGTTTGAACTGCCTGCTACATTGTTGGGTTTAAACCAAAATTCCCTGGTGTTAACGCCGCCTATGCCTAAATTCCCAACATTAACATAATCATTGCTTCCGTCAAACTTCAAGCCGCTTCCGTACTTTCCTACTGTCCAGCCGGAATTTGCGTTGAAATCAAAATTCACAAATGTCCCATTGTTTATATTAACGCCATTATTACTTATATCATAGGCAACTGTTCCATTTCCTTCGCTAAACTTCCAATAGCCAACTAATCCTATCTTGTTATACCAAGTCAATGGCTCATTCACAATTTCATTGTTCATCTTGTTAAACTGCGTTGCCTGCCAATAAAGATTTGAACCATTATACCAAGAGAATGTTACATTCCCTTTATCAAAGTCAGCATCATTATAATTCCCAGAGCAATTCAGAACATTGCTGTCATAAGCAGGGCTCGGCTTAATCTGAACACTCGTTATTGTCGGAGCATTGCTAGAACCGCTTATTGTTATTGCCTTGGAATTAGGCATCCCCCCTGCCCCCGTTGCATCAGTCGCATTTATCGTGCAGTTCCATGTCTCTCCATTTGCATGAGGCGAGTTCTGGTATGAGGCATTAATCTCTGCCGAGGATAATGTGCGGTTGTAGATGCGGACTTCGTCGATTATGCCGTTGAACCAGTTAGTGCCAAAACCTGCAGATTCGGCATGACCTATTTTTAGATTGCCCGATGTTGTAACTGATGTGGCAGCAGTAGTTGTCCATTGTTGAATTCCATTAACATAATACTTATGAAAGCCCGCTCCAGAGTCGTTTAGCTTTGACACTCCAACGATATGATACCACACGCCTGTCTGCAAGGCAGAAAGCAACGCTACTTCTGAATTAGAGCCGGCACCAAAGTAAAATACACCAGTTGAGGCTGGATTGTTTCTTGTCCCGAGATAATACTGATATGTGCCTCCTGTCTCCTTAGCGGCTATTACGTCATATGTGTAGGATACCGAGTTGAATGCATTCCATTTCACCCACGCCTCAATCGTTATTTCACTGGGAGGATTCAAACTCGCCGCATTCCCTGCATCAGCATAATCCCCCTTTCCGTCAAAATCAAGCGCATTGCCATACCTGCCATTCAAAGTCCAGTTCGGGCATGCTCCAGTCACAAAGCAGGTTGCGGTTGTTCCATTAAGCAGTGTCCCGTTATTCTCGTTTCCTGAAATATCCCTTACAGCAGTCCCATTTCCTTCAGAGAATTTCCAGTAGCCGACTAATCCTGTCTTGTTATACCAAGTCAACGGCTCATTCACTAATTCATTGTTTAATTTGTTAAACTGTGTTGTCTGCCAATATAATGTAGAACCGTTATACCACGAGAATGTTATATTGCCTTTGTCTAAATCACCATCACTATAAGTCGCTGAACAATTAAGATTATCATCGGGAGATTGCTGAATTTGCATACTTAAAATTATTGGCATTGAAACAGATGTTGTTGTTGAATTCGGTGCTCCTGCAAGCCCTGTAGCATCAGTCGCATTTATCGTGCAGTTCCATATCTCACCTCTTGCGTGAGGTGAGCTTGCATAAGAAGCATTTATCTCCTCTGAGGATAATGAACGGTTGTAGATGCGAACTTCGTCGATGATGCCGTTAAACCATTCACCACTTGCCCATTGACCGCCTATAGTTATGGGTGTGTTATTATCTGCACGGATGTCGCCACCGAAATTAATAGTCTTTGTGAGAACACTATCTTGATACATCTTTATATTAGTTCCGTCAAAAGTCATCACGAGATGCATCCATCCATTTACAGTAAGCGGATTTGCAGATTGCACTGTTGTAGTGCCGTTAGAATGCCACAATTCCATCCTAAATATTCCCGAAAATCCCCCAATTTCCCAAAGGCGTGTATATGTTCCACTTCCTCTATCGTCTTTCTGAACGATACGACCGTTGCCGCTTTTGTAATAAACCCACGCCTCAACCGTAATCGTTCCATTAATATTATTCAAACTAGTCGCATTCCCTCCATCAACATAATCATTGCTTCCGTCAAACAGCAGTCCGCTTCCGTACTTTCCTGCTGTCCAGCCTGAATTTGCATTGAAATCAAAGCCCGTCAGTGTCCCATTATTCGCATTAACCCCATTACTACTTATATCATAAGTAACTGTCCCGTTTCCTTCAGAGAATTTCCAGTATGCAACCAGTCCTGTGTTGTTAACCCAAGTCAATGGCTCCTGAACTGTCTCGCCAGTCATCTTATTGAATTGTGTTGCCTGCCAGTATAATGTTGAGCCGTTATACCAACTGAATGTTATATTTCCTTTATCAGAACTCGCATCATTATAAGTTGCTGAACAGTTGATAATATCAGTAGCGTTTGAAGGCGAGGGCTTGATTTGGATGCTGTTTATCTGCGGGGCATCTGCATCAAAGGCATAAGAAACTAAACCCCCAAAATCAAACTGCAGGACAGCATAACCTGCTCTTGCCATATAATTCATCAAATAGCCCGTTTCGTTACAGAAATAATTCTCAATAACGAACTGCTCTGGCTTTATTGAATCGTTTTCTGTTAATGATGAATAATCATGGATAGTTCCATTGGCATCAATTATCTTCAGTTCATTTTCCAGAGAATTATTCCCGCAACTTATCTCCAAGAATTTCATCTCGTCAAATGTCTCTGTTGAGTCATTCCTGATTTCTTGCCACTTTGCATTTGTAGAATTGATAATCAAGTCCGCCCTGCCCGTAGTGTTGAATGCAACTGTCCAGTTGTCCTTATCGCGTAGGTAAGTATATGGATTAAGGACTGTTATGCTAATCTCATATGTCTGGTTGCTCAAGGAAGGAACAAGCCATTCAACATAATCGACAAGCGTATTGTTGTCTGTGTCATAAGCATCAAAGCTTATTTCCTTCATCAAAAAGCCAGTTTGATTAATCTCGCCCAGTTCTTCTTCTGTCAAATTCAAGTCAGTCAAATTTTGCTCTTTGGATATCTTCCATTCCAAGTTTATTGCTTTTTCAGATGGCACCTCAGCTGGGAGAGAAGCATAAGCAAGTATGTCTGTATAATGAGTCTCTGAACTTACGACAATCTCTTTGCTGTAATCTGTCAAGTTCGTTTCTTCTGCAACTGGCGCAGGTGTTTCATAATCTATCTCTATTTCCTTGACTGACTCACTTATCTCAACTGTCACGCCAGTTTCATTTTCATCTGATTGGCTAATCTCTGTCTGTCCTGTTATGTCTTCAATGGCATGCCCAGTAATTGCTGCTCTGATTGCCCTGAATATTTGCCTTAACTCATTTAGTATCCAGCTTTCCCCATTTCCTGTTTCTTTTATCACCTGCCCACTTATGCTAAAAGAGCTTTCAGGCAGAATATTCCCTATTGTTTCATTTTCAAACTTCTTTACTGTTATATTAACTGCATCTTTAGGCAGTTCAACAGTAATATTGCTTGGTGTTTCTAATACTACTTTTTTTGTCCACTTGACTGGCCTGCCTATAACTGCCTTATGCTGGATAATTGTTTCATTAATCCCTAATCTTTCTGTTGCATTTGTTATGTTAAATGGCAGTGTAACATTTGTGGCATTTTCAGGCATTGTTATATTCTCTATCTGCCCGCTGACATTAACATAAAAAGTATTGCTTATTGCTGTTTCCTTTCCATCATAAGCAAAGAACAGCATTTCCCTTGTCCCTGTAAAGTCAATGTCTGGAATAATTGTTGCAACGCTACCTTCCATTGTTACTGTTATGTTCTTCTGCCCCTCATATGAAGAGACAAAAGAGATGAATGTCAGTGTGTCATTATCCATATCACCAAAATACTCTAAGAGATCTAATGTTGAATTCTCATTCTTATTAAGGTTTATATCAGAAATATTCTGGATTAAGCTTGGTGCATGGTTTATCTTTTCTGTTATAATCTCAACATCCGATGAGGCATTGATTATTGTTTCATTGTTATACTCAATTGATATTGCCAGTGTGTACTTGCCCGCCTCCTCAACTGAAATATTAAGTTCTGCTAAGTTTAACTCGATTGTATGGGTATTGCCTAGGAATTCCTGCCCAAACCCTTCCTTCTGCTCGGAATAATTTGTCGTGACAGTAATTTCTGCTTCTGTTGTTGTGATGAAAATAGAATCATCAATCAAATTCTTTTCTGCTGTATGGACAGAACCAGAAATTAATTCTGCTGTCTGCTGGTTCAAAGGATAAGTGAATGGCTCATTGTATTTCACGAAGGTGTCAAGTATAAATCCTGAATTTGTGTTGCTAGATTCATTTACTAAACCAAGAAGTTCAGATTCCAGCTCTTTTGAAATCATGCCAGTTATTCCCGATGAGGAGATATTTGGCTGTTCAATTGAATTGCTCTCATTTATTGAGGAGGACTGATTTTCCTGTTCTGTTGAATTGTTTTCATTATTTGCAGATTCATTTGATTGTTCAGTCCAATTACTTTCATTTAGGGGTTGCTGAAATTCGTTTGTTTCATTATTTTGTTCATTTGCCTCTTGTTTTTGCTGTATCTTTATCTGGAAAAATACTTCTGGGTAGATTTTGCTTGTGCCTTTTATCCCATATCCTGCACCCTGCCCTGAAATTCCCGTATTTTCAACAAAAAAATTGCTTTCTTGCTCTTCTATTGGGGCATTGCTTGAAGAAAAAAGTTCAGAAAGAGTGATTTCCCTGCTTTGATTTGCTATGCCTATCTTAACTACTGAATTGCTTGGAATAAATTCGCCTTCCTTCAGGAGCAGGTTAAGGTTACCAGAAATCGGGGCATTAGCATTGAAAGTATTGGAAGAAAGCTGCATTGCAACTCTTCCAGTAAAATTAATATTCAAAAGTAGAACAATACCTAAAAATAAAAGTAGAACAATAAAAAATGCCGGCGCTATTGAACTTATTTTCCAAGATGAAGATATTTTAGGAGGCGAGGAGATTGATACTCTCTTAAAAGCAGTCTTGCCCGGGCTTTTGCCAAGATATTCTTTCTTTACCTTGTTGCCAACCCTGTAACTTCTATAGTAATATGGTCCATAAAGCTTATTGCCTCTTTTAATGTAATGGTAATCCACCATTCTAAAACTTTCTTTGCCCCTCTTGCCCCTTTTAGGATATAAAATATGCTAAAAATAAGTAGAACAACAGCTTTAAATATATTACTGTATCTGTATATATTATCTGTTTCTGTACTCTTTTTGCCAAAAACCATTTTGCTGGTGTAGAACAATAGAATTTTGAGGAAGATATATTACTTTCTCGCCAAAGATGCCTAAAAAACAACAAAAATATACTCTTAGCTGAAAAAATAGTCCAGAAAAGTGAGTGATTTATAGCCGCAGCAATCTTTTTATATCCTGTTTGTTTTAATCATTAATGTTGCAGCCAAAACCCTTGTTTGCTGAGAGGATAAGAACACTTTTAGGTAATGAAGCTGAAAGATTTTTCGATTATTGCTCAAAGCCATCGCCAGATTGTATCAGGGCAAATAAAATAAAGATTTCTCCATCTGAATTGTTTAAAAATCTCTCAAAAATATGGCAAGTGTTGCAGCCATTCCATCAATATCCTGAGATAATGAAGGTTGTTTCAAAATTAGATGGCTCCCCGCTTGAACCTGGGGAATTGGGAAAAACAAAAGAGCATTTGTTAGGTTATTACTATGTTCAAGGGCTAAGCAGCATGATGCCCGTTATTGCTTTAGCCCCTAATGAAAAAGAAAGCGTCTTGGATTTATGCGCCTCTCCTGGAAGCAAGACAACACAGCTCGCGGCAGAAATGAAAAACTCGGGGATGCTTCTCGCAAATGATAACGACTTATCGAGGATAATAGTACTGAATTCAAACTTGGAAAGATGCGGGGTAACAAACTGCATTGTCACAAGAGAGGATGGCGCAAGATTGTGTGAAAAATTCTCCAAATTAGGCATTCAATTAGACAAAATCTTAGTTGATACATCCTGTTCAGGGGAAGGCGTGATAAGGGAAAATCCAAAAACTCTGGAAATGTGGAATTACAAGATGATAAAAAATTTCTCCGCACAGCAAAAACGGCTTGCTGCCTCTGCTTTCCCATTGCTTAAAGATGGGGGAGAAATGGTTTATTCAACCTGCACTCTTGCGCCCGAAGAAAACGAGGAGGTTGTGCAGTTTCTTATTGATAATTTTAATGCAAAAATAGAAGAGATTAAACTGCCAATCAAGACAAGAGAAGGCATTGCAAACTGGCAAGGCAAGGAATTCAGCAAAGAAATGAAAAAATGCTGCAGGATTTACCCCCAAGACAATGACAGCGAGGGATTTTTTGTTGCAAAATTGAGAAAAGTGAAATAGTAAGGTAGAGGGTATTAAATCTTAATATTGATAGAAATATTTATATATCATATGATATACCCTATATATCATGGAAACAGAACTTAAATTGTTAAAACTAATTTACCTCTATGCAGGGATTTATGTTAGAGAACTCTCCAGAAAACTAGAAATAGGAATCCCCTCTGTCAAGTATGGGCTGGACAAGCTGATAAGCAAAAAACTGATAATGGCTAAAAAAGAAGGGAGAAACCTTAAATTTTTCATTAATTACGGAAATAATCTGATAATCCCCTATCTTTATAGCATAGAATACTCAAGAATCATGGATTTGCCTTTGCGCATCAGGGAATCAATTTTTGATTTCCTGGGGGCTCTTAAATACAAGCCAACAATAACACTAGTCTTCGGCTCTTATGCATCGGGCAAATACTCAAAAGACAGTGATGTGGACATTCTTCTTGTATTCAATAAGATAAGCGAGGATATAGAAGAAAAATCGCGAATTATTGGTGGGAGATATAGCATAAAGCTTGAGCCTGTATACATTACATTAGAAGACTTTAACAAAAAATTCTTTGATAAAAAAGATAGATTCATGAAGCAGGTTAAAGAGAACAGGATATTGGTAAATGGCATAGAGTGGTGGGTGCTCTTGGAAAATGAAACTGCCTGATTGCAACGAATGGATAAGAAATAGCAAATTATGCAGGCAATGGCTAGAATCGTATGTAAAGCGAGGCATTCTAAAGAAAAGCAATTTGAGAAGCATCCTCTACCTAAATAAATCAAGGCACAATTTAGACTTTGCAAACTGGATAAGGGAAAAGCATAAAGAGGAGATTCCCAGATTATTCGGCAATGAAAGGTTCTATGATTGGGTGATTAATGCTTATTATTATTCTGTTTATCATGCAGCTTTAGCCCTAATCGCTGAGAAGGGTTTTTCCTCAATATCCCACAATGCTACTGTATGCGCAGTTATCTGGTTTTATTATCACCAGAGAAAAGTGCTAGACAAAAAGGATATAGAAATAATCAAAGATAGCATTAATAAAGAAGATATAGACATCATCACAAAAACAAAGGACTTAAGAGAAAGGGCAAGTTATGACGTATCCTCTACTTTTGAATCTGGGCTATCAGAGATTGCAAGGAATAATGCAGTATATTTCCTAAGCAAAGCAAAAACAATTTTGAGGTGATAGAACGCAATATAAAAACGGCTAAAATGGATTTTGAATTGTTAGACAAGGGAAAAAAGAAGGAATTGCTCAAGGAACTTGAGATTTATGGCATAGAAAAACTGCCTTATCTTATTGTCAGGTGGGGCAAGAGACTAAGAATTTTTTCTGGGAGCATTGACAAGGATACAATATTCCTTCTCCTTAGAAAGATAAACATTGACTCGATTGGGTTATATTTTGCCTCGCAGGAGGATGGCATAAGATTAAGCTTGGATGCAGCTCATCTGCTAGAAGAACAAATAAAAAATGGGATACTGGAAATCAGTGAAGAACAGGCACAGCAATGGTTTAAAGGCAAGGATGTTGAGCTGAATGAAAGTCAAAAAAAAGAGATTGAAAGTTTCAAGGGTAAGTTCATTATCATAAAAAACAATGGCTATATTGTAGGTGTCGGCAAAAAAAGCTTTTATGGAATATCCAACTTCCTCCCAAAGGAAAGAAGGGTTAAGTAATAATGCAAAACAAAACCGGAAGATTTATATATCAATTGATATATTAACCAATATGGAACTTGAATTGAAAAAAAATCCGTTTATAAGATCTCCTACTTTAGATACTGTGTTAATGGTAGAGAGAACTATAGAAAAATATTCGGGAGAGTTCAATAGGACAGAATTATGGAAAAAACTTCCAAAAAGAGTAATGTGGCAGACATATCTTGTGATTTTGGCATACTTGCAGAGCATAAATAAAATTGCAGCTGACAGAGAAGGCAAAATAGGTTACATATGGTCCCCAGAAGTTGCAAAGAGATTCGCTTATAGAAAGAGGATTAAGTTATGAAAAAGCACTCAGAAGTTGTATTTGCTGATGATAATCTTGAGAAAGAATTTAATAAACTTGATAATAACAACGAGATAAGAAAGTTTATGATAAGGGCTATAAAAGACATACAAGAAAATGCTTTCTGTGGAATACAAATTCCTAAAAAGTTGATACCTAAAGAATATATAAAAAAATATGGCATAAATAATCTTTGGAAATATGATTTGCCCGATGGCTGGCGCCTCCTTTATTCTATAACCACGCCGAACAAAATAGAGATAATATCAGTAATAATAGAATGGTTTGACCATAAAAATTATGAAAGGAAATTTAAATATCATAAAAATCGTTGAATTTAATATGGATTTTTAGGAGACAGAAAACAAAAATAGCAGTTTAATGTTTTCTGTATTAAGAACAACTAATCTGTATTATTTTATCCGGAAAAACTATTTATATGGTTTGTTTTTTATAGTAACAAAATGGACGCAGAAGCAGAAAAAAAATATGTTGAAGCGGGCAAAATTGCAGCATCTGTAATGGATTATGCAAGAAGAATCATAAAACCAGGGATGCCCCTGCTTGAGGCAGTTGAAAAAATTGAGGGCAGAATTTTTGAATTAGGGGGCAGGCCCGCCTTTCCCGTTGATTTGTCATGCAATGAAATTGCCGCGCACTATACTCCCTTGTATAATGATAAGTCAATTGCAGAAGGGCTGTTAAAAATAGATATTGGCGTTGAAATAAGCGGCTTTCCTGTTGATACAGCATCAAGCATTGACTTAAGCCCTGAACAAAAATATAAGGATTTAATAATTGCCTCACAGGAAGCGTTAAAAAATGCAATTAAAATCCTGAAAGTGGGGATTAAAACACAGGAAATAGGCAAAGTTGTTGAAAAAACAATAAGAGATTATGGCTTCAATCCGATAAGAAATCTCTATGGGCATGAATTAGGGCGATTTAGCATTCATTCTGGATTGCAGATACCAAGTTACGACGACAAAAGCGGAACGGCTCTGAAAGAGGGCGTGTTCGCAATTGAGCCATTTGCAACAACTGGCATCGGTTTAGTGGCTAATAATTCAAGCATAAATGAAGTTTTCCAATTAGAAGAAAAAAAGCTGATAAGGGATGCTAATTCAAGAGAAATTCTTAATTTTATTGAGAATGAATACAAGGCATTTCCTTTTTGCGCGAGATGGCTTGTCAAAAAATTCGGGACAAGGGCATTATTTGCGCTTTCTTTGTTTAGAAAAGAGAATATGCTTAACCAATACCCCCCATTAATTGAAAAATCTCAAGGGATTGTATCACAATCAGAGCATACGATAATTGTAACCGAAGGCAAAATAAAAGTCCTTACAGAAATTGATTAAAAAATGAGAAAAGCACTATTATATTAATTTACCCAAGATACTCAGCCTTCTCTTTTGGCATGTCCAAAGCCGCTCTCGCAGACTTGAGATAACCGCCCTCAATGCTCTTGTATCTCTTGATGTCCTCTGATGTTACCGACGGAGAAACCTTTTTCATTGCATCTTCAAAGTGTTTCTTCTTCACTTCCTTGCAGTTTATATCCTCGCGCAGAGCAAGCATTCCCGCCTCTCTAACTAATCCCTCTAAATCCGCCCCGACATAACCCTCGGTCTTTTCTGCTATCTTTTCTAAATCAATGTCTTTAGCAAGAGGCATGTTTTTTGTATGGATTTTTAATATTGACAGTCTGCCTTGCTTGTCTGGCACAGTAGTTGAAATTATCCTGTCAAATCTTCCTGGCCTCAACAACGCAGAGTCAAGCATGTCTGGGCGGTTTGTCGCGCCGATAACAACTACTCCCTGCAATTCCTCAATGCCGTCCATCTCTGCAAGCAATTGGTTCAAAACTCTTTCGGTAACCTTTGTCCCGGAATCATATCCTCGTTTTGATGCAAGCGCGTCTATCTCATCAAAAAATATCACGCAAGGAGAAACCTGCCTCGCCCTCTCAAATGTTTTGCGGACACCTTCCTCACTCTTGCCAACCCACATGCTCAGCAATGAAGGGCCTTTAACCTGGATGAAATTCGCCTCGCTTTCATTCGCAACTGCTTTTGCAAGCAATGTTTTTCCTGTTCCTGGAGGACCGTAAACCAATATCCCCTTTGGAGGTCTTATCCCAATCCTTTTGAATGAATCGGGATATTTCAAAGGCCATTCAACTGCCTCTCTCAATTCTATCTTTATCTTGTCCAATCCCCCAATGTCATTCCACTTTACATTCGGCTTTTCAACAAGAACCTCTCTCATTGCAGAGGGCCTTACAACCTTTAACGCCTCGCGAAAATCATTATTTGTGACAATTAATTTTTTCAATAACTCCTGCGGTATTTCCTGTTCCTCTTTTAAATCCAGATTAGGAAGAACTTTTCTTAAAACAATCATTGCCGCCTCTTTTGTCAATGCTGATACATCTGCCCCGACAAATCCATGTGTCAATGAAGCCAATTCATCTAAATTAACGTCTTTCGCAAGAGGCATGTTTCTAGTATGTATCTTGAGTATCGATAATCTGCCTCTTTTGTCAGGAACATTAATCTCTATCTCCCTGTCAAATCTTCCAGGCCTTCGCAATGCTGGGTCCAAAGAATTAGGCATGTTTGTTGCGCCGATAACAACAACCTTTCCCCTTTCTTTCAATCCATCCATCATTGTAAGTATCTGTGAGACAACCCTTCTTTCCACCTCGCCGTAACTCTCCTCTCTCTTTGGGGCAATTGCATCAATCTCGTCAATAAAAATTATTGATGGCGCTGATTTTTCCGCCTCGTCAAATATGTCCCTTATCTTTTTCTCGCTCTCGCCATAAAATTTTGACATTATCTCCGGCCCATTAATCAAAATAAAATTTGCCTCGCTTTCATTTGCAACCGCCTTAGCCAATAATGTTTTTCCTGTTCCTGGAGGGCCGTGCAGTAAAACTCCTTTAGGGGGTTCAATACCAAGTTTTGTGAATATCTCGGGATGTTTTAACGGCAGTTCAACCATCTCGCGAATCTTCTTTGTTTCATCTTCCAAACCTCCAATATCCTCGTATGTCACTTCAGGAACCTTTTCATCGCTGACTTCAACTGCTTTTGGTGACAAAGTCAATTCTGTATTCTCTGTTATTATGCATGGCTGTGCTGGCTGAGTTGACGCAATTATAAATCTCGCGGTTGTAAATGACGGCAAAATGTTATTCTCAAATGCCTCAGAAAAAATATCAAATAAATCAAATGTATCAGACATCAAGTCCCTTCTCTGCTGGACTCCTCCCATAACAACAATGTCCCCCTTCAAGACCGCCCTTCCCAATAATCCCCTTTTGAAAAATTCTCCTTCTGCCTGAATATGAATGCCTTGCTGTGCAGGAGCAATTACCACCTTCTTTGCCTCTTTTACATCTGCCTTGCTTAAAACAACTGTCTCTCCAATGCCTGTTTTTGCATTCCTTCTTATTATTCCGTCTATTCTTATCAGCCCCTCGCCAACATCAGATGGATAAGCCCTGTCAACTATTGCAACTGTCTCCCGGCTGCCTTTTATTATTACTATATCGCCTCTGCTGACTCCCAATGCCTTCATCGTTTCTGCATCTATCCTTGCTATTCCTTTATATGCATCATCCTGCAATGCCTCTACAACCCTCAGCTTAATTTCATTCATTTTTTCTAAATCCTATGAATATTTTTTGTTTAAATTTTGCTTCAGCCATTTTTCCTGAATATTTTTTGTTTATTATCGAACAGCAAAGATAATCTGCCTGATTCCTCGAAGCATAATCTCACCATGTCATTCATCAGCCTTTCCTGCTCATGGATGAATTCGACAATCTCTTTTGGTATGCTTACTGCATAGCTATTCCCAACTATCCGAAGCTTGACTTTAAAAACCTTATTTTTTAACTCGCTGAATCTCCTGTATTCCTCAATATCAACGGGATGGTAAATCCTGTTATCGCACTTTGGGCATTGCAGAGCCCTTAACGAGAAGCCGTTTTTTTCAACGTTTATCCTATGCATTCTAACATTGCATTCCCTGCATAGAATTGTATTGTCAAACAAGTCAGTCATTTTTGTTCTTATGGATATACACTCTGTATACACGGCTTATATATACAATATTTATAAATCTTTCGGTTTAGTGCTTGCTGAAAAATCCATAAAAGAATAAGAAAATTGAAAGTCCTGGAATTATTGATTGTATTGCTTGATTTCCTCAATTTCCTCGCCGGCAAAATCATTGAGTGTTGCGTCAAATGGAAGTGAATGCTTTTTGCAGTATTCCTTTGCTATCACGAAGAATACTAATCCGATTGACTTGTTGCTCTTGTTGTTGCAGGGTATCACAAAATTGATATGCCCTATGAGATTATTTGAATCGCATAAGCCGACAACCGGAACCTTGATGTTCCTTGCGTCTTTCAATGCATTCTTGTCAAGCCACGGGTCGCTGATTATAATTAAAGAGGGCTCAAAAAAGTCCTGCAATGCAGAGTTTGTTATCATGCCAGCAGGATATTTCTTTGTGAAAACCCTTATTCCTGTAGTTTTTGAAAGCATGTTTGCAGCAGTCCAGCCGGCTTCCCTCTTGCAAACAAGTATTACCCCTCCTTTTGGGAATGTGGAGATAAACTCGCATGCCTCGTGAAGTTTTTTGTCTATTGTATTTGTGTTTAATATTGCAAGCCCGTCTGCCCTTCTTCTGTAAACGTAAGCCCTCATATCCCCCGAGATTACCTTTGTGCCCAGATGCACGCCTGCCTTGACATAATCATCAAGGGGGACAAATAATTTTGCCTCCTTCTGATCCAATTTTGGCTCAATCGCCTTAATTTCTTCAACAGTTACCTTCTCTTCAATTCCCTTTTCAAGCTGTTTTGCCCTCTCAAGAAGCTTCTTCTTGTCCTCGGTAACCTCTGCTTCTCCAGCTTTCTCCGCTTGTTCGGCTTTTTCTTTGCTCTTGGACTTTTTCGCTTCCTTCTCGGCTTCTGTTTTCTTTTTTCTTGGCATTTTTTAATATTATTCTCTATATTTTTAAAAGATTTTCTTTTGTGGCATTTTTATATTTCTGTCTCTATTTTTTAAAATCTGAAATATAGTATCAAAAAATCCCTTGTGTTTACCACACACTAAACTATGTGGTTTGTGGGGATTTTAGGATCCTAAAAACAAAACTTTTGTAGTTTTGTTTTTTTGATAAATAAGCTCAGGGGTGAAAGCTACTTTCTCAACTGATGAGATTTTGCACCTGATAAGTGTATATGCGAATAAACGTAGGGGTTTTTAAAGGTTTTTGTTTTTCTTTTTTCTTCTACAACTTGCTTAATAATTCCAGCGTAAATTCCCGGAGGCTCTTTATTCTTTTTATAATTTCCCTTGTCTCTTCAGCCAGAATCTCCTTGCCGTAATAATTAACGCCGTTTCTGATCTTTCTTATCTCATCAAATTCTTCAGCTTTCTCCCCCTTGTTCAGAACTTCCCTCAAGAATGCAGCATAACACTCATGATTATATATTTTATACCCTTTCTTGAGAGCAAGGGCTTCAAGAAGCTCCCTTAAGGAGTCATAAGCCAAGGAAAGTTTTGAGGCGGCAGTTTCTTCACTGAGGTCTAATTTTTCTGATGATTTGAGCTTATTTTCGCTTGTTTTTAGCAATGAAGCAATAAGCCCCGCATCTTCACCGACTTCTTTTACAACCTTCTTCCTAAAACATTCCCGCCAGTCCATCACAATCTCAGCCTCCCTTTTAAGATATGGCCATTGATTATGTTATTGGCAAGTTCATCGTTCCTTATGCCTTTTATCGAATCAAACCAAAACAGCTGTATCTTTCTTTTTAATTTTTTTTCAAAATCTTTTAAATTTATTTCCCTTTCTATGGAGAATAATGCTATGTCTATGTCAGAATCCTCTTTTGTTTCAGCTTTTGCAAGAGAACCAAACAAAACAATTGTCGGATTGGTTAATTTTTTATTGAGGAATTCAACAATGTCGGTCAGTCTAATGCCCCAGTAAATTTTTGACAGCTCTATGAACTCCCTGCTCTCCTTGTTGGAATAGAATAATATATAGTTCTTGTAGCTTTCTTTTTTCAAAAACCCTTCTCTGTGATAAACAGAAAGCAGCTTGGATGCAGTCGGCGGGGAAATTTTAATTTTCCTCGCATACTCCCGAACATTTATTCTTCTGTAGCAATCCTCAAAAAAAGGCGATAGATTGTTAATTATTTCTAACATATGTTAAATTAAATTAACATATGTTTATAAACCTTTTCATTCAGGGAAAATTTCCTTTTTGCATTCCTATTTCCTTTTTGATTGGCTTGTCTCCCGCTC
>Ga0209541_10009001_pt1 | contig 16287 bp, 22 predicted proteins | sample RifCSPlowO2_01_FD_184027 | JGI IMG/M metagenome (GOLD analysis project Ga0209541, IMG submission 184027) | Groundwater microbial communities from Rifle, Colorado - Rifle CSP2_plank lowO2_0.1 (SPAdes) (version 2) | ecosystem: Environmental > Aquatic > Deep subsurface > Groundwater | place...
ACCTTTCAACACCAAACTCATCTATCAGTTTGTTATAATCTATTTTGCCTTCAGCTTCATAAGGTGTTACAGTAAATTCTTTTTTTGCCATTTAATGTTACCTAGTGATTAATTTTTTGTTTTTTTTATCCTCTTCCTTGACAGCATTGTCTTTTTTCATCCTATTTTCGTCAAACATGAACTGCTTGCCGCAGTAGGTACACCAGTAGGCCCCATGAAAGAAATTGTCAAATTCATTTCCACATCTATTGCATTTTGTCATTTTTTGACCAGCTGAAACAATTCTGTTAAGTTTATCTCCAATGCAGCAACAGGCATTTCCAAGCTGAAATTGCTTAAAACTTTTGGATGCATCTCGCCTATATAAGCTATTTCTTTTCCCCTCACATTTACCCTTCCAACCCTTCCATCTATAAATGATTCATGTTTAGTGTCTTCAACATGATATTCTAAGCCAATAAGGGCCATAAGATAATCTAGCATCTGCTTTATTTCAGTGAAGTTAGCATTCTTGCCTGCAGAAATGATTGCAATCCTTTCATAATCAACTGCTTTGCTGCCTTTCCTTACAGTTACTATGCCTTCTTCAAATATTTTCTGTGGATAGTCTATGTGCTTGTTTTTTGACAATGCATCCATCAACACTGGCACCAGCCAACTTCTCACACATGAGAAAGTTTCTGACATTTTGTTTGATATTTCTATTGTGCCAAAATCAGTTATGTTCATCTTGTCATATAAGGTTTCTTTGTTGCACAATACCGGGCTTAATATTTCCTGGTATCCATGTCCAATAACAAAGTCCCTTAAACTGTTTATAAAATCGACAATTTCAAATGTCCTTCCAACAGTGTATTCTGTCAGTTTAAGGCCCTTGATTTTGTCATATCCGAACATTATTGCTATGTCTTCTATAACATCTATGCTGTGCAGTATGTCTGCCCTATAGCTTGGTATTTCTATCAAACTATTTTTTATGTTATACCTTGCTTTTTCCAAGAGTTTTTTAATCTCATTATCTTTCAACTGTAATCCAAGAATCCTTTCAGCATCTTTTTTATCTAATTTTATTGTTTGTGTTTTTAATTCAGGGGTTTTTACACTCTTGTTTTTGTATTTTATGTTTACAGAAAAAATGCCAAATCCCCTGTCATGCAGGGCATAAGCAAATATATTTGCTACCAAGTTCAATGCATTGATGTCTGTTCCAGTTGCCTCAAAAAATATGCTGGAATCATCTTTTTCTATCTTGCCTGTATCAGATGAGTTTATTATTGGCGGGAAACTCAAGACATTGTTTGCTGAATCAATTAATATAGGATATCTTTTCATGCCTTCAAGAATATATGCATATTCCTTCCCTTTTGGATGTTCTTCAAGTATTTCTTTCTGTGTCATTGGCTTCTTAAAATCCAAGGGTATGAACTTTACTGATGATGGCTCGGTAGCTTTGTAATAAACAGGGAACTTTATTTCTTCCAGTCTGTATATGCCTATTGCTACCTTATGCCTTTTTCTTCCAAAGTTCTCAGAAAGCTTTTCCTGCAGCTGTATCATCTGTTCTATCAGGCAGCTATCCATGTTTTTGCCTTTTGCAGCAAAAGCAACTAGGTAAGGCCTCACTGCATCAACAGAACTGTCAACTATTATTTCATACTTGGAATTGGCTGTTTTTATTTTTGGTATGCCTTTTTCCTTTCCAACAACAGATTTCAATAGCCTTGCAATCCCTTCAGTGCTCCATAGATATGGCAGGTTTGTATCCCCTAGTTCAGCAGTCACCTCATCAGATGCCTCATCATAATTTTCAATTTCCCCCTTGCAGTATTGGATTAGGCATTCAAGCTCCTTCAATGTTATCTTTTTTCCAACCAAATTTTGCAGGTCCTTCAATGAAAAATTTATCGTGGGCATTTTAAACAGACTTCATGCTCCTCAATACATCAATATTATGTGAAAATAATTGCCTTATGTCTTTTATTCCTAGCTTGAACATGCCTAGCCTGTCAACACCAAGGCCCCATGCAATTACAACTGTGTCCTTTCCAGTAAGCATATTCACCAGCTCTGGCCTGAATATTCCTGCGCCACCAAGCTCTATCCAGCCCATTTGGGGGTGTTTTGCATGCAATTCACAACTGGGTTCAGTAAAAGGAAAATAACTAGGAACTATTTTTATTTCAGTGGCTCCTGCAACTTCTTTTGCAAACATTTCCAGCAATCCAAAAAGATGCTTTAGGTTAAGGCTCTTTCCAACAACTATTCCTTCGATCTGGTTAAAGTCAGCACTATGAGTTGCATCAACAACATCAGGCCTAAAGCACCTTGCAATTGCAAAATATTTTCCTGGAATTTTAAGGTTGTTTGAAGCAAGCATTCTTGCAGAGCATGCCGTACCTTGGGTTCTTAGTATATTTGTCTTGGTTTTTTCCAAATCAAATTTATATCCCCATCCTTTGCTTCCAGCAATGCCATTTTCATGTGCGTCCCTTACCTTGTTTACAATCTTCAGGTCGAGCTCTGCTTTTTTCGGCTCCTTTATATAATATGCACTATGTATGTCTCTTGCAGAATGGGATTGAGGCATGTACAATGCATCCATGTTCCAGAATTCGCTTTCAACTATAGGGCCTGCCATCTCTTCAAAACCCAGGGCCATGAATTTTGTCCTTACGCCATCAAGGAATTTTCTGTATTCTTGTTTTCTTCCGCCATATGATTTAGGCACGTTTATCTTGATGTCATATCTCCTGAATTTTTTGTTCTTCCATTCTCCGGATTTTATTATTTCAGGGGTTAACATTCCAATATTGTTGGTTTCTATCTTTTCTTTCATCAGTGCAGAATGCAATTGAGTTAAACTGACAAACCTTAGCTTTTCAACATTAGTTTTTATTATCTCCTTTCTTTTCTTCAGCTCATTGTAAGCATATTTTTCTTGGTCGCTTAGCTTGCCTGATTCCAAAGGAAGCTTTTTCAGAAATGATTCTTCCAAGAATTCTTTTGACAAAAGTTTTTTGCCATTTTCAGTTAACTTTACCTTGCCATTTTCAATATCTATTGCAGCCTTTCTTTTTAAAATGCCAAGAGAAACCTGCAGTTCCTCATCATTCAGCCTTGCCTTTTCCTTTATCTCCTTCAAAGTAATTTCTTTTGTCAAGCACTCGAGGAACCTTCTTTCTGGAAGCTTATTTTTCAGGTAATTAAGCCCATTTGAATCTAATTTTATTGCCTCTTTTGTTTCAAGTTCTGTTTTTATTATGCCTTTATTCTCAAGCCATTGCAATGCACGCATTACCTCTATTTCCTGCAGCCCTGTTTTAGACATTATATCTTTTAATTCAATGCCCTCACGCAACACCTTTATTACGCTTCTTTCCAGAGGGTGCAGCATCTCTGCTATGCTTTTGATATCCATAGCAGAAAAATAAGGTAGCTTGTTTAAATAATTAACTCATTTTTGAGCTGTAAATCAACAAAGTCTTACTTTGCTGACAATGGCTTGTTTAAGAAGAATTCTTTCCACTGCTTCGGCGTTATGTAGTTGAAGTATCCCTTAAAATAACCCTTGGCTACGAGTTCTTTTACAGCATCAGCATAATTGTCATTGTTCCTTCCAAGAACTTCTGCAAAATCATCACTCATAAATGCAATGCCGCTCATGCCATACATGTGCAACCTATGTGCGTCTCCGCCATACACAAGGCTTATGCCAAAATCCTTTGCATCCATTTCAGCCCTTACAGGAGAGTAAATTTGTGGTGGAATCTCCGTGCCATTTTTTTCGATTGCAATAGCACCAGCTTTTACAGCAGTTTCAATGTATTTTTTTCCATTAAAGCCTAACCCAGTCATGAAATAAGGGTGGTGTATGTTTACCCATCCGCCGTTGTCTGATGTTCTTTTTATAGTATCTTCCAAAGGCATGCCTTCCCTTGGCAATGTACCTTCAAAGCCATGCAATCCAACTTCACCTTTGTCAGTTTTGTATTCAGCAGACCTCAGAAGAAGATGCTCTACGCTTGTTCCATGTACATGAATAACAAGGTATCTTCCATCTTTGCTTGTTTCAAGTTCATATTCCCTGGAATTTCTTTTCCTGTTAAGGTCATAGCTGCCATTTCTTAGGCTATCAAAAGCATTGGTATTTCCATGGTCTGTAATCGATATTATTCCTATGCCATTGCCTGATATTAAATCAATGACATCAGAAAGTTCAGGGCATCCCTTGTCAACAGATGAAAAATCAGTATGGCAATGGGTTTCAAACAATATACCATTGGGCATTTTTTCAAATGTCCTTAATATTCCTTGCCTAAAAAACCTTGCACATTCCCTTGCCATTGGCCTTGGATTTGTTATAAATTCCCTTGCAAAGTTTCCAAGAACATAAGAAAAATCACTTGCTTTCATTTTTTAGGATTAACTAACTGTACAGTTGTAGATTGTTGCACTCTACAACTAACATCAAAGATCATCCCCCTTGCTGTTATCATCTTTTTTCAATGGAAAATACCTAACACAATCATTGCTAGCGTTTCCAGAACAATCTGCACAGTAAAAATCACTCTTTCTCTCTACGAAACTTGTTCCTTTTCCGTTTATGTTATCTTGATAAACACTTTTCCATAGGCATTTATTTTCCATTTTTTAATCCCGGTAAGAACCAGCAATAATTTTTGCGTCTGGAATGTCCATTCTTACTTCTTTTAATATGATTTCAAGCTCTGAAATTTCGTTTTCAATAACATCAGGTTGATCATAACCATTTGTGCCGATTATTTTTCCTACAATCACATCGTAATCTGTTGAATCTGCATAATCTCCAACGCTTTGTGTCATATCATATCGGCGTGTGCCCCCGGCTTCTGTCAACCTTCTTACACTGAAATGACCAAACCCGTCCATTCTTAAATTCGTGACAAGATTATATTCTAACAACTGCTGATTTAATTCACCTACATTTCTAGCTTTAAGTCTCTTTCCGGCTATTTGGTATGCTATTTCCATTTTCAGTTCTCCTTATTCATTTTTTTCTACAAGGTATCTAGGTATTTCTAGGGCCTCTTCTATAACCACTCTTTCTTCTTTATCAACCATTGTTTAATAGAATATTGCATATTCTAAACCTTTACTTAATCTTAGGTTTTTTACTCCCCTAAGATTTGCTCCCCTAAGATTTGCTCTCCTAAGGTTTGCTCCATTAAGGTCTGCTGCTTCAAGATTTGCTACACTAAGGTCTGCTCCATTAAGGTATGCTTCCCTAAGGCATGCTCCATTAAGATTTGCTTTCCTAAGGTTTGCTAAACTAAGATCTGCTCCATTAAGGTATGCTTCCCTAAGGCGTGCTCCATTAAGGTCTGCTCCATTAAGATTTGCTCCACTAAGGTCTGCTACACTAAGGTTTACTCCATTAAGGTATGCTTCCCTAAGATTTGCTTCCCTAAGATTTGCTCCAATAAGGTCTGCTACATTAAGGTTTGCTCCATTAAGGTTTGCTCCCATAAGGTTTGCTACACTAAGGTCTGCTCCATTAAGGTATGCTCCATTAAGATTTGCTCCACTAAGGTTTGCTTCCCTAAGGTCTGCTCCAATAAGGTGTGCTTCCCTAAGGTCTGCTCCATTAAGGTGTGCTTCCCTAAGGTCTGCTCCATTAAGGTTTGCTCTATTAAGGTCTGCAATCATAAGGTTTGCTCCCATAAGGTTTGCTACACTAAGGTATGCTCCATTAAGTTCTGCTCCCATAAAGCATGCATTAGTTCCTATAACAAAAGGAAGATATAAGCCAGCAGCCTTCACACCTTTAAAATGAGAATAGGCTATAGTTAATATATTATGTTCCAAATCTTTTTCTCTTAGATAACTCTGCAATTCATCAAATCTAGGATCTCCACTTAAATCAAAACCTTCTTCTAATTTTATTCTGGATAAATCCCTTTCTCCACCCAATATTTTTCTAATAAGTTCATCTCCACTCATTTGTTTTAATCTTTCAGCCATTTTTATTTCTCCTTATTCATTTTTTCCAGCTTCAATCCTTTTCCATGACATGTTGAACATGTTTTCCAAGGCGCTTGTAAAGAATGGTGTGTCAACCCATACCCCAACGTCATAGCTTTCATGCACTTCCTTGTCATTGTTTATCATGAACAATACTTCCCTGCCGTCTATAAGCATAAATCTCGCTGTAATGTTATTCACATGCTTTACTTCAGCATAATCCTTCAAGTCTTTTACAAGCTTCTTGCTTTCCTTGTTCAATGGAGCAGCTATTTTAATCTTTACATTGCTGTTTTCTTTTATTCTCTTGAATGTCTCTGAGAAGTTTGCTACCTTTCTTACGAATCCTTCTTCAGTTGTAACTAGTATTACTGACTTCTCTGCCTTTTCCATCATGCTTTCCATGTGGTTGTATATGGCATCCCTGCCTCTTATGGCCCCAGAAAGATTGCTTGGCTCTACATGCTCTATTCCCTGCTTGTACAAGAGCTCAATCTCATTAAATAATGTGCTGTCTTTTATGTTGTCATAGCTCTTTATCTGGTCATCAGCATTTATCTGTATGGCTTTCTTTACTCTCTTAATTATTTCTTGAGGCTGTACAGCAATGTATTTTATTGGCTTTCCTAATTTCATTATAACAAAGCCTTTCTTTTCCAATGACTCCAGAACATCATAGCTTCTTGACCTTGGAACGTTGCTTATGTCAGAAAGCTCTCCTGCAGTTGCAAGGCCCCTTGAAAGCAATGCTGTCCATATTTTAACTTCGTATATGTTTAAGTCAAACGCTGACCTTAATTTCTTCAAAAACTCATCTTGGACTATCATCTTTTCTCTCCTGAATTTTTATATCAAATATAAGAACCCCTTTTGCTACTAAATAGTGTTAATCTACGTATTTAACCCCTATATAAAGCTTTCTATTAATTTACTACTTAATAGTTATTAATAAATTAGTATAAAAACAAAAAGGTTTATAAAGATTCCAAGCAACAACGAGATGACAGAGAGAAAAGAAACAGGAGTTTTCTACTTTATGAAAACCAAAATAAAGCCAATAATGCCTAGCTTGAAGGAAAAGAAAAGGTATGTGTCATACAGAATAATTTCAGATAAGCAGATGAATGAAAATATAGTTAACAATGGGGTAAAAAGCTATGTAATGAAGTTCCTTGGGGAGCTATCCTATGCAAGGGCAGGCATAATATTTCTTGGGCAAAATGAAAATAGTGGCATAATAAGGACATCGCACAATTACGTGGATGAGGTAAAATCAGCACTGGCATTGATAGAGAGCATAGACAACAATCCTGTTAATGTCTTTAGCACAAATGTTTCAGGGGCTTTAAACAAGGCAAAATCAAAAATGGAGGTCAATTAATATGCAGCCAGTTCAGCATCAAATGATGGGTTATGACAGGACATCTGCAATGTTCAGCCCTGACGGTAGATTATTGCAGGTAGAGTATGCGAAAAAGACAGTAAAGCAAGGCACTTCAGCGTTAGGCATAGTATGCAAGGATGGCGTTTTGCTTGTAGCAGACAAAAGAATAACTGAGAAACTTATAATACCTGCTTCAGTTGAGAAGATATTCCAGGTTGATGAGCATATTGGGGTAACTGCATCAGGCATATTAAGCGATGGCAGAGTGTTGATTGAAAGGGCGCAGCTGATGGCGCAGCAGCACAGAATAACTTATGATGAGCCTGTTGACGTAATAAGCCTTGTAAAAGACATTTGCGATTTCAAGCAGTTTTACACCCAGGTTGGAGGGGCAAGGCCTTTTGGAGTTTCATTGCTTTTTGCTGGAATAACAAATGGCAAGCCTGAGATGTACATGACTGACCCAACAGGAATATTCTTTGCGTACAAGGCAACTGCAATTGGAGAGGCTGAAACTGAGCTAAAAGATTTGCTTGAAAAACAATACAGGGACAGCATGACAATAGAGGATGGCATGAAGCTGGCTGTAAGGGCGTTGAAAAAGGTTCTTGGCAAAGACTTTGACATCGAGAGAATAGATGGTGCTTACATAACAACGAAGGAATGCAAATTTATGAAAATAAGCAAGGACAAGCTGGCAAAGATAGTTTAAGATGGTAGATGTTAACAAAGCAGTTCTGGCAAGGCTAAAATCGAAAGACAAACTTTTCGAGGTTCTTGTTGACTGCGATAAGGCACTGGATTTTCGCAAAGGATTGTGCAAGATAGAAGATGTGCTTGCTGCAGACCAGATATTCAAGGATCATAGGCTTAGTGAAAAGGCTTCTGAGCATGACTTAAAGGCTGTTTTTGGAACAATTGAAACATTAAAAGTTGCTGCAGAGATAATCAAGAAAGGCGAGGTGCAGCTGACAACAGAGCATAGAAAAAGATTGCTAGATGAAAAAAGAAAGCAGATAGTAAACATGATACACAGGAATGCGATAAACCCACAAACCGGACATGTGCATCCACCTCAAAGGATAGAGGCAGCAATAAGCGATGCTCGCGTAAAGATTGATGAGTTCAAGGATGCTGAAGACCAGATTCAAAATATAATAAAAGCAATTAGCGGGATATTGCCGATAAAGATTGAGACAAGAACACTTGACATAATAATACCTGCACAGTTTGCAGTAAAATCATTTCATATACTAAAAACACATGGCAAGATAATTTCAGAACAATGGAAGACTGATGGCTCATTGCTTGCAAGCCTGGAAATACCTGCAGGGCTGCAAGAAGATCTTGAGAATGAGCTAAACAAGGTGAGCCATGGAAATGTTGAGATAAGGATTACAAGCAAGAGGTAAAAATGGGATTAATGATAGAAGACAAGCAATTCGTGATTCCTGGGCAAAGGCTTGCAGAAGGCATGGATTATCTGCCTGCTAATGGAACTTACAGGGAAGAAGACAACATATATTCAGCACAGCTCGGCATCGTTAATGTAGTTGGAAGGCTTGTGAAGGTAATAAGCCTAAGTGGAAGGTACATACCTAAAACTGGAGATACTGTAATAGGAAAGATAACAAACATAGGATTCAATGGATGGATGGTTGACATTAACTATGCATATGAATCAGCATTGTCATTGAAAGAAGCAACATCTGATTTCATAGAGAGAGGCGCTGATTTAACGAAATACTTTGATTTTGGAGAGATAATCGTGGCTAATGTAATAAACGTGACAAAATCCAAGGCAATAGACCTGTCAATGAAAGGACCAGGGCTTAGAAAGCTTAAAGGAGGAAAACTTATAGAAGTAACTTCATCAAAGGTCCCTAGAATAATAGGAAAGCAAGGAAGCATGATAACGTTGATAAAGAATGCCACGAACTGCAAGATAATTATTGGGCAAAATGGCTGGGTATGGATTCTTGGGGATGACCTGAATGATGAGATGCTTGCAGCGGCCGCAATACTAAAGATAGAGCAGGAGGCGCACACATCCGGATTAACCGACAAAATAAGCGCTTTCCTGAAGGAAAATTCAAAATGACACAATACTCAAAAAGGTTTGATGGCAGGAAGGCTGATGAATTAAGGCCAATGGAAGCCATGGTTGGAGTAATAAAAAGGGCTGATGGAAGCGCGATGTTCAAGATAGGAAAGACTGTTGCATTTGCAGCTGTTTATGGGCCAAGGGCATTGCACCCAACATATATGAGGAATCCTGAAAAGGGAATTTTAAGGTGCAATTACAACATGATGGCGTTTGCCGGCTCTGGAGACAGAGTGAAACCTGGGCCTAACAGAAGGTCAAAAGAGATATCGCTTGTAACTAAAAAGGCCCTTGCATCTGTGCTTGACCTATCAGAGTTTCCAAATACAGTAATAGATGTCTTCATAGAGTTTCCGCAGACTGATGCTGGAACTAGATGCGCAGGCATAACTGCTGCAGTAATGGCTTTGGCTGATGCAGGCTTGATAATAAAGGACATGGTTTCTGCGCTTTCTGTTGGATTGGTTGGAGACAGTGTGGTTGTTGACTTATGCAAGGAGGAGGAAGATTTTGAGGGCGGAGCTGTTGACATACCGGTAGCAATAACAAACAAGGACAGCAAGATAACACTGCTGCAGCTTGATGGTCTGATAAAGAAAGAGCAGCTGTTCAGGGCTTTAGACTTGGGAAAGGAAGCAGCAAAAAAGATACACGAAGTCCAGAAAAAGGCTTTGCTCGAAAAATTCACGCAAAATGGTATCTGAATTAAAATTATACGTTGAGTCTTTGCTTAACAAAGGCAAGAGAACTGACTTAAGAAGATTTGATGAGTATAGGGAGCCGATAACAATAGAATATGGTGTATCATCCAAATCTGCAGAGGGATCTGCAAGAGTTACGCTAGGAGAAACTATTGTAATAGCTGGAGTAAAGCTTGGAGTTGACAAGCCTTATCCTGACAATCCTGATGAAGGCACCATAATAGTAAACTCTGAGTTGTTGCCGTTGAGCTCGCCTGATTTTGAGGCAGGGCCTCCTGATGTCAATGCAATAGAGCTTTCAAGAATAGTTGATCGGGCTATAAGGGAAAGCAAGGCTCTTGACTTCAAGAAGCTGTGCATAAAAAGAGGGGAAAAATGCTGGATAGTGTTCATAGACATTTATTCGATAAACGATGCTGGAAACTTGTTTGATGCAGCAAACCTTGCGGCTTTAGCAGCTTTGAAAGACGCAAGATTTCCCAAATATGACACTGAAACCGGGACTGTCAAGTATGATGAAAGGACTGAGAAACACATTGAGCTTGAAAAAATGCCTATATCCTGCACAATACTGAAAATTGGGAAAAACTTCATATTTGACCCAACGATAGATGAGGAGAATTCAATGGATGCGAGGCTTACGGTTGCCACTGCTGACAATGACACAATATGCGCTATGCAAAAGGGCGGTGAAACCCCATTGTCAATAGACGAGATTAAAACCATGGTTGACATGGCTCTTAATAAGAGGGAGGAATTATTGCAACACTTAAAATGAAATTCACCAAATATGAAAAGGCAAGAATAGTAGGGGCAAGGGCATTGCAGATAGCCATGGGTGCCCCGCTGCTTTTAAAACTAAAGGAAGAAGATTATGAAAGCATGCATTACAATCCAATAGAGATAGCAAAGCTTGAATTCGACAAAGGTGTTATACCAATAACAATAAGAAGGCCTCTGCCGAAAAAGACATGATTCTTGCATATGATGGGATAATCCAATTAAAGAAAGATTGATATGGCTCATAACTCAAAAGCCTTATTTTCTCTGAACCTGGGAGCTTCACTCCTATAAACTTTTCAGTTTCTTGACTAGCTCATTATAAACTGATTTTTTCTTCTCTCTTGTCAAAGAAAATAGTTCTTTCTCAACCATCATTTTAGAAATTGTAAATATATAATTTAATAATGCTCTCTTTGACAGCGCCTTCCTTTACAGTAAGAGGAATACCTTTCATCTCTAAATTGCTGGTGATTCCTGCAACAACAATATTGTCTAACTCTTCAAATAATACCAAAACATGCTGGGTTTTGATCTCAAAAGTGTCTGTAAACTGAACTTTAGCCAAGAGAACGTCGCCTGATTTATACATTTTCCCAGACCTCATCCTCTTTGTTATCCCACAATTCCCTCATTTCGGCTTGTTGAATTTTATGTAAAAACTCATCATACTGGTTTATCTTCTTGACATTTTTGTATAATTCGACCATGTTCTTTATCAACTCATTGTAAGTCTGCCTAGGGTACTCTCTTGCTTCTTTCAGTGAATTAACAATAGTCTTATTGAGTTGTATGTTTGACAACTGTCAAACTTAGGCAGTAAACATTATAAATATAAAGCATATTTTACAATGCTATGATCTTAAAAGAGGTTTCTGCAAGAAAGATAAAAACATGCACAGGAAAATATACAATAGAAGCAACTGTAAACAAAAAATACAAGGCTTCTGTACCGCTTGGAACTTCAACAGGAAAAAATGAAATAAGGCCCTTTCCAAGGCAAGGCATAGATTTCTGCATAGAATACATAAATAAGTCAAAATCTTTGGCAGGATTGCATTTTGATAAATTTGATGACCTGAAGCAGCTTGAAGAAGAGCACAAGATGATCATTGGCAATTCGATGCTGGCAATTGAGTTTGCTATATTGAAGGCAATGTCAAACAATGAAATATTCAGATTATTAAATTCTCATGCTGACATGATGCCCATACCTCTGGGAAATGCAATTGGCGGCGGGGCACATTTCAAGGGAAATGCTGCTGACTTTCAGGAGTTTTTGCTTGTTCCCGAATCAAAAAGCTTCTCTGAAAATGCCTTTGCAAATGAGTATATACATAGGCAAATCGGAAGGGAATACCCGAAGGCAAAAAAGACCATTGAAGGCGCTTATGCACTTGGTTTTAACAACATAAGAGCACTTGATATATTGAAAAAGATAAATGAAAAAACTTCTAGGGAGCTCGGATTCAACATAGGCATCGGGATAGATGTTGCACCAAGCTCATTTTACAAAAATGGAAGTTATAATTACAAGAGTTATTCGTACAATGAAAATAAAAAAAGGCTTAACAAGACAGAACAAATAAAATTCATAAACAAGATATCAAAGGATTATGAACTGAAATATGTTGAGGACCCGCTGCAGGAGAATGATTTCAGTGGATTCAAGGAAATTAAAGCAAAGCTAGTGTGCGGAGATGACTTGGTATGCACGAACATCAAGAGATTGAAAGCAGCAATAGGAAAAATAAATGCTGTCATAATAAAGCCAAACCAAATCGGCTCTTTGGTAAAGACTGGGGAATTAGTTGAGTTCGCAAAGGAAAACAATATAATTCCTGTAATGTCTCACCGCTCATCAGAAACAAATGATGCAACGATATCCCATCTTGCTGTTGGCTGGGAGATGCCTTACATAAAGCTTGGCATCTATGGAAAGGAACGCACATCCAAAATAAACGAGCTTCTAAAAATAGAAAAGATAATTTAATAAAGAACTTGTGAATGGCATAATTATGCTGTCCATAAGAGTTTTATTCGTTGTCACGGGTTTTGGGTATGGAGATACTGTAAGGGTAAAGGCTATCCTTGATGAGCTAAGCAAGGAGGTTAAAAATTTAAGCGCAATGTTTCTCGGATATGACCATTCATACAAGTATTTTAACAAAAAATATCCAACGTTCAGAATATCAGGGTACAATTTTCCTGACAGCGGCATGGAATTCAAGACCAACAGATTTCTTATAAAGAACTTTTATCTTCCAATAACCTGGCTTAAGGATTACATGAAGCACAAAAAAACCATAGAGAAATTTAACCCCAACATAATAATATCTGATTTCGAGCCTGTAGCAAACATAATTGCAAGAAGGCTAAAGAAGAGGTGCATATCGATATTCGGATATGACCCTGTGCTGTTTGAAAAATACAATAAAAAGAACAGCATACTAAACGTACAAGCAAAATACATAGAAGGCCTGTACAACAAGTCTGATTTGGTGATAATACCGACATTCAGGAAAAAGGATGATTACAGCAATGTAAAGTATGTAAATCCAATAGTATCAACTGGCCCTGATGACTTGCAGAGCAAGCCAGAGCTTATGAAAAAACTTAAGCTAAAAAAAGAGCCGATACTTGTAATGCTTGGTGGCTCAAACTATGGTGTTGGGCTTGCAAAGAGGATACTAAAGGAAACAGTCAATTTCAATGAAGACTTCATATTTTTTGGATCTAAAAAGAGCATAGCTGGATTCCATTTCAAGTTTGCAAAAAACTTCCTTGAATACCTTAAGGCTAGCAAAGCAGTAATAACTTTAGGAGGAAAGCTTACTTTGTCAGAGTGCCTTGTGTTCAAGAAGCCAATGCTAATATTCCCGATAAGAAACCATGTTGAGCAGGTTCTGAATGCCTATTCAGTAAGGAATGTTTCCATGCAGGGTGACTTTAAAAAAATAAAAGATTCCATAAGCATTTTCCTCAACAACCTAGAATCATTAAATGAAAAGCTTAAATTGCTTGACGTAAAGCCAACAGGTGCAAAAGAGGCGGCAAACATAATACTTGAAGAAATAACAAGGGAATGATTACTTCTGCTTTTTCAAAGATTTTGGCACGAAAACAACCCTGTTAGATGTTTTTGTTATTCTCTTGCTCAGCTTCTTGTATATGACTGCTGCAGGGGGCAGTGTTGATGTTGCATGAATTGCTGTCTTGCTCTCTATCTTGTACGAGATTAGCCTTTCATCCCCCATCTCAAGATTATGGACATCCCATGTTATCCTTGTGCCGTTGTATGTGTTTTCTGTCTGGGCTGGTTTAAGTGTTCCATATTCTCCAAGAAGCTTAAAGAACCCTGGAACTATGTCAACTGCCCTTACAATTCTTAATGGATCTCCTTTATTTTTTATCTTTATCATTATCTTAAGCTCTGATGTTCCTGAATCACTGTCTTTTACATGGAACAGGTATTTTTTTATCAATATGGTCTTGTGCAGGTAATACCACAAGCCAAATGCAAACAACAATATTATTATGGTGCCGTAAAACACTGTCCTATAATCTGTCTTTGCGTCTATGTCTCGCTTTTCGCCTGGCTTCAATGCAAATGTCCATTCATAGCCAGCATCATTTTTTTCATTTGGCTTTATGTTTGATGTTGCAAAAATCCTTTCAAAAAAACCAAGTGGCAAGAAAACCTTTTCCTCGAGCTCGATGTTGCCTTTGTTTTCCCTCTCAAATATATACCTTTTGAAAAGGAATCCTTTTTCAATCTGATTGTTTTCCATAATGTCTGGGTTCTTGATGACTTCAAATTCCTTTGTCAAGCTGCCACGAAGCATCCCGTTGTAAAACACCTTGACAGAAAGCTTGTACTTGCCTGGCTTGGTGCTTGAATCAAGGCCATATTCAAGCTGCTTGGTTATTGGAACACCGTAATAGATGTTTTCCTTTGAGCTATCCTGCATGAACTCTGATGATATTGACAGTTCAACATCCTTTAATATCTTGTTAACCCTGCTAGTGAAGGTAATGTTAAAAGAATCATCCTTTCCTGCAATTATCTTGTCTGGAAACGTGGTTGTTATGCCAACCAGATCATCCGGCATCAAAACCGAGACCGTGACATCGTCCCTTGCCCTTATGTCTGGATCTGTGGCAGATTTTGCAATTATGAATGTCTTGTAATTTATGTTCGGGACAGCATCTTCAAATATCTTCAATGTAAGCTTTACTTTTACTGATTCTTTTGCTTTTAATACTACGGTTGCTTTGTCGACCTCTGCCTTTTCTATTACAGTGGAAAATGGGTGGGCATCAAGCTCATTTGGGCCTATTAACAGGGTAGCTTCAGAGTTCATGTTGTTCTTTATGGTAAACAAAAACTCTGCTGTCTCTCCTGGGGAGACCCTGCTTCTTAGATCTTCATGGGATATGATTATGCTTTCCGCAGATGCATAAGCAATGCTAAGGAGAAAAACAGCCAATATCAAGAATACAACCCTTTTTGTCAAAATTCTCACCTTTACATAATTATTACCTACTTATATTTAAAGCTTTTCAGCAAAAGGGGGTTGGTGCGAAACTAAATAAACTTGTTAGTTTTATGGATTATTAAGACTCTTGCAGGGTATAAATACAAGGAGATGAAACCATGAATAAATACCCCCACAAGACGAAGCGCATAGGCTTCTGGAAAGTATATGAGCAAGCGAATATAAAAGATTTCCGCAAGGTCTGGGATACTGCCTTAGAAATTAATCACTTGCATTTTGATATTGCAATTTTAATGCAAGATAATCCATTTATGTGATTAAAAAGAGATATTTTGGCTATTGTCTCAGCCAAAATTTAATGAAAATCAAGACGAGACTTGACAGTCACACAAAAACGAAAAGCTTATATATTTGTTGTTATATACATTTATATAACATGACCCAAGCAATGTTAAAACCAATTTTGCACTATCCACAATTAGATACAGTCTTAATGGTAGAAGAATTTATCAAAGAAAATGGCGGAGAATATAAAAAAAGAAGTCTATGGGAGCATCTCCCAAAAAAGATGATGTATCAAACTTTTCAAGTAATCTTTGATTATCTATTAGATTCTCATAAAATTGCCGTAGATAAAGAGGGAAAAATCTGCTGGATCTGGAACCCAGAATTAGTGAGAAAATATTTAGCGAGACCAGAACTGTCAAGATAAAATCACATATCAAATTTGCGGAAGAGAAATTAAGAGAAGATTTAGCTAATCTGAAAATATCTAGGACAGAAGACCAAAAATTATACAAATGGATTAACCGTGCTTTA
>Ga0209541_10009002_pt1 | contig 16286 bp, 11 predicted proteins | sample RifCSPlowO2_01_FD_184027 | JGI IMG/M metagenome (GOLD analysis project Ga0209541, IMG submission 184027) | Groundwater microbial communities from Rifle, Colorado - Rifle CSP2_plank lowO2_0.1 (SPAdes) (version 2) | ecosystem: Environmental > Aquatic > Deep subsurface > Groundwater | place...
TTGCTCTTGCGTGTTCCGGTAGGAAACCCTGAGTTTCCAGGTAGTTACATACCTCCTCAAGATAGCCCCAATATCAGAATGCTACGCAAGCACCTGGCAGATATCCATTTTGGGCTTTTATTGCAGCTTCGGCTTGATGATCTGGACACTATGCGCGTTAATGTCGGTAGAATTTTGGAATTGCTGCCTCCCCCACAGCGAAACTTTTTTGATGAGTTTTTTGCACAACACACGGTAGGTACTGATATCCACCCAAGCCAGGATTATTCTGATGCTTATGCTCTATACCGGATAGCACTCGCACGTCTTGCAGAGATGCGCGCAGCCAGTTTGATCACAATTAATAGCCAAAAGTATGCGAACCTGCCTTTTGCACATGTAGAAACGAGTTGGATTCACTCATTACATCCTGAGATAATGTGGGGAATTTTGTGTAGAATGTATGGTCTTATTGACTCGCTTACTCATTCTGGTATGGAGTTGGGCTTCGCAGAAACGATGACTCTCCCTGAGATTAGCCACATTCTTGCTATTGAGGCCAGCCCTGTTAGTCATACACCAGGCTTTGTATAGTTCTAGAAGACTCTCCCTGCTATAATATCCTTATCGGGCGTGTAGCTCAGTGGTTAGTAGCACTACTCTTATAAAGTAGGGGTCGATGGTTCGAATCCATCCACGCCCACATTTAAAATCTCAAAAACTTCGCAAAATACTCTATACTGATTGATATATATGATTCGCGCTCAGAAGATTTACATTGGCGGGTGGTTCCAGCGAACTACTTTGCATCTTTCAGAGATATATGACTTTTTAAGAGACGGGGCATCGCCACTTGATCTTGATAAAGAGAAGCTTAAGGAATTGCGGAAGGCAATAGGCATTATTGCAGTTCAGGTCATCCTTGGGCCTCTTGATTATATCGATCTTAAAACAGAGTATGGCATACATGTAAAAATTTTTGAGGATGGACTTATGGTGCTATCTACTCGAAGCGAACATACTTTCGATGATGATATTGATCTGCTACGCAATTTCTACGAAAAAAAACTTTCCCCGGGTATAAGTTACATTTTCAGTTTGGGCGCCCCTGTGCCTAAAGAACTTGCACAGATAAAGACTATCTATCCTTACTTCATACTCTTCCATAAGGCTCACATTCAGGATATCGAGGAGGTGCTCATGCACTTTCACCAACAAAAATACCTAGACGTTCGAAAAAAAGAGCTGGAAATTTATCGAGGAGACAAGTTGTATATCATTAACAACATTTCAGAACATATTGAGACTATTGAATCATTCGTAGAGGAACAGATTTTTATTCGGGAATTCAAGGGACAATTGCATCGGTATCTTAATTTGCATAGAAATATTTGGGAGAAAATTGCTGAAGTAAAGGAGCGTGGGACAATTCGCGGAAGTGAAGTTGGAGCATTCAAAGAGCGCATCGAGAGTTATGAAAAAACCATTAACTTTATTGAGGCACGGATTAATCAGATGGATACGTATGTTCATACACGTCAGACTTTGTTTAAAACCAGTAAGAAATATGATCAATTACGAGATGTTCTTGATTTCAAACATGAAACTCTTATCAATACCTTGGAATATATTAAAGACCTATGGGCACTTACTAAAAGTTATGTGCTTTCTGCTCTTAATCTCTTCAGTGCCATTCAGGCAAAAAGCACAGAAAGCTCAGTGAAGAATCTCACAGTTGTGACGTCAATTGGCGTTGGTGCAACAGTCCTCACGCTCATCTCTCAGAAAGTTCCTGAATTTAAGATTGCCAATTTTGTGTATGTGCTTATTCTGGCAGCAGTAGGCTATGGTTCTGAAAAAATTATGCGCATTCTTGCAAAACGGAAGATGTATAAAATTCATGACGCCCAACTCGCTAAGGATATTTAGTATAATACCGTCGTAAGGCTTCTTAAGAGGCAAGGTAGCCAAGGTGGTCACGGCGCGCGTCTGAAAAACGTGAGATCTCAGTTCGACTCTGAGCCTTGCCACAATCTGTAAGGCAACTTAGGAAGAAATTGTAAATGAATTTATCTCTCGTGGTATTCATTTGTCAATAACATTCGCATATTCCCTTCTCACAGGTTTTAGAGTATCCAGCTGGGCACGTTACAGTCTCTGACGTTCCCCTGAAGAGAAGTTTTGGCGGGGTTGTTGTTGGATACCCAAATTTGACATAACATTCCTTGAACGGATCATCTATTTCGTCCATCCCTGGACAATCTTCTGAGTTATTGGTTACTTTCCATCGGTCACAGAATTCTTTGTATATATTATCGCGTTTGGTAGCTATTTCATCAAGACACTTTTGTAGATCACGTGGTATTCCTCGCACTGATGGTGGAACTTGTGTCACAGAAGTATACTCTTGCGAAACAGTTGGATATGGTGTTACGTTAAGAAAAGTATTCCTCATTAGGGTGTTTTTGCCTGTGAAATAGCTTAAAGCCGCTATCCCTATGAATACTGTTAATGTAGCGATAATAAATAGCCCTCGTTGTTGTACAGACAGTACACGTAACTTATTGAAAAGAGAATTAGACACCATCTCACTTAGTATACCAACTTTGCCGAGCTTCACATCACTTTCTACGGGTGATATAATAACCTTACATATGCGGGAGTAGCTCAGTTGGTAGAGCGTTTCCTTGCCAAGGAAAAGGTCGCGGGTTCGAATCCCGTCTTCCGCTCCCATTCTAAAATGTTGTCAAACCGCCCGTCTGCATATGGAGGAAAACATATTTCATACGCAACAAGTGATCTATTCCCTGCCTCCCATTGCATTATAACGCAAAAATGGGTAAAACGTCCTTCTTGTAAAGTGAACATGTGTTCACTATTATAGGAGCATGGGATCTACAAAAACTCTGCTCCACATTGATGGTGATGCGTTTTTTGCCTCTGTGTATCAGGCAACCCACGCTGAGGCACGAGGAAGACCTGTTGTGATTGGATACGAGCGAGGTATTGCAACAGCCTTTTCTTATGAAGCGAAAGCATACGGCGTGAAGCGTGGAATGTTGATTTCGCAGGTAAAACGCCTCTGTCCAGGCTGCATCATTGCTTCATCCGACTATCGTATCTATCAATTATTTTCAAATCGCATTGCTGATATTGTAAGTTCCTATAGCCCATATGTTGAGCGGTATTCTATTGATGAAGTGTTTGCTGATATGACTGGTCTTGACCATATGCATCAGGAAAGTTATGAAGGTTTAGGACGCAGGATCAAGCAGGAGATTGAGACTGCCCTTGGAATAACTGTTTCTGTTGGCATTGGTTCAACAAAAACAATTGCTAAAATTGCTTCGTCTTTTTATAAACCATCAGGATTTTTGATGTTAACATCTCAAAATGTTTCTGAATATAGGACGCAAATATGTGTGCAAGATATCTGGGGCATTGGGCCACGACTTGCTGTACGATTGAAAGCTTTGGGTATATATACGGCAGAAGATTTTGTGCAGACAAGCAAGATTATTCTCATCTCACACTTCCCAAAGCCTGTTATACAAACATGGTACGAGCTCCAGGGTGTTGCCCAATTTGGCTTAAGTATTGGACCTAAAACAGAGTATCAATCTATCCAAAAAACAAGGACGTTGACACCGCCGACCACTAATCCCCAACTGCTACTCTCGCGTATTTTTCATCACATTGAGTCTGCGTTTAGCAAGGCACGCAAACTTGGGTATCAGGTAGAAGGGCTTTCACTTTTATTAAAAACCCAATCATTTCATTACTACACCATCGAGGTTCCCTTACCACAACCAGTTGAGTACCCTTATCTTATCCGTTCGCTCGTGAAAAATGCTTTTACATCTCTCTATAAACCAGGTGAGTTATATCGGACAACCGGGTGCACACTGTATCACCTGCATAAAGCTAGTCTTGTGCAAGAGCAGTTATTTGATCATGAAAAAATTCTAAAAGCGCGTCTGCGGGCAATTTACCCTCTTTATGAAAAGAAACAAATTAGATTTGGGTCAGATCTTTTTGAGACACACAGAGACTCGTCAAAAAAGTTATTTAAACTGGGTCAGATTATGTAATGTGGTATTGCCCTGCATTTTGAACAATAAACCCTTCTTCAATCATCCTTTGCAATGCATATATTGCCATTCGTGTTATATATGCTACTACACAGCACGGGCAGCATTGTAGTCTACAAGATCATAAAGCATATCTTTCCCCTCATGCGAAATGCTCATCATTGAAATTGCCCGTTTGGCATCTTTAGAGAGTTTTTCCACCATAATCTGAAGCTCGCCTAGAATGCCGTATGCGCGAATCATCTGACATATCTCTGCCACCTGAGTTGGTGATAGTGACACATTGCCAAAGTACCTCTGCAACTTCTTCATATCTCCTTTTGATGCTTTTTGAAAAAGTCGTGCCCTAAATAAGGTTTTCTTGTTCTGGATAATATCTGCTCCTACTGGCTTTCCTGTTTTAGAAGAATCGCCGAAGAGACCCAGCTCATCATCTTTAATTTGAAATGCTATTCCAAGATTTCCAGCCATGTTTCTTAAACAATTAATGTCTTGTTGCGGAGCGTCAGCAAGTAGTGCTCCACATACGAGCGGAAGTTCAAAGGTATAGCCACTCGTTTTCAATTTAAACATTTCAATAATCTTTGATTCACGAGGCTCTGTTGGAACCATTCCAAACTCTATATCAATCATCTCACCATAACAGACTCCCTGCATATGGACATTGAACTCATTCACAACATTAGATTTCTTCGCAGCGTTAAGAGCAAGATTGCTGATGATGCTTGAGGCAAGGAAAATACCGATATCACCAGCTATAATCCCCATAGACTTTCCGAAATCCTCTGCACGTGAGGACTTGTGATTTTGACCATCTTCGATGTATTGAGCAAAAATTGTTTTGTTCCCACGTCTTAAGTAGTCATTATCAATGATATCGTCATGTACAAGAAGGCCTGAATGAGCAATTTCAATTGCCGATGCAAGCTGATACGCTTGCTGTGAAGGTTTGTTTTTGTATAGACTCTCGGCTAAAATAACAAAAACACCCCGCAGGAGCTTTCCCTTAAGTGAAAATGCCTGCAGCTTTTGGTATCTATGGTACCCATCCCCTGTTTTAGGATTACTCATGCACATTAAGAAGGCATCAATGATATGCTGTTCGACTATAGGTCTATGCAATTTAGCAAACTCAGGGAAACCCGATGTTGTTCGTGAAGATTTTAACGAAGATCGTAACGGAATTTTTTGTTTGAGCGTGCGCATTGGAATATTAGTCGTAGTGCGGTACAATAACATGCGGGATAGATGGATAGATGGATAGATGGATAGATGGATAGATGGATAGATGGATAGATGGATAGATGGATAGATGGGTTGGTGTTACTATTCTTCTATGCGTATACGCTTCTATACTTCTGTTTCATTGGAGAGGTGGCAGAGCGGTCGATCGCGCAGGTCTTGAAAACCTGTGGGGTTTATAGCCCCCGTGGGTTCGAATCCCACCCTCTCCGCCCAATGAGATGCCACCCTCACCAGCAGAGGATATAGATTGATATATCGGTCTAATCTGTGGGTTCGATATGCCTGGATAGCTCCAGACTACCCCTGATGGGAAAATCGAACCAAGTAGTGCCTTTTTCTGGCTAATATCCGATCGTTTGTACGATTCTGCCAAATCTGCCATCAGTGTTTTCATAAAATCAGTGATCTTAGTAACATCGTATTTCTGGAATGTTTCATCGTGTTTTGCTATCTGAGCTTTTAAGATTTTATCCTCAATCATAGCTTGTTGCTCTTTAAATATTTCGTCAGAATAAACACCGGAGAGATTTTTCTCAACTAATTGCTTTCGTATTTCATACAGTTTTGCTATTTCACCATCTGCTTCATTTCGTAATTTTTGCAATCGTGACAGTCGTCTATAATATTGGGTCTGAATAAAATTAATGCATAGCTCTAAACATTCTTCGGTTGGTGTTATACGTTTCAACAAGATTAATAAATCATCTTCTAAAACGGCAACCCTTATAGATGTTCCTGTACACAACTTACTGCATCGGTAATAGGCATATTTTGCAGTCCGTCCCTTACTCCATGCGCCAGACATTGCTGCACCACACTTGCCGCATTTTGCAAATCGACGAAGCGGAAATGTAGGATTATCGCGCATTCGATGAGCTAATGCTATCTTATTGGGATTTCTACCATCTAAAATGGCTTGTACCCTGTAAAACTGCTGCTCTGAAATCATTGGCGTATGTTGTCCGCGTACTTCATCTGGATTTCTGCGTGAGACGAGTATTCCCATGTAAAATTTCGATCGAAATATTCTATGAAGTGTAGAAATTGATATTTCGTGCACCCTCGTACCCGTTTTCTTGCGCATTCCCCACATATTCATAATATTCTTCATTTCCTTAATACTCTTCGTCCCTGTAGTCATTAAATCCCATGCTTTTTTCATTTTGTCATATGTCTCTGGATCCTTGACTGCATACCCACTTTTCAAAATATATCCACATGGAGGAGGTGAACTAATGAGTCCTGATAAAAATCGTGCCCGCAACCCATTTCGAGCCCGTTCACCTCGTATGTCATTGTCGAGTTGTGCAAATCCAGCTAAGATTGTTTCAACAAGTTTCTCAGTTGGACTATCGCCAGTAGGCTCACTGGCAGAAAGTATATTAACGCCATTTTCGGCAAGCTTCTTTCTAATAGCTAAATAATCCGATGTTTGTCGGGAGATACGATCAATTCGATAAACAAATACGGCACTAATTTGTTCTTTATTTTTCCGACAATATTCAAGTAAATTGATCAAAACAGGCCTTCCTACAATACTCTTTGCTGATCTTCCTTCCTCTCGGAAAATCATAAGAATCTCATACCCTCTTTTTATCGCTTCTTTGCGACATATATCTTCCTGCGTATCAAGAGAATAGTTTTCAACCTGTTCCTCGGTTGAAACTCGTAAATATATAACTGCTCTCTTGAGAATCGCTTGCCCATTATTTGGTTTGTTATATAAATCCATAGTTATCCTAAATTTAATAATTCATTAAGCGTCATTTCATCGAAAAGTTCTCTCTCATACATGTCAAGCCATGATTCGGTTAAATATTGAAGTAGAATAACTGTTTCTTGCAATTCATCTGTTGAGAATTTTTCGAGTAAACCGCCTAAGATGACTCGTGCTTGCTTAATAGTTTTATCTTCGCGGTTTTGCTCGGGGAAAATTTGGCTAAGAAGAGCTGCGGTTGTATCTTGTTTTAATGTGGGTTTAACATTAGAATGTGGAGTAGGAGTCTGAGATTGAGAGGGAACGATGTTTTTGTTTTCAGATTCTTGATTAATATTTAATGGTAACGCTTGAGTAAATTCCATAGTTTTCGTTATAATGAACTATCCATACTATGGATAGTATATATCCACAACATGGATAGTGTCAAGAGGTAAATTAGATGTGATAGATAGCGACCCATAGTATTATTTAGGCTTATATGATATACTAGAAATATGGGAAACAATAAAAAAGAACAATTAGATAAACAGTTAAAAGCAGTTCGACTCAAGAAAAAGTTAACTCAAGTCCAAATGGCCGAACTACTTGAAATTAATGACAATTACTATGCTCGTCTTGAAAGAGGAGAAAAAATTCCATCGGTTGCCACACTCAGAAGAATAACTGAAAAACTCCATATTACAATAAAGCTTTAGAGCAAGCTATAGCTTTACTTCCTTGACCCTTTTTGATATACTTCCACCTTACATAGCTTATCAGAATAAGCTATATTGCCTATGTCAACCCAATTTGCAATATCAGATCTCTCAAGCGCATTCCCGGACTATCTTGCACCGCTTTTTGCAATTAATTACTCTTCATTACTCCAACAATCTTCCTTGCCATACCTTCTGTTACTATTCGTGTTTCTTTTAACAATACTTCTCCTCCTGCAGTACATAAAAATAAAAAGAATCTTAAGTAGGCACTCTGTATTTCTTGAGGTAAAACCTACGTATCACACACAACAAAGTGCATTTTCTACCAACCAGTTGTTCACCGCCATTCATTCTCTGGAACGAAATAGACCTCTGATTGACAGACTGCTTGGCATCAAGCAAACAATTAGTTGTGAATTAGTTGCTACTAAAGAAAATGGTATTCGATATGTACTGAAAATACCGCGTAGTGATACAACTGTTATTCAAAAAGTGTTGCGATCACATATCGCTGGAATTGAGATACGAGAGATTGACGATTATCTTCCTAGAGCATATATAGACATTTCTTCTAAGGAATGGACAATACGAAAGTTCAAACTGTTAAAGTCATTTGTTATTCCGCTACAAGAACATACCAAACTGAATGAATATGATCCGATTGGCTATCTCACCGGACAGATGACCAAGTTACAACATGATGAACTGATTGCACTACAGCTTGTGTGTACTCCTGTGTCAGATAGTACGCATGGGTCTGTTGTGAACCATATTCACCGATTGAAAACGCTTATGGATAAAGACATTGATATTTTGGGAGAAATGAATAATGGCATATCTGTTTCTGTTATGAAAGCACTCATGCGAATAGTGCAGCTGGTACTGGGTAGCGCATGGTTATTATTCTGCGGTCTGCTTGAATTTATTGTTCCTGTGGATAGCAAAAATGCATCAAATCACAACTGGCTCCTTGAAGAACCCAAGAAAAAAGCACTACATGAGTTAGGAGAAGCCAAACAAGAGCTGCATAAAAAGATTGCAAGTAAAATTAATCAACCACTGTTTGAATTCAACCTGCGGCTATTTATCGCAGGCAAAAGTTCTGACATGATCCAAGCACGGGTAAAAGGTATTACTTCATCACTACAGACTTTTTCCACACCTGATCAAATGATTAAACAGAAGATATGGCTACCTTTTATATACAAGCTTTCTTTTATCAGAAAACTACTCTATTTCACGTTTCACAACCGTCTGCTATTTGGTACCAACAGTCCCGTTTTGTCCGTTTCCGAATTGTCCTCACTCTATCACTTTCCATTTACAACAACTACCAAAACTGAAGATCTGATTAATGTTAAAAGCCCTAAACTTCCACCGCCATTATCCCTTAAAAGTTCCACTAATAATTTTGATATCACGTTTGCGCACAATACCTACGGGGAAACAACGGTACCCATTGGATTAACCCTTGAAGAGCGCAGACGACATACCTATCTAATTGGTGCTACTGGCACGGGAAAAACAACCACGCTACTCCATATGATCTATCAGGATATTGTAAATGGCAAAGGAGTTGCAGTTCTTGATCCACATGGCGATCTTATTGACCGAATTCTTGGAGTTATTCCCAAAGAACGGATCAAAGATGTGGTGTATTTTAATCCGTATGATATTGAACATCCATTTGGACTAAATATCTTAGAGCTGTCTTCAACCTTAACAGATGTTGAAAAACAACGGGAAAAAGACTTAATTGCCTCAAGCATGGTTTCTGTTTTTCGTAAGCTGTATACGGTTCGCTACACCGGACCACGGATGGAGCATATATTGAGAAATGCAGTCTTAACCGCATTAGAATTGCCATCTCCCACGCTGGGCATTGTTTACAGACTCCTTACTAATACTGATTTTAGAAAAGCATCAGTGGACAAATTGCAGAATAAAATGCTTAAAGATTTTTGGGTTGATGAATTTGGAAAGCTAGGAAGTTTTCAAAAGGCTGAACAAATATCACCAATTACGAATAAGTTAGGGAGATTTTTAACAACGTCGATGACACATAATATCTTAAATCAACCGAAAAATACGCTCGATTTTGATGATATACTCAGTAGTCAAAAGATTCTGTTGTGTGATTTATCAAAAGGGAAAATCGGTGAGGATACGTCATCGTTTTTAGGAAGTGTGCTGATTGCAAAGTTGCAGCTTGCAGCATTAAAACGAGTCCATATGCCACTTGAGAATCGCACTGATTTCTTTGTATATATAGATGAGTTTCAAAACTTTGCCACTCCGTCCTTTGCACAAATTCTATCTGAGGCTCGAAAATATCGGCTCAATACTATTCTTGCTCATCAGACGGTATCGCAAATTGAAGATATCGACCTATTTAGAGTCGTTCTTGCGAATGTTGGTACTGTGATATCGTTTAGAACGAGTAATCCCACCGATGAGAATATGATCTTACCACTCTTTGCTCCCCAGGTTGAGAAACATGAAATATCCAATCTTCCTTCATATCACTTTTATATGAAAATCCATGCGCTAGAGCCACAAAATGCGTTTACTGGTGCAGTTGAAGACTTTACCGTTGAGAAAAATTCAGAAATACACAAAGCAATTATCACTGACTCACAAAAACGATATGGATTATCACAAGTGAAAACGAATGACGATATAAAACCTGTCAAAAAAAAGATACCAAAACGAAAAAAGCCGGAAGAGAAAAAGGAAGAAGAACAAGAAGATATTTAATTTTTCTTGTCAGAAAAATTCGCAAAATAAATTTTTAGTAACAGATCATTTTAGCTTATTATTCCATCTTGTCTCATCTGCTCTCTAGTAGTTACTACCATTCCAGGAAAGCTTTCATCTGTTTCTTCTAGCCTTTTAATGTATCTGGCAATGGAGATGTGTGATTTTTGAGGACAAACAAAGGTAAGGTGAACTGGGAGCTTTTTCTCTTCTTGTGCAAAGAATGCTAGGTATTTTTTTATTTTGTCTTTTTTGTACCATTGGGGTTGACCTTCTTCAAAGACTTCATAGAGGTAATATCTCTTTTGATTTCTTTTCCCTTTAAGAATAACGATATGGGGGTTAATTTCTTTAATGATGCTGGTAGGTGAATAGTCTGATTGCGTGTAGAAGTGGTATGATGAATTGTTCTCAGTCAAAAACTTGAGATACATATCAGCAATGAAGAGACATTTTTCAATAAATGGTTCTTTCTTCTTCTCTTCCTTGTACAGCTTATTAAAGTACTGCTTGTAGCATTCCGATCTTGTTTTTAAGTATCGTATAGCATTTATCTTTAAATAATACCTTGCTGGTATCGTATTTTCCTTAAGCTTGGTACTGTAAATTCTTCCAGTGTATTCCTTTTCTGTGAGATCTTTAAGCCAGGTATTTATTCTATGGTAGTCTTTGTGATTGAGGAGTGTTTGTATGTGTATTCGGTTTAAGAATCTTAAGCGATAGAGTAGGAAGAGTATTTCTTGTTGTTTTTTAGTTATGTGTGGTAATGTAGTATGAGTATACATATATTAGGTTTACCCTCCTTACTTCCTCCCTTTATCTAGGGAGGAGAAGTTTCTTCTCCTATACTTGTATAGGATAAAGGTACACAATAATATCATAGAAGGGCTGCTACGGCAAGCCGATGTTATCTACAAATGTCCTAGCAGGTAGAGTCAGTTTAATTTTAAAACACATGTTTTAAAATTAGGCAAGAATTCCATATTGGACTAATTGCTTATTGCCTAAGAAGAAGTAAACAAGGCTATTTGCGTTAAAGTGAAAGAAATTCGGCTGGTTTTACCTTTAAGACCTTTACGATTTTATACACCGTATAAATAGGTGGGTTTGATTCTCCACGTTCTATCCTACCCATATATGTTCTATGTATCTTTGCTAAGTCTGCAAGTTCTTCTTGAGATATACCCTTTATTCTACGTAGCTGTTTGATTCTATCTCCAAATTCTGTAACAAATTTCTGCTTGGAATGAAACATTGCAGAAGTATAGTTTTCTGCACTCTGACAGTCTACATACGCTGCGTGTACTTTTCGTATTGATTTTACCTTTGTGTTCAGGTATATTGTTAGAGTAATTTTGTATCTATATCGGCTCACATTATTACGAAAGCAACAAAACTACTATGTATGTTCAAAGGGTGAAGAGATTCTTCATAAAATTGGTTTTCATATTAGCCTTCTTTGTTTTTTTTACGCAATATGTGGCTTCTGCAAGCTATGCAACGACGAATTATGATCTAGCTACTTCGGGAAACTGGAATGTCCGATGGGATGGAGCTGCTGCTAGTGATTTCTTTTCATATGGAGGTAACAATAAAGCATTACTTGTTGCGGATTTGAATAATGATGGTCTCCAGGATATTATAGTTGGTTCTCCACCTGCAGATAACAATAGTCGTACTGATTCCGGATCAGTATATGTTATTTATAATTCACTTTTTAGTAGTCTGACTGCTACAGGAAATACTGTAGACATGGCAACTACTTCAAAATACAATCTTCGTTTTGATGGCGCAATCGCTGGTGACCAACTTGGGATAGGTGCGATACGTGTAGCTGATCTTAATGGAGACGGTAAAAATGATTTAATATTGGGAGCTAGACTTGCTGATAACAATAGCCGAACTGATTCAGGATCAATGTATGTTATCTATGGCGATCAATTTTTGGGACTTACGGGAACAGGAAATACCATTGATTTGGCAACTACTACAAATTGGAATGTTCGTTATGACGGAGCAGTAGCGGGTGATAATTTCTCTTATTCTTCAATAATGACTGGAGACATAGATAGTGACGGGAAACAAGATCTTGTTATTGGTTCAAATTTGACTGACTACAACTCACGAAGTAACTCAGGTTCTTTTTATGTCCTTTACAACACCCTTATTGATGATTATTCTCCATCATCAACAGGGAATTCGGTTGATATGGCAACGGTAAGTAACTTTAATCTCCGTTTTGATGGTGCCACTGCTAGTGGTTTTTTCGCACAGGGAGGAGGTGCAATCAATGATATCGACAACGATAATAAGCAAGACATTATCATGCCAAATGCAACAAATGGATCAGCTACAGGAAATATATATGTTTTTTATAACACTCTCATTGATGACTATGCAGGAACGGGCAACACTATAGATACTGCAACTTCTACAAACTATAATTTGAAATATAATGGCACTACCAGTGGGTCGCTAGGCTTCATTGGCGCAATATCGGTTGCTGATCTTGATAGTGATGGAAAAAAAGATCTCGTGATGGGCTCATATCTAGATGATAATAATTCAAGAACGAATTCTGGATCAGTATACGTTATTTATAATACACTCATTGATGACTATACGGGGACAGGGAATAGTATTAATGTAGGGACTTCAACAAATTATAATCTTCGTTTCGATGGGGTTGTGGCAAGTGAATTTTTTGGGAACGGTGCCCCGATTACAGGAGATTTTGATAACGATGGCTATATTGATATTGCAGCCGGTTCCTTTGGAGCAGGTAATAACTCCCGCGCAGGTTCAGGGTCTATATATCTCATATATAATAGCCTCTTCAGAAACTATTCTGGGACGGGGAATAATGTTGACTTAGCTACAAGTTCAAATTATAGTTTACGCTATGATGGAGCAACAGCAAGCGATCAGATTACACAAAGGAATGGGTCGATTCTAACAGATATAAATGGAGATGGAATGAGAGATATCTTACTTACATCCCGTGCTGATTTTAACTCTCGCACGGATTCCGGTTCTCTCTATCTTCTCTATAACTTCCCGCATACGATAGCTTCAACTACTACTTCTCAGTCAGGTAGTACTGTGTCAGTTACAGGGAATATCACTGCGACAAATTCAACAACTGCCATATCAGGAGCTCAATACCAGATAGACTCAAATAGTCCATCAGGAACCTGGACAGCCTGTACTGCCAGTGACGGGACGTTTAACTCAACAAGTGAAGCGTTTGCCTGTAGTTCAAGTGCGGCTCCAATTACTTCAGGCACACATACGGTTTATGTTCGAGCGTATGATGTTAATACGTCATACACTGCTCAAGCTAACTATTTGACGTATGCATATACAATTGCTGGACCCACAAGCACGCCAACACCTGAACCATCTTCTTCCTCAAGCTCATCCTCCTCAGGTTCAAGTAATCCACAACCGCAAATACCACAGTCATCAGATCCAAATGCTGGAGGAGGAGTGGCAACTGCAACGGGAGATTCTAGTACTGGTGGACAAACAGTGCTAACCATCATTGAACCAGCGACATTTAACTTTGATGCGTTTTTGTCATCTCAGCAAACCTCAGGAAGCTCCCTGTTTGCATTACCTGGTTTTAAAAATATAACACTTGTAGGTGGTACTACCATAGGCATTAAAGTCTGTTCATCTATTGCATGGCAAATAGGAAGGATACAGAATATATGGTACAAAGCATATGCGCCAGGATTTAGTATAGACAATGCAGCACGAATTATTCCTGAACTTCAAAAGAAACCATCCATTATTTCACTCTCCTATACCGATGCCGATCTTATTCCTCCCGGCCAACCGAGTAAACGATTTAATCCGAAGACCCTTAAGCTTGCACACTCACTATATGGTAGTACCTGGACAATCCTCCCAACATCAGTTGTTGATACCGTCAATCACACCGTGGCAGCATTGCACAGAATTGGAGGGTATTATATGATCGTGTCCGGGAGTTCATGCACGCAGCCGCCTAATCTAAACTCTATACAGAGAGCTCAACTACCCAACACCGGACTCTTAGCTCCATCAAAGAAGCTAACAAGTGAACCAACTTCACAACTTAAGCCCACACACAAACCTATAGCCAAGCCAACAGAAACGTTATCTACTTGGCAGAAGTTTCTTAACATCTTTCACAAATAATGTCTCATCGTAAATTTGCTAGAGGGAACCGTATCCTGCTTGTATTATTCTTCATGGTTTTTTTCATTTTTGCATTACCCAATACAACTCATGCCAGCTCAACATTTGATTTAGCTACACCCGCTAATTGGAATATAAGGTTTGATGGACCGGATACAGGGTCATTAGCACATACTGATGTATTAACAGCTGACCTTAATGGAAATGGTCAGCTTGATTTAATTATACCCTCTTTCAATTCTGATCTTAATTCTCGTCCAAGTTCAGGTTCAGTCTTTATTATTTACGATTCTCTCCTTTCCAAACTAACAGGAAAAGGGAATACTGTTGATCTGGCAGATCCTGCAAATTACAATATCAGATTTGATGGAGGACCAGCAGGTACAGGAAGTGCGACCGGCAATGAGCTAGGTAATGGACTAAATGTAGCAGATATCGATAATGACGGACATCCCGATCTTCTTTTGGGAGCACCAACCTCTGATTATAATTCGAGACGTAATTCAGGTTCATTGTTTGTTATTTATAACTCTCTTTTCTCGCAATATTTAGGAACAGGTAACAATGTTGATCTTGTAAATACATCCAACTTTAATATTAGAATCGACGGCGATCAAGGTGATCCTGGGGGAAGTTTAGGTATATCAGATGCTATAGTAGAAACATCTGATTTCGATGGTGATAATAAGCAAGATTTAATGGTTATACAACCCTATGGGGTTTACAATTCCAGAACAAATGTTGGTGCCTTATTTATTCTTTACAACAACCTTTTGGATAATTATACAGGGACAGGAAATCTCATCGACTTAGCAAATTCCGCAAATTATAATTTGCGCTTTATTGGAGCAACTTCTGAGGATAGACTCTCTGCATATGGTCTCCATGGTGTTGATCTTGACACAGACAATAAGCAAGATATTCTTATTAGTGCGGGCATTGCAAATTACAATGCAAACGATACGGGCTCCTTCTATATCATCAACAACAATCTTTTTAATACCTATACAGGAACGGGAAATTCTATTGACATGGCGGTTACTTCAAATTGGAGTATGCGTTTTGATGGGGCTGTTACAGGTGACGTTTTATCATTAGCCTCTTTGCCTCCACCAGCGGATCTGAATGGTGATGGAAAACTTGACATATTAGTAGGTGCGGGAACTGCAGGGAATAATGGCAGAAGTCAATCAGGCTCGCTCTATGCGATATATGGTATCTCGGATATACTCAGTGCTCATCCAGGAACTGGTTCAATACTTAACATGTCAAACTCTGACAATTGGAACGTTCGCTTTGATGGTGTCAATATTTCTGATTTTTTTGGGTTGAGCTCACCTCAGGGTATTGATTTCTTTAATACTGGAAAAGTAGATATCGTTGTGGGTGCTCGACAAGCTGATAACAACTCAAGAAGCAATTCGGGTTCTTTCTGGATGATTAAAAATAATCTTTTTTCATCGTATGTAGGAACTGGCAATACGGTTGACATGGCAAATGCCAATAACTGGAGCATACGATACGATGGCGCTGGTGTAGATGATATTCTGACCTATCTTAAGGGATCTAACTTCTTCGATGTTAATGGGGATGGAAAACTAGATATGTTAC
>Ga0209541_10009004_pt1 | contig 16282 bp, 20 predicted proteins | sample RifCSPlowO2_01_FD_184027 | JGI IMG/M metagenome (GOLD analysis project Ga0209541, IMG submission 184027) | Groundwater microbial communities from Rifle, Colorado - Rifle CSP2_plank lowO2_0.1 (SPAdes) (version 2) | ecosystem: Environmental > Aquatic > Deep subsurface > Groundwater | place...
CCCTCTGTCGCGCGGATCGACGACGCGTACGGCGACCGTCACCTCATGTGCACTTGCCCGCCGATGGAGAGCTATCAATCCTAGGGGACTGGCTCACACCGTAGCCCATCAGGGGCTGGCTACTTTTCCAAGCACCATCGGAAAAGTTGCCTGTCCCTGTTCCGAAGCCGAAGGGCTTGGCTATGGTGGCATGGCTGTTCGCTTCCGCACCTCTCGGAGCGACCTAATCCAAACACCGGCTGACGAAGGGCAGACAGCTCCGGCGTCGGCATGATGCGTTGAACTCTCACGGCTGCCCATGCCGTACTGTCGGCCGGTCGCCTCACCGGAATAGCAGAACGGCGACCGGCACCTTATCTCCTCTAGTACGTCCCGCTCCCGCCATGCCGAACGCCTCCGTGTCCACCCTTCTAGCCGGTCCAAAATAAAAAACTGGAACGGGGACAGGCCGCTGATGGACCTGTCCCCGTTCGCGCTTCGCTCACCGTATCCTCTACTGTAGCCCGTTTTGAGCAGCCCTTGTATTGCTTTTCCTCATGGGCGGGAATACGCTTTGAAGGTCCACAAAGGAATAAAAATGGAAACCCTCGACGAAGTTCGACAAACGATAACAATTCAACTTACTACTGATGATTCCGACACCAGGTCACAGTACCTCAACCACTTCGGTCACCAGGTAGCAGAATTTTCTGATGCTATGTCTCGTGCTTTTCTTGAATGGCGCGCACTTGACGGCCAACTGGGCAAGGATGAGAGAAAAGCGTACGTGTCAGCCTTGATCTATTGCGCCGTTGCACTTCACATTCTATCGATGAAATTGTTCCTATCTGGCCACACAGTTCCAGCTGGTAACCTTTACAGGCAAGTTGCGGAGACAATAGCCTTAGCGTGTCTATGCTCAGCCAAGAATCTCGATATCTTGGATCGATTCATGCAAGACAAGTACTCTACAAACGACGCGTTAAGGGACGCAGTTCGTCATGCCAAGAGACTTCAACTAAACGCGGACGCCATCGAGGTTTTAAGGCGTACCAGGGACTTTTATCACGAGTTTAGCCATCCGAGTCAGTTGATGATCGCAACGCACATGTCCTTTTCAGATGGAAACGTTGTTCTGGGAGCAAGCTTTGATAGTGGGAAGCTCGAGGAATATCGTAAAGAAGTTGCTTCAAGAGTGAATCTCGCCAAGGTCTTCGGCAACCTTGTGAGCGGAATAAGATCCAATATCTCCCGTTGGAAAGAATAAAGGCGCCAAGAAACTTTTGCTAGCGGCGGAGACCGGGGAGGTCGACGTGGACGTCGACCGAGGGCTCGCGGACGTCTGGAGGAAAGGGAGGGAAGGGATGCAGGCTGAGGACGGTTTGCAGGCCGGCCTCGTCCACGATCGGATCGCCTGAGCTGCGTTCGACCTGAACCAGTTGCGCGAATCCCTGTGGATACAGCCGGAATTGAACTCGCAGGCCGCGCCCGGCCTGGTCCTTTCGCAGCTGCGCACGCCGTTGCTGCCAGTGGAGCGCGACCGAGTCGCTGACGTTCTTCCAATAGACGGGGCCTGACACATCCGCCGAACTTCCACCCGACTCCTCCACGGTTATCTTATCTGGGAGAAGAATGGGCTCCACCGGCCGTCCATGCCGATCAGTTGCAGAGGCCTCTTCCAGAAGGGCGTCCAGCATGGCCGTGCCGGGAGACGACGCGGGGACCGATCCGGAGCGCGGGGGTGGTGCCGGTCCCGTGGTGAGATAGACCGTGCGCGAAAATACGGAATCCAGACGCATCCCACGCAGGCGGGCCACGACCACCTCCATCCGCAAGGGCTGGCCTGCTCCCGCTGCAATGGGCCTCGGTTCGAATCTGGTGGAGGCGGTGAGGTCCGCCGATGCCTCGTCAGGCGTGAGCGAAACGAGCCGGTGAGGGTACGCAAGGCTTTCGAAGACGGCCACCAACTCCTCTCCCCGTCCCGGTTTCAATCCTTTCAGACGGACCGAAAACTCGAAGGTCTGCCCGGGATCGACCAGCCCGTTTTCATTATTCAAAGAAAGATCGAACTTAAGGGTCGGCGTGGAATGCTTGATCTCCGCTGCTGATGGCGCGGGCGGAGCCAAGACGAAGGTGACGCAGAGGACCGCAGCGATCGCCCACGCCCTGTCGAGCCCCTCCCTCACAAAGATACAGTCTCCTCTGCGGGCTTACCGTGCGATCGGCTGGACGTTCTTGCTGTGCGCCTCAACAATACCGTTCTTGAACACGACGCCCAAGCCAAAGGCATTCGTCTGTGTGGCGGCAGAATATGACCAGACTTCATGCTCGGCCGTCAAACCTGGGAACTCTTTGGCCCCCCCGATACGCCATGGAGCTCCGAGCAGCGCCTTCACATCCTCTTTCGTCGAGACACCGTCTTTGATTTGAGCCACCAACTGGTCATTCAGAATCAGAAAGTTCCCGGTGGCTGGGCCTTCTCCGCCGGAAGATCCGGATGTGGCGCACCCGCTCAACCCGAGCATGACTGCAAGAACGCCTGCCAGAATTCCCGTTGCAAGTTTCATGGTGCCCTCCTCGAGATGGTGGGAAGCGCGGTTGTGTGCCTTCAACAGCTGCGTGTGATTGTGAAACCTCTGTATCATATTTGCCCTTCCACCTCAATCAGTGAAATCAACGGTGTCACGAGCCGTTTCTTCTCCTCGCTGATTGCCAGGCCCCCGCTCCTCCTCCTATAATTCCAGACAATCATGCTTGGCCTCATTCTCCTCCTCCTCCTGTACTTTCTCTCGCCCGTTGAGGCAGCCGATTTCATCGGCAAGGACGGGGCGCCGATGGTGCTGATCGCAGAAGGGCCTTTTCTGCGCGGCAATCCGGATGGCCAGGGCGATGCGGATGAGCACCCCCGGCGGACGATTACACTCTCTTCCTTTTATATGGACCGCTACGAGGTCACGAACCGCCGCTATCAAGTCTTTCTGAAAGCCACCCGGCATCGGACACCCGAGCACTGCTGTGATCCCTCGTACAATCTTTGGAAAGGCACCGAGATTGAGGCGAAGCTGCTCGACCATCCCGTGGTCAATGTGGACTGGCACGACGCGGTGGCCTACTGCACATGGGCAGGCAAGCGCCTGCCGACGGAGGCCGAATGGGAAAAGGCGGCGCGGGGGACCGATGGCCGCGAGTATCCCTGGGGCAACCAGCACGATCGGATGCGCGCCAACGGCGTGTCTTATTGGTCCGGCACCGATTTCGGTTCACCCGATGAAGCGAAGGCTTGGTGGGGCAGCGAAAATGGAGCAGGAGTCGTCGCGGTCAAAGGCACGCAGGGGATCCTGACTGTCCCGGTCACCGAACTGGAGAAGGGGGCCACGCCGACAGGCTTGATGCACATGGCCGGGAATATCTGGGAATGGACGGCCGACTGGTATGATCCGAATGCCTACGAGAACATGGAGGATCGCAATCCGAGGGGGCCAGGGGGCGGCGAGTTCAAGGTCCACCGTGGCGGCTCATGGCTGAACCACCGGGGCCTGTTGCGCAGCGCCGTCCGCGACGGCTCAAGACCGACGATGAGAAATCATGGAACCGGCTTCCGCTGCGCGAAAAACCCCTGAGACGTTCGATGCTATATATCTCGCCACACATCGCCATCCCGGATTCTGAGATCTTCATCCACGCGGTGCGCTCGCAGGGCGCCGGCGGGCAGCATGTCAACAAGGTCTCGACGGCCATTCATTTGCGCTTCGATATCGGTGCGTCCTCGTTGCCCGAGCAGTACAAGGAGCGGCTGTTGCTTCTGCATGACCACCGCATTTCACGAGATGGCGTGATTACCATCAAGGCCCAGGAGTCTCGAAGCCAGGAGCAGAATCGCGGGGATGCCCTGGCGCGGCTCCGGGAACTCATCCAGCGCGCGACTATTCCACGCAAAAAACGAAAAGCCACCAAGCCGACCAGGGGATCGCAACAGCGGCGTGTCGAGTATAAAAAGAAACGTGGGCGGCTGAAAACTCTTCGAAGAACTCTCGAATAATAATTGGGCCTCAATAGAAACGGGCACCCGCCTTCGCGAAGATGCGGCCGGAGCCAGTCCCCTCCTGCCGGCCTTGCACTGCCTTTTCCCGCGCAGTAGAGTGAAAACATGGACGCGCTCGACCGACGACAGTTCCTCGTCCGTACCGGTTTGATGCTGGGAGCCGGACTGCTGGCCGGTGCCCTCCCCCTTCCCAAAGCCCTGGGGCAGACGACGGCGTCGCCGCCGCCCAAGCTGGATACCTGGGAGGCCGTGCGCAATCAGTTTCTGCTGAAGCGCGATTGGATCCACATGACCGGGTTTCTGCTCGCGTCCCATCCGGCGCCGGTGCGCGAGGCGATCGAACGGCATCGGCTCGGCCTCGACGAAGACCCAGCGACCTACTGGTTCGAACACGAGGAGTCAGCCGAGGCGGAGGTGCTTCGCGCGGCGGCCGGCTATCTCGGCGCGCAACCGACCGACATCGCGTTGACCGACAGCACGACGATGGGCCTGGGCCTGCTCTACGGCGGGTTGACGCTCTGGCCGGGCCAGGAAATTCTCTCCACGACTCACGACCATTATTCGACGGAGACTTCTCTGCGGCACAGGGCCGAACGGACGAACACTTCGTTCCGGCAGGTCCCGCTCTACAAACAGCTGGCGTCCGTCTCCAAGGATGAGCTGGTCGAATCGCTCATCAAGGCCGTGCGGCCCAACACCCGCTACGTGGCGGTCACCTGGGTCCATTCGAGCACGGGGCTCAAGCTGCCGATTCGTGCGATGGCCGACGCACTGGCCGTGATCAACGCCAAGCGCAACGAGAAGGACCGGGTGATCTTCTGCGTGGATGGCGTGCACGGGTTCGGCGTGGAAGACGTCGCCGTGGCGGATCTGGGCTGCGACTTCTTCACCGCCGGCTGCCATAAGTGGATGTTCGGTCCTCGCGGGACAGGATTGGTCTGGGGGCACCCCAAGGCCTGGCCGCTTGCGCATGCGACCATCCCGACCTTCAACAACGAGGCCTATCGAATCTGGATGAAGGATCTGCCGCCGCATGAGGTGCCCAAAGCCGCCATCATGACGCCGGGCGGCTTCCATTCGTTCGAACACCGCTGGGCGCTGGACGAGGCGTTCAAATTCCACCTCGCGATCGGCAGGGACCGGATCGCGACGCGGATCCATCTGTTAAACCGTCAGCTCAAGGAAGGACTGGCGGCGATGAAACATGTGACGCTGCACACGCCGATGGCGGATGACCTGTCGTCCGGTATTGTCTGCTTCGAAGTGGAAGGGATGGCTCCGGAGCAGATTGTCCAATCGCTTCGTCAGAAAAAAATTCTCGCCAGCGTGACGCCCTATGCCACCAAGTATGCCCGTCTTGCGCCAAGCCTGCTCACGTCGCCCAAAGAAGTGGACAAGACTCTGGACGCTATCCGCAAACTTGCAGGCTGATTCATCCTCACTCAAAAACGGCTGAATAGCCCTTATATTCCAATATGTTGCGCTGGACTATCATTTTTCGATTCTGCGTTTTATGATGAACCAAGAAAGCTTAGGCGGGCGAGGGCAACACAGTGTTGTGCCGCTGTGCAGACGTTTCATCTTCGCTCCTCCTGTGAGGTGAGGCACCCTCCCCCGCCTAAGCCCCTTCCATGGATGTCCCAAAAGACCTCCAGCGTCGTTCTCGCTTCGCTCAAACCTTCAACGTACCGAAAAAAGTACGCTTCAGGCTTTCGCTTGCTGCGGCCTCGCTGGAAGGTCTTTTTGACCATCCATGATTTCTCGTAAGAGAGTCGGCGATCAGCGGGGACTCTGGCGGAGGTAGACGGACTGGAGACCGACGATGGTCTTGGCGTCGCGGATGGTTCCGTCACGAATGTGGGCGATGGCCTTCTCCATCGGCATCTCAACTACTTCTAGAACTTCATCGTGATCAAGCTTTTGCGCGGTTTTAGTAAGATTGGTCGCCTTGAACAGGTGCATGACCTCGTCGGTAAACCCGGGAGCCGTGAAAAATGTCTCGAGCCGCTCGATGGCGCCCGCGCGGTAGCCGATTTCCTCCTCCAGTTCACGCTCGGCACAGAGGCGCGGATCCTCACCGGGGTGCAGTTTCCCTGCCGGAATTTCATAAATAAATCCGCCGGCCGCCAGCCGGAACTGCCGGATGAGAATAACCGTGCGTTCGTCCTTCATCGGCACGATCGCAGCCGCGCCCGGATGCCGGACGACTTCCAATTCCACTGTCGCGCCGTTCGGCAGCGTCACGGTTTCCAGGTTGAGCATCAGGACTTTGCCTTTGAAAATCGTTTTGACCATCGCGCCTACTTCCGTTTGTAAAAGGGAAGTTTGACGCAGACCGCTTCCTGCAGGCGGCCCCGGATGTCGATTTGAAACCGGGCGCCCGGCTGGCTGAATGCCGTGGACACGGAGGCGAGGCCGATTCCCTTCTGCAGGCGCGGGGAAAGATTCCCGCTGGTGACGACGCCGATGCCCTTCCCGTCAACCAGCACGTTCATGCCGTGGCGGGGCACGCCCTTCTCGATCAATTCAAAGCCGACGAGTTTCTTCGCCGGCCCCTTCTCCTTTTGCTCGATCAACACCGACCGGCCGATGAACTCGCCCTTGGTGAAATCCACGGCGAAGGCGGCGCCGGCTTCCAAGGGCGTGGTCTGCTCGTCCATATCGTTGCCATAGAGCAGGTAGCCGACTTCCAGACGAAGCAGATCGCGCGAGCCGAGTCCGCAGGGTTTGATGCCCGCTTTCGCCCCGGCTTTCATCAGCGCTTCCCACACAGCCATGGTCTTCGAGGAGGGAAGATAGAGTTCATAGCCGACCTCGCCGGTATAGCCGGTTCTGGACACGATCCCCTGCGCGCCCAGAATGGCGGTTTCCAGGCACTGGCGCGGTTTCAGCTGGTCGGCGGCATCGGGACAGATGGCCCGCAGGATCTGCGGCGACTGGGGCCCCTGGAGAGCGATCTGCGCCAGATAGCCGCTTTCATCCTCGAGGCGCACGTCGCCCTGCGGAGCCTTGGCACAGAACCAGGAGAAAATCTTTTCACGATTGGATGCGTTGACGCAGACGAGAAAGCGCGTCGGAGCCAGCCGGTAGATGAAAATATCGTCCTTGATCCCGCCGGTGGGATTGAGAACCATCGAGTACTGCGCCGCCCCGACCGCCAGCGGATCGGGATTCGTGGTCGTGACCAACTGGAGAAACGTGACGGCATCGCGGCCTTCCACGGTGAGCCGGCCCATGTGGCTGACATCGAAGAGCCCGGCGGCCGTCCGCACGGTCTGGTATTCGTCCACCACGCCCGAATATTGAATGGGCATCTCCCAGCCGGCGAAGTCCACCAGCTTGGCCTGTGCGGACACATGAGTTTGGTACAGCGGCGTGCGTTTCATAAAAGACAGTCCAAGGTCAAAAAGTCTTAAAGTCCGTCAAGTCATAACGTCTCCTGACAAGGACTTGATGACTTTCAGACTTGAAAGACTTTACGACGTCCGCCGGGGATCCACCAGCTCGACGACGAAGATCAATGTACGTGTGTGGAATCGCCGCAGGATGCTCAGGCATCGGGCTCCGAAAATAACGCGACGCTGGCGGTGTAACCGTGCAGAAAATTACTGCCCCCCACCGGACCGATTTCCCCCTGTGCGAAGAAACCGGCGATCGGCACGTCGCCGGCCCGCTCTTTCAGCACGGATACGTCGTGGTGGGGACGTCCGAAGAGTCTACGGCCCCGGCCGCAGCAACTGAACACCAGCGCGCCCAGCGGCGGCTGTGAATGCCGCGCGCGCTCCGCCGCCAGCATCAGGTGAAGATCCTCCGTCGCCGACTTGGCATCCCGCAGATGAAACTGGACCGTTTGCCCTTCCTTGACCACATCGCCGATGGCGACGCTGCCCGACTGCTGATCGGCGCCGATCAGATTCCGCACCAGAAAATCGCCTCGCTCGAAACGGTTCCGCTGCTCGTCCATCACCACGCCGATGTGCAAGGCGCGCTGGGCCAGGTGCTGTTCCTCGTCGCTCAGCGATGCGAAGAGCGCCTTGAGCCGCTCCAGCGCCGGTGTGCCGCTCAACTCGTGGATGACATTGTGCTCAGCCCTAGTCACCATGTACCGCTCCCCGATCGGCCGGCATCCCTGCGAGACGACCGTCCGGACGGCGATGGGGCCGGAAAGAGCTACGCCGACCAGCCCTCCATTGTAGACCTGCCCGTCGAGCACCATGCGATTATCGCCCCGGTCCCGTCCGCCGCCGGCGAGGCCGCCGATCGCCGGCGCGCCCTGGCACCGGTCCGCGATCAGCGAGAAGACCTCGTCCATGGGAGTGGAAAAGGGATCGGCCAGCAGGAGAAAGGACCGGCGTTCCATGGACTCGTCGAGCCGGCCCGGCCAGCCGGTCATCGAGACTCCATAGTCATCCTGGTCGGCCGACAGACGGAAGGATTCCATCGAGACGCCGGGAAGACTGGCGGTCCACAGCGCGACGGCGGGGGCGCTTTCAATTTCCTCGCCTCCGCCGATGACACCTTCGCCGGAACAACCGATCAGCAGGCGGGGAGATGTCTCCATACGAACCGCCTCGACCAATTCCTCCGCCGACTCGGCATGCTGGGGTGAAAAAAACAGGCAGGCCAGATCGGCTTGCCGGCCTTCCAGATCGCGCCGGACGGCCTGGGCCATGGCGGTCCCTGCGATACGCGAGTCCCGCTCGCGCGAAACCGCCGCTGCAAACTTCAACGTGGTTTGGACCTTGCTCGACATCTCATACGATCCGTCTGCCCGCGTCCCGTCCGTATTATCCGGGAAGATTGGCTCGATCGCCCCGTTCGGCCTGCAGCTTCTTGTGGTACCGCCACATGTAGGAATGATAGTCATCGAGTTGAGCCAGCAGATAATGCAACTCGGTGGGATCTTCCGCCTCGAGCGCCCGCACCAGCCGGTTCTTTAAAAACTCCGAGAACGCCTGCGTCTTGTCTAGCGCAGTGAGCAGTTTCAACCCCCCGCCCATCTGGTACTCAGTCATAGCGCATAACCTCTTGTTGTCAGTTGGAAATCTCAGCGGCCTGCTTCAAGCATAGACAGCCCCGTCCGGAAAATGCAAGGCCGCTTATCTAGCCGCGGGCAGCAGCGCGCGCAGTGCCGTCAAGGAGATGGCGTCCACGCGGTGGCCGTCACGCCCCACGGTGGTCGTGGCCATCGTCAGCGCGTTGAGAATCGCCTCTTCCGTGGCTTCGACGGTCGCGCTCAGCAACGGATTGATGTGCGCGTCGGACAGATGGGTCATCGCGAAGGTGTGTTCCTTCGGATAATGGGGAATCGTGTTTCCTGTCGAAAAGGCCAGCATGAAATCCCCGCTCCCGTGCCTGGCCGTTGAACCAGTCCGCGCCAATCCCAGCGCGGCCCGCTTGGCCAGCCGGCCCAATTGGCGGCTGTCCAGCGGAGCGTCCGTGGCAATAATCACGATGATCGAGCCTTCGGCACCAAGAGAGGCCTTCTCCCCGCCCTTGTACAGGCGTCCCACAGGCACACCGGCGACCACCAGCTCCTCGCGGCGGCCGTGATTGGCATTGACGAGCACGCCGACGGTATAGCCGCCTTCGTCCCGGGTGAGCTTGCGGGACGACGTCCCGATGCCGCCTTTGAAGCCATACGACACCATGCCGGTTCCGGCTCCGACTGCCCCCTCCGTCACGGGGCCGGTGGCCGCGCCATCCAGCGCAGCCATCACGTCCTGCTCCGAGACGTGCCGCCCCTGGCTGTCATTCAGCCGGCTGTCGTCGCACTCGGCCACGACCGGCGTCAGCGTATCGTCCGTGATGCCGATCCCGGGATAGCGTTTGATCATCCAGCTCATCACCCCGTTGGCGACCCGCGGAACATTCAAGGTGTTCGTCAGCGCGATCGGATATTCCAGAAAGCCGGACTCCGCGACCCAGGCGAGCCCGGTCATCTCGCCGGTGCCGTTGAGCACGAAGAAGCCGGCCGGCACTTTCTTATGCCAGACGTCATCGCGCGGTACGATCACCGTCACCCCGGTCCGCACGGGTCCCTGGCCCGGTTTGAGCGCACCCTCGCCCCTGTTCACTGTCACCTGCCCGACCTTCACGCCGGCCACATCGGTGATGGCATTGAGCGGTCCGGGCTGATGGCGGCCGATGGCGATGCCCAGTTCGCGCGCACGCTGCCTGGTTTCCACCGGTTCTGCTGCGACGCCGCGCTCCAGGTCCACGCTGAGCAGGGCCAGCAGGGCCAGGCCTGCAACGCCCATGTGCCGGGACCGGTCACACTTCATAGACCGCTCCCGGGTGCGGGACGAGGACCTGCACGCGCGGATGCTCGGCCTGCATGGCGGCCGCCAGCGACAGCGCCTGCTTTTCCTCGCCATGGACGACGAACACCTTGCCCGGCAGCGGATTGATCGCGCGAACGTAGGCCAGCAGATCGTTCCGGTCGGCATGGGCCGAGAGGCCGTTGAACCGCACGACCTGCGCGCGGCGCGGCGTCGGGACGCCGAAGATCGGCACGATATCCCATCCCTCCACCAGCTTGCGGCCGAGCGTGTGTTCCGCTTGAAACCCGACAATCACGATCACGTTGGCTTCGTTCTGGATCGCGTGCTTCAAATGATGGAGCACCCGGCCGCCCTCGCACATCCCGGAGGACGAGATGATCATGCAGGGCCCCTTCATCGCGTTCAACCGCTTGCTGTCGTCCACCGACGAGATATAGCGGATGTATCTGGCGTTGAAGGGATCACCCTCCGACGTGAGGGTCCGCATGGTCTCCTCGTCGTAACACTCCGGGTGCTTGCGAAATATCTCCGTTGCCCTGGTGGCCAGCGGCGAGTCGATGAAAATCGGGAACGGTTCGATGCGCCCCTCCCGGACCAGCCCCTTGATCCGCATCACGATGTCCTGGGTCCGCCCCACGGCAAAGGCCGGCACGATAATTTTGCTTTTGTGCGCCTTCGCGTGGGCGACCAGCTCCACCACCTTGTTCTTCTGCGCGGTGCTTTCAGTTTCATGCACCCGGTCGCCGTACGTGGATTCAATGATCAGCACGTCGCACGGCGGAGGGCTGGATGGATCGCGGAGAATCGGCATTTGTTTCCGCCCGAGGTCGCCCGTGAACAGCACGGTCTTCGTGCCGCCTCGTTCGGACACCGCCACGCGAACCGCCGCCGAACCGAGAATATGACCGGCGTCGTGAAACGACGCCGTGATGCGCGGATACACGGCGACGACATCCTGATACCGGGCGGCGACAAAACGCCGCGCGATGTCCTCCACATCGTCCGTGTCGTAATAGGGCGCCCGGCACTGTTTCCCCCGGCGGCCTTCTTTCTTGTTCACGTATTGGCAATCGTTTTCCTGGATTCGCGCCGAGTCCTCCAGCAACACCCGGGTCAGATCGGCCGTCCCCCCCGTCAGATAGACCTTGCCTCTGAAACGCTGTTTGGCCAGCACCGGCAGCGCGCCGCTGTGATCAATGTGGGCGTGGGAAAGCAGGACCGCGTTGACGGAATTCGGGTCGAAGCCGAGGCTGCGGTTGCGCCGCTCGCTCTCCTGGCGCGCGCCCTGGAACATGCCGCAATCGAGCAGGACCTGCGCGCTGCTGGTCTGGAGCAGATGCCGGCTGCCGGTGACCGAACGGGCCGCGCCATGGAAGGCGATCTTCATCGTGGAGGGGCGACCCCGTGATTCCTGGAAATGAGGGCCCAGGCTTCCTGCGCCGTCTCCGCATAATGGAACAGCTGCAGATCCGCCTCGCCGATCAAGCCGGCTTCGACAAGCGCCGGCCAGTTGATCAGTTTCTCCCAGAACTCCTTTCCCATCAGGACGATCGTCAAACCGGTGACTTTGCCGGTCTGGAGCAGCGTGAGCGTTTCGAAGAGCTCATCGAGCGTGCCGAAGCCCCCCGGGAAGGCCACCAGCGCTTTGGCCCTGAGAAGAAAATGCATTTTCCGGATGGCGAAGTATTTGAACTGGAAACAGAGCGACGGCGTGATATAGGCGTTGGGCTCCTGCTCGTGGGGAAGCGTGATGTTCAGCCCGATGGATTTGGCCCCGGCCTCGGCAGCCCCGCGATTGGCCGCTTCCATGATCCCGGGCCCTCCGCCCGTGACCACGACGAACTCGCAGTGCCCGTCGATCTGGCACGTGGACGACACCAGCCGGCCGAACTCGCGCGCTTCATCGTAAAACGGCGCCAGCGCCAGCTGACGGCGCGCCACCTCCACGGCCCGCTGCAACGCTCGATCCTTTGGCTTTTTGGTCAAAGCGGCCTCGGCTCTGTTCAGACGGGCCTGCGCCTCGACCGGCTCGGTCAGACGGGCACTGCCGAACACCACCACCGTCGATCTAATCCCTTCTTCCTGTTGAATAAGTTCGGGTTTCAGCAATTCGAGTTGTAAGCGCACGGGCCGCAACTCGTCCCGGTTTAAAAACTCGATGTCCTGATCGGCACGGCGATAGGCAGGAGAGCGCATCAGCGCGTCCGTGATCTTCTCCGGATTCTTCGACGGTTTTTTCATGGGGAAGGATTATAACTGGACGCGCAGGGTACGGCAATGCGCGCGTGAACGGCGTGCTAGAACGGCCAGGGGTTGAATCGCCCCGTTGGGGACCGAAAGGCAAAGGCGTGCTCCTGGACGATGCCATTGGCATCGAGGACGACCTGGAACACGTCTGTTTGCACCTGGCCGCGGGCCATGCTCATTTCGGGCGTGACGGGGGACCAGAAGGCGAGCAGCCGTCCGGCGTCGATCTTGAAGTACTTGCCGTCACGGAACCGGTAGCGGGCCACCATGATGTTTTCCCTGGACGTGATTTCATCCGGCGCGCCCAGCCGTGCCACCACATCGGCCAGCGACGTCTTGCCCCGCTCGATGAACGTCACGTCGTCCGGCGTGATCAGATCGTTGATCTTGAGCCTCCGCCATTGGCAGGCCGTCAGCGTCAGCAGGACCATCACCAGGCACAGCCCGGCCGCCACGCGCCTCCAGCGGGGAAATCGGTCAATCACCGAAGGGCCAGATTTGAAACTTGAGGCGATCCGTCCGCTTGCCGAACACCACTTCATCGACTACCCCCTCACGGTTGAAAAAGACATACAAATGGTCGCCCATGATGTTGAACCGGGAAAAGATCACGAGATACCCCAGTTTGCTGTCATACCGCCGGTAATGAAAAATATCGCGCTCGGCCGCATGCACGATTTCATCGGGAGCGCCAAAGCGGGCCGCCACCTCGGCTCGTGTTGTGGTTCCCTTCTTGATGTACTCAACGTCCTGCGGATCGAAATCCTCCCCCCAATGCCCTCGAAAGAATGCGCATCCGTTAAGAGGAAGGCTGAGGCTCAGCGCCAGCGCGATCATGGCCACATATCTCATCTTGGAATCTCCCTGGGTTAACTCGTCGACTCAGGCTGCCGCTTCTTTTGCACGCGGTCCCGGGTCCGGCTTAACACGAAATCGTTCTCAAAGACGTGATAGGACGAGGCGTCCAGTCCCACTCTCGTGTAGGCCGTCTTGGCGACGGCATTCTCTCCCTCGACGTAGAGCCGGACGCCGCAGACATCCCCCTGTTGCCTGGCCAATTCCAGCACTGCCGCATGCATCCGGCGGTAGACCCCCCGCCTCCGCCACGCCGAATCGACGTAGACGCTCTGAATCCACCAGAAGGTGGCATTGCGCCAGTCACTCCACTCGAAGGTGATCAGCAACTGGCCGACCACGGATTTGGAAGAGCGCTCCGGCAGCTCCGCCACCAGATAAAATCCACGCGCCGGCTTCCGCAATACCGCCTCCGTGCCCCGCCGCAACCGCCGACGATCCAGCCGCCGCTGTTCCGTCTCCCACGCCATATTGGCGCTGAAGCGGACAAGCATATCGACATCTGACTGCCTGGCCTTGCGTATGACGAGATCGTTCAGCGTCGCCATCAGGTAACCCGCACCTTAGTGCGCCGCCGTCGAACCGGGCGCAGTCAGCCAGCCGGGCTTCGGGCGGTACAGTCCAGCAGAGAATTCCATTTTCATCGCTTCCTCAGGAGGAAGATTGATCGGCACAATGTTCTGTTCGGGGATGAACGCCAGATACCCGGTAAAGGGATGAATCGCGGTCGGCACGAATACCATCATAAGCGAGGTCGAGGGCACGACCTGGATCGCTCGAGGGGCCGTCCCCATGACAAATCCCAAGGCCCAGAGCCCCTCGCGGGGAAACGGGAACACCACGACGGTGCTGCGACTGAACCTCGAGCGGAACTGAAACAGATCCGTCATGCTTTTGATCGTCAGATACACGCTGCGGACGACGGGCACGCGCTGGAGCCGTTCTTCCGCTTCCTGCAGGAGGCGCTGTCCAAGATGCAAGTGGGTGGCCAGAATACCGGCCAGCAGAATGAGCGCCAGAAGCGATACGATGCCGATCCCCGGGATATCGACGGTCACCACATCTCCGAACATCTTCCCCAGCAGTTGATCGAGCGTGGAAAAGAGCGTGCGGAGAATGAGAACGGTTCCCCACGCCGGCACCAAGATGAGCAAGCCGGTGAAAAACTGGCGTTGGATGTTGCGCCATCCTGCCTGCATGAATATGGGTCCCCTTGTTTTCCAGTCTAGCAAATTATTTCCGGCGACGCACTTTTCCACGTTGCCGGCGCCTCCCCGGAGGCTTGATCTTCACGGGGAATTGAACTATTCTGGTGCCGGCAATTGAGACGGTACTGCTCACTACCTGCGAGGCGGTCATGCCCAAAGCCAATATCGACAAGGAACTTCTGGCGATCCTCTGCTGCCCTGAAACAAAACAGGACGTCGCCTTGGCCAGCGATGCGCTGATCGGAACGTTGAATACGAGAGTTCAGCAGGGTACCTTAAAGAACAAGGCCGGTCAGTCGGTCAAGGAGCCTCTGGACGGCGGGCTCTTGAGGGCGGATAAGAAGATTCTGTACCCGATTCGCGAGGATATTCCGGTCATGCTCATCGAGGAAGGCATTCCCGTCGAGGGTCTGGCCTAGTCCGTTCGTTTTCGCCGATTCTCCTTCCCTGGACTGCCTCAAACAACCTGCGTTGTCCTTACGGAGGAAGCAGTTTGCCTTCCGCTTGATCCCGGTTCGTTTTGGATCCCGTGGACGTCCCGCATTGGGCACAGAGGTATTCGTAGAGGTTCCCGTTCGGAAGCACCAGGAGCAACCGCTCCCGCGTGGGAGTGGCCTGCTCGCACTGCGGGCAATAGAGCAACGAGGCCTGGAACGCGCCGTACTGGTCACGCGGTGACGGGCCTCCCGGCGCCGGCCTCGGACGGAGGCGGGGCGCGAACGGGTCAGGCGGCGGTCCGGGTTTATGAGCGAATGGGGGCATGGCGTCTGCGCATCTTTCTTCGTTTTCTGTTCCCGAAATCGTCGCCTACCCCTGGCCGCTCAGAGATTCTTCCTTGGACCGGCCACGGACAGCCCTCCAGAGCGTTCGCGCGAGCTGAACCGCAACATAGACGCCCACGCTCAGCACCAGACCATAGAGTCCTGCATGGGTCCAAGGCCAGCGTTCCGGCGCATGCAGCACCACGGCCAGGGCAATATGCCCGCCCAGACCGAGGCAGAGCGCGAACACGATCCATTCGCGGACCATATCGGATTTTGGGGATGTCTTTCTCCGGCCCATGTCGAACGACTGTCGTTCAGACAGCACAACAGGAAGGAGTACGATCAGACGGGCAGCACGTTACGCCGGCGTGTCGGTGCTCACGGAACTTTTTGCCGACTCGATCTCCGCGACCGAAATGAGGCTTCCAAGATAATCCGAGACAAAGTTCAGGGCCTCTTCCCGGCCATCCGCCCGACGGCCTTTTTCGCGCCGCTGGACCGACAGCTCGTGGTCGAGGTCGGATTTGACGTCACTGAGCACCCGCTGCAGCGACGATGGCGTAAGGTTGGTATCCATGTCTTCGAGTTCCTGACAACGATCCAGGACCCAGTTAAGCCCCTCGATCCTGCCAGCGTAGTGCTCCTGCTCTGCCGCATCGAGCCGGGACATGGAGGTGGCGAACGCCTGCGCCTCATAGATCAGATTGTAGAAGCTTGTAACGGCTCGCTGTAAAGTTGGATTCATTCAGAAGTCTCCTCTTGCGCACATGTTGTAAGCATTATACATGACCACAGGGGGGCTACAAGGTTTTTCTGTGGTGTTTCTTAGGTAAATAACAATGAGTGGAATTCATTCATAAACCCGTAGTAGAGGGGGGCAAAATCCTTGAGGCTGTCCGGACT
>Ga0209541_10009005_pt1 | contig 16281 bp, 13 predicted proteins | sample RifCSPlowO2_01_FD_184027 | JGI IMG/M metagenome (GOLD analysis project Ga0209541, IMG submission 184027) | Groundwater microbial communities from Rifle, Colorado - Rifle CSP2_plank lowO2_0.1 (SPAdes) (version 2) | ecosystem: Environmental > Aquatic > Deep subsurface > Groundwater | place...
GGTGAAGGTGAAGGTGAAGGTGAAGGTGAAGGTGAAGGTGAAGGTGAAGGTGAAGGTGAAGGTGAAGGTGAAGGTGAGCTTCCCATAGATGGGGGGATCGCTGGCACCGACGTCGGAACCATCGACGCCAGCGTTGGCGATACTGGTCAGCAGGATGTCGGTGTCGCCGATGTCGGATTCGTTGACTTCGGGTTTCCCTCCGATCTCAACGTTCCCGAAGACCTCGGTTCACCTGATTTTGGACGCGACGATCTGTCCGCACCTGATGAGGGTGTGACCGATCTCGGTTCCCATGATCTGGGTGGTGAAGATATATACTCGCCCGATCTGGCTGGCGAGGATACCTCGGTGTGTGTCACAACCGAGGAGATCTGTGACGGCCAAGACAACGACTGCGACGGGGAAATTGATGAGTACCTCGTGCAGTCTTGCTCTACTATCTGTGGGCAGGGGGAAGAATCCTGTTTCATGGGTGTGTGGAGTGGTTGCACGGCCGTCCAACCCCTGTTCGAGCAGTGTAATGGCGAGGATGACGACTGCAACGGCGAGACTGACGAGGATCTCGCCCCACCAGCTGGCGAGACCTGTCTCGCTCAGGGCGTCTGTGCAGGCGTGTTGCCGGCTTGTCTGGATGGGGACTGGATGTGTCTGTATCCGATTGCCTACGAGGTGGTCGAGAACGCCTGTGACAATGCAGACAACGACTGTAACGGCATCATCGATGATGGGTGCCCGGACCCGAACGACGTCGATGGCGACGGCGTCTCCAATGTCGGCGACAACTGCTCGGATGTCGCTAACCCCGGCCAGTCTGATCTGGACGGCGATAGTGTGGGCGATGCTTGTGACAACTGTCCTGGCATCAGAAACGCGGATCAGAGTGACGGGGATAGAGACGGGCGAGGTGATATCTGTCGCTTCGCCATCTGGGGTAATCAGGATGTGACGGTCAATTACTATGACTGTCAAGGTAATCCGGTACACGTGGCAGTTGCCGGTGGTGTCTGGTATGAGTGGGTGCACTGGGGGGCTTGCTTCGCGGTCGTCCCCAACCTCGCGTCGTGCGGTGGCAGTGGATGTGATAGCCCACAAGGCCAGGTACCCTGTCATGTCCTCAACATTCCCAATACTCCAGCCGGCGAGGAGCGTGTCGGCTGTGAATCCGCATCGTGGTGAGTTCTTTGCTGATCAGCTAACGCCTTGAGTGGCGCTACTGTTCCAACTTTTTCCCACCGATTTTGAGGAGTAATCGGTGGCTGTCTATTACCCATCTTTAGCAGGTGTTTAATAGATGGCATACTGTATTGAATTCAACCCTCTTTTGTGTTACCATAATCACAATTGTCATTCCCGTGAAAGCGGGAATGACAGGTTGTTCAATCTCATTTTTTTATGAATAAGAAAAAAATTATAATTTTTAGTATTATATTTTTGTTTATTTTGGTCGTTGGCATCACTGGTGTTTACTTTTTCTTTTTCAAGAAAAGCCAACCTGTTTTTGATTATAACAACGAAGCTTTTGTTTTTAATATAAACAAACAGGGAGAATTTGACCGAGATCGTCTCAATCGCCTAGAAGAAAAGCGTGTGCTAGCATTGGATTTGTATCGTAAGGAAATTAATGACAATTGGACATGGATAACGATTGGTAATTATTATGAATACGCCAGAGATTATGACAAGGCGGTTTTTGCCTACAAAAGGGTGATGGAACTAAATAGCAATGATACTATGGCTCTTTCCAACTTAGCTCATATTTATGACAGACAATTTTCCAATTATGAAGAGGCGCGAAATTATTATGATAAATTAATAACAGCGGTTCCATATTTGTATGAGAATTACATTGATTTGGCAAATATGTATGAGTACAAAATGCAGAAACCCACTAAAGCCGCAGAGACCTATCTGGTCGGTTTGCAAAATCTTCCGGGTCATCCTAATTTATTGATTGGATTGATCAGGTATTATGTGAGGCAAAATGATTTGATTGAAGCTAGAAAATACGCGGAAATTTTGTTTAAACAAGATCCGAACAACGAAACATACCTTAGAGATTTTGGAAAATTATTGGAATAATATATGTCAAAAATATTAAATAAGATATTATTTTTTGGCTTACCGGTTGTCTTGTTGGCGCCATTGTTGTTTGGTAAATCTTTTTTGTATCCATTCGTGACTACTAAAGGATATTTTATTTATATAGTAGTGGATTTTTTGTTAGTGTTGTATATTTTGTCGGTGAAATTTAACACTTGTTTAATCCCTAAAAGCAAGATTTTTTATTGTTTTATCGGTTTGACTATTTTGAAATTTTCGTTTGATATTTTTGGTATTAATTTTGGCAATAGTTTTTGGGGAAACTATGAAAGAATGATGGGTTTTTATACCTGGTTGCATCTATTGGTATTTTTGGTCATGTTGATTACTGTTTATCCGAAGAAAGAGCAATATATATGGTTGTTACGGATGAATTTAGGTGTCAGTTTGTTGGTGAGTATTTATGGGATTTTGCAAAAATCAGGTATCCATTTTTGGCTGATTATACCCGGCGACGAACGTGTTTTTGCTACGGTTGGCAATGCGGCTTATTTGGCGAGTTATCTCTTGCTTAGTTTATATTTGGCCGTATATTTATTCTTGGATACGAAAGATTATCGTTGGCGTTTATTTTATACTTCCGCCTTTATACTAAATCTAATGGTTTTGTTTTTTACGGCGACCAGAGGCGCGTTGGTTGGTTTGTTTGCTTCCATATTTTTGATGCTTTTTTATTGTATTTTATTTTTTCCGGTAAAAAAAATTCGGATAATATCGGTTATTGCCGCTGTGCTGGTGGTTATTGTCATTTCCTCCATTTTTTTATTTAAAGATTCTTCGTTTGTCAAAAATAATCCGACCCTTCTTCGTATCAGCGTCATTAGTTTAAATAGCGGTACGGTCAAATACAGACTTTTATTGTGGCAATCAGGCATCTCGGCTGCCAGAGATCATTGGTTGTTGGGATATGGTGAAAATAATTTAAGAGTTCCTTTGGATAAATATTATAATATAAACATGGTTGAGGACTGGGCGGATAGTTCCCATAATCAATTCATAGATGAATTATTGGCGCATGGTTTAACAGGACTCATTGTTTATATAGGTTTCATTATTTTTATTTTCTGGAAATTGTTTCAATATAGAAAGACTGATATGCGCGTGACGATTGTTTTTTCCGGATTGTTTTTTGCATATATCATAAATAATTTATTTCTTTTTGAAAATTTAGTAACACTACTATCCTTCGTGTTGGCGTTAGGATATTTAATCGTTTTAGAATCAGCTGAATTTGAAAGCGTTACTATAAGTTCTCCTGCTTTTGGCTCATCAAAAAAATGGTACATTTTTGTTTTGGTTATAGTTGTGGCGATTTGTAGTTTTTATATCAATTTTCGTTCTATTAATGTCATGAAGAAAGTCGTTGGCGCTGGCAGAATTATCAACGAGGACGCTGATATAGCCCTTCGTTTGTATATTGATGCTGACGATCATGCTATGCTGGGTTTTGAAAATATAGCGGCGAAAGTGTATGGAGATACAGTGTCTGTTTTGCAAAATACAGCCGGATTAAGCAAGAGGCAAATAGTTGCGATGTTGGAAATTGCAACAAAAGTCACCGAAAAAGCCCTTGGAAAACTTGGCGATAATTCCTTTTTTTATCTGAATCTTGGCAAAATTTATCAACAGGCCGTACTCATTGATCCGTCTTATTTGGATAAATCTTTTCCACTGTTAGAAAAAGCAAAATTAATTTCACCCAACAGAGTGGATGTGTATTTTGCCATAGCTCAAGGCCTATATTTAAAAGGTGATTATGCAGGCGCTGAACGAACGCTTTATGATTCCCTAAAATTAAATTCTCGCGTTTCAACGGTTTATAGAAATTTAGCTGAGGTGCAAATGCGCCGAGGGGATCCCAAAACCGGATTAGCCAGTTTGAAGGAAGTGGAAAAAATTGAAGGAGCTCTTTCATACACTGAGTTGGAGAAGTTCGCCGGTATATTGGTTAAGAGACAGGAATGGCTCAGCTTATTAGATATCTTTTTTTGGCAGGATGTTATTCATCCGAATGATAAAGACGTATATGCAAATATTGTTTTAACATACAAAAAACTTGATGATAAAAAAAATGCTTCTATTTGGGAGAACAATTTAAAAGGGTTAGATAAAATTGTAAAGTAGTTATCCACACCCCCCCCCACAAAGATTAATATATTGAAATGTGGTATAATAATTCATGAGATTGAATTTATCAAAAGGTTGTTTATTAGTATGGATGATTTTGAAATGAAAGAACCTCAAAAGAGGGAGAAGAGATATGTAAAGATTGATATTAATTCTTTATTCATCTCAATTATTTCAGTTTTATCAGTTCTGGTTTTAATTTTGTCTTACTTCGTTTTTGATGGGAAGAATGGTGAAAAGAATGAAGAAAGTAGCCAAAATAAAACAAAAATAGAGAATAATCAAGAAAATCAAAATAAAGCAGAAATGAATGTTACTTCTGCGACAGACTCGACAGTAGCTGAATTAGTAGAAAAAGTTTTTAAACATATTTTTTTGCCCAGCGGAGATGTGAGGATAGAAACAATAGTGGACGTAGAAAGATTGCAAGCAAATAATCCAATTTTTTATCAATTTGCGCACGATGGTGATAAAATATTATTGTATTCCGATCGTGCTATCCTATACAACCCGGAGGTCGATAAGGTTTTAGATGTTTATCATATTTTAAATAAATAATTTAAAAATTAATTAATTAATGTATATGTATATGCAACAAAGGAGCAAAATTTATTTTCTTTTGGTGTTGGGAGTTGTGGCGGTATTATTACCTGCTACAACCAAGGCCGCAACCACCATTGGGAACAATGTGACTGTCGGTGGACTAACTACTCTTACCGGTGGTTTCATTAGTAGCGCATCTTCTACAATTAGTAGTGGTGGATTGCATGTAAGAGGAGCGCTAAACGCTTCTAGTACATTACAAGTGGCTGGAGCTACTGTTTTGGAAGGCACAGTGACCCTCAATAGTACTTTGTCCAGTTCGATTATACCAACTACTGCAGACACTTATAATCTCGGTTCCTACACTGCATCATTCGCAAATTTATTTGCCTCCTCTACCGTCTATTCTGCCAGCAGTACAGTATTTAATGCCATTAGTACAAGTTCGGTTTATGTTAAATCCGGTACTACCAATAGAGGTGGTCAATTAATACTCAAGGCTTATAATGGCACTTGTTATGCGGTATATATTGGTTTGTTTAATGATGGTGCTTTAGGAGTTACGTCTACTGCTCTGTCGACATGCTACTAAATTTTTTATTTAATTCTTGATCCCTTTCTCTTACTGTTTTTTCAGGAGGGAGAGGGGATAATAAATATGATTATTAAAAAATTAATAATTTCGGTGGTAACAGTGGCGGTTTTGATACCTCCTCTCACTCCGTTGGGTGTGTTGGCAGCTGTTGATGATGTGACTGCTACGGATCAGACAACAGTTATTTATCTCTCTGATACAGATAGTAACTATACTGTAGCTTCAAATTTATCAGTGGAGTCATTTGTCGTCAATACCGCTACGGTTGTGGTAACAATGCCCACCGGCGCGGATATCAAGTTGTATTCAGCAGATAGGCATAACCTCACTTTTTCCGGAACGGAGTCGTGTGGTACGGAATTTACCTGTGGGTCAGATCAATCCCTTGCGGAAGTGAGATGTAATGTTGCTTCTACGCAGACAATAACAATCACTGCTTCTGCCACTATTTGCGAGGTGCCAACGAGTGGTGGACCTCAACCCGTATTTCCCGTTGCTTCAGCGTCCGCTGGCACTTCATCTGCCACTCCTGTTGCATCTCCGGCGGCAACACCGCCTACTGTGACTCCGGTAACTCCGATTGTTATACCGCCGGTAGTGGTTGCTCCGTTAGAACCGAGGGTTTTACCCCCTACCCTTTCACCCTCAGAAGTGGTAGAATCTATTCCTGGTTCTCCTATACGGTTTAGTAATATTACCTCCCCCACTTTCCAGCCCGGTGAAAAATTAAAATTTAGGTATGAATATGAGAATACCAACGAAACAACAGTCAGGGTTAAGATAGTGAGGCAATTATTGAATAGTAAAGGGAAAATAATGAAACAAAGTACAGGATCCACAACGCTTAAATCAGGTGCTGTTTTTGTAAGGGATGTGTCGGAAGTCGTTGATAATAGGTTAGCTCCAGGTGAATATGTGGTGAGTGTGAAGATGCTGGATGTAAAAACAAATAAAGTCATAGATGAAAATAGTTTTGAAATAGTGGTGGAGAAGCTTAAAAAGAAGATATTTGTTCTGGGTGTAGTGTCTGAATTGGATTCCGCGCTTGCATTTGACCAACAAAAATTGGCTAAGGTGAAGACTAATGTTGTTCTGCCGGCTAATTTCAGCCTAACATATAGTTATACTAACAATACAGATGTTAAACAAAATGTCAGAATGATGAGGGATGTAATAAATAAAAATGGACAAGTAGTATTTGCTACTAAAGCCGGAAATTGGACAATGAATGCAGGGGAAAAAGATAGTTTAACTATTAAACAGCCTGTAGCCGGTAATTTATCTGCCGGGAATTACACTTTGCGCGTTCGTGCTTACGACAAAAAGACCGGTGAATTGCTGGTGGAAAATAGTCTAGGGTTTAGTATTGAATTGAAGTAAGGTAGAACAGGAAAAAAATTAACCCTGCACCTCTCGTTGGTGCAGGGTTGTGTTTTGATATATCTTGTTGTATAATATTTTTGTAGATAAATTAAAATATTTATGAAAAGATTCTTGGAAAATGTTACAAAGGTTTTAATTTACCTCTCTTTTTTTGTTCCCCTGGTGGTGGCTCCGGCTTCTTTTATTTTTCCATTTATAGTTCCAAAAATATTAATATTTCGTTCTCTCACCACGTTGATGTTGGGTTGTTATATTCTGCTTTTATTTATCAATTGGCGGGAGTATAAAATTAGATTTACCCCTGTTAACCTGGCGTTGGGTTTTTTTATATTAAGTTTTGTAATTTCCACCTTTGTAGGAGTGGATCCATACCATAGTTTCTGGGATAATCACGAACGCATGCTTGGGCTTTTTACAATGCTTCATTATTTTATTTTTTATTTATTTTGTTCCTCGGTATTTAAAAATTGGTCGGAGTGGAAAATTGCCTTGAAAATATTTTTATTTGCCGGTTCTGTTGTTATGGTTTTGGGGATAGTGCAAAGGGTTGATCCAACATTTTTGATGAATCAAAGCAGTGATCGGGTTGCTAGCACTTTGGGTAACTCCATTTATGTAGGTGGTTATGCTTTGTTTTTATTTTTTACATCTTTTTTGTTGTTAATGAAGGAGGGTTCAAATTTTTGGAAAGTAGTTTGGTGTATCGCGGGTCTGATAAGTTTCGCCGGTATGATATTTAGTGGAACTCGCGGTTCCTTATTGGGTTTTTTAGTAGGTATTTTTGTAGTATTGTTAGGTTATTCCATCACGCTCAAATCTCGTCCGAAAGTTCGTCGTCTTTCCCTGTCTATCTTGGCGATTTGCGTCGTAGTGTTGGGTGTCTTGTATTTGAATAGGCAAAATTCCGCGGTTTTCAACATACCGGTTCTGGGTAGGTTGTTGAACAGTTCTCTTAGTATGGGTACGGGTAGTACGCGTCTGATTGCATGGAATATTGCTGTTGAAGGTTGGAAGGAGCGACCTATTTTTGGCTGGGGTCCAAATAACTTTTTTTATGCTTTTAATAAATATTATAATCCTAAGTCATTGGAGTTCGGTTATGGTGAAACGTGGTTTGATAATGCGCATAATATTATTTTGAACACATTGACTGTGCAAGGCGCGTTTGGTTTGATGTGTTATCTGTCTATCTTTATTATCGCTACTTTGGTTTTGTGGAGAAATAAAGAGTTGCGAGAGAAAAATTTGCATTTGGTAGTGTTGGGTTCTGCTTTTTTAGTCGCTCATTTAGTACAAAATTTTACCGTATTTGAAAATCCAACTTCTTATTTATATTTTGTTTTTTGGTTGGCGATGATTAATCGTTTGTCACAAGGGGTGGTGGATTCTCAATTAGTGTTGGATGAAAATATAAAAAATAAAGACGAAGCAGTCAAAATGCCATTTATAATTTTTACCGGCGGTCTGGTTTTAGTTTTGATTTTTTTATTTAACATTCAACCCGCGCGCGCCAACATGAAGACCTTTGGCGCGATGAATATGTTGTATGGAGATCCTATTTTGGGTATTGTAGCCATCAAAGACGCTCTCTCTTTTAATTCCCCGCATATTGACGATATACGTAGTGATTTGGCTCGTGCCGGTATGCATGTTTTGAATGGTGCTACAGGGCGGTTAAGCAAGGAGTCAATCGACGAATTAGCAATGTTGATTTATGAGAACTTAAAAAATAATTTAATTTTGCATCCCATGGATATTCGTACTCATATCATGATGGCGCAATTGAGTCAGATGATTTTTGTTGGCAATAAAGAGCCTCGGTATTTGCTGGAAGGGGAGAGATATCTTGACGAAGCTCTTGTTTTGTCGCCACATCGCCAACAGATTAGTTACATGCTGTCTTTATTTAAAGTTCAGATGGGTAAAACTGAAGAAGGTATAAAATTATTGGAACAAAATATTAGTGATGATCCCAAAGTGGGCGAAAGTTATTGGCGGCTGGCCTATGTTTATCTTTCTGTGAAACAAAAGGATAAAGCTAAAGAGGTGATATATTTAGCCAGGGAAAGAAATGTTGTGTTTGACGCTCAAGGTCAGTCGGTGGTAGATTTAGTCATGGCACCGGATATATTAGAGACGGGAAAGAAATAATAATTTTTAAAAGGAATTTTATTTTTTATGCGTATTTTGGTGACTGGTGGAGCTGGTTTTATAGGTTCTCATTTGTGTGAAAAATTACTTGGTTTAAATCATCAAGTTATTTGTGTTGACGATTTGTTTACCGGTTCGAAGGATAATATTAAAATTTTGTTGGATAATCCGGATTTTAAGTTTATTAAGCATGATATTGTAAAGCCATTATTTTTAGACGACATTGCAATGTTGTCCCGGCGAAAGCCGGGATCCGGCACCGGTCATATAGACCAAATATACAATTTCGCTTGTCCTGCTTCTCCTGTGCACTATCAATACAATCCGGTGCATACCATTAAAACCAGCACATTAGGTGTAATCAATATGTTAGGTTTGGCAAGAAAATACCACGCGCGCATTCTCCAAGCCTCTACTTCAGAGGTCTATGGTGATCCGGAGGTGCATCCGCAAACTGAAGAATATCGGGGAAATGTGAACACTGTCGGTCCGCGTGCTTGTTATGATGAGGGTAAACGTTGCGCTGAATCACTATTTTTTGATTATCATCGCATGCATAATTTGGAAATAAAAATTGTGCGTATTTTTAATACCTATGGTCCGCGAATGGCTTTTGATGACGGTCGAGTTGTCTCCAACTTTGTATCACGGGCGTTAAAAGGCGAGGATTTAGTGATTGATGGTGACGGTTCTCAAACTAGAAGTTTTTGTTACGTGGATGATTTAGTTGACGGAATCATCAAAATGATGAATAGTGATAAAAATATTTTAGGTCCGATTAATTTAGGCAATCCGGATGAATTTACGATAAAAAAATTGGCAGAATTGGTAATTAAATTATTGGGAAGTAAGAGTAAAATTAAATACACAGGAAAATTCCGTAATGATGATCCGATGCAGCGTTGCCCTGATATTTCCAAGGCTAAAAAAATATTAGATTGGCAACCTAAAATTAAATTGGAGGAGGGGTTGGTAATGATGATTGAGGATTTTAAAACGAGATTGTGAAAAAAAGAATTTTAATTTTTTCTACCGCTTATCTACCTTTGGTGGGCGGTGCGGAAGTGGCAGTCAAAGAGATAACCGACCGGTTATCTGATTTTGAATTTGTAATGATAACCGCACGTTTGGACGACAAATTATTAATATATGAGAAGATCGGAAATGTCGAGGTGTATCGTTTGGGTGATGGAAATAATTGGGATAAATATCGGCTGATTTTGGACGGTTGGAAAAAAGCTCACGAACTTGGAAAATTTGATGTCGTGTGGTCTATTATGGCGAGTTATGCAGGGTTTGCCGCTTTAAGATTTAAAAAAAGAAATCTTTCCGTTCCATTTTTATTAACTTTGCAAGAAGGGGATAGTAGGTTTGATATTTATAAGCACGTGTGGTGGTGTTGGCCGTATTTTAAACAAATTTTTAGTCACGCGGACAAAATTCAAGCTATTAGTAATTATTTAGCCAGGTGGGCGAAAGACATGGGTGCTAAATGTTCGATTGAGGTGATACCAAATGGGGTGGATGTTAAAAAATTTTTAATTTCTAATTATCAAATATCTGGTGGAATTAATAATGTTAGAAATGAATTGGGTTTGTCGGCGGATGATAAAATTATTATAACTGTTTCGCGTTTTGTGAAAAAAAATGGAATTGGTGATTTGATCGAGGCAATGCGATATTTAAATATTGACAATCATCTGATAATTATAGGATCGGGGGAATTGGAGGATGACCTTAAATTGTTAGTAAAGCAGAATGGATTAGAAGACAGAATACATTTTTTGGGTGGCAAAAATCATAAAGAATTACCCGAATATTTATGGTCTTCCGATGTATTTTGTCGCCCAAGCCTTTCCGAAGGTCTAGGTAATGTTTTTTTAGAAGCTATGGCAGCAGGTGTTCCTGTCGTTGGAACAAAAGTTGGTGGTATCCCCGATTTTTTAGTAAATGGCGAAACTGGTTTATTTTGTGAAGCAAAAAAACCTGAAGATATAGCTAAAAAAATAAAAATAATTTTAGATGATCAGGAATTGAGAGAAAAATTAGTCAATAATGCAAGAAAGTTAGTTGAAGAAAAATATTCTTGGAAATTAATTTCAGAAAAGATGAAAAATATTTTTTATAACTTATGCGCCTCTTAATTGCCGCTGACATTTTTCCTCCCGAATCCGGCGGACCCGCTACTTACGCAGTTACTCTTGCCAATGAATTGGTGAAGCAAAATGATGATGTTGTGATTGTTTCTCTCAATCCAAAATCTGATATCAAAGCGATTCAATGTCCAGTGTTAGCCGTCAAGAGTAATTTTAAGCCGCTCCGTTATTGGCAATATTATTGCCTACTCAAACAATGTGGAAGAGATGTTGATGTTATTTACGCCATGGGTCCAGTGAACGCTGGGTTGCCTGCTTGGTGTGCTGCTAGAAAATTAGGAAAAAAGTTTATTGTTAAGGTGGTGGGTGACTATGCTTGGGAGCAAGGTGTGGCCAGGTTTGCTGTTGAAGATTTGATCGATGATTTTCAAAAAAAACATAATTATGGTTTTTGGGTTGAATCATTAAGATGGGTGGAAAAAATGGTGGCTAAAAAAGCCGACAGTGTAATAGTGCCGTGTAAATATTTAGCGCGGATGGTAGAAAACTGGGGAGTCAATGATGAAAGAATAAAAGTGATATATAATGAAGTAAAATATAACGTCGCTGAACCAATAAAACATGACAACGAGAAGTGGTTGGTAACAGTAGGGCGGTTAATGCCATGGAAGGGTATGGGCGTTTTAATTCAAGTAATATCTAATCTTTCAAAACAATTTCCAGAATCGCGATGGAAATTGAAGATTATTGGTGATGGGCCGGAAATGGATAAAATGAAGAAAAAAGTTTTAGATAACAATTTAATTGATGTTGTTGATTTGGTAGGTAATTTGTCCAACGATAAAACTTTAACGTATATTGCATCTGCCGATGTATTTATATTAAACAGCGCCTATGAGGGTTTGTCACATGTTATAGTAGAGGCGCACAATCAGGGGGTTCCGGTGATTGCGAGTGACGCTGGCGGCAACCCGGAAATAGTCGGGTCTGAAAATTTATTTGAATATAATAATAAAGAAGAGATTGAAGAAAAAATCTTACAGAATAGTCTGGCGGGCAGGTTAAAAAGCATGCCACATCGGTTTTCGACCCATATGATAAATGATACAAGAATAATATTGGGGAAATTATGCGCCAATTAATGATCAGCCTGGATAAAAAAATTTTAGATAAAGATTCCACAGTCGCGAGGCGGATGATTGAGTATGGTAAAACAAACGAGTTATTTATTTTAATTCCGGATGGCGAAAAATTAAGTTTTGATTTATCTCCAACAGTCCACATCCAAAGCGCCGGCGGTTTGAAGTTTCTTCAATTTTTTTCTTTGATTAATTTAGGCGGAAAGATATTGAAGAATTTTAATATTGAGGAAATATCCACCCAAGATCCCTTTTTTACAGGATTGATTGGGGTTTTCTTAAAGTTATTGTCAACCAGCAAATTAGAAGTGCAAATACATGGAGATTTTTTTAGTAGTCAATATTACCGCAGGAGTGGCTTGAATAATTTGATTCGTTATTGGTTGGCTAAGGCTTTTGTACTTCGATACGCGGATAGATTGCGCGTGGTTGGAGGAAGGATACAAGAAAGTTTAATTAGATTAGGTATAGATAAAAATAAAATATACATAAAACCAATTGCGATTGTTAGCGATTATATTAATAATTATCAGCCAAAATTTAATTTGCGCGATAAATATCCGGGATATAAAAAAATTTTTATATGTTTGGGCCGTCTAGATCAAGTGAAAAATATTATTTGGTTGGTAAATATATTTGCGAAAATAGTCCAAAAAAATTCAGAATATTTGTTATTAATTGTTGGCAATGGACCCGAGGAAGGTAAAATTAGAGCTAGAATACGAGTTTTGGGTTTAGAAAAAAATGTTAAGATGGAAAATTGGACAGATGACCCTGTGAGTGATGTCAAAACATCAAGTTGCCTGCTTTTTCCCAGTTTAAGCGAGGGTTGTGGTTTAGTGGCTATGGAAGCGTATGCTGTCGGTACTCCCATTATTATGTCGAACGTCGGAGTGGCTAATTATGAATTGAAACCTAGTGATAAAGTGAAAATTTTGCCGATTAATGATAAGGAAAAATGGATTGAGGCCATTTTGAAATCATAAATATTTTTTGATATGGAACAAGCAAAGATATTGGTGACGGGGGGATGTGGTTTTGTGGGGAGACATTTAGTAAACAGCTTGCTCAATGATGGTTATGAAGTATGGGTGTTGGATAATTTGTTTTCGGGAGATAATCCGGATTTATGGCTTTCTGATTTCAGTAAAAAACAAGAAGGCGTGATGAATATTTATAAAAAAAACGAGAAGCGTTTAGTTTTTGTTTATCAAGATGCCATTGATTTTTTTCGTAACCAATTAACATCAACTCCCGCGATAGTGTTGCCTGATTTTTTTGAAATATATCATCTGGCTGCCATGGTTGGTGGTAGAGCGGTGTTGATTGAAAATGATCCCATCGGTGTTGCTTGCAATCATGCAATTGATTCATATTTTTTTATGTGGGTAGCCAAAAATAAAAATAAAGTCGGGCGAGTATTATATGTGAGCACTTCAGTGAGTTATCCCAAAACAATGCAAGATCGAGACCATCATACGGTGATGAAAGAGGAGTATTTGGATTTGAGAAATGCCGAAAAGCAAATAGGCCTTCCCGAATCAATTTATGGTTGGATAAAGTTGACAGGAGAGTATTTGGCGGCGGTAACCGCGAAGAAGTATGGCGTGCCAGTGGTATGTGTGAGGCCTTTTTCCGGATATGGCGATGATCAAGACATGTCTTATCCTATTCCGTCCATAGCTGCGCGGGCAGTGAAGAAAGAAAATCCCTTGATTGTTTGGGGGTCGGGTGATCAAGGTAGAGATTTTATTTATATTGATGATTTTGTTTCAGCGCTGCGAATTAGTATAAAAAATATTGGTGACGGAAGTGGGGTGAATATTGGTCTTGGTCAATTGACGACTTTTAAAGATGTGGCACGTATAATGGCGGATTTAGAAGGATACAAGCCTGAGATTAAAGGTTTGCTTAATAAGGTTGAAGGCTCTTTTGCTGTCTATGCTGACAATAGTTTGTTAAAAAGTTTTGGCTGGCAATCTAAATATACCGTACGCGCAGGTTTTGCCAAGGTCTTAGCAAGAGTAAAGAGAGAAGCGGGCATCTCCTAGTTTTTTAATCCTTTTTTTATTTTTATTATATTTTTACAGAAACGGATTGTTTCGGCAAAAATATTTAATTTGCTTTTGCCTATTCGTCTTTCTTGATATACAATTGGAATCTCCTTGATTTTGTAGTTATTTTTTTGCGCCTGATAAACAATTTCTGTCAGCATAATATTGCCGTCTGGGTGTAGGCGGTTTTTTATTTTATCCCAAATTTCTTTTCTAAAAATGCGATAATTATTGCTCGTATCGTTGGCGGTGACTCCCAGTAAAAATTTAATCGCCGATTGCCCCACGATGCTAGCTATCCTGTTCAAGAGGGGTTTACCTAGGAATTGCGATTCCGGTAAATAACGAGAACCAATAATAAAGTCAGCCGAGTCCGAATTTAGAAGTTCAATCATCTCTGGCAAATATTTAGGATCATGTGCTAGGTCTGCGTCCATGGCACCCAGATACCCCCCACGCGCTGTATCGTATCCTCTTACCATTGCAGACGCTAATCCGCGTTCGTTATCTCTTTCTATTAAAATTATTTCAGGTATTTTTATGCATAAATCCTTTACCCGCGCGCGAGTCTGGTCTTTACTCGCGTCATCGACAACTATTAGTTCGTGATCAATTTTATGAGTAGAGAGTAAAACGTGAATATTGTTGAGAAGTATGACAATATTACTTTCTTCATTGTAAGTGGGAATTATGATAGAAATTTTGATGTCATTTTGCATAATCTTCTTTAATGTAGTTAGAAACTGTTTCTCCAGAAAAAATAGCGCTGCCTGTTGAGGTGATGAGGGGATAGGTCAAATAATTACCGGCAAGATATATCCCTTTAATTGTATAACGCTGATTCGGATTTTGATAGTCGTTTAAATATTTAGGAGAGTAATTTTTTATTATGTTTAATTTATACCAGAGTGGTTTAGGTTTGAAGCCAAAAATTTTTTGGAAATCGTCTAGGTAAATGTCCGTCAATTCTTCGGCAGTTTTATTCCTTAGGTGCTCCGACGATTCACTCAAGGTGCTAAAAAAATTAAGAATCGTTTTATTTTCGATCCCGATATTTGGTTTGAGGGAAGAAAGTACATAAATTCCACCAAATGAATAACGCGGTTTAAGACAGCTTAGAAGATAAAATTCACGAGGTAAACTTTCGTTGATCTCCATTATCATCGAAAGAGCGTCTAAATATTTAATTTTTTTTAATTTTTCATCGGGGCAATCAAAAAGTGTAATGAATATGTGGGGCGGGGCTGTGTTCACGAGTATCCTTCCAGCTAGATATTTTTCTTGTTCATCTTTTACGAAAATTAAGCCATTAAATTTTTTGTCTTCAATTTTTATTTTTTTAGCGGTTGCTCCAGCGATGATTACTCCTCCAAGGCTGACAATTTTTTGTCTCATTTTTTCCACTAAGATTTTTGTCCATTCATCATCTCGAAGATATCCAAGCGGTTTTGAAAATTCTTGACAATGTAATCGGCTACCTAACCAGTTCGCGCTTAAAAATTCTGAGGGCAGCCCGTATTTTATATCCATAAGTGGATCAAATATTGTTTCGCGGACCTTTTTTCCGGCTATATCATCAATCCATGCGCGTGCATTGCCGAGGCCGATATTCCAATTTTTTTTTATTATGCAATATCCCATGAGTGTGGCGAAGCGAAATTTGTTTATTGGGGATAAGGGGAATTTACAAAAGTCGAACGGATTGGTTAGATTATAGGTTTTATTTTCCACTGCGAATATAATTTTTATTTTTTTCCAAATTATGTCCTTGGATATACCCAATTCATTGAGCATTTTTAATAACGGCTTATCCTCAGCTAGTATGTGGTGGTATCCGATAGGAAAATGCTTGTTTTTTAGTTCAAAAGTACTAGCCAGGCCCCCTATTTTTTTTTCAGATTCTATTACTGTTACGGCAAATCCTGCCTCCAATAATCTAATGGCTGACGTAAGGCCTGCCATGCCAGCTCCAATTACTATTGCGTGACTTTTTTGTGTAGTCATAAAGAAAAATAGATTCTTTTTGTTAGCTTATTATATTATTGGTGGATTTTCTTGTCAAACCTAAGAACTGACTTAAAAACTGCAGAAGA
>Ga0209541_10009006_pt1 | contig 16280 bp, 15 predicted proteins | sample RifCSPlowO2_01_FD_184027 | JGI IMG/M metagenome (GOLD analysis project Ga0209541, IMG submission 184027) | Groundwater microbial communities from Rifle, Colorado - Rifle CSP2_plank lowO2_0.1 (SPAdes) (version 2) | ecosystem: Environmental > Aquatic > Deep subsurface > Groundwater | place...
AACACGGAACCTTTTTAAAAGGAATATTGACATCAGCAAGCATCTGTCTTTTTATCGCTGTTTTATTTATTGCCGATTTATTGAAAAAACGTTATTTAATGCTAAACTCTTTATTATGCGGTACAGCTTCAAAAAATCCGAAAAAAAGTGGCAAAAATTCTGGAAAGACAGGAAGCTTTTTGAGGCGCGCGATTTCGTGAAAGGAAAAAAGAATTTTTATCATCTGATAATGTTTCCGTATCCGTCGGGCAATCTTCACATAGGCCATTGGTATCCCTACGCCCCGGCCGACGTATTTGCACGCCTCAAACGGATGCTGGGGTTTAATGTTCTAAGTCCTATTGGTTTTGACGCGTTTGGTTTGCCCGCGGAGAATGCCGCTCTTAAACGCGGCATTCATCCCGCAAAATGGACAATGCAGAATATAAAGACGATGACTAAGCAGTTGGAGAGTATGGGTAATAGCTATGACTGGTCCAGGGAGGTAATTACCTGCGAGCCGGATTATTATAAGTGGAACCAATGGCTCTTTCTGCGGATGTTCCGTCGCGGGCTGGCCTACAAAAAGAAGGCACCCGCAAACTGGTGTCCTAAAGACAAAACAGTTTTGGCGAATGAGCAGGTTATTGACGGCAAATGCGAACGATGCGGTACCGAAGTTGTTCAGCGGGAGATTGACCAGTGGCTTTTCAAAATTACGGACTATGCGGAGCGTCTGTTGAAAGATTTAGATAAACTGGACTGGCCGGAGAAGACCAAGACTATGCAGAGAAACTGGATAGGAAAGTCGGAGGGTGCGCTTGTAGAATTTCCAATTTCCAATTTCCAATTTCCAATTAAAGTCTTCACAACAAGGCCGGATACTCTCTTCGGCGCGACATATATGGTCTTGGCGCCGGAACATGAATTAATCTCAAATCTCAAATCTCAAATCTCAAATTGGAACGAGGTAGAAAAATATATAGACCAGGCAAAAAATAAATCCGAATTGCAGCGTGGAGATTTGGCCAAAGAAAAAACGGGCATTGAACTTAAGGGAATCAAAGCGATAAACCCCACCAACAAAAAAGAAGTTCCGGTTTGGATAGCCGATTACGTTATCGCGTCTTACGGCACAGGCGCCATTATGGCGGTTCCGGCTCACGACGAGCGCGATTTTGAATTCGCCAAAAAATTCAACCTGCCGATTGTTGAGGTCGTGAATCCGAAAGACAACAGCAACTGGAAGGGATTAGAAGCAGCGTACGTCGGCGAGGGGATTATGGCCAACTCCGGACAGTTTAATAGTATGGATTCGGAAAAAGCGAGATGGGAAATAACGAAATTTGTTAATGGTGAGCGCAAAATCAATTATCGTCTGCGGGACTGGCTGATCTCCCGCCAGCGTTATTGGGGAACGCCAATTCCGATTGTCTATTGTAAAAATTGCGGTACCGTGCCGGTTCCGGAAAAAGATTTGCCCATTAAACTCCCGCCGCTCAAGGATTTCAAACCGGCCGACGACGGCCGTTCGCCCTTGGCGCGCTCAAAACAATTTTTGAATACCAAGTGTCCCAAGTGCGGCGGCAAAGCGGAGCGGGAAACCGATACTATGGATACGTTTGTGGACTCCTCTTGGTACTACTGCCGTTACACCGATCCCAAAAATAAAAAAGCGTTTGCCGACGGCAAAAAAATGCGCGCGTGGCTGCCGGTAAATATGTACATCGGCGGTGTGGAGCATACCGTGCTTCATCTGTTATATTCGCGTTTTTTAACCAAGTTTTTGAAGGACGAAGGACTGGCTGATTTTTCGGAGCCGTTTACGGCCTTGCGGCATCAGGGGATGATTTTGGGTCCTGACGGGCAAAAGATGTCCAAATCTCATGGGAACGTAGTTGACCCGGATAATCTGGTAAAACAGTTTGGCGCGGACGCGGTAAGAACTTATTTGTGTTTTATGGGGGAATACGATCGGGGCGGACCATGGCATCCGACGGGTATTTTGGGAGTGGTGAGGTTTTTGAACAGGACGGCGGATTTGTTTGAAAAAACAAGAGACAAGAAACCAGGAATAAGGAACAAGGAACTAAAGAAACTGCTTCATCAGACAGTCAAAAAAGTTGGCGAGGACGTGGAAAGTTTTAAATTCAACACTGCCGTAAGCAGTCTCATGATTTTGCTCAATAAAATGGAGGAAAAGAAAGCGGAGCTTAATCCGGAGACTTGGTCCGTGTTTTTGCGGCTGCTCGCGCCCTTCGCTCCGCATATGGCCGAAGAGCTTTGGCAGATATTGGGAACAAGAAACAAGAAACAAGAAACAAGAAAATATAAGTCCGTTCACTTGAAAAAATGGCCGGAATTTGACGCGGAACTTATAAAAGAAGAAACTTTTGAGCTCGTTGTGCAAATCAATGGAAAAGTTCGGGACGCATTTACCGCGCCGATAAACATAACCCAAGCCGAAGCGGAGAAATTGACATTTGGACGGGAGAATGTTAAAAAATATATTAGCAATTCAAAACCAAAGCGGATTATCTTTGTTCCGCGGCGGCTCATAAACATTGTTCTTTAGCCCGATAAGACAAGGAGGGGCAAATGGGACGATTTTGTTCCACTTTTGCGGTAGTGGCGATTTTCTCTGCGGCTACGCTCGCCGCACTTGTGATTTTTCTAATAAGGGCGCCGTTTCACCGCGTACAGAAGGAGGCACAATGAGTGGCAAGAACAGATTAGGTGTTTGGCTTGATTGGCTGGACTTGGGCAACTGGAATTTTTTGTATCTAGTTTTGGGTTTATCGCTATACTTTGGATTCAGATATGCAGTTGCAAAGTATTTCTTGAAAACTGCGCTTGTATTGCTCCCATTTTATTTTACGTTGATATTTCTTGCTGGTTATTACTCGTCTGATATATACAGTTTTCTCAAATACAAGTTCTTCGGTCGGTCAAGAAAAAACGTGCCATGATGTTTTTCGGCTGGGCTTACGCGATGGGCCGATATGGACTTTTGATGGCCGCTGTTCTTGGCGCGTTGTCATTGGGTGTGGCGCTATATCTTCTTTGCTCGCCCAAAAGGAGGAAGCGATGCTGACGGGCTGGTTTTACGTCATGAGCGTACTTGGTCCCGTGATGTATGTTTTGGCGATAGACGCTGTTGTGTCGGTTGGCGTGTTGGTAGTATTGATTTTTTTGGTCTTGCCGTCCGTCACTGCGATTATCGGTTTATTGAGAAAGGGGCGAAGAATTGAATGGGACCGGCGATAAATAAGTATCCGGGGCGCTACTTCGAAGATATAAACGTCGGAGATGTTATTGTCTTCAAGCCGTTTGTGATTTCCGACTCGGAGGCGCGAAGCTTCGGGGATCTCACGAAGGATCTGAACCCTCTTCACTTCGACGCCGAGTTTTGCGAAATCCGGAGTCTGTTCCGAAGGCCGGTTATTCATGGTCTGGCTGTAATTGCCCGGGCCATAGGCACCGTGAGCGAGGACGGTTTCTGGGACGGAACGTGCATGGCGTTTTTGGGAGCTAACGAACTTAGGTTCAGGCGGCCGGTCTTTCCGGGAGACGAACTTCAACTCACGCTCACTGTTACGGCGAAGAACGAAAAAGAGAAATGCGGCCTTATAGATTTCTTTATGGAAATAAAGAAGACCAAAACAGACGCGGCGGTAATTGCCGGCGGCATTTCAGTCATGATCGCGAAGAGTGTTAAGTAATCGGTTGTAATCAGGTCTCGCTCGCGCGGGACCTTTGTGTTATATACTTATATTATGTGCGGAATAGTCGGTTATATAGGCGGCAAAAAGGCCCTTCCGGTATTGATGGAGGGCATAAAAAGCTTGGAATACCGCGGCTACGATTCGGCGGGGGTGGCCGTGCTTGCCCCCACACCAAAATCTTTGGTGTGGGGGCTTGGCGATGGTTTCTATATGGAAAAAGCCGTAGGCCGTGTAAAAAATCTGGAAAATAAAGTAGGAACCGCTTTGTGCACGGGCAATGTTGGCATTATTCATTCCCGCTGGGCGACTCACGGAGGCGTGACAGAAGCTAACGCCCATCCGCACGCTGACTGCCGTGGCGACATATTTCTGGTTCATAATGGCATTATTGAAAACTACAAGAGCTTAAAAGACGAGCTTATTAAAAAGGGACATAAATTTTTGTCGGAAACTGACACGGAAGTATTGGTTCATCTGATTGAAGAAATTAAAAACGGCGACAGTAAACCGATTGAAGAAGCGGTGCGGCTGGCTTTGAAAAAAATCGTGGGTACGTATGGAATTGCGGTCATGGACAGAAGAGAGCCCAAGAAACTGATTGCTGCGCGTAATTTTAGTCCGCTTCTTTTGGGAGTGGGGAGTGGCGAGTACATCATCGCCTCCGACGCGGCTGCCGTTCTTAAGCACACAAAAAAAGTTATATACCTTGACGACGGCGAGATGGCGGTTTTAACGCCCAGAGGTCACAAAATATACGACCTCAATCTTAATGGCCGAAGCAAAGAAACGCACGAGATAGAATGGTCGTACGAAGAAGCGCAAAAGGGCGGCTTTCCGCACTTTATGCTCAAGGAAATTTTTGAGGAACCGGATTCTATAGAAAACACCATACTCGGGCGCCTCATGGTTAATGAGGGAACCGCGAGATTGGGGGGCTTGGATGGCGTTATGGCAAAACTAAAAAGAGCCAAGCGCATTGTAATATCTGCTTGTGGCACGGCCTATCTTGCCGGATGCGTCGGGGAATATTTACTGGAAGAGCTCGCGGGAATTTCTGTTGAGGTAGATATCGCATCAGAATTTCGGTATCGAAAACCGGTGCTTGAAAAAGGCGACGCGTTCCTGGCGGTTTCCCAGTCAGGCGAGACCGCTGATACGCTTGCGGCCATACGCGAGGCCAAGACAAAAAACATGCTTACGCTCGGCATAGTGAACGTTATTGGTTCCACCGTTGCGCGGGAAACTGACGCGGGCGTCTATCAGCACATAGGACCGGAAATCGGTGTGGCTTCCACCAAGGCGTTCACTTCGCAAGTAGCGATTCTCGCCATGCTCGCGGTTCTTTTGGGCAGAGAGCGGGGCGTCTTGTCAAAAGAAACGGGCCACGAAATTGTAAGCGAACTCAAGAAAATACCGAATTATATGAGGAAAATTATCGGCCGCAGCGATGAGATCGCTAAACTCGCGGAGAAGTGTCAAAAATACGAGAACTTTTTATATTTGGGCAGAAAATATAATTTACCCGTTGCTTTTGAGGGTGCGTTGAAGGTTAAGGAAATTTCTTATGTTCATGCGGAAGGGTGCGGGGCGGGGGAGATGAAGCATGGTCCCATTGCCATGATAAACGAGGGTTTCCCATCGGTATTTATAGCGCCCAAAGATTCGGTATATGAAAAAATGATGTCCAATATGCAGGAAGTAAAAGCAAGGAAAGGGCCCATTATCGCGGTCGCGACCGAGGGCGACAAGGAAATCAAGGATTTGGCTGACGATGTAATTTATATTCCCAAGACGCTTGAGATGCTAACCCCGCTTTTGTCCGTAGTCCCGCTCCAGCTTTTTGCGTATCATTTCGGAGTTATTAGAGGATATGACGTAGATAGGCCGAGGAATCTTGCGAAATCGGTCACGGTGGAATAAGCACTCGTAGAGGTTTTCTACCAGCACTACAGAACAGCCCCACTACAGTGGGGCTGAAATTGCGGACCTGCCTGCCGGCAGGCAGGGTTGCCGCACTAACAAAACCGCAGACAGGCTAGAGATTTTTGCATTTTGAACTTTGAATTTGTTATCATTGATATATGTCAACAATGCGCGAAACAATAGCCGGCTTTAACAAGCAGTTTGAATATGAGCCGGAGATTAAAAATCCGGACAAACTCGGCAAATACAAAAAATTCGTGGTTTGCGGGATGGGCGGTTCCAATCTTTCGCCGGCCTTGGCGAAAATTATAAATCCCGAATTGGATATAGTTTTGCACCGCGATTATGGATTGCCAAAACCCGAAGCGTACGCCGACGGCACTCTTATAATCGCCTGCTCATATTCCGGCGGAACGGAAGAGGTTCTGGATGCGGCGGAGCATGCCATAAAAGAAAAATTGCCTCTGGCTGCAATCGCGGTTGGCGGAAAGTTGTTGGAACTGGCGAGGGAATACTCTCTTCCCTATATAGAAATGCCCAAAACCGGCATACAGCCGAGGTCGGCCCTGGGCTACAGCCTCTGCGCGCTTCTAAAGATTATCGGCGATGAGAAGACTCTCAGGGAATCAAAGAAACTTGCCCATACCCTTGAGCCGTCGGATTTTGAAGATGTCGGCAAGGCGCTTGCCCAAAGGTTGCACGGCTTTGTGCCGGTCATTTATTCTTCCACCCGCAATCTGATAATCGCTTATAACTGGAAGACAAAGTTCAACGAAACCGGCAAAATTCCCGCTTTTTACAATATATTTCCGGAACTGAACCACGATGAGATGAATGGATTTGACGTCCGGTCAAGCACAAGCGGCCTAATGCAGAATTTTCATTTTCTATTTTTACGGGACGGCGAAGACAGCCCCAGAATTATAAAAAGAATGGAAGTGCTTGAGAAGCTTTTGCTTCAAAGGCAGCTGCCGGTTGAAATTATTGATATGAAAGGAAGCAGTGTCTTGTACAAGATATTTTCCGTGCTGATTTTAGCTGATTGGACTACTTATTATACGGCTGAAGGATATGGAGTTGAGCCGGAGCAAGTGCCGATGGTGGAGGAGTTCAAAAGACTTATTAAGTAATAAATGCGCGTTCATTTTATCGGTATTGGTGGCATTGGCGTTTCCGCACTTGCCAAATTTTACACGTTTAATGGACACCAAGTGAGCGGCTCCGATGACTTTAAGCAGTCGGAAATAGTCAAGGACTTAAAAAAAGTAGGAGCACGCGTTTTTTTGAATTACCGCGCCTCAAATGTGGGGCGGCCTGATTTGGTTGTTTACTCGGCGGCGATAAAAGCCGATAACCCGGAACGCCGCGCTGCCTTGAAAAACGGCATTGAATCTCTAAGTTATGCCGAAGCCCTCGGGAGACTGACAAAAGAATATTTTACCATTGCCGTTTCCGGTTCTCACGGGAAAAGCACAACGACCGCTCTTTTGTCCCTGATTTTAATCAAGGCTGGTTTTGATCCCACCGTGATAGTCGGCACAAAGCTTACGGAATTTAAGGAGGGCAATTTCCGCGCCGGTCAAAGCGGGTATTTAATCATAGAAGCCGACGAATGGAACAGGTCTTTTCATAACTATTATCCGCGGGTAATTATTCTCACAAATATAGATAAAGAGCACTTGGATACTTATAAGAGCTTTAAGGGTATTGTCGCTGGTTTCGCGCGGTATATAAAAAATCTTTCCTCGGATGGATTTATGGTGGCAAACTGGCAGGACGCGGCAATCAGAAAAATCTCGCAAAAAAGTCCCGCGCAGTCAGTATGGTACAACCGTGGCCGATTTCAGAAACATCCGCTACTTATTCCGGGGCAACATAATCAGCTTAACGCGGAGGCGGCTTGGACGGCGGCAAAAAAACTTGGCGTAAAAAAATCCGTCGCGAACTATGTTTTTAGCCATTACCGCGGGGCATGGCGGAGATTGGAGAAATTAAACGGAGGTGTTTATACCGATTACGCTCATCACCCCACCGAAATAAAAGCGACTCTGCGCGCGCTTAAAGAGAAGTACCCCAAAAGGGAACTGATTTGCATTTTTCAGCCGCATCAGCAGGATCGCTTGAACCGCTTGTTCGGCGAATTTGTTGGTTCTTTTGAAGACGCGGATAGGGTTGTTGTGGTACCGCTATACAAAGCTAAGGGGCGTGAATATGGCGAAGGGAAAAATTCAAGCGATCTTTACGAGGCCGTTTCAAAGCAAAAAAAAGCGGACTCCGTATTTTACGCGGATAAATTCGGTGATATTCCGAAAATACTGAAATCTTTTCAAAAAAATGCCGTGATTGTTTTTATGAGCGCGGGGGATTTGGACAACTGGGCAAGAGGTCATTATTAGAGGATCTTATTTGAAAAAATGCCCCACCGAAGGGGGGCATCGTTGTGCCGGTGCTTGACGGGTAGTCAACGATTACGGGGCTTGATGCGCATCCTGACGAAGGTAAAATTTGCATCATAGGCTTCGTTGTACCCAGGTTTGTCATATTCAACTTTCCACCCCACAGACCGATACACCTCCTCCACGTCCAGCCAGCCATTGGCAAATATTTCCTTGCGGGCCAACCCTTTCTTAATCATCAATTTTACTACATCTTTCTGTTGGATCGTGGCGGAGTCACCGGAAAACCGCTGAGAAATAAGCTCGTTAAATGATTCGAGTACCTCATCGGGGAAAACCATCTTTTTCCCTTTTGCTACTTCGCAAGGTTTGATGGGACGAACTTTTCCCGCCATCGGAATCCCCCTTGTTAGTAGGGTTGAAGTCACTAAGCTTACCAAAACATAACATATCTATACGATATTGTCAAATTTAGGTCCAGTATTCTAATCCCGCAGGACAAGCAAAGTTTGAACTCCACTAAAGTACCACGGCTGTAAAGCCGTGGGCATCTATTCCTTATTTGCTGTGGGCGTGTGGACAAGTGGGTTGTGGACAGGACAGATATACGCTATAATTTAAGCACAATAGAAATGAGGTGGTTTTGGTATGTGAGGTACTGAAGCCGCCGAATGAAGCCAGGCCCCGAAGCGAAAGCGAGGGGTTTTTGGTTTGTACGAAAGTTCATACGAAAATACAAAAAAATACGAAAATACGAAATAAGAAAAAGATTCTGCTTTCGTACTTTCGTAAGTATATTTCGTAACAAAAAAAACGTCCCCAAGCGTGAGGCGAGGGGGCTGTACTATTTTTTGCGGTTATCCTTTTCGACGGATGGTTTCAAAAAGTGTGCTGTTATTTGAATTCAGACGTGCCAGATTTCTTGCCAATCGGTTTTGGGCGATACAAAATGTCCAGTGCAGCTCGAACTGCGAATCTGTAAGCCTCTTCTCTTCCAGAAGCAGGAGGGCGTCGTCAACATCAAAAAGATCAAAGAAATTGTTCTCGTTGTACATGGCCCTTATGGTCGGTTTCGTCGAGCCGTATGGGCATCCTTGCGGCATAAGGAACTCTTTATCTTCAGCTTGGCTTGCCCAAAACGCTACATAGGGAAGTTCGTCATCTTTTCTTTCATAGAAACAAACAACCTTATTTAAATCGAACAAGGTGTCTATGTAGCCCTCTATCTGATGCAGTCTATTTCCGGAGGTTTTTTCTTTCCACGGATAGGCAGCTGGCGTCACGACAGAAAACCGAAACGCGCACTTGGAATCATCGTATCTGATGCTAACTAACCCGAGAGAGCTGATCAATTGCGCAGTTTTTCCATAGGTGCAATCTACCACACTGATACTTTGGCAAAGCTTCGAGGTAGAAAGTTTGCAATTATGCCAGCGGGCATCTCTTATGTAGTTGCCGGGGAGCGACCAGGTCGGCCTATTGGTAGCGGAAACCATTACGGTTCCAAGTACGTCCTGAATCTTTTCCTTTTGATTGAGAATGGTGCCGATCTTCTGTCTCTGGCTTATGGTCAAATTGGCTCTGTGGTAGGCTCTATCAAGCCGCTCGGGGTCGCGCCAACTTTTTTGACGTACCAAACAGGCGCAGGGATCGGGCCAGAAAATTTCCAACTCGATGTCCTTGTTGCCGCTTTGGCCGTCAAGGCGTTTGCCCCAAACTTTTCCATTGGGGGCGATGGTAAAGACCAAGCTCCCTCCGGTGTGGAGGGGTTCAAACGTTTCTTCAACTACGGCGGTAATTATCCCAGACATGGTGTGCCCCTTTCTACGGCAGGCGCGCCGTCGTTCGGAATATGCGGGTTCGCGTTTTTGGCCCAGCCACTCACTCTTATCAAAAAGTAAGTGACGGGGTTCGCCTCTTCGGGCGTACGCTCTCCGCATATCCGCGATTTACCCCCTGCTTCTACGGGGAGGTGGCTTGCCCGTGGTTAGCTGTCTGATTCGGGATTTGTTTGAATCTCGGATGGGGCTTCGGTCACGGTAATGAGACCGATTACGCGTTCAAAATAAAGGTCGGGGACGCTGTAGAAACCACATTCCAGGTGGCGTTTAATTCCGTCCGCGGTAATTGGTCTTGTGCCGTTTGAGAGGAGCATGCTTCCAAAATTTTCAGTTAGATCATATTGGGCCGGTTCCTCAATTTTCACGATAAATACCATTGTGCACGGCCACTTTTTTACTGGTGTGGTCAAGTTACTGCGGGCATTAAACCATATTTATGAATTAATTGTCAACTTTTTCGCGCCCGCACTGCTTGCCTTTTTGACTACACGGTTTATTCCGGACTACAATGAAATTATGAGGAGATGGCGAGTTATAATAATCGGCGCGGCGGGCCGCGATTTTCACAACTTTAATACCGTCTATAGGGAGGACAGAAATACGGAGGTAGTGGCGTTTACGGCCGCCCAGATTCCAGATATCGCGGGACGTGAATATCCGGCAGGTTTAGCTGGAAAATATTACCCAAAAGGCGTACCAATAGAGAGCGAAGATAAACTGGAGCGGTTGATAGAAGATAAAAACGCGAATGAGTGTGTCTTGTCTTACAGCGATTTATCCTACTGGCACGTTATGGATTTGGCCTCAAGGGTAATCGCTTGCGGCGCGAAGTTCTCTATGCTTGGCCCGCGCGATACCATGCTCAAAAGCAAAAAACCGGTTATCGCGGTTGTGGCTGTGCGTACTGGTTGCGGCAAAAGCCAGACCACTCGCAGAGTTGTTGAGATTCTTAAAAGAGCCGGCAAAAAAGTTGTGTCTGTTCGTCACCCGATGCCGTACGGCGATCTTATAAAACAGCGCGTTCAGCGTTTCGCTAAAATAGAAGACCTGGCAAAGCAGAGCTGCACTATTGAAGAAATGGAGGAATACGAGCCGCATATTGCGATGGGCAGTGTTATTTATACAGGAGTGGATTACGGCGCGATTCTAAAAGAAGCGGAAAAAGAAGCCGATGTCATAGTCTGGGACGGAGGAAATAACGATATGCCTTTCTACAAACCCGATTTGACTATTACGGTTGCGGACCCATTGCGACCCGGCCATGAAGTCAGCTATTACCCAGGTGCGGTAAATTTCAGAATGGCCGATGTTATAGTCATAAATAAGATTGATTCGGCTAAGCCGGAAGATATTGAAACCGTTATTAAAAACGCGAAACTTGTGAATCCGCGGGCCAAAATTATAAAAGCGGAATCCGTGCTGGGAGTTGAGAAACCTAATTTAATTAAAGGCAAAAATGTTCTCGTGATTGAAGACGGGCCGACGCTTACGCACGGCGAGATGAAAATCGGCGCCGGTGTCGTGGCCGCGCAAAGAAATAATGCCGCCTCATTGGTGGACCCGAGGCCGTACGCCGTGGGGAGCATCAAGGCGACGTTCGCGATTTATCCGGATACGGGAATGCTCTTACCGGCCATGGGTTACGGCAAAAAACAGATGAAGGACTTGGAAACCACCATAAATAATACGAAATGCGATTCGGTCGTAATTGGCACACCCGTCGACCTCACAAGATTCATAAAAATCAGTAAACCGACCACGCGGGTGAGGTACGACCTCTCCGAACGCGCCACGGGCGAGCTCGCGGCCGTTATAAAGAAAGCGGGGGTGATTTAGGGCTCGGCCGTGGTTTTCTACCGGCACCGCAGAACAGCCCCTACGTAACGTTGGGGCTGAAATTGCGGACAATTTCGATGGGTGCCGTACCCAGACGCCGTCTTTAAATATTTCTTTTGGCATCCCCCACTTTTCAAAGATAGGTCGCTTCGCGACAAAAGAAGCGTCTTAATAAAACCTTGCGTTGTTTGGCTAACATAGTAGTCATCGTTTTAAGCAAAACCAGTTTTAAATCTTTGAAGAGTGAGGGATGATTGTATTTTAGATTGATCGATCCCGCGGCGTCAACGTGGATAGGTTCTGAAACTTGACTCTTGAGTTAAAGCATTGCTACGCTGTGGTTAGGAATTTAACAGGCTTATTTACGTATGAAGGAGGCCTACGATGGCCAACAAGTGTTATAAGTGCAACACGAACGAAGCAGGAGTTGCCGGGGTAATAAACCATCCGTGTGGTCCATATACGCTGGCGCTTTACAAGGATTCCATTGAGTGCGCGAGTTGTGTGAAAAAAGGATTCGCAGAAAAGTTTGAGCGCTATAGCAAGAATCTGGTTGGTCTCGTTCAGGGCAAGTATAGAGGAGATGCGGGGTTTGATAACGCAACGGTAAATATAGATTGGGAATATTTTTGGTATTTTGTTCACGGCATCAGTGACAAAAATGCCCCTATCGCAAAGGCAGCGCACGAGATGACGGAAGTGCTTATTTCTTTGGGTGTGTTTTCGTATGAAGCAAGGCATAACTGGGATATTCAGGTGCCCGGGGCTTACCTTCTGAATCCATGGCTGGGATGCAAGTATCTTTACTTTACTTGCGGTGATGACGCCATAGAATACGCGCGAGTTGCCTATAGTAACACCGCTCGCGCCTGGTCTATTCGCAGGTATAGCGAAATCGTGAACAAAGAAGATGTTTTCAGGCAGGCGGTTCGGATTTAGATGGCTCTTAGTGTTATGGGGATTATTTTGATAATCGTAAGCGTTGTTCAACTGTATATTGCCTATAAGCGTGAACGGGATGGGCGGCGACGACAATGACGCCGATCGCATCAGATAACGATTAAGAGAAATCCGCGCCAGTGGCGCGGTTTTTAATTTTTGTTCCTTGCTCTCGGTGGGATATTCAAAAGTGAGGGGCTTCGTATTTTCGTATGCGTACTTTATAATATGATACAATTAAGTGGTTCCTCATTCCTCAAAGATTGAAAGTAGCCTACCAAGTCCAACAATGACTATTGCTCAAAACTTTATAGCGCAAAATTTTATTAAAAACGCTTCTTTTGTCGCGAAGCGACTTATCTTTGAAAAGTGAGGGATTCCAAAAAAGCGTGGATAGTCGCCGTTGACATGGGGCATGGGCATCAGCGCGCCGCCGAACCGCTTTTGCCCATTGCTTATGGAGGTGAAGTTATAACCGCGAACAATTACGACGGTATCCCCGCTTCGGATAAAGCAATTTGGGGGCAGTCAAAAAAGTTTTATTATTTTATCTCAAGTCTGCACGAAAAGGGGGCGCCGGGAAGGCTTGCGTTCAGAGCGTTTGATTATTTCCAGAAAATAGATGATTTTTATCCCCGCAAAGAACAAATTCAACCGCCGTTTCAGCTGAAAGAAATTTATTCCCTCATAAAAGGGGGATGGGGGAGGCATTTAATAAAAAAACTGGGCGAAAACCCGGTTCCCTTGGTAACCACTTTTTTCACGGTAGCTTTTATGGCCGAGTACTGGAAGTACCCGGGCCCTCTTTACGCGGTGGTTACAGACTCGGATGTATCGAGGGCGTGGGCGTCTCTTAGTCCGAAAAGTAGCAGAATAAATTATTTCGCGCCGACTGCGCGCGTTGTTAAAAGACTTGAGTCTTACGGTGTTCCTCAAGATAGGATTATTCATACGGGTTTTACTTTGCCGCTTGAGCTTCTGGGTCAGAATCTCGCGGTTGCCAAGGATAATCTCGCGAAAAGAATAGCCAATCTTGACCCGGCCGGGGTCTATAAAGAAAGATACGCTCCCATAATCAGAAAATATTTGGGAACGAGGAGCGCCGTTCCCAGTCCTGTTTCTTTGTCTTTTGTCGTAGGAGGTGCCGGCGCGCAGTCTGGGATAGGCATGAATCTCATTTCTAGTCTCAAGGAACTTATTAAACAGAATAAGTTGCGGCTTAATCTTCTTGCGGGGATACATCGGGGCGTTGTTCAAAACTTCAATTGGGCGATAGACAGAGCCGGCCTCCGTAATTATCTTGGTAAATCAATCTTTGTGATAACGGCGGGAAACAAAGCGGATTATTTTAAATTGTTTAACCAAACGCTTTTTAACACGGATATCCTATGGAGCAAGCCGTCGGAGCTGTCTTTCTACGCGGCTCTGGGAATGCCGCTCGTCATTGCTCCGCCTATCGGTTCGCAGGAAATTAAAAACCGCGAATGGCTGCAATTTAACTGCGTGGCCATTGACCAGCTTCACCCGCTCTACGCGCACGAATGGCTTCCGGATTTCATATCTTCCGGCCGTCTGGCGGAGGCCGCCATGGAGGGATTCATCAAACTTGAGAAACAAGGCACGGAAAATATTATTAAACATATTACGCAACGGGGGATGAATTATGAGGTATGAAATATGAATGATAGCCCGCTCATAATTCGTAATTCCTTATTCATACTTCAAGGTATATGTGGATAATTATCGCTCTGACTTCCTACGCGATTTTCGCGGCGTCATCCGTGGCCGATAAGTATGTGCTTACAGGACCTTTGCCGAACCCGAGACTCTACGCGTTTTACGTGGGGGTCTTGGGGATTTTAATTTTTATAGTCGCGCCCTTTACGGGCTTTGGAATGTTGCCGCTCACGGATCTTTTGGCCGCGTTAATCGCTGGCGCGGCTTTCGTGTTCGCTATTTTATTTATGTATAGCGGCCTCCGTGTTTTTGAGGCGACCAGTTTTCTCCCGGTAATGGGCGGGATGGCGCCTGTGTTTACGCTCATATCGGGCTTTGTTTTGTTTTCGGGGGGCAGAGGCCTTTCGGCCGGCGATATCGCCGCGTTTATCATTCTTGTTTTGGGGATAGTTGTTATAACGGACGGCTCAAAATCAAAAATAACCGCAAGGGGAATCGCCATGGCGGCAGCGGCCTCTTTATTTTTCGCGCTGTACTTTTTATTTTCCAAATACGTATTTCTTAATAATTTGTTTTGGACAGACATTATATGGATTAAGGCGGGAAGCTTTATTGTGGCCGCGGGGCTTTTTGCCGCGTACTCCGATTTGAGGCGCGAAGTTATCGGCTCGCGGCTTGTTTCGCAAAACAGAGGCACGATGCTCGCGGGATGGAAATTGATGCTTCTCATTTTGGCGCTACAGTTTATGGGGGCCGTGGCAGGCATATTGCAGAGCTTTTCTATATATCTGGCGCCCGTTCTTTATACCGCTTACGTGAGCGCTTTTTCGGGGACGCAGTACGTATTTCTTTTGATATTGGCCATTGTAATCTCCGCGAAATTTCCGAAAATTATAAACGAAAGTCCGCGCGGGAGGCTTTTGGCAAGAAAAATTACAGCAACCTTTTTGATTGTTGCGGGCACGGTTATTGTCGCGCTCTATGCCCGGTAGTATAACTTAATTGCATAAATTACGGCGATGTTCAAATTTTTTAAATATATGATTTATATTTTGCTTTTAGCCGCCGTTTTATTGTTTGTATATCTTTTTGTGGGCCGTACGACGCCCGCGGACAAAATTTCGTGGGGCGTGGATTTTTCGAAAGAATACGCCGAGGGCTTCGGCTTGAACTGGAAAGACGTCTATCTTGGTATTTTGGACGACTTGGGCGTGAAACACATTAAACTCGCGGCCCAGTGGGATTTGATTGAGCCCAAAAAAGACAAATATGATTTTAATGATCTGGATTTTGAAGTGCGCGAAGCCGAGGAAAGGAATGTCGGCTTGATAATGGTTCTTGGAATTAAAACCCCCCGTTGGCCGGAATGCCACGTGCCGGGCTGGGCGTCCTCCATGAGTCCCGAAGAGCGTGACGGTGAGGTTTTGAAAGCGATGGGGGTTGTGGTCAAAAGATATAAAAATTCGCCGGCGGTTACCATGTGGCAGGTTGAAAACGAGCCATTTTTTCCGTTCGGCAATTGTCTTGCACGAAGCGATGGGTATCTTGAGCGGGAAATCGCGCTGGTTAAGGGTCTTGACGCGGGTCGCAAGGTTTTGATTTCGGACACGGGCGAGTGGTCGCTTTGGTTTAGGGCCGCGAAGGCGGGCGATATTGTCGGCGCCACTCTTTATAGGAGGGCGTGGTTCGGGCCGCTTAAGGAATACGTTTCGTACCCGTTTACGCCGGTTTATTACGCGAGGAGGGCGTTGCTAATAAAATGGTTCTTTGGCAAAGACGTTATTAACATAGAATATCAGGCGGAACCGTGGAGTAATATCTCCGTTAAAGACCTGTCTCCGGAGGAGCGGGACAAAACCATGACGCATGATCTATTTAAATCCGATATTGAATTTGCCCAAAAAACCGGCTTCAACGAATTTTATTTCTGGGGTGCCGAATGGTGGTACTGGATGAAAGTAAAA
>Ga0209541_10009008_pt1 | contig 16280 bp, 29 predicted proteins | sample RifCSPlowO2_01_FD_184027 | JGI IMG/M metagenome (GOLD analysis project Ga0209541, IMG submission 184027) | Groundwater microbial communities from Rifle, Colorado - Rifle CSP2_plank lowO2_0.1 (SPAdes) (version 2) | ecosystem: Environmental > Aquatic > Deep subsurface > Groundwater | place...
AAAGCATTGAATGACTTCTCTAGATTGTTTTATAACAAGAATGGATTTAATTATAATAAATTTAAAAGATTCTTTGAACTTCCATGTGATGTATTCAGCAAAGAAAGAACAAAGAGGATACAAAATAAATTAAGAAAATTAAAAGGCAAAGCAAGTTTAGAAAAGGAACAATCAAGGAATGAAAAATCAAGAATAAGATGCATTGGTTTAACAATAGAAACAAGACCCGATTATGGAAAATTAAAACACGGAAATGAAATGTTAAGATTAGGATGCACAAGGGTTGAATTAGGAATACAATCTGTTTATGATGATATTTTAAAAAAGATACAAAGAGGCCACACAATAAACGATTCTATCGAGTCAATAAGAATTTTAAAGGATTTGGGTTTCAAGCTAAACTTCCATATGATGTTAGGTATAAATAATTCAAGAGAATTAAAGGGATTAAAGGAATTATTTTCAAATGATGATTTCAAGCCGGACATGTTAAAGCTTTATCCGTGCATGGTCTTGAAAGGAACTAGACTTTATGAAGATTATAAAAAAGGAAAATATAATCCGTTAAACACAAAAGAAGCAGCAGAGATAATCTCTGAATTTAAAAGAGATATACCTTCTTATTGCAGAATCATGCGTATTCAAAGAGATATCCCTACATCAATTACAGAAGCAGGACCTGATAAGACAAATTTAAGGCAGTATGTTGATAAACTCTTAAAAGAAAAAGGAATTAAATGTAATTGCATAAGATGCCGAGAGATTGGAAGAAATATTGCTGAAGGAAAACCTAAATTAAAAGTTTTAGAATATGAAGCTTCAAAAGGAAAAGAATTTTTTATTTCGCTCGAAGATAAAAACAGTTTATATGGATTTTGCAGATTAAGATTCCCTTCTCAAGATCTAAGAAAAGAAATCACTAAAGATTCCGCATTAATCAGAGAATTACATGTTTATGGAGAATCAGTTGAATTGGGAAAAAAAGGCAAGATACAGCATAAAGGATATGGGAAATTATTATTAAAAAAAGCAGAAGAAATAGCAAAGAAATATAATAAAAATAAAATTGTTGTTATATCAGGTATTGGAGTTAAAGAATATTATAAAAAATTAGGATATAAAAAAGATGGTCCATATATGGTTAAATATTTATAATTCATCATTCTTCATACCTGTACTCATCTTCAAGATATGGTGTTCCTTCACAGGTTGTATCAATAAACTGATCTAAACCACCATCTAATACAATAACCCCCTTGCCACTTAACTTAGTGCAATCTTCATCACCACTATCATAAACAACATTAATATGCGGATTATTGCGCGAAATCTTATTATAAAATTCCATATTATAAACCGGATTCGTAGCTAGAGAAAATATTACTGCATATACAACACCTGCGTCCTTAACTAAATTCCTAAGTTTATTCATACTTATAAGTAATCTATAAGATTTATAAACATTTCTATTATTACCACTATATAATAAAAAAGTTTAAATATTATCTCTTTCACTAAAATAAGATGATTGTAACAGGGACAGACACACAAAAGGAATTAATAAGTAAGGTATTATCTACATATTTTATAGAATATGGCATACATAAAGGAATAGATCAAGAATTCGATAAGATATTCATGCCGGAAGAGATTGCATCAAAGTTATCTTCCATTTTATGTAATTCAGGAAGAAACCAGGCAGACCTTAATTACATTATTGGAATACTTAACACAGAAATCATAAATGAAAAGAACAAAATGGGCAAAAAAGATTTCACAAAACTATTTACCAAAAACTTCCTATCTTTAGAGTTGTTTAATCTGAACGATATAGTTGAATCTGAAAGCACATGGTTGTTAGACTATCGTGGCCTCGCATGTTCAGAATTCGACCTGGGTCATGAGCTTGTAGAGCAGAATAAAACATTCGCACACAACTTTCTTAACAAGGCTAAGAAAAAGTTTGAAAATTATCTGGTAGTAAAAGAAGGTTTAAACAAGAATGAAATATTTCAAAAAGCAATAAGAGAGCATTTTATCATCAGAGATACATATACCCTTGCTATGTTAGCAGCAGTGCACTTGGAATTAGCCTTTGCTTTATATAATGAATTTAAAAAAGGAAACGACCCACTGCCTTTTAATGAATCAGATATAGAGCAATCAAACTATCTAATCTCAAAATCAATAAAACTCAGTGAAATACTAAACCTTTCAAATGATTATTATCTATATCACAAACTAAAAAACTTCCAAAAATTCTTTGCAAAAAGGTTCTATAATTTTGTTGCTTATACAAAGAAAGATGTTAAGCCTATAGACAAAAGAAAATATATTAATTTATGTAATAGATCTCATACATTAGACGAAAAAATTGGAATAAATCGTCAATGGTATAATTCACGAAAATTAACAAGTCCACAATAATAATCTTTATATAGTTTTTTATGGCTATTCTTCTATGAAAAACATATTATATCCCTTAATATTATTAATATCCATATCTTTAGTAAGTGCTTCTCTAGAAGATTACCCAGAACCATTTGTAAAAGATCATCATGCAGACCATCTGGCATTTGTAGTAAGTGAAGAAGAGGTTACATTATACAGCATAGTTTCAGCAGATATTGCTTCCGGTCTGGCACCTGTAACAGGAAACACAAAAACATTATTAGACAAGGAATTATTAACAAATTATCGAGATTACGATTTAATTTTAATAGGTGACCCTTGTGAGAATAAACTAACATCTAAGTTCATTTCAGTTGAATATTGTGATCATAAGCCGGGTGAAGCAAGAATAAAATTAGTGGATAATGGTGATAAAAAAGCAATAATTGTTATGGGTTACAACTTCGATGCAATAAGAAATGCAGGCCTTGTGCTAAGAAATTATAATGATTATGCATTGACAGGAGATGAAATGACTGTAACAAAATTAGATAATAATATTATAATATCAGAATCTGCTCCAAAAACAATAACCCAAGCACAAACCCCTAAACAAACAGTATCAACAGTAAGTTGTGAAGGTTGCCTTGTAGATAAAACTTGTCTAGAAGAAGGAGAAAGATTATTTGATGAATACTGCAAGGATTCATCTTTATTACAGCAAAAAGAATCTGCTGAAAACTGCAATAATAACTATGAATGCCTTACAAATAAATGTAAGAATAATACCTGCTCAAAACAAACACTTCTGGAAATGATAATAAACTGGTTAAAAAGCCTTTTCTGAAACCAAAGATTTATAAAACCTTATAACTTTAATATAAATATGATAGAATTAGGCGGAAATATCAAGCTTGAAGGATTCGACAGTATAGAACCCTCAAAATTAGTGGTAATAAAGAAGATAGTTGGAAACTTCGTAAAGAACCTAGAGGCAGAAAATAAAGTATCTTTGACATTAACCCTATCCGAGCAGAACCCTGAATTCAAGATAGATGCAGCATTAACTATTAATGAAAAAAACAAGACCTCATCAGTAACAGAAAAAAACCTGTTTTTCGCTCTAAACAACGTTTTAACCAAGTTAAACATATAATAAAACAAAAACCTTATAAATTAAGGCTTCTATAATAACCCATGAGTAAACGAATAGGTGGATCTAGAAGAAAATCCAGGCATAAATTTAGAAAGAATGTAAGAGATCATGGAAAGATAAGTATAAAGAACTATATACAAAAATTCAGCATAGGTGACAAAGTCTACCTAAAAGCAGAACCAGCTGTTCAAAAAGCAATATATCATGTCAGATTCCATGGAAAAGCAGGGGTTATACTTAACAAAAGAGGAAGATGTTATGAAGTCCTAATAAAAGACTTTAACTCTGAAAAGAAATTAATACTGCATCCAGTGCATATGGAGAAAAGATAAAATGGGAGATATAACTTTACTATCAGAAACACCAGTATCACTTTCAGAAGTCAAAAATACAATAGAATTAAATAAGAAAGAGAAGAAGGAGCTAAACTTCAGGGAAAACAAGGTAATAGAATATGTAAATCTATTTTGTAAAATAAAACCTAAAGAAAGCACCCAGTTAAAAGAAGAAATAGCAAATCTAAATATAGCAAGGTTAAAAGAAAGGCACATAATCAAGATAATAGATATACTCCCGGAAGATGTTGAAACATTAAAGGTTGTATTTGCAGGAGAAGAATTAACATTAAAAACAGAAGACCTAAATAAGATAATAGAGATTACAAAGAAATATGCATAACATAAAAAATGAAAGACCAATCCAAAGAAGAATATGCAATAGTACTAGACTTTTTGCCAAATGGATATCCATTCGACAAAAGACCGTCTCATATGAAGACCCCGATAGCACAAGCTATAGGTAAAGATCATTTAATACTTCTGGAAATTGTTCCGAAAAAAGGCAGTTTTTTACAACCCAATGAAGAAGTTTATATGGGTGAGGGCAAACGTGAAAAAGTACATCACATTATAGGGAGGATACTTTCTTCAAAACTTACGGAAACAGCAAAATCCAGCTTGTCTTTTGTGATAGAAGATTTGGTAAAAAAGAACGAAAAGAAATTCGTTGATTTCTTTAATAATGCACAGCCTATAAATGCAAGGCGTCACCAGATAGAATTAATTCCCGGAATAGGAAAAAAGCATATGTGGGAGATCATTAAAGCAAGGGAAGAAAAGCCGTTTGAAAGCTTTGAAGATATTAAAAACAGGATAAAATTAATGCCAGATCCAGAAAAAGAAATAGTCAAGAGACTATTACTAGAATTAGAAGGCACTGAAAAACATAATCTTTTTATAAAATAAATTACAATAATCTTTATAAATATATCAATTATATAAAATATATGAGTGAAGAAACGTATTCTAAAGAAAAAGCACTGGAATCTATTAAAAATGCTATCTTGCAAATGCCTAATAGTTTAGGAAATTTATACGATAAACTTGGTCAGCAAGAAAAAGAAATATATCTGCATATAATCCTTTATGAAGATACTTCTAGGGTTTCAGTGGAATTAGGAATAGAAATTAAAACTATCGAGGGGGTTGAATCTAAAATAAAAGATTATTTAGTGAGAAATACCTGCTCGCTTAAGCAGGATATTAAGAAGCTAGAAAACAGATCATCCAGAGCAGATAAGTTAAATACAGAACTGTCAGATGTTGTTTCAGAACATTAATAAATCTCGCTTTTTATCTCAAAATAATTCTTTTTATGATCGCAGGCAGGGCATTTTTCAGGCGGTTCTTTTCCATAATGCACATAACCGCATTTCTTGCATTCCCAGTACATCATCTCTTTTTTCTTAAATACAGTGCCTTTCTCAACCTCATTTAATAATTTCTTATACCTTTCTTCATGATTCTTCTCAGCCAACGCAATTGCTCTTAATCTCTTTCCTATATCAATAAAACCTTCCTTATCAGCAACATTGGCAAATTCAGGATACATTATTTGATTCTCATAGTTCTCTCCCTTAATAGCAGCCTTCAGATTATCAGTTGTCTTTCCAAGCATGGTTGGTGCTATGGCATCAACAATGAATTCACTTTGTTTATTCTTATTCAAATCCTTGACCATCCTAAAAAGCCATTTGGCATGAACCCTTTCATTATCAGCAGTTCTCAAGAATATCTCACTTATCTGTTCAAATCCTTCCTCAGCAGCAGTCTTGGCATAAAGAGTATATCTATTTCTGGCCTGACTCTCGCCAATAAAAGCCTTTAATAAATTTTTGACAGTTTCCACAACTTAGAAATAATAATTTAGTATATTAATCTTTCTATAGCATGGTAATTTATTAGTATCAAATGATATTTAAAGTTATCAATTATCAAAAACATTCTTTAAATTCCACAAATAAAAACCTGCTTATTGTCTACCTTTATAAGTATAAAATGGTTCTATTTGTTCTAGTTTTTTAACTCCATGTAGAAATGGAACAAGAGTATCTAAAATCGTATAAGATTTATACTTACAATTTATTCCATCATCAGAAACATATATTTCAACATCAATCATCCCACTTCTATCAAGAACAAATATAGATCTTTGCAATGGTCTATCTTTTTGAAGTGGTAAATTGATTTCTTTACAATTTAGTTTTTTTAACATCCATCTTGCAAGTTTTCTTACAGGAGGTTCCCAATGCGGAGCTAACTCACTATAAGGACTAAACGGATCGCCATTAATCGGGTCTATACGAGTTGTTCTATAAACTGGGGGAGAATTATCTTCAATAAATCTATATCCATTTTCACCCATTGCACAACTTTGTAAAATTTTAAGTTGTGTATTAATAACTGAATTCTGGAATTCTTTTGCAATTTGCTCTAGGGATTTCATATTTTCACCTTAGTATATTAACTTTTCTATCTGGGCTTTCTTTGTATCCTTACATTTGTAGGCGTTGCAATATACCAGCTTTCAGAGAACCTTCCAATATCTCCCCCAATCTCACCGCAAACACGTTTCAAGTTGTTTAATAAACCAACAACATCATTTTCACTCTCAACATCCTTTAAAATCTTAATCAAGGCAATATCCCCATTTCTTAAAGAATTAATAATATCTTCACTAGAAACAGTCTCAGACATATTATATACCTTTACATTCCTAGATGGAAAATTCTCAACAGCAGGTTCATCCAGCTCTTTTCTTGAAACCCAGTCAAAGATACCCATTTTACATATACACCTTGCTATTAAAGTCCTTGTCTGTAAAGTTCTTTTTAATAAACTGCACCATCATCTTATTATCAGCCAATTCATAAGTCTTTAAAGCACTATTCAACAAGCCAGATCTTAAAAATACATCCCCTAATCCAGTTAACCTTTCCTTATCACCAGCTAATTCAAAAGCCCTTAAAGCATGATTTAATTGATTATCCTTAACACATTTAATCCCAACATCTATTAGTTTTTGTTTGTTCTCTAAAGAACTAAACACCTCTATAGCAAGATCTACTCGTTCCTTTTCCATGCAAAATTCACCAACCTTGTTCAATCTTGCAACATCCCCTACAAGCTTAAAAGCCATTATTGCTTCAGGTATATGCCCGTCCTTTAAGCACCTTTCACCAGCTTCAGATAATTTTTCCTTGCTATTGGCCATCTTAAAGGCATCAATAGCTTGGCTAAACATGCCGACCTTTATAAAACCATCACCGATTTCAATTAACTTTTCCTTATTATCAGTTAAAACAAAAGCCTTCTCAGCTTCTAGCATATCACCCTTCTTCATCAATTCCTCGCCAGTAGCATTCAAAAGCTTTCTCTTTGTTTCCTCATCAAACATAGATAAATTAAGATTTTCAATCCCTTTCCTTAGAATAGAAGGTACAATCTTCTTTATTCCGCTTTGTTCCTCTTTAGCAAATTCCTCAACCATTCTTGGTGCATCTCTTTTTATGTGTTCCATTGAAAATTTATACAGTATTATAATATATAAATATTTCGTTAATCAATCGCTATAATTAAAGAGATAAGCAAAAAGCTTATAAATAAAACTACAACCAAAGAAAAATGGCAGAAATCAAGCACTTTGTAAGGATAGTTAATACAGACATACCTGGAAATAAACCAGTAATTAGTGCATTAACAAAGGTGCATGGCATAGGTATTAATTTTGCGCATGCATTATGCAATAAACTATCCATAGATGCAAATAAAAAAGCAGGGACATTAACTGATGTAGAAATAAGTTCATTAGAATTATTAATAAAGAATCCGACAATCCCGCAATGGTATTATAATAGGAGAAAAGACCCAGAAACAGGAGAAAATCACCACATACTCACATCTGCATTAAAGCTGACAAAAGATACAGATATTAAAAAGCTTAAGAAAATAAAGACCTATAAAGGAATAAGGCATTCTATGGGTCAACCTGTAAGAGGGCAAAGGACAAGAAGCCACTTTAGGAAAGGAAGCGCAGTTGGAGTAGTAAAGAAAAAATTAGTAAAGGCTAAGGCACCATAAAATGGGAGATCCAAGAAAACAAAGAAGAAAATATACCAAACCCCAACATCCGTGGGAAGGTGAAAGAATAGGGCAAGAAAAGATCTTAAAAAAAGAATATGGCTTAAAAAATAAGAAAGAAATCTGGAAATCTGACTCAAAAACCAAAGATATAAACATCCAAGTAAGAAACATTCTAGCTTCAAAATCAGAGCAATCAAAAAAGGAAGAAAAGCAGATGATTGATAAATTATATAATCAGGGAATTATAGAAAAAGATTCAAAACTGGATGATGTTTTGGGTTTGAATATTAAAAAATTTCTAGATAGGAGATTGCAAACAATGGTTTTTAATAAAGGCCTTGCAAAAACAGTAAGACAGGCAAGACAATTTATCAAGCACCACCATATTCTTGTCGGTGATAAGCTAATAGATTCTCCATCGCATCTTGTGCTAAGAGAGGAAGAAAATAAAATAAGATTTAATCCAAAATCAGGTTTAGCAAATCCAGAGCATACAGAGAGAATAAAAGAGAAAAAAATAAAGATTATAGAGGAAGAAACCAAAGAAGCAGCTACAAAGGAAACAATAAATCAAGTTAAACCTATAGAAGGAGAGATCGAATTGGAATTAAAAGAATGATAAATGAAAGAAAATTAAGATGGGGAATAGCTCATATATATTCAAGCTATAATAATACAATAATACATATTACAGATATAACAGGATTAGTTACATTAGCAAGAACATCGGGTGGTATGTTTACAAAATCACACAGATTGGAAAATTCACCGACAGTTGCTATGATGGCTGCAAAATCAGCAGCAGAGCAGGCAATAGAAAAAGGTCTTAATGCTCTGCATATAAAAGTAAGAGCGCCTGGTGGACATAATGGTCCAAGCAGTACAGGTCCTGGTGCAAATGCAGCTATAAGAGCTCTCTCAAGAATGGGCTTGAAGATAGGTCTTATAGAAGACGTAACAACATTCCCGCATGATGGCTGTAGAAAGAAAGGTGGTAAAAGAGGAAGAAGGGTTTAGTTTCTTTTTACTATATTAATAATTAAATTAAATATTAAACCAAACCAATTATAATCATAACTATAACTATGCTTAACTTCACAACAAAATCCTCTTTATTCACCATTTTAACCTATAAACTAAAATTCACAAATTTATAAACCTTTTTTAGGTATAGAAACCTTTAAAAATACTTGATTTTACCAAAATACGTTCTAAAAATGGAAATTAAAGTGCTAAAAGAAAGCAACGAAAACCTGAATTTTGTATTGAAAGACATAGATTACGTTTATGTAAATACATTAAGAAGGATCATGCTTTCAGAGATACCAATCTTAGCAATAAAATCAGTCAAATTCATAAAAAACACATCAGCTTTATTTGATGAAGCAATAGCTCATAGACTTGGTTTAATACCTCTAAAAATGTCCTCAACCTATAATCTTACAGAAAAATGTTCTTGCAAGGGTGAAGGATGTGCAAAATGCCAGTCAAATATAACTCTAAACTGTGAGGGGCCTCTAACAGCATATGCATCTGATTTAAAATTTAAAGACCCAGATATAAAACCAGTTCATCCAAAAATACCCATAGTAAAATTACACAAAGGACAAGAACTGGAAATAGAAGCGGTTGTAACCTTGGGTAAAGGAAGATATCATGCAAAATATGCTCCAGGTCATATTTATTATAAAGGATATCCAAAAATAAAGATTGGTGAGAAATGCAATAACTGTGGTGAATGTGTAAAAGAATGTCCAAAGAATATCTTAATAATAGAATCAAAAAAGCTTAAAACACAAAACATAGAGGATTGTCATCTTTGTGATGCCTGTGTTGATATCTGTCCAAAAGATGCAATAGAAGTAAAGAGCAGCACAAAGGATTTCATAATAAACTTAGAATCATTTGGTAACCTCTCATCAAAAGAGATACTTTCAAAGTCACTAGAAGTATTTGATGATAAGCTTGATGAATTTGCAAAGGAGTTAAAGAAGATTTAAGATGATAAATTCCATATATAAAAAATTTAAAGGCGGGATAGAAAAAACAGTAATAGATATATTAAATAAGAAAAAAACAGGAAGAACAACAAGAGATATTGCAGTTTTATTTAGTTCAACAAGATTAGCCTCTGAACTTGAAAGAGAGTCAGATGTTAAATCCGAACTCTACCTTGGAATTGCGCTTGGTTATATGGAAATGAATGGAAAAATTATTCTTGTAGATAATCTGTGGTATGCAAAGGGAGAATATCGTGGTTAAGAGAACAGGTCCAACAAATCCAAATATTAAGGAATTAATACATAATCTAAAAAAGCTTTCATTGGAGAAAAAAGTAAAAATATGGAAGAGAATAGCATTGGATCTGGAAAAACCAACAAGGCAAAGAAGGCAGGTAAATATATACAATATTAATAAATCTACAAATGATAATGAAACAGCAATCATACCTGGAAAGGTATTATCAGATGGAGAATTAACAAAGAAGATAACAGTTGCAGCATTAAACTTCTCAGAGAAAGCAAAAGACAAGATAAACAAGACAGGAAAAGCTATAACCATACAAGATTTAATGAAGGATAACCCGCAGGGTAAAAATATAAGGATAATAGGATGATAATTGACGGAACTAATTTAATACTTGGAAGATTGGCTTCAGTAGCTGCCAAAAAAGCCTTATTGGGAGATGATATTATAATTGTAAATTGTGATAAAGTTCTAGTTACGGGAACCAAAAAAAATATAGTTGAAATATACAAAGAAAAAACAGATAGAGGCAATCCTTTCAAAGGTCCATTCTTTCCAAAAATACCAGATAGGATTGTAAGAAGAACAATAAGATCAATGCTTCCATATAAAAAACCAAGGGGAAGGGAAGCATATAAAAGAATAATGTGTTATTTAGGGGTACCCAAAAAATACGAGAAAGAAAATTTAGAAACTATAAAACAGGCATCAGCGCAAGAATTAAAAAGATATCGTTATATTAATCTAACCACAGTAAAATCAAATCTAAAATGAAGCCAATACAAGTTACAGGAAAAAGAAAAAGAGCTGTAGCAAGAGCAACCCTAAGATCCGGGAAAGGAATTATAAGAATTAACCAATTTAATCTTAGATTATATAAGCCGGATATGGCGAGAATGAGAATAGAAGAGCCCTTGGCGATAGTTGGAGATGTTGCAAGCAAGGTTGATATTGATGTTAATGTTAACGGCGGGGGAATACATGGACAAACAGAAGCTGTACGTCTTGTTATAGGAAAGGCATTAGCAGAATACGACAAGAAACTAAAAAAACAACTGTTAAGTTATGATAGGCATCTTCTTGTAGCTGATGTCAGAAGAAAAGAACAGAGAAAACCAAACGATTCTAAAGCTAGAAAAGCTAGGCAGAAATCATACAGGTAAAAATGGATCTTGTTTTTAAAGAAAATGTATTAGGTCATTTATTGAAACCTTGTATAGAAACTTATTTCAACAGTAAGAATGAATTTGCTGGAGCACTTTATGGATTTAAAAACAAGAATAGGTTCATTCTTGAAAATGTATTTATAGATTTCACTGCAGATGGTGGAAAAAGAACAATACACTTTATTTCTGATGATATACAAGAAAAGATAGATAGAAACCTAGATGGATTGATAACTTGTTATAATCTTGGGCATGTTCATCCGCATATATTAAAAGAAAGCGATCTAAATAAGGTTAAGAATAAGAGAGATTTTATTGGATGGTTGGAATATTATGGAGAACCAAATGAAAGGGATAGGGAAACAATGGAAAAAGATTGTCAACATATATACATTATATTGGCTTTCTGTAATAAAAGATATAATTTTAATTGGAGTTATATGCCGGATGGAAAAGGAATACTAGGAAATACAAAAGATATGACCTTCCATATAGCAGCATGGTATTATAACAGAAAAACAAGGAAATATGACTCCACAAAGATAATTGCACAAAAAGTAACGCAACAAAAAGCCTTATAAATATAAACATAACAAAAACAATATGATAACCGAAACAAAAAACATAATAATTATTTCAACAGCATTAATAGGTATTATAATATATACAATACTAAAAAACCTAAAAGAATCAAAAAAATTTAACAGAGAATATGATTCCATACTTAAAAAAGAAGAATATAAGGTAAAGGGACAGTATAACTAAAATGATAATTCCAATTCGTTGCTTTGGGTGTGGTAAGCCAGTAGCTCATCTATGGGAGGAGTTTAAAGAAAGAACTACAAAAGGCGAAAGACACGGAAGAGTTCTGGATGAATTAGGTTTTAAAAGATATTGCTGCAGAGGAATGTTTATGGGTCATGTTGATCTATTAGATACAGTGGCAAGATTCAAGAAAGCATGAGATTTAAATATAAGTTCTAATCTTTTTTTACTACTATGTAAAGAACATAAGGTAGTAACACAAAAGGTTTTCTGAATTACAGATAAAGAGTACAACTTTAAATCCACAGAAGAAATAAATTACCAGATACTTAAATTCTATTCAAAAATTATGAAAATTAACTTGGATCACTTAGAAATGTTTATAAAACCTGAAAATCTCTCTTCATTTTATGAGAGACGATGAATGGCTGATAAATAGATTCTGTCTTATTTGGAATAAGCATTTTTCAGATATTGAAAAGAAAAACCACATTCTAGTAAGATTTAAGGGAAGGTGGAAAAATAAGTTTGGCCATATTAAAAAACTAAAAGATGGAAACACAGAGATTGTTTTAAATGGCTTATTAAAGCATGAAGAAATACCAGAATACATAATTGATGTCACCTTAGCGCATGAGATTGTTCATTATATCCATGGATTCAACAGCCCATTGCCAAAATTATACAAATACCCTCATTATGGGGGCATTGTAAGAAAAGAACTAAAAAAAAGAGGTTTAACACTGGAACTAAGAATGGAAAGGAATTTCATAAAGGAAAAATGGCCTGCTGTTCACGATTCTTTAAGATAACTTCTATGCAATAGTAACAAAACAAAAGGTTTATATACTATCTTTAATTTTGTGTAGAATGGAATGCATAACAAATCCGCAACTAAAGGAATTAGATAGAGAAGTTACAGAATTTTACAAGCTAAATGAAAGGTACTGTAATTCACTTGAAAATGTTTACGGAAAAGAAGTATATAAATCAAAGCTTAAGGAATTATTAACCAAATGTGATAGCATAAATGGGGATAGTGAATTTGATAGACTTTTATTAAAGAATATACATTCAAACCTATCTTTAAACAATTTAGTTATTGATTATGTAACTGACTATGGTTTCTCATTAACCTCAGAAAAATTTATTGATGCGTTTGCAGGAGCAGGAGTATGGAATTATTTAGAAGAAAATTTCAAGAATGCACCATGGGAGCAAAGATGGCTTATTGGTGAAAGAAGACAAAAATTAAATCAGTTTAGAGTAAATCCATCAGTAGACGAAGCTAAAGACGCTACAAAAAAATGGTTGCCGATAATCAAAAATGATGTGCTAAATTATGGCAAAAGTAAGAGTATCTTGCCAAGGGATTTTGATATAAATCTATTTTTATTATTTGACGAAGATAATAGTTATTGGGATTCTGAAACAAATGCAGTTTACTTAAATTATGGATCATTTGAACACTTCTTAGACAAAGGAAAGGTTATTGTTAATCCGATTTGGGCATATAAAACAGCATTTCATGAGATATTAGGCCATGCAGCTCATCAAATCAATTCCCGTAATCTTCCTTCAAGCCTAAGATTTAGTTCTGAAATAGGTACAATTATACCAACCAAGTCAGTCACAGAAGGCGTAGCTAAAAATAAAGATAAAGAATGTTTTGCATACATAAGGAAGAATTTAGATAATCTCGGAATAAATGAAGAAGCTATTCAAATTGTTGAAGTGCAAAATGACTTGGGGAACAAGGCAGAGCTTGAATCTTTATATGCATCCCTAATTAAAGATAAAGAATTAAGGGAAAAAGGATTTGATAGTTACGAATATATACTTGATTTAACTAAGAACAAGATTATAGCAGACATAATAAAAAATAAATTCAATCATAACTTCATAAATAAAATTGTGTCAATAGGGCATGCATTAGGGGCATTACATTATAATAAAATGCAAGAGAAAATAACACAAGAATTTGGTGAGAAATTCTTAATGGAAAATCAAAAGAGAATAGGTTCTGCAACTCTGAAAGGAGTTTGGTCATGGGAAGTTTATCCTGATGCAGTCTCTTATTTCTTAAGAAAGGATTAAATCCTAAATCTCATAAATTTTTTGCAGTTTAAGCAGTAATAAACAACCACTTTGTTTCTTGTTCTTACCCTGTAATTTCCAGACCTAAAATATTTATAACAATGCTTGCAAAATCTTCTCTTAAATTCCTTAGGAATATTTACATTGCTCTTCATTCCTATCTTTCTTGCTAATTCCACATACCTGTCAGCCTTGGAAAGATTTGACTTGGCTTCATTAAACAAATGAATTATCTTCTCTAAAGCAATCTCTTTGACTTTTTCTTTATCTTTCATAAAGATTTAAAGAATTATCTATTTATAAAATTAAGCATAATTAAGATTAGGACCTTCTATTTCAGGTAATATATTCTTTTTAGTTAAGATCCAATCAAGTTTTATTAAATTCTTGACAAAGGAGTTGTTTAAATTAAGTTTATAATATTCTGATTTTCCAATCTTTCTGGTCTTATATAAAATACCTGATTTAATAAGATTAGGAAAGAATAACTTTAGAGAATTATAACCCACATTGCTCTCTCTGGCTATCTCAGTCATCGGATAATCAAAAAACTGATTATCTATCAAAAAATCCATTACTCTTAACTGAGGAGTATCTCCAAATTGTTCCAAAAACAACGATTTATTTTTTTTGGTTTTCATCTTACTTACTAAGTAACTTCCTCATCTATAATTATCTTTCCAGATTGTTCCAAAAATTAAAGCGGACAGCTAACCATACTTCCCATCCTAAGACAGTACAATATGGTACGTGGGCTTGCTTGACTGCCGAGTTCGGAATGAGATCGGGTATACCAAGCCACTATGACCGTCCTATATTTTTAGATAAATCACTACTATATAAATCTTTTTAGCAATAATACTTATATCCCTTTATAATCTTTTTTACTCCGTACAACACCAAGACCAAACCTATTACCTCTTCTATCAATTCAGGTTCTGCTAATATCACTACACCTAAAACAACAAATAAAACACCGTACAACATTACTAGTCCTCTGCCAGGTGTATAAACCTCTTTTTTCTTTGCCATTGCTCACCTCCTATGTCTTTTTGATAATAAATCTAGCACCACTCAAACCGCTTTTTAAATTTCCTTGTACTCTTAAATTACCCAAAACAACATTTAAAAATGGATACTCCAAATCAACCTTTTGTCTTGACCTTTCAGCAACTCTCTTAATAACAGAATCAATCTCATTGTCATTACTAAAAATAATATTACTATTAACTTCATTGCCTTTATAATTAACAACAACATTCTTTCCAGCCCCATCACAAATTATCTCTCTAATGAAATCATCCTTAACCAATGCATCAACCTTTCCTAAATTAACTAAATCCCGAATAAAATAATATCTTAAATCATCAAACACCTCATCACCATAATTAATCTTTAATTTTTTGCATAATCTCAGAACATTCTTTTTTATAAACCCTATATCTTCAGCTAAACTCCTTTTTTTCAAGATCTTTCCGCCAATCTCTTTCTTTAATGAATCTAATAAATTACTCCAATTTACATCGATCTTAGGTTCTTCTAGATTATAAATGCCGTTTTTATAAATAGATTTAGCAAATACCTGCCCCTTAGAACCAATGATAATATTACGATAATCCTCAAAGAATTTTGGCTTTGGTGGCAGTGGCAAGGACAACCCCATTTTGGGTTTTTCAATTTTTTTTATTTCAATCTTTTCTTCTTCCTTAGTTTCAACTGGCTTCTTAACCTCCAAAGCCTTCTGCACATCAATAAATTTTTGTCTTCTATAAGCTTCAAACAAGCCAAATGTAAACTCTTTTAAAAATACAGCTTTTCTGTCATATATCATGGGTTTTCTTTCAACAGTATTAACTATCTCCTTTAAGTCTTCTCTAGGACCTTCTAGAAATTCATTTACCATGAATTCTGCATCTTCATTTGTTTTCATATACCGGAATATTCCTGAACCTTTTCCCCACTAGGTCTTGTAAATTCGGTTTTTCCTCTGACATATTTTTCTAATAAAATCAAGCCCCTGGCAATGCTCTTATTCTG
>Ga0209541_10009009_pt1 | contig 16279 bp, 14 predicted proteins | sample RifCSPlowO2_01_FD_184027 | JGI IMG/M metagenome (GOLD analysis project Ga0209541, IMG submission 184027) | Groundwater microbial communities from Rifle, Colorado - Rifle CSP2_plank lowO2_0.1 (SPAdes) (version 2) | ecosystem: Environmental > Aquatic > Deep subsurface > Groundwater | place...
ACATCATGTGGAAAGTATGTTCCCATGAGTCAGTTCATGCTCATTCTGCGTGAGAAAGAGGGGTGGAGTTCATGCTCATTCTGCGTGAGACAAGACTGGGAGGAGGAGAACATCCTCTGTTCGGGGTACTATGTGGCGGCGAAAAATAGGAACAGTTTATAATAACAGCACATTTTCCAAAGAATGTACCGATCCTGGATCGGTAAAATGTGCTATAATGATCCGATGCGTATTTCCATTTCCTGCGGTAGATATTTGAGCGGCGCGATCCTTGCGCTCGTCACGTTCCAGACGATTCTGCTCGCGGCGTTCGCGGTAAGCATGTTCGGAGAACGGGAGATCCTCCTCGGCGCGGTAGGCGTCGCAGCGATGGACGACGGGCAGCTGCGGTCGCTCTTTGGCACGCTCTTTCACACGTACCGCGCCGAGAAGCTCGGGTTCGTCCAGCCGGAGACGCTCCTCGCGATCCGGGACGGTCAGCCGGTTGTCGAACGGGCGGAGATCCGCAATGCCCTGCTGGAAGAGCGCGGCATGGCCGGCATGCAGATCGTCGATCCTGCGAAGGGCGCGGCGGACGCTCCGGAGCAGCACGCGCTCCTCGCTTCGGCTCTCCGGGGCAGCGCAACGCCGGAAATACTTTCATTCCTGTTCGATGAACAGGAACTGATCAAGTGGTATACGCTCAGGCTTCTCGCGGGGGAGGACGGAGAGGCTGTGTTCGTCTACGATCCCGCCCAGGCGCGTTTCCACGTCATCCCCACAGTCCGCGGCTTCCGGGAAGTGACGGGAGTTTCCGTGCCAGGTCATCCGATCCTGCGCGCGGTCCACGATGACGCTCCGTTGCGGGGACGGGCCGAGAAGTACGCCTGGTCGTACGTCAATGACATTTCCCGGATGCGCGATGACGGCGCGAAGGCGCAGGAAATCGCGGATCAAATCGTCCGGGCGTTCGGGGAGTCGGCTCTCGGGCAGTTCCTCGCGTGGTTCCACCGGGATGAGTTCGCGAAGTTCCCCCGGATCTTGCAGGCGAATTTTTCGGTCCTCCAGCGGCTGCTCCCGGGGGCGTTTTCTTCTCCGGAGGACGGCGGAACGGAGAAATTCCGGTCGGAGCTTCTGGAATTGGCGACCGCCGATCGGGAAACGTTTCTCCAGCGCTTCCCGTTCTTCCACCGTTTCGGCGATGACGCCGTGCGCCTGAGCGGCGCGTACCGGCTGAGCGAAGATGTCATCGTTCCGAAGACCGTGCGGCTGATCGTCGCGCCGGGAACCCGGCTCCGGTTCGATCCCGGCGTTTCCCTCCTCTCCTTCGCGTCCGTGGAAATGAAGGGCGACGAGGGGAATCCGATCACGCTCGAAGCGGCCGGGGAAGAACCATGGGGGAGTTTCGCCGTGCTCAACGCGGGCGGACAGAGCGCCCTGCAGTGGGTGCGTGTGTCCGGCGGGCGCAACGCCCACATACTCGGCGCGGCGTTCCCGGGGATGGTCGCGTTCCACGGGAGTCCCGTCGTCATCGCCGACAGCGCGTTCATGGATGCGCGCGGCGAAAATGCGCTCAGCCTGCGTGATGTGTATGTTGACATCCAGCGGACGCGGTTCGAACGGAACGCCGGCAACGGCGTCATCGTCGACCGGGGGAGCACCGGCTCGATCGGACACAGCACGTTCGCCGCTCACGGGGGGAGCGCTGTCGTCCTCCGGCATGCGCCGGTCGTCCTCGAGGATATCCGGATCGATGTAGCCGGCGGGAATTGCATCGATATCGGCCTGCAGTCCACGCCTCTCATTGGGGAGAGCTCCCTGCGCGGGTGCCAGCGGGGGATCCTGATCACGGACGATTCGCACGCGATCGCGGAGAACGTCATTTTCGAGAAGAACGATGTCGCGATCGAAGCGGCCGTGCGGACGGATCACTACGCGCCGTCCTCCTTCGCCCTTTCGGGCGGCACGTTCCTCGGGAACGGGGAGAAGGTGCGGGCGCAGGGAGAGGCGGTCGTCACGGGCGTTGAATAGTCAACAGCGCGCGCCGCAAGCGCGCGCCGGGTTCTATCGTCTCCCATACACCACCGGATACCTCTTCCCGCCAATGTACACAGGCACCCACCGACCGCTATCGCACTGCGCTTCGAACCACGCTGCCTGCCGTGCCGCCGGGACGGCGATGTAGCGGACGGAGAGCAGAGAGAGCGAGGTATCATCGCATGTTTCCGTGATCGCCCGGATGTGCGCTGTCTTTTCGGGCGTCGTTTCGCTGTGGTTGCCCCAGCCGATGACGAATCTCCCCGTCGAAAAAGCGAAGATCAGGCGGTCCTTCTCTTCCAGAAGGTTTTCATGGCTGTGGATGAAGAAGTAATCGTCCAGTGTCGTGTTCGCCCGGACCCAGTCGAACATCGTTTCCTGCGCCGCATCCGCCTTTGGCATGGAGGGGAAGAGTTCCGTCCGTTCGAAACGGAGCGTCGGGAACGTGAGTCTCACAGCGGCGTTCAGCGTGCCGGCGATGAGCATGAGCAGGACAAGCGTCCAGCCGAATTTCCGGCGCGTCGCGGATGAACGATCTGAGAGGAGCGTATCCCAAAGTGCGAGTGCGATGAGCAGGGAGCCGAGCGAGAAATAGACGTGAAAGAAGCGCAGGAGCTGCCCCGGGAATGCGGGATAGAAGAGGACGAGGGGGACGAGGAAGTGCGCGGTCGCTATCAGGAAGAGCAGGAGCGGGAATAGGGATGCGTTTACACTGAGCGCAGTCGAAGTGCGCCTGCGCCAGAAGAAGAGCGTGGCAAAGAGGAAGAGCGCGAGGTGCAGCCCGTAATCGCGGAGGAACCGGAGATCCCAGAGGGCGATGGAATCGTTCGCGATATTCGCGTCGTGGAAGATGCGGCCGGTCAGGTTCCAGGTGAAGGCGCCGGCACCCGTCGACCCGCTCATTTCGCTGAGGGTGCCCCCCTGCATGAGGGCGATAAGAGTGGCGGGAAGCAGGATGACTGCCCCGATGGCGATGGTGCGTCGTAATTGGCCGGGACTCGTTGCGAGAACCATAACCGAGAAACAGCAGACTGCGGCGATGAGCAGGACGAACGTCGTTTCCATGTTCAGCGCGAGCGCCGCGCCGAGGACGATTGCGGTTATGATCCACGGGAGCGTTCTCCGGGGGCAGGAGGGACTCGCGAGCAGGTGTTGGAGACAGTAGAGCATGCTGAACAGATACGCCCCGCCGAGCGCGATTGCGCGATGGCCGAGCATCATGAGGAGCGGCTGGGCATAGCTGTTGCGGATCGCCGGCGTGAGCCATCGGAACGGCGATGGCTCGACCGTGTTCCCGTTGACGAAGTGCTCGAAGAGGTCCCGGAGCAGGCTGAATCCGTAGAGCCAGAAGAAGCCCGCAGCGCCCAGTGTCATGATGCCCGCGAGCGTCGCGGCACCCCAGGATTTGCGGATTTCCCACGCAATCGCGCCGGCGAAGAAGAGGATGCCCGCCGCGGCGATTCCCGGCAGGAACGCGTGCGCGTGCGAGAGGGAGAGGCCGGTCGCAGAGACGATGCCCGCGACGAAGAGCGCGTATCCGTAGTGGTAGCTCGTGCGTTCCCACGGGTATGCCATCTCCCGGATGGGGAAGTTCCCTTCGAGGATGAGGGCGGGGAACGCGAAGTGCGTCGGAACCCACTCGTCGCTTCCCCGATCGCGCGCGTAGGCGAGGGCGGTGAGGAGGAAGACGGCGGTGATGAGGATGAGGAGACGTTTTGGGGGGGTTTGGAGCTGAAAGCTGAAAGCTGAAAGCTGAAAGCTTCTCAAGTACAGGAAGAGTGCCGTCAGGCTCACCACGAGCATCAGCAGCAATGTCACGGTAAAGCTCGTTCTGATCGGCATCAGGTAGCCGAGCGCGTTGCTGATCACCGTAAAGAACGCGGATCCGACGGAGAGCGTGAAGCCGAGAATCGCGTAGAGATTCCGGATTTTGAGAACATAGACCGCGAGCGCGTATCCGAAGAGGCCGAGGATGCCGAAGAAGAGAATCGTGAAGAGTGCGGTCACGATCAAATATTACACGAGACTCGCTCGTATCTTCAGATTTTGATAGGTGCCCCGCCCCGCGCGATGGACTTCTCCGCCGCTGCGAGGATGCGGACGACAGAGGCGCCCTGCGCGAAGGGGGTCGGCGGCTGCGAGCCGTTTCGGATGCAGCGGATGAACGCTGCGAGTTCGCAGGCAAGCGCCGCCCCTTTCCCGTAACGCGGATAGGAGACCTTTCCGTGCGCGGAGACCGCCACCTTTTTCTCCGCTGTGTCTTCGAACACGACCGTCGCCTCCTCGCACGTCACGGCGACCCTTTTCCGTTTTTCGGGGGAGAGCCAGCTGTTTGTGATAATGATTTCCGCATTGCCGGGGAAATGGAGTCTGGTGACGGTGAAATCGTGCAGCGCGCCGGCGGTCGCGATCCCCCAGACCTGAATGGCGTCGGGAAGCGTTCCCATCAGATCCAGCGCAAGATATACGTCGTGTGATCCCCAATCCCAGAGGACGGACATATCGGCTCTCCGCGGGCCGTCACTTACCCCCTCGCAGACGATGGCGCGGATGTGTCCTGATTTCCGGACGATGTCCCGGGCTTTCCGGTACGCGGGATTGTAGAGATGGAGGTGGCCGGCGAAGACGATCGCTCCGCTTTCCGCCGCGGCGCGTTCCATGCGGCCCGCGTCCCGGACGTTCAGGGCGACCGGCTTCTCGACGAACACGGGCATGCCTCTCCCGATGAACGGCAATGCCACTTCCGCGTGGGTGGAACCGGGCGTCGCGATGATCACCCCCTGAACGTCCTCCGGGTTTTTCAGCAGTGAACGGTAATCCGAGGCCTTCTCCGGTCGCCCAAATACATGCGCAAGTTCAATGCCTTCCATGACGCCCAGCGTCCGCGCAATCGCCGTTCCCCAGCGGCCGGTCCCGATGAGCGCGAGGCGGATCATGCGTCGTCGGTAATCATGTTGCGAGAATGGCCTGCGGCTCTTTTCGCGCGGCAGCCGGTGCCGCTTCTCCGCCCGTATACGATGGCTGGCACCGGCACCATGCGATTGTCCGTTCGAGGCCTTCGTGCACCGACACTTGCGGTTCATATCCCAATTCCGCGCGTGCTTTCGCGATGTCGGGACATCGCCTCTGCGGTTCCCCGCCCGGATATGTCGGCGGATAGGGGACGCACGCGAATCCTGTTTTCCGGTTCGCAAACGACGTCACCAGAGCAGCCAAATCCCGCATGGGCATCTCATTCTCGCTGTTCCCGATATTGTATACGCCGCCGGGCGAGCCTCTGAGGAGTGCCTTGAGGAATCCGGCGATTGCGTCGGAAATGTAACAGAACGTCCGGGTCTGGTGGCCGTCTCCGTGCACGGGCAGGCTCTCCCCGTTCAGCATTTTGAAGACGAACATCGGCACGACGCGCCGGTCATTGTGCTTCATGCCGGGGCCGAACACATTGAAGGGGCGGACGATCTTCGTCGGGATATCGTACCGCTGGTGATAGATCGTGCAGATCGTTTCCGCCAGCCGCTTGGATTCGTCGTAGCAGGCGCGCGGCCCGATGCTCGATACGTTCCCGCAGTAGGTTTCCGGGATGGGAATGACCGAGGGATCGGGATCGCCGTAAATCTCGCTCGAGCTGAAGAACAGAAATCCCTTCACGGGGTTCCTGCGCGCGAGTTCCAGCAGGTTTTTCGTCCCCACGACCGCGCTGTCGATCGTTTCGAGCGGAAACTGCTGGTAGTACACGGGTGACGCGAGCCCCGCCGCATGGATGATGTAGTCGACCCGTTCCCGCACGGGAAGCGGGTGGCAGACGTCCGCCCACACGTCGAGGATGTGCTCGTTCCCGTAGAACTCGAAACTCGGGTCGCGGTCTCCGGTGATGTAGTTGTCCACGGAAATGACGCGGCAGGGGCGAGAGAGGACATGCCGGTTGAGGTGGTGGAAGACGGCCAGGAAATACTTCCCGAGGAAGCCTGCGCCGCCGGTGATGAGGATTGTCTTTTCATCAAGGAGCGGTGCTTCCCGCGCGATGGACGACGCGATTGCCTGGATGTCTTCCCGGATGATGGGGGAGGGCGTCACGTTAGCGGATGATAGGGAATGGCACGGGCACAATGAACTTCCCCCCCTGCTCTGTAAACCGCTTGTGGGCGTTCATGATCTGTTCCGCGAAATTCCATGCGAGAATGAGGCAGAATGCGGGTTTATCCTCGTACAGTTTTCCGGGATCAACGATTGGGATGCGCGTGCCGGGAGTCAGTTTTCCCTGCTTCATGATCCTGTCGTCGTCGACAATGTAATCCAGGCTTTTTCCGTCGAGTCCGAAGGCATACAGGAATGTCGTGAGTTTCGCCGGCGCGCCGTAGCCGGCGATGCGTCCGCCCTTCCCTTTTATCTCGCGGATGATCGCATGGAGTTTCGCCTTATTGCTCCGGATCCTTTCCGCGAATCGGCGGTAGATCCCGATCCGATTCAGTCCGCATTCCTCCTCGTGCGCGAGCAGATCATCGAGCCCGCGTGCGCGCGCGTGCGGCCCGTTCTTCCTCTGGACGAATACGCGGATGGAGCCGCCGTGCGTCTCTACGCGCCCGACATCGAACACGTCGAATCCGTGCCGCGCGAAGAACGTGACGAGCGGATGCACATGGTAGTAACACAGGTGTTCGTGATAGACGATGTCGAAGAGATTCTTCTCGAGGAGATCCCCGAGGTATTGGACCTCGAACACGAAGACGCCGCCCGATGCGAGGAGTTCCTGCACCGCCGCGACGAAGCCGGTGACGTCGTCCGTATGCGCGAAGACGTTATTGGCCGTGATGATGTCCGCCCGGCCGCGGGCACGCGCAATCCTCTTCGCGATTTCCGGCGTGAAGAACGCGACTTCCGTTTCGATCCCGTCCGCCCGCGCGATCCGGGCGATATTCTCTGCCGGATCGATGCCGAGCGTGCGTATGCCGTGTTTCCGGAACGGTTTGAGCAGAACCCCGTCGTTGCTCCCCACATCCACGACGAAGGATGCTCCTGTCAGGCGGAATCGTTCGATGATATGCGCCGCATATGCCTCGAAGTGGGCACGGAAGACCGCCGATGTCGACGATACGTACTGGTAATGCGCGAAGAGAAGAGCCGGGTCCACGACACAGATGAGTTGAACGAGGCGGCAGTCTTCGCAGCGAAACACATCGAGGGGAAAAAACGGTTCCGGTGCATCCGTCCGCGCGGGGTCCACATATGCGTTCGCGAGCGGCGTCTTGCCGAACGACCACACCTTCGCGAGTCGCCGCCCCCCGCACAGGCGGCACGTCGACCGGTGCGTGCAGAGGGCTTCCGTCGCGGCACGATTCGTTGCGGTTGCCTTTTTTTCTTCGACGGGAGTCACAATTTCTTGGGATCGATCAGGACGACGCGCACGATGTCCTCCTCATATGCCTCGTGCCCGCGCGTGCGGTTCGTGAAGGCGTAGAATTCCGAGTCTTCGAGGAAGTGCATGGCATGGGCGACCATGGGAGGCGTGGAGAAGATCTGCCCGGCTTTGATGATCGCTTCCTCGAGCGGAGCATTCTCCTCGAGCGCCGGCCGGGAAACGTATCGCACTTTGCCCTTTGCGAGGTAGCAGAGGTGGGAATCCCACCGGTGGTAGTGGTTCGCGCGGACGGTTCCCGCTTTCGACGTGATGCGCAGAACGCTCTGGTACATGCCTTCCGCGAGATTCTCGATCATGCCGCGCGCGTCCACGCAGACGACGGCCGGCGCTGAGACGATTTCCTTCTTCGCGAGTGTCTTGGCTGGTGCCATAAAAATGGGAAAAAATCAGTTGTACACTATCAGGGAATTTGTGTGGATGGCACCAGTTTCCGCAGAAAATGGTGCCAGTCGCCTCCCCTTCGTATCTTATGCCTTTTCAGCACTTCGACGTTCACGAGCGGATGGAGGGATCCCACTGGTGGTTCCTCGCGCGGCGGGACATCCTCCGCGCCGTCGTCCGTGCGCTGCTTCCGCCGTCAAAGGGGAAGACAGTTGTGGACATCGGATGCGGGACCGGCGCGAATACGGCGATGTTCGCGGAGAGCTACCGGGCGGTCGGCATCGATCCCGGACAGCACGGCATCGCGTCCGCGCGGGAACGGTTCCCGGGCATCGAATTTTTCTGCGGGGAAGCGCCGGGCATCCTCGCGGGCCTCCGGATCGTGCCGGATTTGATCGTGCTCGCGGACGTTCTCGAGCATGTGCAGGATGACCGTGCGTTTCTGCACGCGATCATTGCAGCGCTGCCGCCGGGTTCTTTCCTGCTCGTCACGGTCCCCGCGGATATGGCCCTCTGGAGCCGGCATGACGAGAGCGTCGGGCACTGCCGCCGGTATACGGCGGAGAGTCTGCGCCGTCTCTGGTCGGGACTTCCCGTCCGGGAGCGGCTGGTAAGCTCCTTCAATGCGCGCCTCTACCCCGCGATCCGGGCCGTTCGGACATGGAACAGGATGTTCCGGAGGACATCGGGGGAGAGGGGAACGGATTTCGCGCTCCCGCCGCGGCCTGTCAATCGCCTGTTGAAGCGGATATTCGCCGGCGAATCGAACGTACTGCTTGATACGCTCCGGGGGAGACGCGCGAAAGGGTTTACGTACGGGGCGAGTCTCATTACCGTGTTGGAACGGGTATGACGGAATCGCAGTCCTCGCCGGCGCAGGTCACGCTTTCCGTGGTTGTCCCGCTCTTCAATGAGGAAGCGGGAGTGCGGGAGCTCGTCGCGCGTCTGCGCGCCAGCTGTATTGCTTCGGCAGTGCCGTACGAAATCATCGCTGTGAACGACGGGAGCAGGGACGGGACGCTCGCGGCACTCCTCGATGCGGGCAGCGGTTCGCCGGAAGTGCGCGTGCTGGATTTTGCGCGCAATTTCGGCGTCATGGCCGCGTACCGGGCGGGGATCGAGCACGCGCGGGGTTCCGCCGTGGTGATGATCGACGGGGATTTGCAGGATCCTCCGGAGCTGATCCCGGCGCTCGTCGCGAAGTGGAAGGCAGGCGGGGCGCAGGTCGTCTACGGACGCCGCCGCTCCGCGCACTATGGCCTCCTGAAGCGGTTTCTGTGCGCTCTGTACTATTTCAGCATGGACCGTTTTTCGGATGTGAAAGTCCCGCGTGACGTCGGGACGTACTGCCTGATGGACCGGTCGATCATAGAGCGCATCCGCGCGCTTCCCGAGCGCCAGTTCTACTTCGCGGTCCAGCGGGCGTGGGTCGGAGGGCGGCAGGAGGAAGTCCTGTACGATCGGGACGAGCGGCGGCACGGCCACAGCCGCGTGGGTCCCCGTCGGCTCCTGCGGTTCGCCCGGACGGCGCTCATCTCCGTTTCCAACGCCCCTCTCCGCTCCGTCAGCGCGTTCGCGCTTCTCATGAGTTTCGCGCTGTTCTGCGTCGGCGCCGCCGCGGTCGCCATCCGGGTTTTCACCAATGCCGCGATTCCCGGATGGGCGACCTATACAGCGCTCCTCGGGTTTATCGGTTTCCTCCAGTCCTTCGTCCTCGCGGTGATCGCGGAGTATGTCGCGGTGATCCACGACGAGGTGAAGGGGCGGCCGCTCTATTTCGTGCAGGAGGAGTACCGGGAGGGGAAGGTGGCAGGGTAGCAGGAAAGTTGCTTTTATCCCCGGGGTATATGGGAATGCCCGTTGGTGGCTGCGATCCATGCGGCGAAAGGTCAATTGCGGATATGAGCGAACAGTAGAGTTTCGGTGTCATACTGAGGAGCAGTTCGCCGTCTTCGAAGCAATCTCGCGCCTGAAGATCCCGATCGAAGTAATCAACAAAGTTCACGTGAATGCGCTTGGGGTCTATGAGTGGCCGGAAGACGGCTGCGCACGTCGGGGCCGCGGGGATGAGATCAACGCCGAAGTTCCCGTGGTACGCGGCAAGGCCGAGTGCTCTGCCGGCCTGACTGGCGTTCACAATCAACACGATGGCATCCGCACACTCGTCCACACCGGGCTTGAGCCATACATATTTGCACCGTTTCGGATTGCGACCGACGCATTCCAAAAAATCGTGTAAATGATGCCGTCGCGCGAATACCTTTTCTTTCTCGACGTACGTTTCTTCGATGTCGTTCTCGGGAATGTCGCGTCCGCATGCGAAGTAACTGCCGGCGGAGTGGCGTCTCCGCCGGCAGTTAATGGCGACCTGCGTTCCGATCTTCGACACACGCGCGATTGCTGCGCCTATTTCATCCTCCGTGAGGTCGATCCCTTCTGGTCTTTTATCTGTGAAGGAAACCGATACAGGCTGGTATTTTGTAAGGTTACCGGACATGTTGCTTATGGAGAAGGGAACAACCATCGGCGTTTTCCGCCGGGCAGCCGGTGCAGCTTTCCGGTGCCATGATGTCCGGATCTCTGCGGACATGTTCGGGGATTCTGCTGCATGCGGGGCAGCTCGCACGGGGGCAACCGAACGTGAGTAACGCCTCTCCTCTGCATCCTCCTCTGCAGATGCTGTAGATATCGCAGTCTTTGCAAGGGCCGACGATGTACCTATCCTGATTCTTGTAAAGTCCCATCGTTTGGCTTTGCATGATCATTGCGAGCGGTTCTTCCCGCAGATCTCCATGGCGTATGCGCTGTGCACAGCACGAGAATACGCCTCCAAAGTCCCCTCCGCCGGAATTCTTCACGTGCGCGCCGGTGATCGACATTGTGCAGGGAGTGTTGTAGGCAGGTGGGCAGATGGTCGGTTCTTTCACTGCATGATCGTATTTCCGATCATATTCCCGGAATTGTTCGAAGAGTTCTGTGATCTGCTCCGGTGTTATGTTCGTCGTCGAAGCGCCGGTGTCCCTGTGCCGGCTGATCTCGACGAATGGGATGACATTTCGGTGACGGCAATATCGGAAGAAGTCGTATGCATGCGGGAAGAGGGAATCCGTGAGAGGCATTTCCAATACAAGTGTCGTCTGTTGCCGGGCGAGCATGTTGTCGATGGCGGTTTTCAGTTGCGCCGCGTACCCGTTCCTGTCCGCGTATCGATCAATGACCTCTTCGCCGCCCGGAAAATACGCGTGTGTGACGACTGTCGGGTGTACTTCGTTGATTTCCTGCGCGAGGCGCGCATCTGCAAGCTTGATGCCGTTCGTGCACAGGATCGGGAGAAGGCCCCTGTCGCGTATGTGGCGGAGGATATCTGTGATATTCGGGTGGAGCGTCGGTTCGCCGCCAAGCAGTGCCGCTTCGCTGAATCCAGCTTCGCGTGCCTGATCAATATAGTTCTTTGCAACGGGCAGAGGCGTGTACTGACTGTCCAGTTGTGATGCCAGAGCCGAATGCATTTTCTTGTAGCATGCCTCGCAATGGAGCTGACAGGCATTGCCTGGCACCACTTCCATGCCGAAGCATTGGTACTGGGATTCGTGCAGTTCACGGAAGGATTGCTCTTGTGAATAGAAACTGGTCTGATCCATGTCTGGTGGTTGGAAACGCATATAAAAAAACGCCCGCGCTCTCCAGAGGCGGGCGGGTGGGATCAAGAGTCACAGGCACTCTACACGCCAGCCGGAGAGCGTTTCAGTCGCTTCCAGCCACCAGCCGTTCCTGCGAAGTTTCCGGGAATAATCCACGATCGCAATGATAGTGGAATCGCGAGGCGTGTCAACCGTCTGAGGAACGTAAAGCAGGTAAAGAACGTAAGGTAAGTAAAGCAGGTGCGGTTAGGAAAGTCGTCTGTTTTACAATGCCGCGTACGTCCTCCCCGCCGCTTCGATCTTCCCCCGGTCCAGTATCGATTTGAGGTCGTAGATGAGGCCATTCTCTTTGGTGAGGCTCAGGAGAATATCCTCGTTGAGGTACTCGGTGTGCGGGACGAGCAGGGCGACCGCGTCGTAGGTGCCGCTCTCCGGATTCCCGAGAGCGTAGCCGAGCTTCGCGATGGCGCCGTCGCTGAGCTCAGCGTCATGCACCTCGACCACGCACCCCTTTTCCTGCAGGGCGAGCACGACGTCATGCACCTTGCTGTTCCTCGTATCGGGGACGTTCTCCTTGAACGTGATGCCCAGCACCAGGATCTTCGCTTCTTCGCACGGGACGGAAAGCCCCCGCGCGATCTGGTCCGCGACTTCCCCCGCCATTGCCTCGTTGATCCCTCGGCCCGCAGTGATCACCTGCGTCTTCATCCCCAATTGCCGCGCTTTCTCGACCAGATAGTACGGATCGACGCCGATGCAGTGGCCGCCGACGAGGCCGGGCTGGAACGGAAGGAAATTCCATTTCGTGCCCGCGGCCGCAAGCACGTCTTTCGTCTCGATGCCGAGCCGGTGGCAGAAGAGCGCGATCTCGTTCACGTACGCGATGTTCAGGTCGCGCTGGGCGTTCTCGATCGCCTTCGCCATCTCCGCGACTTTGATGTTCGGCGCGCGGTGGATGCCGGCGGTGACCACCGATCCGTAGAGGTCGCAGAGGATGTCCGTCGTGCGCGCGTCCTGGCCCGAGACGACTTTCACGATCTTGTCCACCGTCCGCTCCCGGTCGCCGGGATTGATGCGCTCGGGAGAGTAGCCGACCGTGAAGTCCCTGCCGCAGACCATGCCGCTCGCTTCTTCGAGGATCGGCACGCAGACCTCCTCGGTCGTCCCCGGGTACACGGTCGATTCGGAGACCACGATGGCGCCTTTCGTCATGTGCTCGCCGACGGTGCGCGCGGCGCTCTTCAGCGGTTCGAGGTCCGGCTTCTTGTCGTCGGTCACGGGCGTAGGGATGGCGAGGATGATGATCTCCGCCTCGGCGATGACGCCCGGTTCATGGGAGAAGTCGATGGCGACTTCCGCGAGATGTCCGTCACTGAGCTCGTTCGTGTGGTCGTGTCCCCCCTGCAGCTCCGCGATGCGTGCGGCGGAAATGTCGTAGCCGGAGACCCGGTGCCCGGCGCGCGCGAGCGCGTTAGCGAGAGGCAGTCCGACGTAGCCGAGACCGACGATGCAGACGGAGCGTTTATTCATAGTGGGGGGCAGTGTAGACCTATGAGCTGGAAGCTGGAAGCGGGCAGAAATGTCCAGCTATTGGCTAGATATTTCGGAGACAGGGCTCTAGAGTGAGAAAAGCCCATGAATGCAAAAAAAGCCCTTATCACCGGCATCACGGGGCAGGACGGTTCGTATCTCGCCGAGCTGCTGCTCGCGAAGGGGTACGAGGTGCATGGTCTCGTGCGGCGCGCGTCCACGTTCAACCGCGGGCGTATCGATCATCTCTTCTCGGACGTCTACCATCCTGACAAGACGATTGACCTGCACTACGGCGATCTGGGGGACAGCAACTCGCTTCTGCGGGTTCTTATGAAGGTCCGGCCGGACGAGATCTACAACCTCGCAGCGCAGAGCCACGTCGGCATCAGTTTCGACATTCCCGAGTATACGGGGGACATCGTGGGCATCGGGACCACGCGCCTTCTGGAGGCGCTCCGCACGAGCGGCATTCCCGCCCGTTTCTACCAGGCGAGCAGCAGCGAGCTCTACGGGATGGCGGCGGAGTCGCCACAGAACGAATCCACGCCGTTCTATCCCCGCAGCCCCTACGCGTGCGCGAAGGCGTACGCGTTCTACCTCACGCGCAATTACCGGGAGAGCTACGGGACGTTCGTGTCGAACGGGATTCTCTTCAACCACGAGTCACCCCGAAGGGGGGAGAACTTCGTGACGCGCAAGATCACGCTGAGCCTTGCGAAAATCCTTGCAGGGAAACAGGAGTGTCTGTACCTCGGGAATCTCGACGCGCGCCGCGACTGGGGATACGCGCCGGAGTACGTGGAAGGCATGTGGCGAGTGCTCCAGCAGGACCGGCCGGACGACTTCGTGCTCGCGACCGGAGGATCGGCGTCCGTGCGCGATTTTCTGGAGCTCTGTCTCAGCCATGCGGGAATCGACTGGGTCCGCGAGGGAGAGGGCAAGAGCGAAGCGTTTCGCGATCGTCGGAGCGGAAGGGTCATTGTGGCGGTTGATCCCCATTACTATCGTCCGGCGGAAGTGGACCGGCTCGTCGGCGACGCGCGCAAGGCGAGAGATGCTTTCGGCTGGGAGCCGAAGACGAGTCTGAGCGATCTCGCGCGGATCATGATGGAAGCCGACATGACGCTGACGGGCTTACGATCTGCATCCTGCAACCTGGCATGAAACATCTCTTATTCGGCAAAACCAACCACGGCGGCATGCAGTTCTTCCGCTACCTTTTCGTCGGTGGATCGTCATCCGTCGTCGATCTCATCGCGTACGGCATCTTCACGGAGCTTCTCGGTGTCCACTATCTGGCCGCCGCATTCTTCTCGTACATGACGGGGCTCGTCTGGAACCACACCCTGAGCGTTCTCTGGGTGTTCGAACACAGGCACGACCGGCTGAAGGAATACGCGCTGGTTTTCCTGATCTCGATCGGCGGGCTCCTCTGGACCGAGCTCCTCCTGTACCTCTTCGTCGATTTCGGGCGCCTGCACCACTTCCTCGCGCGGATTGTCGTCATGTGGATCGTGCTGATCTGGAATTTCGGGATGAGGAAGGCGTATGTTTTTCATTAATTGATACAGGAATATGGGGAAGATCGCCGTCATCGCCGGCGCCGGACCTGCGGGGCTCACAGCCGCGTATGAGCTTCTGGAGCGCACGGACGTGCATCCGATTGTGTGCGAGGCGACGGATATGATCGGCGGCATCTCGCAGACGTACAATTACAAAGGGAACCGCATCGACATCGGCGGGCACCGGTTCTTCAGCAAGAGCGAGCGGGTGATGGACTTCTGGATGAACATCCTTCCCCCGCAGGAGTCCGGCGCTCCGGGGCCGGAGAAAAGGGATGCCGTTCTCCTGCTGCGGCCGCGGAAGTCGCGGATTTATTTCCGGCGGTGCTTCTTCCCGTATCCGATCGGGATCACGCTGACGATCGCGCGGCGTCTGGGTCTGGTCAATACGGCGCTCATCGCGTTGAGCTACCTCAAAGCGCAGATGTCCCCGCGGAAGGACGAGACGTACCTCGACGCTTTCCTCATCAACCGGTTCGGCCGCAGGCTCTACGAGACGTTCTTCCGCGATTACACGGAGAAAGTTTGGGGGGTGCCGTGCAGCCAGATCAAGGCGGATTGGGGGGCGCAGCGTATCAAGGGGTTGTCGCTCAAGCGTGCTGTCCTCCACGCGCTCAAAGATCTCTTTTCCAGCGATTTCCAAAAGGCGCAGGCGGAGAGGGAGACGACGCTCATCACGCAATTCTACTATCCGAAGCACGGGCCGGGGCAGATGTGGGAGGCGGTCGCGGAGTGCGTGCGGGCGCGTGGCGGGGAAGTACGGATGAAGCGGAAGGTGGTGGGGGTGCGGTGGAGCGACGGGGAACCGAAGCACGTCGTTTCCGTCACGGTCGAGAATATCGAAACAGGCGAGACCGAGGAGACTCCCTGTGACTGGTTCTTTTCCACGATGCCGGTGCGGCATCTCGTAGCCGCGATGCGGCCGGAGCCGGATGCGCGCGTCCGGGAAGTGGCGGAAGGACTCATGTACCGGGATTTCCTGACGGTCGGTCTGCTCCTGAGGCGGCTCCATGTGGAGGAGAAGGGCAAGCCCCCGGCGGTCTCCGTTCCCGACAACTGGATCTACGTGCAGGACAGTGGCGTGCGCGTCGGGCGCATCCAGATCTTCAATAACTGGAGCCCCTCCATGGTTGCGGATCCCAGCGGGACGCAGTGGATCGGACTCGAATACTTCGTGAACGAGGGGGACGATCTCTGGGTGAAGCCCGATCCGGAGATGATCGATCTGGGCGTGAAGGAATTGGAACGGATCGGGTTCCTGCGTGGCGAAGACGTCCTCGATGCCTGTGTGCTCCGGATGCCGAAGGCATACCCGGCGTATTTCGGGAGTTACGACCAGCTCCCGGTCGTCGCGGATTTCACGCTGCAGTTCCAGAATCTCTTCCTCATCGGCCGCAACGGCATGCACCGCTACAACAATCAGGACCACAGCATGCTCACGGCGATGACCGCCGTGGACAATATCGTTTCCGGCCGCGCCGACAATCGGAACATCTGGACCGTGAACACGGAGCCGGTGTATCACGAGGAGGAGGTGCGGCTCCAGCCGCGGGTCCCGTCAGAGCCACCCGCGGCTTCGCCGCAGTGTTTTTCATTTCGTACGCGAAAAGGCAGGCTCGCTCGCGTGAATAAGCAGGGATAGCGCGCAGGAGGATGCCCGGCAAGCGCACGCCGCCCTTCGACTGTGCTCGGGGTCTGCGACAAGCGTGCGCCGGCAATATTGGGGGGGG
>Ga0209541_10009012_pt1 | contig 16275 bp, 23 predicted proteins | sample RifCSPlowO2_01_FD_184027 | JGI IMG/M metagenome (GOLD analysis project Ga0209541, IMG submission 184027) | Groundwater microbial communities from Rifle, Colorado - Rifle CSP2_plank lowO2_0.1 (SPAdes) (version 2) | ecosystem: Environmental > Aquatic > Deep subsurface > Groundwater | place...
CGGCAATCGGAGGCCTAGATGCAATCACTTTAGTAGGCCAGAAAGTCTATATTTTAAACAAAGACAACAAAATAATCTGCAATGGAGTTATTACATTTGAAGAAATCCAAAATGGAGAAAATCCTATTAATTATAAAGTACCTACAATAGAAGAGCTTTATGTTGACGTAGGTTTGACAAGAGAAGCATGCATAAAAAAAGGAATTGATATTGGCTGTTATGTAGTTCCTCATCATGATTATTCTTATCTTGGAAGCAATCATATAATTTCAGGAAAAGCATTAGACGACAGGATAGGATGCTATATCTTAATTGAATTGGCAAGAAAATTAAAAAATTTTGACTCAAATATTTATTTCATATTCACAGTTCAGGAGGAAGTTGGATTATACGGAGCTAAAACTTCAATTTACCACTTAGACATAGACTGGGGAATTGCAGTTGACACTACAGGTACTGAAGATGGAACCGTGGGGATTCAAAGAATGCTTGGAAACGGCCCTGTTATAACCTTTAAAGATTCTGAAATGATAGCGAGCAGGGTAATAAACAACCATCTTGAAAAAATTGCAAAGAAATATAAAATCCCGCTGCAAAAGGAAGTCACCTCAACAGGCACAACAGATGCATTAAACATAATGCTGTCAAAAGGAGGAATATTGTCAACAGTTGTTGGAGTCAGCGTGAGGAATATCCATTCAACAGTCGGCATAGCAGATTTAAATGACATCAACAACACAATTTTATTATTATATCAGTTGTTAAAGAATCCTCCAAAATTGGAGAAGCCAAATGGCAGCTAAAACTCATAAAGTTGAAATTTACTCAACTCCTAGCTGCAGATTTTGCATCATGGCTAAAAACTTCTTTAAAGAAAACAAAATCAAGTTCACAGATCATAATGTTCTTGAAAATAGGAAAGACGCAATGGAAATGATAGAAAAAACAGGTCAGCAGGGAGTACCTGTAATAGTAATTGACAATGACTGGGATGAATTTATCTTGGGATTTGATGAGCCTGAATTAAGAAGAAGATTAAAAATAAAATAATCTAGATTCTAAAAAAATGGAGCAAAAAACAACTCTGGCAACAATCGTAGCTCTTTTATTAATCGGAACTTTTTCTCTTCATTATTTGGAAGATTGGTCATATGTGGATTCATTTTATTTTTCAACAATAACTCTCACTACAGTAGGCTACGGGGATATATCTCCCTCAAAAGATTCAACTAAGATCTTTGTTTCATTTTATGCAATGATCGGAATCGGAATAATGCTTTATGCTCTTGGTTCAATAATTGGGAAGAACATTGTGAGGCACAGCGGCAATGTCCATAGAATATTCTCAAATCTTTATGATTTTAAATACAATCCAAGTATAAGAAACAGAAGAAGATTTAACAGGGCATTAGCAAAGGATTTAATAAAAAGAAGTGTAAAAAAGGACATAGAAAAATGGTAGAATACGACGCTTTCGGCCCAGAGAAAATAATTGAAGTATATAATCCTAGAGTTGGCATGAAAGGATTTATTGTTATAGATAATACAAGTTTGGGGCCGGGGAAAGGTGGAATCCGCATGACTCCGACTGTTTCCTTGGACGAAGTAGTTAAATTAGCAAGAACAATGACTTGGAAATGCTCTTTGGCAGGATTGCCTTTTGGAGGGGCAAAATCAGGAATTATAGCAGATCCAAAAGAGATTTCAAAAGAAAAGAAAAAAGAAATAGTTGAAGCATTTTCTAAAGCTGTCAAAATATTCGTGCCAGATCTTTATGTAGCAGCTCCGGATATAAACACGGCTGAAGAAGAGATGGAATGGTTTGCAAAAGCAAACGGAAATAAAAAATCATGCACAGGAAAGCCGAAAAAAATGGGAGGACTTCCTCATGAGTTAGGCAGCACAGGATTTGGCATTGCTCAAGCTGCTTTTATAGCCTTGAAGCATATGAAAAAAAATATTAAAGGAGCAACTTTTGCAGTTGAAGGATTCGGTAATGTTGGAACATTTGTAGCTAAATTCCTGACAGAAGCAGGAGCAAAATTTGTAGCAGTTTCCGATTCAAAAGGCTCTATTTATATCAAGGAGGGAATAGACTATGAAAAATTAATGAAAGTTAAAGAAAAAACCGGTTCTGTAATAAATTACGATGGAAAAAAATCAAGCTGCGGGAATATTATTCACGCACATGTCGATGTTTTAATAACTGCAGCAATCCCAGATGTTATAAAAGTCGGTGATGTTGATTCAATTAAAGCTAAATTGATTGTAGAAGGCTCAAATATTCCAATGACAGAGCAGGTTGAAATGCTTTTGCATAAAAAAGGGATTTTGGTCGTTCCTGATTTTGTGGCTAATGCAGGCGGGGTTATTTCAAGCTATGTAGAATACATCGGCGGCAATGAAAAGAAAATGTTTAAGATGGTTGAAGAAAAGATAAAGAAAAATACTGAAATAGTCTTAAATTTGGCAAAGAAAAACAAAACTTATCCAAGAAAAGCTGCAATGGAAATAGCACAAAAAAGAGTTTTTAAAAAGTGTGATTTTTGTTCTATTAAGTTTTAATTTATTTTAGGAACATAATGAGAATAAAGAGTAAATGCTCCTTCTCCTTTAGGATATTTTAACATTTTTAAACTAACTAATTCTAGATCCATTAACTCAGGTAAACCATCTTGATGTGAAAAGAATGATCTAATTTTATCATTTCCGGAAAGCTCAGGAGAAATGTTTATGAAATAATTATCAACACAACCCTGCATTATTAACTCAGTGGAAAATCCTGGTCCACCCAGAGCTAAAAATCTTTCAACGTCATATTTTGATTTTAAAATTCTTAACATTTGTTTCATATCTAATTTTCGGGGTTCTTTTCCAATAACTTCAACAGAGATATTAGGATAATCTTTAACTGATGATTCTAGGTTTTCTCTTCCAGCTTCAGAAGTGAATATAACCGCTCTTCCTTCATTTGTAAAAACCAAGTTATCTAGCCCTTCTTTAATTTTACCAGAACCAGTTACTATAACTCCTATTGGATGTCTTGGTTTCCATAATTCCGATTGACGATATTGAGCTAATTCTGAATCATAGAAGGATAGCAACAATGGTCTTTCATCTTTATTACCTCTTCTTAGATTGTTAGCAGCTCCGACTGCATCTACGCCGAATCTTAATATTTCTCTAAAATGATACCAGTCAGTCAGTCCTCCTTTAGCTTCCCATGGAGCTTTAAAACCCGCCCTTCCATCCAAAGTTTGTACATAAATTAAACCGACACTAGCCCTATCTTTTTCTGGAGAATCCACCCAAACAACATCTCCATCATGAATTCTTTTAACTTTTTCAGGAGTCTTTATTGTAAATCTTCCCCTATATTCAGGATTCAAATAAACATTTTTTAAAGGAATAAACCTATTTTCTCTATATTTCTCTGAATTACTTTCTCCTTCTAAATATTGTGCATCTTTTTCTGAAATCATACTATCAGAACTAAATAAAAGGTTTAAAAATTTAACCCTTAACTATAATATTTCCAATCCTTCTTATAATCAAAAATCCATACCCCCAAATTAAAGGCAACCAAATAGGCACTCCAAATAATGAAGCATTTTCCCAAAATTGAGTTCTATAAACAAGACCTAAAACAACTTCAATTATAAATCCTAATATTATTCCAAATAAAATTAATAATTCTTCTCTTTTTTCGTAGCTTATCTTTAAACTAATGCCAATCAATAATAACACAACAAAAGTAAATAAGACTTCATTGTCAAAAAATATTGGAACTAAAAAAGCAATAATAAAAGGGAGTAATTGTTTTAATATTTCTTTTGATTTCATAACATTTCCTCAACTAAATAACTATAAATCTCTCCAAAAGTTGGATGAATGTGCTGCATCTTGCTTAAGTCATACAAAGTATTTTTATTGTAAATTAAAGCAACTCCTTCATGAATAATATCTGAAGCTTCATGGCCAATTATGCTCACTCCTAATATTTTCTTGCTTCTCTTTTCAATTATGAATTTAATAAATCCTTCAGTCTCACCATAGCATTCAGCCTTTCCTAAATCCGCATAAGGAAATTTTCCAATTTCAAAATCCAACTCTCTTTCTTTAGCATCTTTCTCGCTAATGCCAATCCAAGCAACTTCCGGATGCGTAAAAACAGCCATTGGAAATTTAGAATAATCAATCTTCTCTTTCTTGCCGAATAAATTCTCTGAAATAACTCTTCCCTGCTCAACAGCAACATTAACAACTTTCATTATATTATTTGTATCCCCTGCAACAAAAATATTTTTTGCAGAAGTTTGTAAATCATCATTTAATATTGGAACTCCTTTGTCATTTAGTTTAACTTTGATATTTTCCAATCCTAAATTTTTAACATTTGGAACTCTGCCAAAACCAACTAAGATTTCATCAAATTTTAATTTAACATTCTTATTCTTATAAAGGAATTCAACTTCTTTTTTCTCTTTAATTTTAGAAAACCTTTTTAACTCAGTCTCGGAATAAATTTTAATCCCATTTTTTCTGAAGCTATCTTCCAAAACTTCAGCTAAATCAGAATCATTCTCGCTTAACACATGCTCTCCTCTTTGAATCACCGTAATTTCAACATTTAAGTTATGGAAATAATAAGCTAACTCCAGAGTAACAGGCCCTCCTCCTAAAACAGCTAAAGATTTAGGTAATTTTTTTAATTCAAGAGCTTCATCGCTTGTTATAAAGCCAGTTTCTTTCAATCCATTAATATTAGGAATAAAAACCTTGCTCCCCGTAGCTATAACAAAGTTTTTTCCTTCTATTTCTTTATTATTAACTCTAATTTTATTTTGAGAAACAAACTTCCCTTCTCCATTTATCAAAGTGATATTTTTATTCTTTTTGACGCTTTCAAATCTATAATCTGCAAACTCCTTGATTATTTTATTTTTTCTGTTGATAATTTTAGGAATATCATAGCTAATTTTTCCATTAACATTAATACCAAATTCTTTGCTTTTTTTAATCAACTCGGCAACTCTCGCACTCCAGATTAATGTCTTAGAAGGCATGCATCCTTTCAAAATACAAAGCCCGCCAAAAGGGCCTTTTTCAATCAAACACACTTTTTTATTGTATTTAGATGCAGTAACTGCCGCGCTATATCCCGCACTTCCTCCTCCAAGAACTACTAAATCATATTCCATAATTATAAAAAATAGAGAGGCATATAAAAACTTTTTCTAATCCAATAAAAATAATACTCAGGGAAAATCCTTAAAATTGCATGAAAAACTTAAAGAAAAGTTTCCTTTCATCAAAAAAATAAGATATTGGTCAACATTACAATATATAAAGGTGAAATACTTACCAGATTAAAATGAAAATCGTCATAGCTCTAGGCGGAAATGCTTTATTGCAAAAAGGTGAAAAACAAACTTATTCTGTATTAATTAATAATATTAAAAAAACAGTAAAACATCTGGCTCCAATAATCAAAAGGCATAAAGTTGTTTGTACAACCGGAAACGGTCCTCAAGTGGGTTTTATTTTATTACAAAATGAGATTGCGAAGAAAAAAATACCTGCAATGCCTCTGGATATTTTGGGAGCAGAATCACAAGGATTAATTGGCTATCCATTGGAAGAGCAATTAGTAAACGAGTTAAGGAACACAAAAAAAGATGTAGCAACTTTATTGACTCAAGTTTTAGTTGATAAAAATGATTCTGCTTTTAAAAATCCGACTAAATTCATTGGTCCTTTTTACACTTATGCTCAAGCTCAGAGATTAAAAAATAAATATAAAATAAAAAAAGATTCAAATCGTGGTTACAGGAGAGTTGTTCCATCTCCCAATCCAATAAAAATTTTAGAGATTAAAACTATTAAAAAATTAATTAGAAATAATGTAACCTTAATTGCAGCATCTGGAGGAGGTATTCCAGTAATTCAAACTCCTCAAGGATTAAAAGGCATTGAAGCTGTTATAGATAAAGATTTAGCCTCAGCTACTTTAGCATCTTCAATTAACGCTCAAATTTTAATGATGTTAACCTCTGTTCCAAACGCTTATTTAAACTATGGAACTAAAAAACAGATTCCAATAAAAGAAATTTCTCTGGAGAAAATAAAAGAACTGCAACTGCAAGGCCACTTTCCGCCAGGCTCAATGGGTCCTAAAATACAGGCAGCAATTAATTTTTTGGAAAAAGGAGGAAAAAAAGTAATAATCACAAGCCCGGAAAATGCAGCTAAAGCTTTAGAAGGAAAGAAAGGGACAATAATAAGAAAATGATAAATATATCCAATATAGAAAATAATATTAACACTCACTTCTAATATAAATTGATGGATCAAAATGAAATTTTGGTAAATTGTAGCTTTTGTAATGTGGAGATTCCTTGTCCAAAAAATATTAGATATCAAAAACATTCATGCATAGACTGTTTTAAAAAATTAAAAAAGAATCCTCCCGAGAACATTAATAAAATTCATGTAGCTATTCCAAAAGAAAAAATAGAACAGATGGTTCCTGAAATAACAATCCAAATGATTATGCAAGAGGTTTTTCCAAAATTTTGGAAGGAGGAAAAGAAAAAATTGAAGGAAATGCCAAGAAAAGAAGCAGTTGAATACGCCTTTGCTACAGGAGCAGGTTCTTTAATAAGTTTAATGGAAGAGTTAAATAAAGAAGAGAGGAAATTTTTTAGAAAAAGCCAAAATTCTAAATAGGAAAATTTATATACACCTAAAGTCACTTCATATGCATATAAAATGCACAGGAGGAAAAATGATCTCTGCAAGACTAAATTTAACCGAATATTCAAACAAAGTGCTAAATATGATCAAAATAAAATTTGATTTAAAAGATAAATCCGAAGCTTTAAACAAATTTATGAATATGTTTGGAGAAGAAATCGTTGAAAAAGAAGCAAAAGATGCATATATTAAAAGATTAATAGAGATTGACGAAAGGCATCTTAAAAAATATGGCAATAGGAAAATGTCTTTGAAGGAATTAGATAAACTTTGCGAGGTTTCTTAAATTGTTTAACTTTGATCTGACTGACGAATTAAAAATAAAAATAAGAAAGCTTCTAAAAAAAGATAAGAAGAAAGTGGAAATAATTAATAAAAAAATAAAAGAGATAATAAGTAATGATAACAATTCAATTGAGCGATATAAAAATTTAAGGCATGATTTAAAAAATTTTAAAAGGGTTCATATAGATAAGCACTTTGTCTTAACATTCAAAGTTGATAAGGAAAATAATCTCATCTTATTTGAGGATTTTGATCATCACGATAATATATACTAAAAGCTTTAAATAATAAAATAATGAAGATAATAAAATGGAATTTTGGAAAAACGAACTCTCGGAATTAAATGTAAAGAACAAAGCTAAATATCAAAAATTGTTCTCACAATTAGTTTCACGTGTTCAAAATAATAGATTTTCAGTCAATCCAGGAATCAAAGAGTTCAAGGAGCACTACGTTATAACTGAAGAAAATAGATTAAACAGTTACTTTGTCCATATAGTTCCAAAAGAAGCTTTCTATATATTTAAGGAAATGATAAAACAACCGGACATATTTTTAGGCTTTTCAGTACTAGCTGGAAAATATAATGATAAAGACATTAGAGTAAGCTGTTTTGGCGTCCAATGCAATCTCTTGGGGAAGTCATTGACAAAAAGAAAGCCATAAATTTATAAAAAACAAAAAACAAGAAGATAATATGAAAAAGAAAAAATCATTGGATACTAGAACTAAAAGAAAAATAATTTCAATATTAAGGAAGCATGGAGTAGTCAAAGCAGGAATTTTCGGCAGTTATGCAAGGGGACAAGCTACTAAAAGATCCGATATTGATATCCTGATTGAAGTAAAAAAAAGAAAGAAATTCAGCCTGATTGATTTAGTTGGATTGGAGCAGGAATTGGAAGAAAAATTAAAGAAAAAAGTAGATTTATTAACTTACAATGGAATAAACCACCTTCTAAAAGAGATGATATTAAGTGAGGAGATTAGGATTATATGAATAAAAAGATTCAAATTTTCATTACACATGTCTTGGAAAACATTGAAAAAATAGAGTCTTTTTCTAATGGCATAACAAAAGAAGAGTTATACAAAAATGAACAGAAACAATATGCGATTGTGAGGGCTGTTGAAATTATAGGAGAAGCTGTTAAAAATATTAGTAATTCATTTAGAAAGGAACATCCAGAAATACTATGGAAAAAAATAGCAGGTATGAGGGATAAAATAACACATCATTATTTTGGTGTTGATTTAGATACGATCTGGGATGTAATTAAAAAAGATTTACCGGATTTAAAAAAGAAAATCCAGAAAATTTTAGAAAAGTTAGAACCATAATAACAAAGAGGTGAATAAATGAAAAAGAAAAAAAGTCTTTTAGAAAGAAAAAATACCATCATAATGGGTGCATCTGGGAGAGACTTTTCAAATTTCTTAGTATTCTTCAAAAATAACCCTTATTATAATGTAGTTGCTTTTACACAAAATCAAATACCTGGAATAGAAAACAGAAGTTTTCCAAAACAATTAGCAGGAAAATTCTACAAAAAAAACATTCCATTTTATCCAGAATTCAAACTCTCAAAACTGATCGAAAAATTTAAAGTTGAAAAAGTATTCTTATGTTACTCAGACTTATCCCATCAAGATGTAATGGAGAAAGCATCTTTAGTTTTATCTTCTGGAGCAGATTTTGAGTTATTAGGAGCAAAGAACACATGGGTAGAGTCAAAAAAGCCAGTTGTAGCAGTCTTAGCTGTAAGAACGGGCTGTGGTAAATCTCAAACTTCAAGGGCAATAGCTGAAATTTTAAGAAAAAAAGGGAAAAAAGTTATTGGAGTCAGACACAGTATGCCTTACGGAGACCTCTTAAAGCAAACATCTCAAAGATTTGAAACAGAAGAAGATTTTGAAAAACAAAACACAACAATAGAAGAACAGGAAGAATATCAGCCGTGGATAGATCATGGTTTTATAGTTTACTCAGGTTTTGATTATCATGAAATTGTAAAAGATGTTGAAGGTGAAGATGATGTTATCCTTTTTGATGGAGGAAATAATGACGTCAGCTTCATCAAGCCAAATTTAACTGTTGTAGTCACAGATCCGCATAGACCGGGACACGAATTAACTTATTATCCGGGATTTGTAAATTTCTTATCTGCAGATGTTATAATTATCAATAAAATAGATAGTGCACCAAAAGAAGGGATTAAGACTGTTGAAGATAATATAAAAAAATATAATTCAAAAGCAATGGTCATTCATGCGAGATCCGAAATTATAGTTAAAAATTCAAATCTAATAAAGAATAAAAAGTGTCTAATTGTAGGAGATGGTCCAAGTCTTACTCATGGTGGAACAAAATTCGGAGCTGGAACTCTAGCAGTTAAAAAATATGGTGGGAAAATTGTAGATGCTAGGAAATATGCTGTGAATTCCATTAAAAAAACATATGAGAAATATCCTCATTTAAAAAATGAACTTCCCGCAATGGGATATAATAAAAAACAAATTAAGGAATTGGAAAAAACTATTAATAGAACGCCTTGTGATATTATAATTGATGGAACTCCTGCAGATTTAAAAAATTTAATAAAAACAAAAAAACCTATTGTAGAGGTGAATTATGAATTGGGAGAGGAAGCAGTTAGAAAATTAGAAAAAATTTTAAAGAAAAAGAGGTTTATTTAAATCTCTTATATAAGCTGTTAATTGATCCCGGATGAACTCCCACCCCCAAATTTTCAAAAATGTAATCACTAACCTGTCCGCCAGACATGCCTTTGCTTTTTAACTCCAAGGTTTTTTCCTTAATCTCATCATTTAAATCTTTCATCCTTTTTCTTTTATCTATCATAGAAACTATTTTTTTTAGTCTTTTAAGTCTCCATTCAGCATTTAAGAATATTGGAAGCTTTAAAGAATTCCTAATACTATTTTCTTCAGATATTGAAATAGCATCTCCATCTAAATAAGAATTTATTTCCAATTTTCTTAATAATTTTATGAAAAGATTTTGGTTTGGATCACAAGATATTTCCACCTTCCAAAACTTATGAGCACTTCCGTCTCCATCACAAATGCCCTGAAGAAAGCTGACTAAAAAATATTTAGGACTATCAAATAGCCAATTCATATTAACATTGTTATAAGTTGTTCTTTCCCATTCTTTCATCCCAAGACAGGTCATAATTAAAAACTTAATAAAAGGAGATTTTTCAGTTATCCATCTATGATGTCCATTGGGATGTCTCTTATCAATTTTAGAATCATCTTTTATTCTATTAGCTTTAATTCCTAAGAGATTAAAAAATTTACATAAATTATTTCCTATTCTCAAATTACTCTTGTGTTTTCTTGTTAAACTAAGAAGGCATTGATTGGAAAATCTATATCCTTTTGGTTTGCTAGTATCGCTTATCATCATCCCCAAAATGTAAGCAAAAGCTTTTTCTTTAGATTTAATCTTTTGATTAGAGCTTCCAAGTTGATTTATAATGAACGAGATATCCTTATAGTTATTGATTTTTAATTGAACTTTAATAAAATTAGAATAACTATGTCCTCCTTTCTTAGAGTTTAAAGGTAAAAACTTAAAGCTTTTTCCAATTTTTAAATTAGGAATTGAAGAAGCTAAAAGATAAAGATAAGGTTTTCTGCCCCTCAAATATCCATTAATACAACTCTGAGGTAATTCCAAGTTCTTTTCTGTAGCCTTATAGCTTTTACCAAATTTTTTGTTTAATATTTTTCCTTTTAACTTAATAAATTTAAAATAATTCTCACATCTTTTCATATGTAAAGAGTAATACTCAGATTTTACTAAATCTTCATAGAAGTAAATAGTTTTTAATCTTCTATTCATTTCTTTGATATTCATGAATTTATAATTGATCTTATTTTTAAAAACTTTTATGGACTCTTAATATATAAATATAAAATATAGTTTTTAAAATATATAAAGATTAATAAATAGTTAACCTCTTTAAACTTATATGAAACATCTTCTATCAATAGCCGATTTGACAGAAAAAGAAATCCATGACTTAATCAATCTAGGAATAAAAATAAAAAAATCTCCTAATAAATATCGTAAGAAGCTAAAAAATAAGTCTTTATTGATGTTGTTTGCAAAACCTTCTTTAAGAACCCATTTATCTTTTGATCTGGCAATGACGCAATTGGGAGGACATCCAATATTTTACAATTTAGAAAACTCCCCATTAGGAAAAAAAGAATCCATAAAAGACGGAGCAAGAGTTATATCGCGTTATGTGGACATTATAATGGCAAGATTATACGAGCATAGTGAAATGCAGGAATTAGCTCAATTTTCCAGCGTACCAGTCATCAACGGATTGGATAACCTCGAACATCCGGCTCAGATTTTAGGTGATTTAATGACAATAAAGGAAAAATTAGGCACGATAGAGAATTTCAAAATGGCTTATCTGGGGGACGCAAACAACAACATTACTCATTCATTGATGCTTGCCGCATGGAAACTGGGATTTGAATTGAATATAGCCTGTCCTAAGGAAAAAGAATTTATGCCTTTAAAAGAAATCCTTGATAAAACAAAGACTAAAATAACAACAATTAATGATGCAGTAAAAAATTCAGGAATTATCTACACAGACACTTACATGTCATATCATATTCCAGCTTCACAGGAAAAAAGAAGATTAAAAATCTTAAAGCCTTTCCAGGTTAATTCTAAAATAATGAGTTTATCAAAAAAGGCTCTATTTATGCACTGCTTGCCTGCAAAAAGAGGAGATGAAGTCACAGATGAAGTAATGGATTCAAAAAGAAGCATTATCTATGATCAAGCTGAGAATCGCCTGCATATACAAAAAGCAATATTATTAAGAGCTTTAAAATGAAAAAATTAATCTTATTATTTTTAGTTTTTTTAACATTGGGGGTTGGATGTACAGACAATTCTTCTCAAGATAATATTCAACAAGAAACTTCAAAAGAATCAATCCAAAAAACAATTCCTTCCTGGTTTAATTACGAGCTAAAAGATGTTTCTTTAGGAGAAAAATTCACAATAAATGATTATAAAGGAAAAACTATCTTACTGGAAAGCTTCGCTGTCTGGTGTCCTGTATGCACTTTACAAGAAAGAGAGACTAAGATATTACATGAAGAATTAGGTGATTCTTTTATTTCGATATCTTTAGACACAGATCCAAATGAGCCAGAATCTAAAATCTTAGAACACACAAAAAGAAATGGATTTACTTGGGTTTTTTCTCAATCACCTATAGAATTAACAAGAATTTTAATTAAAGAGTTTGACGTTGGCATAGTAAACGCCCCAGCAGCTCCAATGATATTAATATGCCCTGACCAAAGTTATAGGGTGTTAGAAGAAAAAGGAGTAAAATCTTCAGAAACATTAAAAAAGGAAATAAACACCTGTAATTAAGTATGCAAAAAAACTTTAATATTTTTTGGAGCAGTGTATTTTTCGTCTTAGGTTTTACATTAATATTTTCTATTTTAGGAGTATTGTTGCAGGGAATTTTATCAAGCATTTCATTTGAGTTGCAAAAATGGTTAAGCAGATTAGGCGGAGTAATCATTATCTTATTTGGACTCTATATTTTAGGATTAATAAATATAAAATTTTTGGAAAAAGAGCACAAGTTTCATGTAAAAAAACTAAAATCAACTTACCTAACATCTTTCATTTTTGGTGCTGCATTTGCAGTCGGCTGGACACCATGTGTTGGAATTATCCTCGGGACTATTTTGACTTTAGCTGTAACAAACCCATCTCAATCATTCTTTTTATTGCTAATTTATAGTTTAGGTCTTGGAATTCCCTTCATTTTAGTTGGGCTTTTTACAAATCAAGCTCAAAATTTAATAGTAAGATATAATAAATTCTTTAGCCATATACAATATGTCTTTGGATTTATTTTAATTATAATTGGAATTTTAGTCTTTACAAATGAATTGGCAAGATTAGCAGGATTTGGGTTTGCAGCAGATTTCTTAGTTAGACTGGACTTAAATCTTTCAGACATAGGTACAATAAATATAGGAATAGCTTTCTTAGCAGGTCTAGTTTCATTCCTAAGCCCGTGTATTTTGCCTCTAATTCCAGCTTTCTTAACCTACTTAGCCTCAACAGCAATTAAAGAAAATACAAAAAGATAATTATATAAAGAATTTATTTTTCTAAATATTATGAATATAAAAAGAAGATTAATTATATTAACATTTATTATAATCTTAGTTGCTCTATCTATTTTTTTAATTGAAAAATCAAAACCATCATCTTCTCCTCAAAATAATGTTCTGAAAGATGGAATCTATCCTAAATCTCCAGAATTAGTTGGAATTGAAGGTTACATTAACACTAAAGAAGGATTATCTATTGAATCATTAAAAGGCAAGGTAGTTTTAATCGACTTTTGGACATACACTTGTATTAATTGTTTGAGAACATTGCCCTATCTAACTTCTTGGGATAAAAAATATTCTGATAAGGGTTTGGTGATAATTGGAGTTCACACTCCAGAATTTAATTTTGAGAAGAAATATGAAAACGTTCTAAATGCAGTAAAAGAAAATAATATAGAATATCCCATAGTACAAGATAATAGTTATGCAACCTGGAACGCATTCAGAAACAGATACTGGCCAAGAAAATATTTAATTGATAAAGATGGTTATATTAAGTATGATCATGCAGGAGAAGGAGCTTACAAAGAAACGGAAATGAAAATACAAGAGCTCTTAAAAGAAACAGGGGAGTCTATAACAGAAATCCCAGAGCCAGAGGAGTTAAAACTTTCAGATTTTATATTATTCCCGAGAACCCCGGAGCTATACGCTGGTTATGACTTCTCTTTAACAAGAGGACAAAATATAGGAAACAAAGAAGGTTTGCAACCAGAAAATACTATTGATTATTCTCTTCCTGAAAATTTAGAAAAAGATATAATTTATTTAGAAGGGAAGTGGAAATCTAATCAAGATGACTTACAGGCTTTTTCAGATGCATCAATTTATTTAAAATTCACAGGATCAGAAGCTAATATTGTTATTGGGGAAATGTCAGATAAGCAGGAAATTGAAATTTTAATTGATAATGTTTCTAAAAAAATCTTAATTAATGAACCAAAATTATACAATATTTATAATGGAAAGCACGGAACTTATCTATTGCAGATAAAAGTTAAATCCGGCTTCAATTTTAACGCATTTACTTTTGGATAATCAGCAACCGCTAAACTCTCTTCCTTCTAATTCCTCTTCAGATGTAAAGCAAACTAAGTTCTCAGGAAGAATTTTTTTAGCATATTTGCATTCAGGCGTGTGGTATTTATCAGAGCTCACACTCCCCACAAATAAACAGTTTTTCTTAGCATCCTCACATTTCCATACGCCTAATTTATTCTTAATGGCATTTTTCTCTAAATCTTTCAATTGTTCATATCTTCCTGTGTCTTCACGGTATTTGTCATAAACTCTCGCATAGCCTTCATAAACTAAAACTCCATTTACTAATGTTTCATTAACATAAATATATCTTAACCTCCTTCCATACTTGTCAATATCAGTTTTATCTTCCTCAATGAATACTTCTTTGTTTAAAGTTAATTCCTTTAATCTATCCCATGCTTCATCATGATAACACTCACCAGTCTCAGGAGTATTTATTCCGCTAAATCTTACCCTATATCCATTACTCAAGTCTAATGTGTCACCATCAACAACTTTAGTTACTACAAACGGTCCTTCTTTGACAGCATTACCAGTAATAGAACAGCCACTTATTAAAATCAATAAAATCAGCATTAAATATCTCATTTAAAGGATAAAATAGCAAAACTTTTAATAACTTTATGCAAAGAAAAATTTATAAACCATAGAGCTATTTTAAATCATAGGTGATACCTCTGAACATTGATAAAAAGCTTTTTATATCTATAGGAGTAATTTTGCTATTCGCAGTAATAATGTTCAACTTTGAAGGGATAACCGGCTCTGTGATAAACACTCAAAAAACAACAATCTCATTATCAACAGACGGAGAGCGTTTCACAGACAATCCAATAGGAAACGATGTTGAAGTTCGTGCAGGAAACCTTATTTACGTTAAGTTAACTCCTCAAAATAATAATAAAAGAGTTTTTCTATATGATCCAAGGCATTCTTCAAAAGCAGGAACTTTTGAAACAAAATGCTTTGAAATGATAAATAACAAATGTGTTTCTTCTCTTGCAGTTTATAAAACTCCGACAGATACATGGATGAACGGGGTTTATACAGTTAAAGCAGCAGGCGTTTCAGGAAAAGCTGAATTCACGCTGCAGGACTCTAAATACGGGGGATAAAATGGAAAAAAATGTAATCGCTTGGGCAATTGGAATAACTTTGCTGGTTTCAGTTGTTGCTAATCTGGGGAGTTTCACAGGAAATGCAGCTAAAAACCTTGAGCCTTTCTTGTCAGTTGCAAATCCAGCAGTAGCTCCAGGGTATAATCTGCAGATAGTTGCAGGAAATTCACAAACATCTCAGGAATACCAGATATTTGACGCCTTAACAGACAGATACACCGGAAGCAGATTTTTTTCAAGAGCTTCAAGATGTGAAAGGCAGAAAAACGTAGGAGCTTATGTCTGCAATCTAGAATACAACATACCTGGCTCTATGAAAGCTGGAAATTATTATGTGCAGGCAAAAGATAAGAGGGAAGTAAAGCTAGTAGGAAACAAAGCTTATTTCACAGTCACAGGTTAATCCTGGATTAATTGAAAAGGAGGAAGATATAAATGGACCAAAAAAATAGGACAATGGTATTGGCAGCAGTTGCTGTTCTGGCAGTTGCTTTGGTAGCAGTGAACTTTGACAAGATTACAGGAAATGTAGTGTCTAAAAGCGTTGATCTTACTGTAACACCAAGTTCTATTTCCGCAGGAGGAGAAATAACTGTTTTAGTAAACTCTAATGGAAATAGGGTAAAGAACGCTTTGGAAGTAAGGAAAGTCGGCGGCACTGAAGTCAGAACATACACTTTTGACAACTGTAACGGAAGCTGGTGCAGAGAAGGCGTTGGTGGAAAAATGTTGATCGCAACTCCATTGACAAGCCCTGATGCTAATGGCGGCTATTACATTGTTGCTAAAGAATACCAGACAAGTAAAGAATTGGGCAGAGCTTACTTTACTGTAACATAAATCCCTCTTGTTTCAAGAGGATTTA
>Ga0209541_10009013_pt1 | contig 16275 bp, 20 predicted proteins | sample RifCSPlowO2_01_FD_184027 | JGI IMG/M metagenome (GOLD analysis project Ga0209541, IMG submission 184027) | Groundwater microbial communities from Rifle, Colorado - Rifle CSP2_plank lowO2_0.1 (SPAdes) (version 2) | ecosystem: Environmental > Aquatic > Deep subsurface > Groundwater | place...
CTGCTCTTCATTTTCATGGGAAAATACATTATAAATTGATAAAAGCGACAATATGAGAAATAAAACTAAAAACCTCTTTTTCATTTAAATATCATTAAAATTAATATTATATAAAATTTGCTATTTATAATTAATTAAAATCAATTTTTCTTGCAGATAAACATGCAATGGTCTTTCTGGAATGGCTCCAGCTCCCTGTAATCAATAATTGTCAACGCTTGCTCTAATTTTTCTTTGACTTCCCTGAAAATCTGCTTAGGCTGCTTTGTAACATCTATGCTTCTCGCTTTAACAGCCAGCAATGCATATCCACTATTCTTCAAAAACAATTTAGCATTTTTTAAGAAAATTTCAACCTGGTTTTTCTGGGCAACATCTTGGTACATAGCATCAACTGCAGATATTCTTTCCTTTATAATGTTAACTTTATTGGCGTCAGCAAGAATAGGAGCAATATTTTTCCTTTTATAGCACAAAAATACCAAATCCCTCATAACTCTTGGAGCAATATCGACAGCAAAAATAAAACCTTCGCTTCCAACAATATCGGAAACGTGGCTTATAGTTGTGCCTGATGCAGAGCCAAGGTATAAAACAACATTAGTTTTTCTAATGCCGATGTTAAGGCTGCCTTTTAAGATGCAGGATGCAAGCTTGCTTTTGAAAGCATCCCATTCCCTGTACTCAAGCTCATTTTCCTTGACAAGTTTTTCGCCATAAACATTTTGCCCTGGAGCTAGGTTAATTGTGTACAGTTGTTTTCTTTTGCCCTGCTCTGACTCAAAAACCTCAAATATTTTTGATTTCCTAATCATTTTAAATCTTAAATTTATCTTCTAATTCTTTCTTGAGCTTGTCCCCAATGAATTGCCCTTGAAAATAATCAACTTTTGATGCTATAGCTATTTTATCTGCCAATGTTCTTGCAATCTTGCCATGCATCCTGTCAGGAGCTTTGGCTATTAATGGATGATGCACTATAATACCATGCCTTGGAGGCTTTGCGCCTGTTTTCATATGCCTGAACAATGCTTTTTCAGCTCCTAAAATCTGGATTGTTGAGGCAGGCATCTCGCTCAGTTTTTTAAGCGAGCCAGCATGCTCTATTAGTTTTGCTCCTACTAAAACACCGCAAACAGCCTTTGTATTTGGGCAAAGTTCATCCATTAAGATTGAAATATAATCAATTTGAGCTTTCCTTAATAAATATAAATTATGGATTTGGCTAGTAAAGCTTCTTATTGGCTCCAAGTCTTCATGCTCAAGGTCAGCTCCGATGGAATCGTTAAGTTTAACTTGAATTCCCTTGAGCAATTCAGCTTTTTCCTTTTCAAGAATTTCTTCTACAAACCTTTCATGACTTTCTGTTGCTATTGAAAATTCAGGGTTATATAGCCCATACCATTCCCTTAATCTTTTTACAAGAAGATTTATGGCTTTGTCAAGCTCTTCAACTGAATTTATAGCCTGTGCAATCAAAGTGTTGTTATTTACAGAATTTTTTATATCATATTTTGTCAATTGAAGGTTTTGAGCATAAAAATTGTTGAAAAGATTATTGCTTTTGAAGTAAAGCAAGATTTTTTTTAGTGATTCCTCATCTGGTTCTTTGAAGGTTTTGTGCTTATTTTTCATCTGCTCAATAAATTTTTCCCTATCTTTATAATCTTCTAAGCTATTGAATAACATTTTATCCGCTATGTCAAATTTCTCATCAAAGGCAAATACTCCAAGTATGTTTGAAAACAGGTACATATGGCAAAGAAGTGATTATTGTTTTTTAAAGATGTCGGAAATCTGTGACATGCGAGTGAGCTCGTAGCGAACTCGCTCACATTCGTCTGATTTCCTAACACTCAGAAATCTAAAGATTTCTTTAAGTGTCGGGAAATTAAGAATTTGCAAATGCTCGAATAACAAAATTAATAAACAAAAAGATTATTAAATTGCATATGACGCTTGTTTACATAACCTGCAAAGATGAAAAGGAAGCTGAAAAGATAGCAATGCATTTGCTGAAAAAAAGGATTATAGCATGCGCCAACATATTTCCCATAAAGAGCATGTATTGGTGGAACAATAAAATTGCAAAACACAATGAAAATGTGATTATTGCAAAAACAAGCAGCAAAAATTTCAGGAAAGTTGAAAATGAAGTAAAAAGGAGTCATTCTTATGAGATTCCGTGCATTTTGAAGATAAATGCAACTGCAAACAAGGAATATCAAGCATGGCTTAATAAAGAGATAAAATAAAAATAATATGTTTCATTTAATAAAAGAGGTGCGAGATATAAAGAGGTTCAATCAAATACTTGCAGTTCTTTTTGAAGAGGGCTTTGACTTTTTGCTGACTAAAATAAGGCTGAAGCACCACATTGCGATAACAAAATGGCTTAAGTCAAAGCTGAAAAAGAGCGAGGAGCACAAGCCAGAGGTCATGCTAAGAAGAACCCTTGAAAGGCTTGGGTCTACATTCATAAAATTTGGCCAGGTTTTAAGCGTAAGGCCTGATTTGATACCAAAAGAATATTCTAAAGAGCTGGAAAAGCTTCAGGACAAGGTTCCCGAATTTTCGTTCAATGAAGTAAAAGCTATTATGGAAAAAGAGCTTGGCAAGAGCATTGAGCATAGTTTTCTTCATTTTGAAAAAAAGCCAATTGCCTCTGCTTCTATAAGCCAGGTGCATAAGGCAATTTTGAAGAATGGCGAAAAGGTTGCAGTCAAGGTCCAAAGGCCTGATGTAAAGCATTTAATGGAAACTGACATTGAGATAATGTTTTATTTTGCAAATCTTCTTGAAAAGCGCATAGAAAAGCTGAGAAGATTCAAGCTCGCAAGGATTGTTAATGAATTTAAGGAATGGACTGAAAGAGAGCTTGATTTCAGGCTGGAGGCAAGAAACGCAAAACGGTTTCATGAGAACTTTAAAGGAAGCAAAACTGTGTACATTCCAAAAGTATATGAGGACTTAACAACTGAAAGGGTGCTGACTCTGGAATTTATAGAAGGGGTTGAGCTGCACAATATAAAAGAAATCAAAAGAAGAAGGCTTAACTTTGATGAAATTATAAAAAATGGCTTTAACGCCATTATGACGCAAGTTTTTGTGCATGGCATTTTCCATGCAGATCCCCATCCAGGCAATCTCATTGCAACGCGGAATAATTCTATTGCTTTTGTTGACTTTGGCATTGTGGGCTATTTTGATGAGAAATTGAAAAATAAATGCATAGACTTGCTTTACGGCATTGTTGAGAAGGATGAAGAGCTTGTAATTGATACTTTAGTAAGCATGGGCATGGAAAGCGATAACATTGACTACGAGCAGCTGAAAACAGACATTAGCTTTGCAATCCAGCCATTGCAGGGCTCTCCTATAAAGGATATTAAAGTGAGCAAGGTGCTTGAGGAAGTTATTGATACTGCATTGAAGCACAATCTTAAAGTTCCAGCATCATTTGTCTTGTTCGGAAAAACCATAATAACATTAGAAGGCATAGCCATTGAATATGATCCAAATTTCAAGATTATCGATACTGCAAAGCCATTTATTGAGAAGATTATTGCAAAAAGATCAAATCCATTATACGCTTGGAAGAGCCTTGTGCATAATATGGGCAGATACAGGAAATTCGCAGAAGAGTTTCCGGAAAAGGCTGAGAAGGCTCTTGACAAAATACAGAGAGGAAGCATAAAGGTTGATATTGAAGACACTGACATAAAGCAGTTATCTCTGGAAATAGACAGAAGCAGCAACAGGGTTGCTTATGGATTGCTGATTGCAGCTTTGCTGATAGTATCTGCTATTTTGATACAAGTAGAAAAAGGGCCTACAATACTTGGAATTCCATTCCTGTCTTTCTTCAGCTTCTTTTTTGCGTCAATACTTGTGTTTATCTTGTTTGTATCTATAGTAAGGGAAAAGTTACGTCATTGGTGATAAAATTAAAACAATTAAAAATTTAAAGACTAAATAAGATTATTATAAAAAATGCCATTAGCAGTAACTCATGTTTTATTGACTATTATAATGGTTGATTTGTATAGAGATTACATCACAAAACATAAAGGATACTTTACTTTACATACTGTTTTTATTGCAGGTTTTGCTGGTTTGTTGCCTGACATTGATATACCATTAAATTGGATTCTTAATATTTTTGGGGCAAGCTTATTGCATAGAACAATTACTCACACACCTTTATTTGCTCTGATTTTTTTAATACCAGCTTTCGTTTTTTGGTATTATAAAAAACATAAAATTGCGGTATATTTCTTTGTAACTACTTTTGGTGTTTTTTTGCATATATTATTGGATTTTTTATTTACAGGTGATGGTTCTGGTATAATGTTTTTATATCCTCTTTCTACAACAATGTTTGACTTGAATTTATTAAGTAGTTTAGCTAACCCCCAAATTGCAGCTGGGGTTGATGCAATAATATTGCTCTTATGGCTATGGCATGAAGAAATAAAACATAAGATTAGTGATTTTATTTAGAAACCAGCGAAAATCAAAGATTTTCGTGGCCATAAAAATTCGACGAATTTTTATAGGACCCCAAAATTCTTCAAAAGTCTTACGATTAATGCAACTAAAAAGACAATTGCAACTGCCGTGAATACATTATTCTTTTTCTTGTCTTTTAAATTAACGATAATGCCTGTCAATGCCAGCCCTATTATCAAAGAAAACCACTTCCACCCATTGCTGATACTTATATAAAAAAGGTATGCTTCTATTAACGCCACAGGCACTGAAACTTTAAGTATTAATTCCCAATTATATTCTTCTTCCATTTTTAATTTGAATTTTTCATTATTAATTACTTAAAAATTAAAAATTTTTAAGTTCCAAAAAATCCTTCGGATTTTTTAGGATATTAAATGTTATATTTAATGTGAATTTAATGTTATTATTTATATTTTTGTTTATTTCATATCGCATCAAAATATTATTTTAAACAATAAAATCCGACAGAAACATAGTTTCTGTGGAACTCAAAAATTATTTTAATTTTTGAGTAATCAAAAAATCTACTCTATTACTGTTCCCTTAAACTTTCTTCCATTCAATAAACTCTCAAGATTCTTTAAATCTCTTCCAATTATACTAACTTTAATTCCTGATTTTTTTGCTTCTTTTGCAGCAATAGGGTCAAAAGGCGCATTCATTCCAGCTTTCCATTTTTTATTTATCAATTTGCTGTAATTTTGCCAAGTTATTTTTTCAATTTTTTTTGCATCTTTATTTTTCTTTGGGTCCTTGTCATAAACATAGTCAATATTGCTCATATTTACTATTTCCTTAACATCAAGATTTTTAGCAAGAAGAACAGCATCATAATCAGTGCTCCATCCAGGTTTCCAGCCAGAAGCAATTATTATATTTTTTTTGATATTTAATTTTTGAGTTGGATTAGAAATAATAAAATCTTCTGCGTAATTGCCAAATATTGATTTTACTAAATAAGCGTTTATCTTTGTTGCATGAATCCCAAGCCAGTCCAAGTCTTCATTGCTTAATTTGGACGATTTAGAAGCTGTTTCCTGAAAAGTCCTTGCAAGTTTGCCTCCGCCGCAGACTATAACAAATTTATGATTTTTTTTGATGTATTTTTCTATAAATTGTTTAAATTTTTTCAAAAAGTCAAAATCAAAGTTACTGGGGCATATCAACGAGCCGCCTAAAGACAAGACAATTATTTTTGGCATCATGGATTTTGTTAGAAAGATAATATAAAAATGTTTTGGAAATTGAAAATTTCCAAAGCCCTGAAAAACATATTTTTTGCTGGTTTCTAATTGCTGCCAAGTCCGATAAAAGTAACTCCTGTTATTATCAATGCGATTCCAAACCATTTAAACTTGTTCATTTTTTCTCCTAAGAACTTGACGCTCAACAAGCTTACCCAGATATATACTAATGCAACAAAAGGATACAAAACAGATAAATCACCGCCTTTTAAAGCAGGAATAAACAGCATTGTCCCAATGGCATATAAGGCAACACCGCCAAAAAGATGATAGTTGGTTGCCAATGAGCTTAGCTTTGACAATCGCTTGGCAGATGCTTTCTTAAGCAATATAGGTCCAAAAGCTCCCACAAGAGTTGCAAAAATCACCAATAAAATAGCCCATAATTGTGTTGCCATGTTATATAGCTCCTGGTACAGAGTCTTTGCTTCCAAAACCTATTAGTACTATGCCCAAAATAATTGTAATTATGCCAAGCCATTTAAATACATTCATTACTTCACCCAAGAACCTGACACTTAACAAGCTTACCCAAATGTAGCTTGTTGCTATTATTGGGTACAAAACAGAAACTTCGCCGCCTCTGAATGATATAATTATTAATATGCCCCCTACAACATAAAGAAGAATTCCGCCCATTATATAGTTGTTTGCAAGCACTCCTAAAATATTGAAAGTCAGGGTTGCAGAGCCTTTCTTCCACAGAATCTGCGCTGAGGACGTTAATAGCGTTGTAAACAAAACAAGCAAAGCCGCCCATAATTTAGTTGCCATTTTATTATGAGAAAAGTAGTTGTATTTATAGTTTTAGTTTTAATTTTTTGTTATGTATTTTTAGTTTTGGATAGTAGCGCTTTAATTATTTGGCTATCAAATTCGTAAAAGTCTTTAGCTTTAAGGTTTGAGATTAAAGTTTTTAATTGAGATATATTAAGGATCTTCTTTTCCTTACAGTAAAATAAGAATGCAGGAATGCCTATCACTTTAACGCCTATCTTTTCTGCATATTTTCTAGCTACTCTGTCATTCATCAAAAGTTTAGCTGTATTATCTCTTGCTAGAGCAATTGATTCTCTTTCTCCAGCACCAAGATATTCTGGAAAATCTTTTGCACTAATTTTCTTGATGGTAATTTTCTTTACTTGAAAAGTAAGGCAAGAGTAAATCAAATACAGGAGATTCTTTGAGTTCATCATAGACAGCTTCAGTAATCACTATCTCTTTTGTCTTGAATACTTTAAAGATTAAATTCACCTCGTTAATTTTTGCAAAAGAACTCAAAAAGTCTGTATCAGAGACTATCAAATTTATGCACCTATGTTTTTTGCTCTTTTTTTTATCTCTTCGACAGTTTCAGAGCCACTCTTGATTTTGATGTCTCTTTCCGCTAATATTTTTTTCATTTCTTCATAGTTTACGTCTGCTATCTCTACAGCTCTGCCTAAAGATATTTTTTCTTTTTTGTATAGTTCACAGGCTATTGCAATCCTTAAATCTTTTCTAGCTGCTAATAACGTCCTAGTGGCGTCTCTTAAAAACTCGCTTTTGTTGTCATAGTAGCCAATTTCTGAAGATGCCTCTATTTCCATTTTCAGCAATTCTGGTGCTGTAAAACTAATCGTTTTTCCTGCCATAATAACATCACCGTAATATTGGGGTATTATTTTATATATAAACCTATCGATTTCTGGGCAAAAATGGGCATTCAACTATCGTCAATGTTAAAGGAGTTGAAAGTGTTTTGTTGTTGAGTAAAGAGTTAGATTATGTTCTTGTTAGAGATTTAAAAGAATTTTCAAAAGAGATTGATGAATTAGCTAGAATGATTTATCGGTTGATTGAGGCGATTAAAAATGGAAGTAAGTAATTGATAATTTTTTATGAGTGTGGCATACTTTAATTCCATCAGAAGTTTCAATACATTTAATAAGTACATATACCAAAAATCAATTTATGGAGACAAAGTATAAGATTCTAATAGGTGTTTTGATTGTTATTGGTACGCTATTGGTAATTAATGAATTTGTTTTGTTTCCTATTTTTCCGTCTAGAGTTTCGTCTGCGTCATGCGCTCTAACACAACTTTCAGAATTAACTGATAGGTCTAAATTGATAATCACAGGTGTTGCTGGTGAATCCGAGTGGGTAACTAGGGAAATAGAAGTTGGAGAAGCTGCGCCTCCGCCTGGTGAAAAATCTATAGAAACTGGTAAGAGAAAAATAAAACAAATTTTCACAGACACTACTATAGACATAGATACCGTAATAAAAGGTAATTATAATAAAGAAAAAATTTTTGCAACCCAATTGGGAGGTTGTAATGTAAGGCTAAACTATTGTTCTACTACATCAGTCTTCTCCGAATTCGTTAAAGGAAAGGAATATTTGCTATTTTTATCAAACCAATATGAAGAAGACATTTATGGATTTTCTGGTTGTGGGGGTAAATATGAAATTAGAACTGACTCTTCTGGTGAAGAAATTGTAGATTGTTATCTCCCAGATATTGAAAATTGTATTGAAAAAGAAATTAAATGTCCAGAACAAGAAGGTATTAGTGATGGAGTTTCTGAGGAAGGGGCAGAATCAAAACGTGTTCCTTGTATAGAAAGGTATGTATTGCTTGATGAATTGATAAAACAAATTCAAGGCTAATTTTTACCTATAATTTCATCAAAATATTTTTAATTTCGTTCGTCTAATAATCTAAACTTTACGCCCCATACTGTTAAACTTCTTAGAAATTCCTAACTTTTTGTCAAAATCATTTCATCATTATCTCAACAAAAGAAGAGTAAGCAGGCCTTGTGATGAAAACACCAATTGTGACTCCTATTATTGTTGTGATTGCAAATCCTTTCAACAAGCCGGCTCCTGCAAAAATTAATGGAATCATGGCAACAACAACAGTTAAGTAAGCAAGCATTATTATTAAGAAAGCTCTTTTTACCTTTTCTCTCCAGTTATAAACAGTTGCTGTTTGTCCTTTCAAGGTTTCATCTGTTATTACAATCTGATCATCTACGCCTGTGCCGATTGCAACAAGGATTCCTGCAATAGCAGCCATGTCAATGTTCCAGCCAATGAATGCTGCAACTCCAAGCAATATAATGACTTCAGAAAGCATTGTAATCAATATAGGGATTGCTATCAGCATTTTCCTGTATCTTATGCCTATTACGATTGCGACTGCAGCAATTGCAAGCAACGACATAAGTATAGCATTCTTTACAAATCCTTCTCCTAAAACCGGCGATATAGCATCTGTTTTTACAATATTTAATTTTACTGGAAGAGAGCCTGTTATAAGTATGGTTTGCAATCTCTTCATGTTCTGCAATGAGTTAAATATTGCTTCCTGGTTGTTTGCGCCAACTCCAGAGCCAGATATTGCAATTTGGGTTACAGCTTCTCCTTTCAAATCAGCCCCTATGTTAAGCTCGTCAACTTTCTTGTCATCTAAATAAAGTTCTAATTTTTCACTTAGATAATCACTTCTTCCAGAAATTGAGTCATAAACAACTGTTAAGTCTTTAGTTGCATCAGCTTGCCTTTGAGCAGCTTCCTGGCTTAAAGTTATGGAAAACCTAAAGCGGCAGAACCATTGCGAGCCTGAAGAAGAGCAGCCTGCACCTGGGTCAATGCCTGCTTCGTTCGCGCTTCTTGCAACATAAACAATATCGTTGCCTCCCCTGAAGACAGTGCTGTTGCCGATTTTTGCCTCAAACTTTCCCTGCCTGGCTAATAAATCCTTTATCTCTTCCTCTGTTGCGCCTGCAATCTCAACGACAATGTACTGGTTGCCAACTAAATCATTGGCATCTTTTATTACTATATCGCTTAAGCCATAAACATTAAGCCTCTCTTTCATATTGTCAATTAAAACATTTATGTCAAACTGGTTCAACTTGGCTTCTGGCTGGAGAAGGACCCTTGTGCCGCCTTGCAAGTCCAAGCCTTTTCTTATGTTTGTTTTTGGAGCTTCATAAACCCTTAATCCAAGGTCTTCAGTTCCCACGCTGATTTGCTTTGTTTTTGGCACAATTATACTTTTTGTTATTGTTTCATTGATTATTTGATTAGTATTATTTATTGTAACATTTTTTTGAATTGTTTCTGTTATTCTTTTTTCCTCTGTTTCATTTAATTCAATTGTTTCAAACTTTTCTTTTGTTACGAGTTTGTAAATTCCTTTTGTTGTCTTGATTTGCATTGCTCGATTTGGGCCCAAAGCTGAAACATATTTGTAATAGTCTTCAACATCGTTAATTGGTACGTTATTGATTGAAATTATTCTTTCCCTTGAAACAGGCTGCACATTTGGCTTTGGCTGCGGAATACTAGCAATGCTTGCTGAGCTGTTTGTCAAAACGCTTCTTATTGCAACTCCTTCGCTTAATGTTGGATGTATAGCTATCAAGGATATAATAATAAATACCGCTAACAAGATTACTCTAAAGTTCGTTATTAATTTTTTAATTTTATAATTCATATTACGATTCCTTTCTTTGCTTTTTTCTCAACATATATTCTTAACAAGCCGACATTTTGAATCCATGTGTTGAAAATGTCAGCAATTAATCCGATAAGCAGAATCAGCATTATCTGCCTTATGACTTCTGACTGGGTAACAGCGAGTGCAACAATTGTGGAGATGATTGCTGTGACTGTCATTGTCATGCCTGTTTTAATCGAGCTTATAATGCGGTCCATTACAGTTCCTTCCTTTCTTTTCAATACCCTTACTGTCAGCAAAATGTCTGTATCAACAGAGTAGCCGATAAGCATTAGAAAAGCTGCAATTCCGGCAGTGCCTATTTTAACATCGAGAAGGTTTATTACAGCCAATGCAACAACCATATCGGAGAAGGCAGCGAGTATAACTGCAATGCTTGGTATAAACGTTCTGAAATAAATCAAAACAACCAAGCCCATAAACAAAAATGCAATAGCTAATGCAATCAATGATTCCCTGAAAAAGCTTGCCCCAAGAGAAGAGCCAATTATTTCAATTCCGTAATTTACTTTGCTTAAGTCTATTTTTAGCGCATTTCCAATTGAATTCAACAATTTATCAGCTTGCACTTTACCATTTCCATCAATATCTGCTTCAACAATAACACCTACAATAGTTCCTGCGCTTCTTAAAATTCTAACAGCAACATCATTTCCCGGAAATTGTGAAGAAATCTGTTTTTCAATATTGCTTACATCAACATTTTTATCAAATGGGATTGTTACAGTTACACCTCCTTTCAGAGAAACATCTTTTTTTATGAAGTCTCCTGTTGTATACATTTGATAGCCAATTTGTATTAAAGCAAGAAAAAGCATTAAGAATGGAATGATTAATAGCAGTTTGTACTTTTTGTCATAAATTTCAAATAAAGTTTGCTTTAATGAGTTTTTTTGCTGGATGTTTTTTTGTTCCATAAAATTCAACCACCTAAAGAAGTTTAAAGAAAAGTAGATACTTAATAAAGCTTTTTATAAAATAACCTTATCTCCCGCAAGCCTTTACATGTCGGAAATTCTTATTATCTATTGGAATTTGTAAGAATTTCCGAGCATGCTCAAAAATTGCAACTATTTTTTAATTATTTATTGCAATTTTTGACAAACCCGTAAAACAATGGAGAAGGATTTCCAAGCCTTGATTTAAACTCCGGATGACTTTGTGTGCCAATAAAAAATTCATTTTTTGACAATTCAATGTATTCCATCAATCTTGTTTTGTCGCCTCTCATGTAATAACCAGAAAATACCATTCCTCGCTTTTCCAATAAATCAACATATTTGGGATTAACCTCATATCTGTGGCGATGCCTTTCCAAAACAGTTTTTTTATTTTTTTCTAAAATTCCTAATCTAAAAGCTTGACTTTTGTCTTTCATTAATTCCTGTATTCTTTTTTCATCTTCTTTTAATCTTCCTGTTTCTTCATACAATTTCAAAACTTTGCTTTTGTCTTTAAGAATTGCAGCATAAGCTCCAAGCCTCATAGTGCCACCGTACATATTCTTTTCCAAAATTTCTCTTTGAGCAGGCTGAACATCAATTACCGGAGCATTAGTTTTTGGACTTACCTCTGTTGTATGCGCATCTTTTAAGCTGCACACATTTCTTGCAAATTCAACAACAGCTAATTGCAAGCCATAACAAAGTCCAAGATAAGGAATTTTATTTATTCTAGCATAATTGATGGTATTTATCTTGCCTTCAACACCAGAAGCGCCAAAACCTCCAGGAACAATGATGCCATTGTATTCTTTCAATTCAGTCAATTTCTTTTTGTTATTTTCAAACATTTTTGAGTCAAGCCAGTTTATTTCAACTCCAGCATTCAGGGAAGCTCCTGCATGCATTAAGGCTTGGTTTATTGATATATAGGAATCCGCTAAATTGTAATCGCCAATGTCAATGTACTTGCCAACAATAGCAACCTTAACAGTTTTTTTCGGATTTAAGATATTTTCAACAAGCTTTTTCCATTCCGCCCAATTTGGCTGCTTTTTTGATTTCATTCCAAATTCCTTTAACAGCTTATCTCCAAGCTTTTCTTTTTCCAGATCAAGAGGAATCTGGTAAACAGTTTCAATGTCTGGCTCAGAAATCACATGCTCTGATATTATATTTGCATAAGTTTCTATTTTCTTTTTTCTTACGACATCTAAAGATTTTTTAGCCCTGCAGATTATGAAATCAGGAAATATTCCATGCTCGCTTAGCAATCTTATTGCCTGTTGTGTTGGCTTTGTTTTCATCTCTTCAATATGGCTCGGAATAGGTAAATAGGTAACAAGAACATAGCTAAGATTCTGCTTTCCAATCTCCCTTTCAAGGCTTTTTAATGCGAATAAAAAAGGTATGTTTTCGTAGTCACCAATCGTGCCTCCCACTTCTACTAAAACAAAATCAAAATCGTTGCTTGCGTCCTTAATCCTTCTCTTTATTTCATCAGGGATATGGGGAATAAACTGAACAGTCTGGCCAAGATACTCGCCTTGGCGTTCTTTGTCAATAACTGTTTTGTAGACTTGCCCTGTTGTTATGTTGTTTCTTTTTGGAATGTCTAAATTAAGAAATCTTTCATAAGTGCCAAGGTCTTGGTCAATCTCGCCTCCATCATCTGTAACCCATACTTCGCCATGCTCTGTTGGCCTTAGAGTTCCTGCATCATAGTTGATATAAGGGTCTATTTTTATTGCAGTTACCTTGTAGCCATGCTCTTGAATAATTTTGCCAATAGAAGCTGTTGTAACGCCTTTGCCAACGCCGCTCATTACTCCGCCAGCTACAACAATGTACTTAGGCATAGAAAGAAACACCTCTTGAGAAATTATTAAAAAAGTTAGAAAAATTAAATCTGCTTTGCAAATTTACAGCTCGGCGTCGCTTTGTTGTCATTGCGCTCCGCCTCGCCAATTCATTCATTAAAACATAAAATAAAGAGACAAATCGATAGCAACTGCTTATTAAAAATCCAGAATTAATATTGCACAAATTTAGTCGTTGCATTAATTGGAAATGAAACAAGTTTTATTTATAATTTTTGGTTTAGTGAATAAGTAGGAATTGTTTTCAATATTGAAAGTAACTATTATAAATTTCTCTATAACAATATTTAAATCTCTGAATGTATTAATAAAATCAAGATGGACCTAACACAAAAAAAATGCGTGCCTTGCGAAGCTGGGACTAAGCCTTTGGAAGAAGCTAAAGTAAATGAATTATTAAATCAAATCCCAAATTGGACATTAAAAGATGGGCATCTCTATAAAAAATTCAAGTTTAGGAATTTTATTGAAGCGATGAAATTTGTAAATGAAGTTGCTGAAATTGCAGAAAATGAAGGACATCATCCTGATTTTTCTGTTCATTACAACAGAGTTGAGATTGAATTGTTTACTCATGCAATAAAAGGCTTGTCAGAAAATGATTTTATTGTTGCTGCTAAGATTGATGAATTAACTCAATAAACTTATCATTCCAAACAAAATAAACAAAACAGAAGTTGCAATTTTTATTTTATTTGCAGGAATCTTTTTCGCTATTTTTGCACCTATAAATACATTCAAGCCAATGGCTAAGGCAAGAGCCAAAAATACCCCTAGAAATATATGCAAAGGCAATAGGTATTTTGCAGCCAGCAAGCCTGAGCTTATCTGCGTCTTATCGCCAAATTCGCTTAATAAAACAGTTAGAAAAGCAACTGCAAATGGCATTTTTGTTTCAATTTTCTTCTCTTGTCCTTTAGCTTTTTTAATATAAGGCTTTATTAATCCATAAACACCTAAAAGAATAAATGCAATTCCTATGATTATTTTTATGATATTTGATTGAAACTGGAAACTGAAAAAATATCCCAGCATTATTGCAATTGCGTCCATAAAAGAGTGCGCGATTAATGCCCCAAAGAATACTTGAAAGGCTGACTTGTACCTTAATGCCAGCCCTAAAATTATCAGCTGTGTTTTGTCTGCTATCTCAGAAATAAACGTAAAAAACAATGCAATAAAAAATGCTTCTAGCATTTCGCTTTAATTATTTTTAAAGTATAAAAATTTAACCTGTAAAAGCCCTCATCAATCCAGTAAAAACCTTATAACCGTCAAAGCCGGGTATTGGCAGCATATTAAATATAAACAAAAACATATTGATTCTTTGAGTTAAGAGAAGCAACAAATAATATTTTTTCCTGTATATTTTATTTTTTAATAAATACCAAGAGCCAAGCCATAAAACCAAGTTTACAAACGGACCAGCCATGGCAGTTAATGCGAATTGCAGTTGCGTGCCTGTGCCGCTGATTCCAACAAATCCAGGAACAAAAAACATAAATCCAAAGCCAGTTAGTTTTGAAATGATTGTAAAAATTCCAAGCATCAAAGTGAATGTGCTTCTGTAAAAAGCATAAAAAATTGCATCCAAGCCAAAACCAAGAGCCACAAACTTGTGCGCCAATTCATGCAAAATAATTGCTGGTGCTGTTGCCGTGATTGCAAACTTCAAGCCCTCAAAATCAAAGCCTCTTCTGTAATGGGTTAATGGGTCATAGTTCTCTCTTCTTATTGGGATTATGCCTGAGAAAATATAACCAACAAAAACAGTCATCAATATCAAATCAATTATTTCTCCAAAAGTTATAAGTGGCATTTTGATTATTTGTTGATTATTTGTATTCAATTATTAAATTTATTGTTTATTTTATAAAATACCCAAAACTTAATAAATTATGTTCTGTTCTAACTATTTATGACAGATTTAGTTGCATGCCTTTCATCCGGAGAGAAAAGCTGGGTCCATGCTGCAAGGCTTATCAAAGAGCAGGAATGGAAAAAAGTATATCTAATCACAAACGATTTTGGCAGAAAGAATTTCAAAGCTGAGAAAGATGTTGAATTTATAGTTGTTGATTTTCAAAAGCCTGTTTTTGAATTAATTGAAGATATAAGAAAAGGATTAAAAGGAAAAATTACTGATCTGGAGGTTGCTTTAAACCTTGTTTCTGGAACTGGAAAAGAGCATATGGCGATCTTATCAGCATTGTTAAAACTTGGAGTTGGCATAAGGCTGATGGCTGTGACTAAAGATGGTGTGAAAGAATTGTAAGATAAATATTTTTCATTAATTTTTATGAGTCAACAATATGTTTTTCTGATTAAAAATTATCAAATATTTTTAGACTTGATTTTACCAACAATCCAACCAATTACTGCGCCGATTAGAAAATAAAGAATCAATGGTGTACCATAAAACAAAAAGTACCCTAAAGGTTTAGTTGAAGGATTAAAAATTAATACTAAAATAAAACCTGGTAAAAAAGGCAGCATCCAGTAAGGTCCGCCACCAGAAGAATGCACCGATCCTACACCTAATAAATCAGACTCACCAAAGGGAACCAAAAAAACAATTACCAAAATAATAATGCCGACTGCTATAACTCCGCCTTTCAGCCAATACGGCCAATCTTTCCACCCCATACTATAAACTTTTGTTTACTTGTATAAAAACTTACTCATTCTTTTTGCTCACATAAACCCAATACCCTGATTTCTTTGCAATAACTCTTACATTGCCAAAAACTTCTTCCATTTTCTTGCTTAGTGTTTTCCCTCCTTTATTGTGGCGAGCAACCAATTGCAAATTTCCATTATTTTTGAGATGTTCGTTTGACTGCTCTATTAATTTAAAACAAATTTCTTTTCCTGCTGTTTGAGGCGGATTTGACAATACAACATCAAAATCATTATTTTTTATTTTTTCATATAGGCTGCCTTGATAGATTTCAGCTTTTATGTTGTTTATTTTAATATTCATTTTAGCAAGCATTACAGCTCTTTTATTTATATCGCTCATTATGATATTTGCATCAAATAGTTTAGCGGCAACAATTCCAAGAATTCCTACACCACATCCTAAATCAAGAACTTTATTATTTTTTTCAATAATCATATTTTCTGCTAAAATTAATGTGCCTTTGTCAATCTTTTCTTTTGAAAAAACTCCTGATGCA
>Ga0209541_10009014_pt1 | contig 16274 bp, 13 predicted proteins | sample RifCSPlowO2_01_FD_184027 | JGI IMG/M metagenome (GOLD analysis project Ga0209541, IMG submission 184027) | Groundwater microbial communities from Rifle, Colorado - Rifle CSP2_plank lowO2_0.1 (SPAdes) (version 2) | ecosystem: Environmental > Aquatic > Deep subsurface > Groundwater | place...
AATCCTTTTTGGCTATTACGGATTCAATCTTAAAAAAGAGTTAGTTGCCGAAGGTAATTCAGCTGTTGCGAAACTTGAAAATGCCGGAGAGAACATCAAGAATATGGATTTTGTTTCTGCGTCAAGCGATTTTGCTGAAGCTTATCAGGAGTTTTCAAAGGCTGGCGACAATTTGAATTTCATGGGAGCGGGGATTAGTTATTTGCTTTCTGATTTGCCGGGATTCGACAAACTCACCGCAGGTGGATCGGAAAAATTAAAGTCAGCCAAAAATCTTGTTGAAGCGGGTAAACTAATGGCCAATGCTGGACAGGCGATGTCCGACGCTATGAGTGAACTGGCTAAAACCAATTTAATTTTAAGTTTAAATCCCCTAAGTCCGACATCGGGGAGTTTGGGGAGCGATGTTTCAATGGGAGAGATATCATCTTCTTTGAAAAAGGCCTTGGTTCTTTCCAAGAAAAATTTAGAAAATGCTAAAGAACTTCTTGCAGACATTGATGCCTCAAGCATACCTGAAAACAAAAAAGCAAGTTTTGAAGAATTTAAATCAAAACTTCCTCTTTTTGAAAAACTGGTTAGTGATTCTGTAGATTACTCTAAGTTTTTGGAGGATTTTATTGGAACAAAAGGAACCAAAAAATATTTGATTTTATTCCAAAACCCATCAGAGCTTAGGCCTACCGGTGGATTTCCGGGAACTTATGGAGTAGTTTCATTCAAAGACGGAAAGCTTCAGGATTTTAAGGTTGATGACGTTTACAATCTGGACGGACAACTCAAAGAGTTGATTGTTCCTCCTCTTCAATTACAGCACATTACTCCAAACTGGGGCATGAGAGACGCAAACTGGTTTGTTGATTTTCCCACATCAGCTAGAAAAATAAGCAGCTTCTTCAAAAAAGAGGCAGGTTATGGTGTTGATGGTGTTATTACTTTCAGTCCTAAGATTGTGGCGAATATTTTGGAGGTTGTCGGTTCAGTGGAAATGCCCGAATATGATTTGACTCTTGATTCTGACAATTTATTCCCAGCTCTTCAGGAGGAGGTTGAATACAAAGGTGACCGTAAACAACCCAAGCAGGTAATTGTAGATCTTGCTCCGATTGTGTTGGAAAAACTTTATTCAGCTGAACCGGAAAAATGGCTGGAAGTGTTTAATTTATTGGTTTCCAGTATGGAAGAGAAGGATATTCTTATGTATTTTAGGGACCTCAATCTTCAAAGTTTCTCCGTGGACAAAGGTTTTTCTGGGCAGGTGAAGAATACTGATTCAGACTATCTTATGGTTACCTTTTCTAATGTGAAAGGATCCAAAACCGATTTGGTAACAGATTCGTCTTTAAAAGTACAAACCGTTTTTGAAACTGGAGACGTGAAACACAAGGTTTCCATAACTCGTACGCACAATGGAGGAGATAGTAAATATGGGTTTTACAACAAACAAAACCCGACTTATGTCAGGGTTTTGGTTCCCAATGATGCCGAATTCGTAGATCTGACCGGTAATTCAAGGCCTGCTTTTAAGCCATTGATTGATTATGCTAATTCTGGATTCAGTAAAGATGAAGATTTGGCCAGATTTGAGAACGGAAGCTATACAGACAAAAAAACCGGTGTGACTATTTACAAAGAAGCGGGCAAAAAGGAATTCGGTTTCTGGACGATTATAAATCCCGGCGAGACCAAGACGATAGAATTAGAATATACGGTTCCATTGCTAAGTAATGTTTATCAACTACACATTCAAAAACAGCCGGGATTAGAAGTAGAAAATCTTGATTTGTTATTTTCTGGCAGGGAAATAATTAAATCCACTCCGGAGTTAAACAAAATGGGAGATGAATACTTTGCCAACACAAACTTGAGAAGGGATATAGACTTAAATTTGTTGTTTAAGTAATAAAGACACGTTTTAAGTACGCGATATGTCGCGCATTGACTTTTGGTCTTTTTTCAAGTATTTTGAAGCTCAAAGAGTTGAGAGTGTTTACCGATTTGACTGTTGGGGGTATCAAAAACATGAAAGATAAAAAGATACATTTTGAGAGTTTGAAAATGGACGGATTCGTTGATATTGGGGCAATATTTGATGGAACAGGACACCTTTCTAGTGAGGCCAAGGAAACAATTACAAAAGGACGAGGTAATTTAGATCCGGTAGTTGTCAAAAAGATAGATCAGCATAGTTGGTGCGAAAAATGCAACCAAGAACTCGAAGAACTTAAAAAGACAAACGAAGTTTACAAGGATCAGGATCTGCCAATGTAGCAGGTTCTTTTTAAATAAGAAATAAGACGGAACAGAGTATTTTGGATACTTTAATATTTTGATGGTATTTTGATGGTGCCCATCGTATTTCTAAAAGTGTGGTATAATATCAGATAATTATGGGGATTAGAGACTACAAACAATTTGGAATAGGTGAATATTTTCACGTTTATAACCGCGGAAATGGAAAGAATAAGGTTTTTCTGGACGAGGAAGATTATAAATTTTTTATTTTAAGATTAAATCAAAATTTATTTCCAGATATTTATAAAAGCAAATATTCTTACTCCACCCCATTACCTAAAAATTCTTTTTCCATGACTTGTTTTTGTTTAATGCCTAATCATTTTCACTTTCTAATTAAGCAAAATAGAGAGCTACCCATAAGTAAGTTGATGCTAAAAGTTTGCACAAGTTATTCTAAATACTTTAATAAAAAATATAAAAGTGTAGGGCATATATTTCAAGATCAATTTAAGCAAATTTGGGTAGACGATAACTCCTACCTTGTGTGGTTGTCAGCTTATATTCACGAAAATCCTGGAGTGGCTGGGTTAGTAAGCAATTCTAGAGATTATAACTGGAGTAGTTATTCTGATTTTGTGGGCTTAAACAGGGGACCAATCAAATGTGATAGAAAAATAATTCTGGAACAGTTTACTAGTCCTAAAGATTATTGTGACTTTGTTGATTCTAGTAAGGAAATAATAAAAGAAAGGAAAGATTTAGAGAGTTTATTGCTTGATTTTAAAGATATATAAGGATAGGATGGTGCCCATCGTGTGGTTGGAAAGTGTGTTATAATATTTATTTTTTATGAGTATATGAGTAATATAAGGAATTTTGTAATTGTGGCCCATATTGATCACGGAAAATCCACTCTGGCGGATCGTTTTTTAGAGTTGACCAAAACGGTGGAGAAAAGAAAAATGCGTGAGCAGTATTTAGATACGATGGAACTTGAGAGGGAAAGGGGAATTACCATAAAACTTCAGCCGGTAAAAATGAAATATAACCTTGAGGGCAAGGACTACATACTAAATCTGATAGATACTCCAGGACATGTGGACTTTTCCTATGAGGTGTCACGCTCTCTGGCTGCTGTTGAGGGGGCGATATTGCTTGTAGATGCTTCTAAGGGGGTTCAGGCCCAGACTCTGGCTAATCTTCATTTAGCACAACAGCAGGGTCTTAAGATAATTCTGGTTTTAAATAAGATTGATCTGCCGAATGCACGGACTGAGCAGGTAAAAGAAGAATTGGCATATTTATTGGCAATTGACCCTGAAGAAATTTTGGAAGTTTCAGCCAAGAACGGAACTAACGTGGAAAAAATTTTGGAGAGAGTCATTAAGGTTGTTCCGCCGCCAGCCGTCTCTGCGGCTCAACGCGAGGGCAATATCGGCAGCGGGACGCTTAAAGCCTTGATTTTTGATTCTACTTTTGATGCATATAAGGGAGTTATTGCATATATCAGAGTGTTTGAGGGTTCAATAAAAAAGGGAGACAAGATATTGGCTTTTGCTACTAAGGTGAAAGCTGATGTTTTGGAAACAGGTTATTTTTCTCCTAACCTAATATCCTCTGATGAAGGTATGTCATCTGGGGAAATAGGTTATGTTGCAACCGGATTGAAAGACCCTGGTCAGATAAGAGTCGGTGACACAATAACAAATGAAAAGTTTAAAAACTATCCGCCAGCTGGCGGAGACAAATTTGAACCGTTGTTCGGATACAAAGAACCACATCCGATGGTTTTTGCCAGTTTCTTTCCGGAGAAAAACGAGGACTACGATATTTTAAAGGACGCTTTGGGCAAGCTTAAATTGACCGACGCTTCTTTGATTTATGAACCGGAGTCTTCTGCAGGACTGGGAAGGGGATTTCGTCTCGGTTTTCTCGGAATGCTTCACGTGGAAATAATATCCGAGCGGTTGAAAAGAGAATTTGGACTTTTTCTTATAATTTCTTCCCCTTCTGTGGAATATGCTGTGAAAATGCAGAATGGAAAAGAAATGAGGATACGTTCCGCCTCAATGCTTCCTGATTTTTCGGGCATTAATACAATTTCTGAACCGATTGTTTTTCTTGAAGTTCTTACCCCGACTTCTTATTTAGGCAGTGTGATGGAACTGATGGCAACAATAAGAAATGTTTATTCGGGGACTGATTATTTGGGCAAAGAGACGGCTTTACTCAAATATGAAATGCCTTTATCAGAAGTTATTACCGATTTTTACGACAAATTAAAAAGTGTTTCTTCGGGTTATGCATCAATGAGCTATGAACCCAAAGGCATGCAGGAGGGAGATTTAATCCGGCTTGATGTTTTAATTGCAAAAGATCTTATTGAACCTTTTTCAAGGATAGTTCCAAAAGAAAAGGCTTATCAAGAAGGCAGGTCTATGGTTACAAAATTAAAAGAGGTAATACCGCCACAAATGTTTGAAGTTTCCATTCAGGCGGCAATTGGTGGCAAGGTCATTGCCGCTGAATCAATTCGGGCGAAAAGAAAAGATGTTACTCAACACATGTACGGCGGAGACATAACTCGCAGAATGAAATTATGGAAGAAGCAGAAACGCGGCAAAGAGCGCATGAAAGAAACCGGCCGAGTCAACCTTTCTCAGGATGTTTTTCTGAAGATGTTAAAAAGGTAGACAATCAATATTCAGACAAGCTCCCGCCCCATCGCTTTTCTGTCACCGGTTCCTCATCTCGGAAAAAGACTCGGTATGATTGAATTGATTTAAAACCAAAATAACAAGTAACCCTCGCTTGCCTCCTCGCTACGTAAGCTTACGGTTCGGCGCTTGACCTATTATTTTGGAAATCAATAAAATCAACCAACCTCATCTATTTCCTCGCCTCGTCAATGTGACACAAAAGCGATGAGGCTGGGCTCATGAGACACCTCTGCTGTTGACACAATGTATCTACTACTCTATAATTCAGAAAGGGAAGGCTGGACCCTGACTAGGGAGGAACGGTATGAACCACATTGGAGCGATTCTAAGTGTGACAGTCGCATTGCTTATTGTCAGTGGGTTCATTTTTTTTCTGATTAGGCACTTTATCTTAATAAAATGTCCTTATTGTTCAAGCAGGAAAACAAAGATTAATTCCTCTGAACCAGATATGAGTGTTGGGCAACTGAATGGTATCAAGAGGTTGAAACTTCATGTCCATTGCAATAAATGCAAACAGGACTCAGGGTTTATCAGAATCGGAATGTGGACTCCAGATGGTTATAATTGGTTACCCGCTGAACACCTAAAGTAACTAATTGCTCACCGCTACACCCTTTTGGTCTAGCGGATTTTTATTTTAGCAAAGTCTGGTACTTAATTTCAGGTTAGCTTGAATCTCTATTGCTAAATGTGGGCCACATACTAAGCAACCAGCGGAGGGAGACACTTTTTACAAAATTAGCCTCGACGCTTCTCCGACGCTATTGGTCGGAGTTCCGGTCGGGGTCCCGACACGTTGTCGTCGGGATAAATTTTTAAAAAGGCGTCTCCCTCCGTACGCATAGAGGTTGTGTGAACTATAAAAATTATAATGATGAAGCGGGGCGTGATATACTTAATAAAATGCTGGGAGGAGGAGAAATCCGACCATTGAAATGACCACTAAAAGTGAGATAAGTATCCAGATTACCCTAACGATTTTTTTATTAAACATGTTTAAATAATATCATGAAATTCTTAAATTCTAAAATATTTACTGCCCTAGCCTGTATAATTATTTTGTGGCTTGTTCTATCTTCAGTAAATCTTAATTTCCAAAGAGAGAGGGTTAATAAGGAGGTTAAGAATGTTGAGGCAAAAATAAAAGAAGTTCAGAAAGATACTGATTATTTAAATAAATTTTTAGCATATTTTCAAACCCCCGCTTTTCTTGAAAAAGAAGCTCGCTCGAAGTTAAATTATAAAGTTCAGGGCGAAGAAGTGGTGTTTATATATAGAGACAAGAATACTGATACCGACAAGGGATCAGGTTCAATAAGTTTTGAAGAATTGTTGAACAAAATGCCTAATTATAAAAAATGGTTTTTGTATCTGCTGGGGTATTGAGGAGCGAAGGCGACGAAATACTGAGACCAGCAGGCCGAATGTATTAACGCGGGATTCGTATAGCCCCGACGAACAATGCTGTCGGGGAGCCGACCGGAGCGTCGGCTTGGTAGAAACTGCGGGATTAGTACAATGGTAGTACGGTTGCTTCCCAAGCAACAGACACGAGTCCGATTCTCGTATCCCGCTCCAGTAACTGACTTTCGGAAAAACCCTTCAAATTCTGATGGGCATCGCAAAGCGATACCCACTGATTTGGTAAGGTAATCTCTGCATCGCTCGGCTCGCGAAGGCGAGCCGAGCGGTTGGCCAAGATGAGGTTCGACCCAAAGATTTCTTTGGCGATAACCTTTTTCTCAAAAAGGTTATCGCCTCTTGCGATTTTATCTACATTTTCCGCCTCATTTATCCATTTTCTCATCGGTTCGACCCAAGAGAATTGCTTTTGTTCAAGGGTGATGATTTTTTCTTCCAAAGTCTTCTTTTCGCTCATTAGCTTGGCTTTCTTCTCCAAGTAGGATTCTCTATCAATATCTTGGTCTAAATAACTATCTAGGAGCCGTTGGAGCTTTGTTTTAATGTCCAGAACCTGATCTTTGGCTTCTTGAACAAAAGCAGCCGATGAGTTTTGGATGTCCTTTTCTTCAATATTTATTCTGTTTAATAAATAACCAGCCCATTCTTTTTTCAAAGAAAATTTTTGAAGGAGACTTGCTATTTGTCTGTCCAAAACTTCCTGTCTGACATTCGGTTCTTTGCACTTTATTGTCTTGGATTTCTTGGAGCAATGATAATATGTATAATAATGCAAATTTCCATTTTTCTGTCGCTTTGTTTTATATTCTCCAGTTATCATCATTCCGCAATTACAAAACAGTAATCCGCAATATGGTTGGGGATTGTTTCCGTTGATATTTTTATCTTTTTTCTGCGGTCTTCCTCTGCTGTGTAATATCTCCTGAACCATATCAAAAATTTTCTTTGAGATTATGGGCTGATGCTTGCCCTCATATATTTCTCCGGCATATTTAAAATGGCCGTAATAAAAAGGGTTAGATAGGATAAATGAGGCCTTTGATATGTGGATTCTCTTTCCGGTTTTGGAGATTATGCCGTTATCTTGCAGATAATTGGATATATCCTCTAGTCGTGAGTTGCCTTGAGCATAAATATCAAATATTTCTTTGATTATTTTACTTTTCTTTTTATCTACAACAATAGTCTTGTTTCTTGAATCATTAATATATCCGAGAGGTGTCCTGCTTGGATATTCTCCTCGCCTTACTTTCTGCCTCAATCCTCGTTTAGTGTTTTCTGAAAGAGAATCCACATAATATTTAGATTGGCCAAAGGCAATATTTAACATGAATTTCCCTTGTGGCGTTGATTCAAACCAGAATTGCGGGAATTTTAGGGCAAGTATTTTATTGCAATCTAAGAAATATATTATCTTCCCGCCATCAATCGAGTTTCTCGCCAACCTATCTGGATGCCAAGCGATTATTCCGTTGGCTTCTCCATTTTCTATTCTGTTGAGCATGGAATTGAAAAGCGGTCTTCCTGGTGTTTTCGCAGATTGTTTTTCGATCAGAATATCAACGACTTCAAGATTCTCTCGCTTGGCAGATTCCCGCAACTCTGTAATTTGAGCTTCGATACTCAAAACCTGTTTATCTTCGACATCAGTTGATTTTCTGGCATAGAGAAAGTACTTGTTCATAGTGATTAATTATATCAAAATAACTTTTTGTAACAAAACAAAAAGTCCTAGCGAAATGCCAAGACTTTTTGGTGTGGACCCGGCGGGACTTGCACCCGCTTATCCGAGTGGTAACAACGGAATGCTACTATATACATCACGGGCCCGGATCCACGGGAGTAATTTTAGTATAGAAAAGGCCCTCTTTCAAGGGCCCTTTCTATACCACTCGGGTTTGTCCATGATGCTACGCAACATACCGTTGTTATGGTCAGTATAGCATAGTGGCTATCCACATGTCAAATTTCAGAAAATCCCTTAAAAATCGCAAGAGATTCCGAACCTCATCTTGGCCAACCGTGAGGCTCGCTTTCGCGAGCCGAGCGATTCAGAGATTACCTCGCCGAATCAGTGGGCGTCGCTAAGCGTCGCCCATCAGAATTTGAAGGGTTTTTCCGAAAGTCAGTTACTGGAGGGATTATACGAACAGATTAGAACTCATTTTATCAAAAATCTCTGACCAAAGGAAGCCGCCCCGCCGCCGCTCCCTAACGCTCGCCGCACCACAGAAAAATACTCTTTGCTCTTTTCATTTTGTGCGCGCCGGATTTTTTCTTCTCCTAATGAAAAGAGTATTTTTCTGTGGTGCTTTGCTTTGACAAGCAAGGCGGCGGGGCTGGCCTCTATTTTTTGCAAGAGTATGGCGGAATTCCCCCTACACCCCCCTTCCGCCATGCTCTTGCGGGAACGGATGGGGAGTAGATAAAAAGCTACTTCGAAGATGTCCACACAGTATCTTCTTCTGCTATTCGCTTTATGGTAAAATGTAGGCGTATGTTCACTATTATTCATTCTGTGGGAGATTGTCTGCCTCGGGCGGACGCAATTTCAATCGGGCAATCTCTCTCTCTCTCTCTCTCGTAAAGACCCGTCCAATAGAATCAAATTATTCTACCAACTTTTGCGTTGGCAGTTTTTGTTATGAACAAAAAAAATATTATTTCCCCATCAGATAAAATAATCATCAAGCGCAAAGCTTTGGCCAAGGAAAACGAAGTTAGAATAGCCTTGAACTATGCTGATAATATTATCGCTACATTAAGAGAGCCGTTTTTGGTGATTAATAAAAACTTGCGAGTCGTTTCTGTCAACAGTTCTTTCTATACCACTTTTAAGGTTACTGAAAAAGAAACAATTGGCCAACTACTTCCCAATTTGGGCAATGGGCAATGGAACATTCCCCAATTAATCCATCTGTTGAAAGAAATCTTGCCTCAAAAAACGGTTGTGGCAAACTACGAAATTGATCATGAATTTAAAACTATCGGATACCGAATTATGAATCTGAATGCCCTCCAGCTACGGATTCCCAAAAAGATAGCAACTCTAATAACAGCAAAAACAGAAGAAGAAGAAGAAGAAGAAGAAGAAGAAGAAGAAGAGTTAATCTTACTGGCCATCGAAGATATTACTGAAATGAGGAGAATGCAAGAAAATCTGCAGCGACTGGAGAAACTTGCTGCCATCGGCAAATTAGCAGGCATCATGGGTCATGAGATTAGAAACCCCTTAGGGGTTATTAGGAACTCAATTTATTTTCTTAATATGAAATTTAAGGAAAGTATTGACGAAAAGGTGAGAAGGCATATGGATATCTTGGAAACTGAAATTGTCGCCTGTGATAAAATTATTTCTGATGTTCTCGAATTTGCTAGGACTAAACCACCTTCCTTTGCAACAGAAGAGATTAATGGCGTGCTTCAGGGAGTCCTTTCCAAGGCCAATATACCCAAGATAATTAAGGTCGAAACCAATCTAGGAGAAAATCTTCCAAAGATTAATATAGATATAGCCCAGGTCAAACAAGTTTTTTCAAATATTATTTCCAATGCTATTGAGGCAATGCCCAAAGGAGGCGAGCTACAGGTTACGACTTCGCAAACTGACTCCTTTATATCCATCGCCCTTAAAGATACCGGCGTGGGTATTCCGAAAGAAAACATTGACAAACTCTTTACCCCGCTCTTTAGTACCAAAACCAAAGGACTTGGCTTGGGGCTTGCCGCCTGCCAGAATATTATCAGCGCTCATCATGGAAAGATTGAATTTGAAAGCAAGGAAGGGCAAGGGACAACCTTTATTATTAAATTGCCTATTGCCCAAAAGGTCGGTACAGGGTAAGTCCCGATGACTCTGTCATCGAGGATCCTCGATGAAGTCGGGAAAAAATTAAAAAATTAAAACATAACAACAATATAAAATATGACAAAAATATTAATAGTAGATGACGATAAGGAGTTTTGCGCGAGCATGGCTGATATTTTGGAAGCGAAAGGATATGAGATAGAATCAGAAAACTCTGGAGAAGCAGCCATCGCCAAGATTAAAGAAAAATCATTTGATGTGATTCTTATGGATATTAAGATGCCAGCCATGAATGGAGTGGAGGCTTTTAAGCAAATTAAAAAAATCAGCCCCAAAACCGCAGTAATTATGATAACCGCCTATTCTCTGGAGAATTTAATTAAAGAAGCACTTCAAGAAGGAGCTTTTGGCGTTTTACGAAAACCCTTAGACATTGACAAGTTGATAGAGCAGATCGGACTAGCCAAGGAAAAGGGCATGCTCATACTCGTAACAGATGACGACCTCAACACCAGAGAAACTTTTAAAGATGCGTTAGAAGCTAAGGGGTATAAGGTATCCACTGCGGCAACGGGCGAAGAAGCCATTGAGCAAAGTAAAGAAAGACCCAGCGATATTTTGTTTATGGATATGAAACTGTCTGCCCTCAATGGCCTGGAGACATATTTAGCTATAAAGGAAATAAATCCAAAGATTATAGCAGTAATCATCACCGGCTACTATGAGGAAACGAAAGATTTAGTAGATAAAGCGCTTGAAAAAGGTGTCTATACTTTTCTGCAAAAACCGTTAGATATGGACAAAGTTCTGGGGTTGATTGAAGAAATTCGTAAAAAAATTTCCGCCCGAGGCGGATCCGCCGTTGGCGGAAAAAAATAAACATAAAAATATGACTAAAAAAATTTTATTAGTAGATGACCGGGAAAATGTGCGTGTAACATTACGTGATATATTTGAGAACGAAGGATATATTGTTTTAGCATTTGATACGGGAGAAAAGGCCTTAGATATGATAGACAAAGAAAAGCCGGACCTCGTTCTCTTAGATACTGAACTGGATACTGTAGTGTCTAGGAGCATGAATGGATTTGAAGTGTGTCGGCAGATTAAAAAAGTGAAAAAACTGCCTATCAAGGTTATTGTCTACACCGGCACGTTAGGAATGATAGATGCCGTAAAGGCAAGACGCATGGGCACAGACGATTACATAATAAAGGGTGAAGATCCGGCCGTTTTGGTCGAGGCTGTAAAAAAACTCATTGGAGATGCCAAAAATTAAAAATAGACCTGCCCGCCAATCGCCTGACGGCTCAAGCCGGATGGCAGGCGGGGAAAAAACCAAGGAACAGCTTAAAGAAGACCTTAGAAAAACTAGGGAAGAATTAGCTATACAGAAATGGGGTCTTGAAAAGACACGGGTAGGAGCGAGTGACATAATTAGAGAACTTATTCAAAAGGGAAAAGAGATAGAGGGAGTTAATCGTGCTAAGACCGAGTTTATTTCTATTGCTTCCCACCAGCTAAGAACTCCGGTTTCGGCTTTAAATTGGCTCACCGAAGCACTACAATTTAATTCCCAAAATCTAAATCCAAAGCAACAGATATATGTGAGAGATCTTTCTGCTCAAGCCAAACGACTGATTGAGCTTATAGAGGATTTGTTAGATTTTTCAAGGATTGAGCTAAAAACAGCGCTACAAGAAAAACACATGATTGATATTTCCAGTTTTATAAATAAATTTGTTAAAGAAATGGAGTCGTATGCCGCTTCCAAGAAACACACCATAATATTAAATGTAAAAATTGCTGGACCGTTAACTATAGAAATTAACGAAAAATCATTATACAACATGTTTCAGAATTTGGTATCTAATGCCATTGATTATTCTCCTGACAATACGGAGGTCAATATTAACTTAGAAAAGGTCGATGGTTTTATAAAAGTCTCGGTATCTAACAAGGGTCCTGTTATTCCCGATGATGAAAAGCCGCGCATTTTTGAAAGATTTTATCGAGGAGAAAGCGTAAGAAAAATGAAACAGGAAGGAACCGGGCTGGGGCTGTATGTAGTAAAGACGGTGGCGGAGGAATTAGGTGGCAAGGTTGGTTTTGAATCAGAAGAAGGCAAGGATACAACGTTTTGGTTCACCATACCGCTGAAATTAATTAATAAAAACTAAATAGTATAACCCAATTCCGTTGGAAGTAAGTCGCCTATGGCGACTACCGCTATCGAGATATTGGATATTTAACAAGATGAAAAAAATATTAATTGCAGAAGATGAGGAGGTTTTACTAAATGTTCTCAAAGACAGGTTTGAGGCCGAGGGTTGGGAAGTAACAACCGCAAGAGATGGGGAGGAAGCGGTTGAATCTATTAAAAAAATTCGGCCCGATTTGGTTTTGCTTGACCTACTCATGCCCAAGAAAGACGGTTTTGAAGTGTTGAAAGAAATAAGAGGCGACCCGGAATTTAAAACTTTACCCATTATCGTAGTCCTTTCAAACCTGGGATCTGATGAGGATATCAAAAAGGCTCTATCTCTAGGAGCGAACGATTATTTTGTCAAAACCCAGCACCCGATGAGTGAAATAGTGGAGAAGGCGAAAAAATATGAATCTAATTGAGGTTAAAACTCGATTCTTTTTGGGGGGAATTGTTGTCTTGCTTCTTTTGTTTGGATTGCAGACGGTCTATGCTGACACAACTTCCACTTTGCGGCCGATTGCCGACGGCGGTGATGATAGTGCAAACTGGTCAAACACAGGCGGTACGGCCTGTAATGCAACTGGCTGTTATCTTGAAGTGGACGAGTCAGCCGGGTCTTCGTGTACAAACAGTGATGGCGATATCAGTTATATTGAAGGATCTGTTCAAAATGCAACTCAGACATTTGATGTTGATGTATCAAGCATAACTAATGATTCAATAATCACAGCAATTAATATTGTAATTTGTCATAAAAAAGGTGAAACTGGTGCTGCCAATCCTTTTCAAACAAGAAGATGTATTGATGGAACATGTACGGATTCTGGAACTGATATTTCCCCGGGTAATAACTATACTGAAACCACGCAATCTCACACTGGTTTGAGTATTACCAAGTCAGCTTCTACTGATATTGAGATTGGCCTTGATCTCACGGGCAATAAGAATAAAAAGTCGCGTATCAGCCAAATATCGGCAACTATTACATATACCCTACCACCTACTCCAACTCCCACCCCAACTCCAACACCGAGTGAAACCCCAACACCAACACCGAGTGAAACCCCAACACCTACTCCGAGTGAAACCCCAACACCTACTCCATCGCAAGAACCGGCAACAGTTGAGACGGGCTCTAGTGGCGGCAACTATCCTGCCGAACTTGTATTTAGCGGCGAGGTTTATCCGGGCGCAAAAATACAGATAAACTTACTTAGTGACTTTTATGGCAAGATACTCAAAAAGGAAGATGAATATACAGTTGGCGACACGGGGAAGTTTACACTTGAAACAAAAGGCAATTCAACCGGCGAACAATTTTACGGCCTTTCAATTAAAGATCGTAACGACAATCAGGTCATAGCAAAGTTTTTTAAACATGATCTTAAGTTTAATACTATCGTAAAGCAGGAAAATATTATTTTAGCGCCAATGGCGAGTATCAGTAAAAAAATAGTGGCCAAATCGGAAGCATTTATGGTGTCAGGTTACGGCGCTCCTGGTAACAAAATAGAGATACTATCCAACAGTAAAGTTGTTGGCACTAGCACGGTGCTCAAAGACGGGAGTTATGCGGTAAAAATTGACGGCGGAAAGCTTTTTCTGGGGCCACATAAAATACAAGCTCGCCAAGTGGATGATACTACCGACAAAGCTGGAGATTTATCAGGGATTTTAAATGTTACTATCGGCCAGTTTTCTTATACTTCGGTTGATATGAATAAAGACGATAAAATTAATATTGCAGATTGGAGCATATTCTTATACAACTGGTCTGCTCCCGACAAAGAAACACGAGCCAAAAACGATCTTAACAGCGACGGTATTATTGACGTCACTGATTTTAGTGTTTTCTTAACTTCGTTCCAGCTTCATTTGTGATATAATTAAAAAGACATGAGAAAGATTAAAATTTACCTTATCGCACTAATTGTATTTGCTGTATCGCCTAGTATTTATGCGGCTGATTTTAAAGTTTCTCCAACTGGCGGTACCTTTGGTGTCGGCAAAACTTTTAGTGTTGAACTAAAAATTAACACTTTTGGAGAATCTATTAACGCCGCTCAAGGAAAACTACAATTTAACCCCGACATTTTAGAGGTTAGAAGCATTTCAAAAGTAGGTTCTGTCTTTAACTTTTGGCTCCAAGAACCAGCATTTTCCAACGAAACCGGCACGATTGAATTTATAGGCGGCACGCCAAGCGGTGTTTCCGGGAGTTCGCTTCAAGCTGTATCTATTACTTTTTCTGCCAAGGCGTTAGGTACGAGCGACTTTGTTTTTATCAACGCTTCGATTACCGCGTCTGACGGCAGCGGTACCAATATCTCCGGTAATGCCATAGGGGCAAGTTTTAACGTTTCATCAAGCGGAGGCGGCGCCTTGCCCGGTGTTGCCGTGAAACCCGTTCCAGAACAAGTTCCAATACCCGCCCAAATTACAAGAACCCCGACTCAGGCAAGCGGCCTGCCGGCTAAGCCAAATATTAAAATTCAGCTTTATCCCAATCCTGATGGTTGGTACAATCTGGTATCAAACTTCGCCGTATCTTGGGATTTGCCTCTAGACATTTCAGAATTAAATACTGTTCTCAATCAAAATCCTAATTTTGATGTGCCTAAAAAACCCGAGGGATTATTTGACAGTAAAACCTTTCCCGCGCTTAACCAAGACGGCGTGTATTATCTTCATGTCCGTTTCAAAAATAACATTGGCTGGGGTCCTGTTTCGCACTACCGTATTGCCATAGATACTCAACCGCCCATTGCGTTCAATATTGACATACCTACTGGATTAGAAAGCGACAATCCGTCACCCAAGCTTGTTTTTAATACCGGGGATGCTTTATCGGGTATCGGTTCGTTCAAAATTATTATTGAAGGAGAAGAGCCGATTATACAAGAAGGTGCTACTGCTTCGGAGTACGTGCTCAAGCCGCACTCCCCGGGTACATACATGATTCGCGTTGTCGCTTCAGATAAGGCCGGCAATAGTATTGAATCGCGTGCTAAAGTGGAAATTTTACCGCTTGATATGCCGGAAATTACCTCAATTACCAAAAAAATTATAATCGGCACCGATGACCGATTAATTATTAAGGGCACCGTAATTGCTGATGCCAACGTTGTCGTAAGCATTGAAGATAAGGATAAATTTTTAGTATTACAAAATGACGTCGAGACAAATAAAAGCGGAGAGTGGGAATTTCGTTTCGACAGAGAATTACGCCGAGGTGATTATTTCGTGACCGTAAAGGCCAAGGATTCAAGGGGTGCATTGAGTTTGCCGACGAGTCCGATAAAAGTCAGCTATGTGGAAAAGGCCGTGATTTCACTCTTCGGTTTAGATATTACCTTATCGGGATTGCTTATCGTTTTAACGGTGGGTGGTGTTTTAGCGACCGGCTGGTTTTATAGAAAAACATTGTTGCGTTTAGCCAGATCGCAGAGAGAGTCAATAATTATTAGCCGAGACCTGAAAAATGCTTTTGACCTAGTTAAAAAAGATGTAGACAGAATGGCCGGCATGGTAAAAAGTGATATTTCACCAGATGAAAAGGAGCTCGAGGTTAAAGTTATGAGTAAACATATTGGAGATACTCTGGATAAGGCAGGGAAATATTTGGATAAGGATATAGAACAATTAAAATAACCCTTATATTTTTCTTAGTTTTACTTGTTTTTGGTTCTAAAGTCCATTTGCCGTCCACGAAAAAATCCTCTCAAACTTTATTATTATTTTACCAAATCTGATACACAAATCCAAAAAGCGAAATCTGAAATGAGAGCCGCCCAAGCGAGTATAAAAAAGGCGGCTTCCTTTGGTCAGAGATTTTTGATAAAATGAGTTCTAATCTGTTCGTATAATCCCTCCA
>Ga0209541_10009015_pt1 | contig 16273 bp, 7 predicted proteins | sample RifCSPlowO2_01_FD_184027 | JGI IMG/M metagenome (GOLD analysis project Ga0209541, IMG submission 184027) | Groundwater microbial communities from Rifle, Colorado - Rifle CSP2_plank lowO2_0.1 (SPAdes) (version 2) | ecosystem: Environmental > Aquatic > Deep subsurface > Groundwater | place: Rifle...
CGAGGAATTTGCAGTCCGAGCAAACGGCGATTAGAATATTTCGCAGTATCTTCCGCCGTTCGCCCCTTTCGGCTACCGACTGGGACACTGTCCGCGCGATAGCTTACTCGGGAGCTACGCGGTAAATAAAAATTAAAGAATAAAAAAATAGAGGCGGAGCAAATACTCGCCCCTATTTTTAATTAAAAGAAAAAAGGGGACACAAGCATTATGTAAGTGGCCCCTTTTAATGGTGTCCCAAATTTCGAGTGCCTGTTACTTACAAAGAACAAGCCAACGCCAGTACTCACCGAGGCGGCTGCCAGGCCAGATGAAGCCCATAACACCGTCCGAAGACAGGTAAGGAAAGCGAGCGAAGGCCCCCAAACCCGGGCCCTCCCACGAACAGTCAGCAACGCCCACTGGGTAGCTGCCGTCTGGTTCGGGGTAGGCGGCTTTGAACGCCTGCAGCCACTGACCGGCGGGGATTTCCCCGTGCTCTTTCAGCCTATCGGCGGCTTCTTGAAAATTATCGCAGAAGCCACTCTTTACAAGTTTGAATTTTGCGGTTGACCCTGCCGTCAGCTTCTGGCCGTTATACCGCCAGTATTTGGGATCGCGGACTAAGTTTCTAACCATCTTCATCCCGTCGCACTGGTCTTTGGTGAGCGTTAACTCAAAAATTTCTCCTACCGGAGGGTAGCTACTCATGATATTATTTCCTTTCTTTAATTCGTTTTCTAATTAGTTATTTTATTATAAAAAAAACTAACAAGGTATTGTGTGCTAAAAATAAAAAAATGTCAAGTTAAAAAAATAAGCCGTGAGAAAAAATTCCTCACGGCTTTTATGAAAGATCAATATTTGGCAGTTACCGGAAAGCGGCGACACGGACGGCTCCAGACCCAAACGTCTCCTGGAAGAAGTTGGTGTCGCGCGGCGGACCGGTCAAGAAATGGAAACCGGTAACCGTTCCGTTAGCTCCAGTCGTAGGGTCATACTCCAACCGAATGGCTCGGTAAAACGAGTATGGCGCGCCCGGGCCGGTGCCGAAGACGATTTCCTCGCCGTTACTTGGATTATTGTCCAAGTCGCCGGCGGAAACACAGAGACCGCCGCTCGGATTCAAACTGTCGTTACCGATAACTTTGATGATGCCGTTGTCGGGTCGGACAAATCCGGTTATGACTCCATTTTCCACAACCGGATGAATGACGCCGAGCAAGCTGCCCGGGTCGGAGGTACCGGCGTTGCCGCCAGAAGCGACGACGATTTCGTTTATACCGTCGCCGTTTAAATCAGCAACCGCCATCTCCACGCCGCCCTGCCCGCGATATCCTGCCGGGAAACCGACAAAGTTATGGCGGATAGGGTTGTTGGCGTTGACGATATCCAACACCGTGAACTGGGTCAGAGAAGTAGAACTATTGGTTTGTCCGACCAGTAGTTCATCCAGTCCGTCTCCGTCCAAGTCGCCGGCGGCAAGCGTTACGCCGCCGTCGGCGTTGTTAGCTTGCGGTTGATTGTCTAAGGGCTGGAACTGGCCGACAATGCGCCAGGTATAGGGAGGCGGGTCGCCGGTGTATTGAAACAGCCGAACGAGTCCCAACTCACTACCCGAGCCCTGCGCTATTGCCAGCAAGTTTTTGCCGACTCTCATAAACTGACCTACCGCGGCACGCAGTTCACCATTGTTGTAGCGAACCGAATTGCCGACTCCCGAGGGGAAAGCGGTGAATGAGCCGCGGTCCCGAAGGATAACAATATTCGGGAAGATGGCGTCCGCGGTGATTACTCCGAGGGTTTCAATGACGTCGGGAAGACCGTCATTGGTTATGTCGCCAATAGTGACGTAGACGCCTCGACCGATTCCACCGCCGACAGAAGAAAGAAACGCGCCGGAGATACTTTTGTAACTGCGAAGTATTCTGCCGGTCGTATCTCTCCAGTGGACGGTGTCTTGACTACCGGCGCCTTGAGCGACGACAACGACTGCTTCCGCGAAGAGCGGAGTCGGAGTCGGCGTCGGGGTGCGGGTGGCGGTGGGGATGAATCGAGGAGTGTTGACTGGTGTCGGTGTCGGCGTCCAGGTCGCTGTCGGACGCGGAGTATTGGTCCGAGTTGGCGGCGCTGGCGTCGCGGTTGCCGGTGGCGAGGTGTTAGTCGGAGTCGGTGTCGGCGTCGGCGTCGCGGTTCGGCCGGCACTCAAAGTTGTGGTTGGCGTCGCGGTTGCCGTTGACGCCGGTCGTGATGTGTTAGTCGCGGTCGGACGCGGCGCCGGCGGTCGGGTCGGTTCTGGCGGAATTAGTGTTGCAGTCGGCGCTGGTGGTTGAGGTGTATCTGTTGCCACTACCTCAACTTCCGGAGTCGGAGTACTTGTTGATTCCAGCGGCGTTGGTGTGACGGTTGATTCCAGCGGCGGAGTATTAGTCGCCGTCGGTGTCGGCGCTGGCGGCTGTGGCGTCCAGGTTACCGTTGGTGCCGGCGCCGGAGTAGGAACCGGTGTTGGGTCTCCGTTATCAGAAACTTGAATGGAGACCGTTTGCTGGCCGGATGCCGCTCCATAGGTGTCCGTTACCCAGAAAGTGATGGAGTACAAGCCGGCTTGAGTATAACTTGGCTGCCAGCTGAAGTATCCATTACTTTCTGATAACGATGCTCCGTTTGGAGCATTGCTTATGTGGTAAATAACATTATCTCCGTCAGGGTCGGAGAACCGAAAGGCGATGTTTAGCGAAGAGCCCTCGCCAATATAATATTGGTTGTCGGCTCCGCTAAACGACGGCGGATTGTTGTTGGCGGTGACCGTGATAGTAAAGTTTTGTTCTACTACCGCTTCGCCGTCATCTACCTGAATGGTGATGTCGTAAGTACCGGCATCAAATGATGTTGGGGTGCCGTTTAAGGTAGCGGTACCATCATGGTTATCATGTAGAGTTAACCACGATGGCAAGTTTGCTGTAACCACTAAACTTGCGAGCAGCGTGTCGGGGTCGCCTGTTATTACAAGGTGTGTATACAGGCGATTTTTATTGACACTATCCGGTGGCAGCCCGCTGGTGAAAAACGGCGGGTCGTTTACCGAATTAACGGTAATATTCACCGTCGCCGCTGCCGAATCTAGCGCTCCGTCATTCACTATGAAAGTGAATGAGTCGGCGCCGTTGTAATTCGGGTCCGGCGTGTAGGTCAGATTCGGCGCACTTCCGGAAAGCGTTCCGTATGTCGGTCCGCTGACGATTGAATATGTCAGTGAGTCCAGATCCAGGTCGCTGCCGGAGAGTGTTACGGCAACTGCCGCGTCCTCGTTCGTGATGACGGATTGAGGGTTGGCGGTTGGGGCGGTTTGGCCTTCTAAATCATAAGTTCCTAAACCGGCGTTGGTGCTGATGCTGATAGCGTCAACCAAAAAACCGGATGGGACGACAAACTCAACCGCAAAGACAACCGAGTCACCGTAATCAAATGTAGAACCCAGTCCGCCCCAAACACTCCAGTCTAACATAGTGTTGCTTTGAATCTCTGCCAGTGATGGGCCGCTGTTATGGGAACTTTGCCGCCAGTCGCTATAAAAATAGCAGCTGCCAGAACTGAACGAACTCCATGTTCCGGCGCTTTGGGACGGCGGCACTCCGGTTAACGGACCGTGCCAATTTGGATTGTTGGCAAAGTTAAGGTCAAGGATGACCAAAACTTTTCCGGTACCATTGCCGGCAATTGAGATTCCATTAATATCATCAATGGTAAAATTTGCCGGCAGAGCGCGAATGCCCCCGCTGCCAATGCGAATTGTCCCGCTTCCTTCCCACGAGCTGTTGCCGCTCGTGCTTGTGTTGTAGTTTCCGGAAAATCCGGAAACCTCCGAACTGCGAATGGTGTCCGCCCCCACTTTCGTTACAGAGAGTAGAGCGATAACGACTAGCGCTGCATAGGTTCTGTTGTTCATGATAGTCCTTCCTTTTCTTTAGTATTGTTTGGGAATTGTTGCCTTATTCAATTTTAATGGTCATTCATTTGCCTTTTTAGGATAAAGTTAAAGCAAATAGAAGTGTTTGCATCTTAGTAGAAAAGCGGCTCTTTGTCAATATTGATTTATTTAATGTTTAGGGATATATTGAAATGAAACTCTTGTTGATAACTTGTGAGTTAAGAGGTGCTAATTTTTTCTTGACTTTTTTAGCGAAAGTTTTAAGATTTATATGCTTTATCCATACACCTTCCAGAATACCCCACACACCAAATTTTGGTGTGGGGGGATACCCTTACACCAAGATTTGGTGTTAGGATAAACCCTGCGGTGAAGGTGTTTGGATTTATAATACTTTATATAATTTTATTAACTTACAAAATATATGGTAAAAAATCTTCGCGGTTTTATTACCCACGCATTCCAAGGAGGAAAGATGCGAGCGCCGCTTGTTGTTTTGCTTTCCATAGCAATAATCACGGGCGGTGTTTTTATTTATAAAAATGTGTTCGCTGTTAGCCCGGTAATGCCGGCGACCGGCGGGACAAATGTTTCCATAGACACTACCTCTAACGAAGGCAGTGGAGCATGGACGACGATGTCAACCAATATCGCCATCCAAGAAGCTAATGGCGGTGATATTAAGCTGGGTATATACCGAGTTAGTTTACCGGCTGGTTGGGAGTTTGATACTAACTCGATCATTTCTATAGCTTCTGATGGTCTTAGTTTAGTTTACGCTCCGGTCAGCGGCTCTATAGTGCCGCATGCAACTTATTTTGAATTTAGAATTAATGGCGATACCGGTAGCCCGGAAAAATTAATTTTACAAAATTTGAGAGTGCGTCCAACCGGACAAGTGCCGTTAGCCGCGGCTAATATGTATATGACTTGTACTGATACCACCGTTACTTGCGGAATTGGAACAGACCCGGATGCCGTTGTAATGGGAGTAGGCGGGGATAATTTTGGCACATTAAGTTCGGTAGTTGGCGCTCCGGCAAAAACATACATAGAAACAGCGATTGCTGGCAGTGGCAACACGCCGCAGGAATTAACGCCGCAGTCACTGGTTGCAGGGCAAAGTTTAGCGGTAGCTTATTCTATTCGCCGCGACCAGTTTAATAACTTCATTAATAACTATGCCGCAACTTGGACAACGGAAAGTGAAACCGGCGGCGTTACCGATGCCGACATTACGCCTGCCGGAGATAATAAGAGCGCGACATTTACTTCTCATTTAGTCGGTACCGCGGTTATGCGCGCGAGCGTTAGTGGCACAACGGCTATGGATTCTGCTTTGATAACAGTTACGCCGGCAGCGCCGGGAACTCCGACGGCTGCGGCTGGACCGTTGATTAGCGCGGCGGAACAAACTGCTGGCGTTGCCGTGATTGTACCGCTGGGTACAAGTGGCGCTATTGTCGGCGATATACTGGAACTTTTACTTGACGACAGTCCTTTCACAGCGCCGATCACGAGAGTATTGGATGCGGCTGACATTACCGCGACGCAACATACCTTTACGGTTGCGAGCGGCCAACTTGGCGCCGATGGAGCAAAAGGGTTAACAGCTAAGGTTACAGATAACGGGAATGTCGGACCGCAAGGCGCGTCTTTGTCTTTGACTTTAGACACAGCCGCTCCTTCGGGATATGGCGTAGCGATTAATACCGATCCGGTAAATAATGTCAATCAAACGGCTTTCTCGTTTACTTTCTCGGGAGCGGAAGTCGGCGCGACTTATAACTATTCTATTGATGATACGACTATTGGCAGCCCGATAACCGGAAGCGGCGTTATCGCGACCACTGCCGATGTAATTAGCGGCATCAATGTTTCCACTTTGGATGACGACACTTTAACTTTAACAGTAACATTGACGGACCCAGCCGGAAACACAGGCGCGAACGCGACTGATACGGTAACGAAAGACACGGTGGCTCCGGTGCTTGCGGAAGTTACGCCGGTTACTAATCCAATAAATACGCAAACGCCGAGTTATACTTTTAGTTCTACTGAAGCTGGCGCGATAACTTACGGTGGAAGCTGTTCAAGCGCTATGGCTACGGCTTCGTCCGGAAACAACGCAATAACTTTCAGCACCTTAATCGAAGCGGCGCATAACGATTGTACTATTACGGTTACGGACGCAACCGGCAACATCAGTAATGTGCTAGATGTTTCTGATTTTACAGTTGATATAACTTCTCCAGCCGTTTCTCTTTCAACGACGGCGGCTGATCCGACCAATGTTTCCCCGATTCCCGTTACGGCTGAATTTTCGGAAAATGTCAGTGGTTTTGTGGTCGGAGATGTAACTGTTGGTAATGGTGCCGCTGGAAACTTTGTTGCAGTTGACGGGAATACTTATACCTTTGACGTTACACCGAGCGGACAGGGAGCGGTAACGGTAGATGTAGCGGGAGCCGTTGCAACAGACGCGGCGACTAACGGAAATACTGCCGCAACTCAACTTTCAAGAGTATACGACAGTGTGGCTCCGGCTGAACCGGTGGATAATGCTATTATACCTAACTTAAGCACATCGGTTATTATTAACGCCGCCACAGATTCAACGGTTGCCATTACCGGCACAGTTGAAGCGAATGCGACAGTAACTATTGTGGTTGACGGCACTCCCAGTAGCGTTACGACTACTGCTAATGGAACAGGTGTTTTTGGTTTTACTAATGCAAACTTAGTTTCAGCGGGGATTGCTGGAGGCAGCGATTATACGGTTTCAAAAGTAGTGAAACTAAAAATAACAGATGCTGCTACTAATAGCGTAACAACAACAAACGGCATATCCTACACGAGAGATACGGTAGCCCCCAGTGTTAACGCGGGGACAGATAAAAATGTAAACGCGCAAGCTACCCAGGATGCGACTGTGAGCGACGGCGGTTCAGGAGTCGCGACTTACTCCTGGACGAAAGAATCGGGCAGCGGGACGATAACTTTTGGCACGCCAGCCGTGGAAGACACAACCATCAGCGCCAATGCAGACGACACTTACACGATAAAACTGACCGTAACCGATAACGCCGGTAACAGCGCTTTTGACACGATTAGTTTTAAGTGGGACACAACAGCGCCGACGGTAGCTTTAAGCTATAATCCAGTCTCCCCGGTAGGCCCGGGAACACTAACTATTACCGCGACTTACAGCGAGCCGATTGCCGGAACCCCGCAAATTAGTATTAATCAGCCAGGCACGACAGATATAACGAATGCGGCGATGACGAGCAGCGACCAGACTGTTTGGACTTATGATTACACGGTTAACACTGCTAACGGAGGAGAGTATGTTGATGGCGATGCAACCGTGAGTCTTTCAGCAATAAACGATCCGGCAGGCAATGCCGCGGGAGCGCCGGCAAATACCACATTTGTTATTGACACGGGCGCGCCGTCCTTAACGGTAGTTGCCCCGGTCGCTGACCAGGTTATAAAAACAACGAACGGCACGGTTGCGATAGACACTACTATCGTTGACGCTACTGCATTCACTTGTGCGTATAAAGTGGACGCGGAAACATACCAAGCGACCGCTTGCGATGGAGATATCGTTAATGCCGGAGCTTTGACAGATGGCCGCCACACTTTAACAATTAAAGCCACTGACAACGGAGGTAACTTCACTGAAGCCAGCGTTTCAATCGTTATTGATAGTAATAATGATTTGACGGTTGGTTTAGGAGCAGAAGACTTCACGACTATTCAAGCGGCGGTTAATAAAACGACGAGCGGAGATTCCGTAACCGTAGCGGAGGGAACTTATGCCGAGAATGTTGTTATAACGAGTAGACCTAATATTACTATTCAAGGAGTTGGTGTTGGAACCGTTGTTGAACCAGCAAGCGGTATTGGATTTGCGATTACGAGTTCCAACGGCATAACAATTCAATCCCTAAAAATACATACAACTGGAACAAACGCTCATGGTGTTTGGGTAAGTGGCGGAACAGCCGTAAGCGGTCTGACCGTCAAAGACGATACTATTATTGTTGACGGATATTCAGCAGCCGTATATGGCGAGCAATCAAGCACCGCGCACTCTGGATGGTTAATTGGCGGGTCTGGTCATCCTAACATCATAACTATTAATTCCGGTGCAGGCGTTACCGGTGATGGATTGGACTTGCACGACGTTTCTGGTTCGGAAGTAAGTTACAACACAATAACTCTTAATAATCCTACCGACAGCACGAATGTACTTTGGACAAGCGAATTATCAAATATTAGCAACTTAATATTTAGTAATAATACCGTAAGCGGTTCTAGTGGAAGCGAAATTGTTTTTTTGGCTGATTTTTTGGAGAGCACAATACATGATGGTGTTAGTACTGGTGTCAGCGCGGTTACCATAACCGGAAATACATTTAACGCTTGGGGTTCGCGCGGCTTGCGCATTGGCGCGGGCGCTACGGGCGTAACGGTAAATAATAATGCATTCTTAGGTACCGGCATAGCGATAAAAAATGAAGACGCTTCAACAATTAATGCGGAAAGCAACTGGTTTGGCGATACTGACCCATCTGATAACGTTGACCCAGCGGTAGGCGCTATTGATTACTCACCGTGGTACGGAGCTAATTATGTGGGTGATGATCACAGCAGCGCTTGGACATGGTACGCAGGCGGCACTATGCAGGATGCGGTTGACGCGGCCAGCGCGAGCGACATTATTAATGTTACCGCCGGTACTTACACTGAATCGGTAACGGTTGATAAAGCTCTCACTATCCAAAAAGCAACAACTGCGCCAACCGTTAATGTTAGTGATAACTGGGCGTTTAAGCTGACGGCGGCTGACATTACGATTGACGGCTTTAATATAAATATTACTGCCGGCGGGTCAACTAATGACCAGGCGATAAGACTGGAAAACGCTGATAGCGCCGTTATTAAAAACAACACGATTATAACCAGTGGCGATACCGCTTTGGGCATTTGGGCGTGCGGTTCAAATAATGGCTGTAATCCCTCTGACAATGTGCAGATTTTGAGCAACACAATTACTGTCGGAGCGGTTGGTACTGGCATTTATTTGGATTATTCTAATCCTGGCTATGTTGGCTGGTTAATCGGCGGCAATGGGAACGCCAACACTATCAACGCGACAGTGGTTGATAACTCCAATCCAATTGAATTTTACGATGCCGCTGGAGAAATTTCTTACAACACAATCAATGGACGCGCTACCGGCGGCAATGCTATAACCGTTAAGGGTGTTAGTGGTAATGTTGCCGGCGCCATCAAGATAAAAAATAACACCATCAACGGCGGAGGCGGTTCGGGTATGGTCTTTGTCGGTTCAGATACGGCAAAAACAATCAATTCAGCCGACAACGAAATCAGCGGCAATACTTTCAGCAACTGGAAAGTAACTGACGGCGCGGCGATACGTTTAACCAACCAATCAGGCGCGACAGTTTCCGGCTTTAAGATTTTTAGCAATACCTTTACCAGTCCGGACGCGGGTGTTACTCCTTTGGCTAAAGATGACACGACAGCCGCAGCAAATACTTGGGATGACGGTACTACCGGCAACACTTGGAGCGATTATTCAACTAATGCCAATTATCCAGTCAACTTCTTAATTTTCGGTTCCGCGGGCGCGGTTGATCATTATCCAACAGGCCGTATTGATGCTGGTGCGTCAACTATAGGCGTCAATTTAGCTTCGCAGACAGCGGGGAGTAATATAACGGTTACGGTTACGGCGAAAGACGCGAGTTCAAATAATCTTGCGGGGGTAGCTGCCGCTAAAGTTGTTGTTGAAATGACTCCGGCTACCGGCAATACAATCACCCAGCCTGTCGGAGCAACCGATGTTAATGGCCAGACGACCGGAACAGTTTCTTCCACGAAAGCCGAAGGCAAGACTGTTTCCGTGAAAGTCGGCAGCGCTACAATCGGCTGGGTAAATATTATCGACACAGAAGAGGTCAGCTTTACACCGGCCGCAGTCGCGACCTTAACGGTAACAACCGCCCCTAATGATAATCCAATTACCACTGTAGAGACGGCGCAGATTATAGTTACCGGAACGGACACTTACGGCAATGTAGTTACTAATGACGCAATCACCCAACTATCAATGTCTCTGCCGATTGGCTCCGGATTTGTGCAATCACTCACGCCTACGGCAGGTGGTTTCACGAGCGGCGTATTTACCGCCACCTTAACTCCTGTTAGTTCTTTGCCGGGCGCCAGCGTTACAGTCAGCGTCAAAGCGGAGACGACTAACTTAAGTCCAAACATTAACGGAGTGCTGTCGGGAAGTTTAGTCATTAACGACGGAACGGCGCCGCAGGTTACCACCGCGCCATCGGTTGGCGCGAGCAATGTTTCTCGCACCATACAGCCGGAACTGACTTTTAGTGAAGTGATGGCAACCAGTACTTTTAGCAATATTCAGTTGCGTAAAGTTAGCGACGACAGTCCGGTAAGTCTGGTAGGCGGAGCGGCTAGCGTCGTTAATGACACGCAAGCCCGTATTGAACCGGCGAGCGCGTTAGATTATCTTACTCAATATTATTACTATATACCCGCTACCGTTACCGATTCGCATGGAGTGGCTTTTGTCGCCTGGACTGACTTAAATAAGTCATCTCATACTTTCACGACCGAAAATCATGAATTAGACGCGCCGTATGTAACGAACTGGACGCCGGCGGACGGAAGTAAGGATATAGCAGTTAATACCACAATCATTTTAAACCTTAATGAAAAGTTAAATTTGACTGCTAACACGGATTTGAGTGATGGTAAATTTAAACTAAGGAAATATGCGGCTACTGGCGAATTAAGCACTGATGTAGCAGGTAAGTATAGATATAATGGAGACAAGCAAGTGATTATTACACCAAACTCACCACTAACTTATGGCACGCAATATTTTATTCATATAATGGACACAGTGATTGATTTGGTCGGTAATTCATTTGGCTCTTCTTGGCAGTTTACTAATAGAGCGGAACACGAGTTTACTACCATTCAAGGTATGACTGTACAGGTGTACGCGGAAAAAACCGACGCGTTAATAAACAACGCGTATGTGGACGGCTGGCGGTATCGCTATGAAATGACGCTGAATACCACTGAAAACGGTTTATCAGTTGCATTCCCGACTGGCTGGCAGCGTTCCGGCGGCGGTGGAGAGATTTTACCGGACGGCAATATGCGTTTGTTGATTGACGAAGCTAACGGCGGTTCTATCACTGGCTTGTGGAGCGAGGGGTTAATTGCGGATTGCACCGGCAGCGGTAGTATTGCCTGTTACGATTTAAGCACTGATCACTTTGATCCGCCATCTGATATTGATAACTTAGACAGCAATCCCGATATAGCTGGTCGGCAAATAGTATTCTATGTCTTTACCAAGATTCCGGATGAGCCAGCGACACCAGCCGGCATTTATACCGCAAACTACAACATAGAAACATCCAGCAACTAAGAATAAAATAAAAACGCCCCGCAGTACTGCGGGGCGTTTTTTAATCCACACACCTTCCAATACCCCCACACAAAATATTATTGTGGGGGAATATCCAGCAGGAAGGTGTGAGGATAAATCGCGCCAGAATCGCGCCAGAATTTGACAGCTTTGCGCAAGTCTTTTAAGATACAAGTATGCGTATTTTAAACAAAACAATCTATTTAACCGCGGCGATGTTGCGGCGCTGGGGCTATCATTTCAATGAGGACGCGGACCCGCGCGTGCGGGCGATGAAAAAAGAAATTCAGGCTTTAGGCGGCCGCATTGAATTTAAAATTGAACAATACCCAGATGGCTCGTGGACGGCGGAGTCAGTTAATATTGACGGCGTGCTCACTGGCGGCGCTAACGCAAAGGAAACAGGTTCGTCTATTCGTGACGCTATTTTTACTTATTTTGGCATTCCGGCGCACCTGTGCAATGACACCATGCTACGGGCGGACAACGAACCGGTTACGCTGCGCCAGCACGTGTATGTCTAGCCATAGCTTTTCCGATATTACGCAAGCGCAATGGATTAAATGTTGCCGCAAGCTTGGTTTGATTATTGAGAGCGGCTTTGGCAAGGGGAGTCATGTTCGCGTCACACATCCGCAAACGCAAGCTAAATATACGCTGCAGCATAACCTGCACAAATTCATCAACATAAAAATATTTAAGAAATTGTTGGAATGGGGCTTTGACGAAGAGCGAATTTGGGAAGCGTTAAAGTAGTTACAAATCAAAACGCCCCGCAGTACTGCGGGGCGTTTTGTTATTACTTTGCCAAGATATAGGCGGAAGAAGGCCCTTTGCCGACGGGCGTTATAATTTTAAGCTTTTTTAATTTTTGCAGACATAGTTGGGCGGTTCTTTTCGGGCAGGCTAAAATATCAGCCGCGTCTTTAGCGGTAATTCTTCCCACCTGGTCTAAAAAATCCATGATTTTTAACTGTTCCGGGGTTAAAAATATTTTGGATTCTATGTTGTCATCAATTTTTTTCAGCGCCAAAGCAGTTACTTGTTGTTTGGTGCTGTCAATTTCCTCTTTAAATCCTTTTACGAAGTATTCCAGCCAGGGAGTAAAATCAATTTTTCTTTCTTCGTAATTTTTGCCGATATTAATGGCTTGATAATAAGCCGGTCGGTCCTGATTATAGTAATCTTCTAAAGCAAACAGCCGCCGGAAATCATAACCGCGCTGGTATAAAATTAAGGTAGCTAAAGCGCGGGCGGTGCGGCCGTTACCGTCGCTAAAAGGGTGAATGGCGGCAATTTCCTGATGAACGATGCCGGCGACAATTATCGGGTTTATTTCTTCCCGGTCGCTTTGTTTAATCCAAGCGATTAAATTTGACATCAGTTGAGGCACTTTAATTGCCACTGGCGCGGTATAGACGATTTCCGGTGGAACATTCAGGCGTTTTTTGGCAACATAAACTATTCCTTGGCGATATTGTCCCGATTGTTCTTTAGATAAAGTTTTATCAGTAACAAATTTATGAATCTTCAATATTATTTTTTCCGTCAGCGATTGTTTTTTTTCCACTACTTTCGTAATATACCGCAGAGCGGCTAAATAATTTTTTACTTCATAAATATCTCTTGCCGGCGCGTCTATCGGCTGGCGGCGTTCAAGCGCTTCCACCTGGCGGAGATTTAATATATTGCCTTCAATTTGGGTGGAGCTGTGAGTCATGCGGATCAAGGCTTGGCGCCGCAGTTTTATTTCTTGCGCAGGCAGAAGTTTAGCGCGTTCAATTACTGCTCTTGCCTCGGCAATAGCAGCTATCATCGCTACTATTTTGTTGGTTAATTTATATTGCGGGTTAAACATAGTCTCTTATTGTCATTATACGCTTTTGCAAAGAATCGCGCAAGAATCGCGCAAGAATCGCGCAAGATTGTTAATTTTTTTGTAAATGTCGTTTTAAAATAAGCGCCTTAATTTTAAAACCGCAAATATTGACAAAATAGCGCTTTAAAGCGTATAATGGAATAACTTTAATCTTTGAAGCAAAAATTATGAAAACGCGTTTTATCCTCTTTTTTTTAATAATCACCGCCCTTGCTTTGGCGGGAGTCTCCTTTGCCGGAAGCGCCTTTGCTTTAACCTACGAAGGGACAATCGGCGGCGGCGATGGCGCGGTTATCGGCGCGCCCAGCGCGCCTACTTCTGTGTCGGCGGTAGCCAGCGGCTACACGAGCGTTGATATTTCCTGGAGCGCGGTAGCGGGAGCAAGCGGCTACAAAGTTTACCGCAATGCTACTGACGGCAACTGGGACAGCGCGGCCCTTGCGACCACAACCACTGCTTCCACGACTTCTTTCGGCGACACGGCGCTTACCTCCGGCGCAACTTATTATTATAAAGTTAAGTCGTATAACTCCAGCCAAACTTCCGACTTTAGTTCAACCGCGTCTGCTGTTACGAACGCGCTTGGCGTACCGGCAAACTTGGCTGCTTCGGTGCAAAGCACAACCGCGATAAATCTAAGCTGGAGCGCGGTTACGGGCGTTGACGGCTATAAACTTTACCGCAACGACGGTTTAGTTGCCACGCAAGCCGGTTTAACTTATTCGGACACGGGATTGAGCGCCGGCACAAGCTATAGTTATAAAGTAAAGTCATACATCGGCTCGGTTGAGTCGGCGTTAAGTTCCGCTGTTTCCGCTACGACCCAGAGCGCGCCAGCCGCTCCATCCGGCGGCGGAGGCGGCGGCTCTTCTCCGTCAGCGCCATCATCTGTCAGCTCAAACAATGTTCCCTTGACGCTATCGGCAACGCAGACCGGAACCGTCAGCTATGCTTTCCCGGATTCTTCCAGCGCCAAAGTGGAAGTTCCGGCCGGCGCGGTCGGTTCGGCTACCACTTTCAGCGCGGCGCAGGGAACTTTAAACGCTGCGCAAACTCCGGTACAAACCGCGGGTGCGTTTATGGTCGGCGACAGCGTTTTTAACATAACGGCGCAGGACGCTAGCGGCAATTTGGTGCGTGATTTTTCCGGCGCTTTAACCATTACTTTGGCGGTGCCGGAACTGCCGGCGGACACGAACGATTTAGCGGTTTATTACTTTAACGACGCGACGGGCGCATGGGTAGAAGTTCCGGGGGCAAGTTTTAATCCAACCACCAAATCCGTAGTTTTCAGCGTCAATCACCTGACGACTTTTGCCATCTTCAAAGCGGCCGGAACGCCAGCCACGCTTGCCACTAATAGCCCGGGTAGCGGGCAGGTTTTGGGCGAAAAAATAACCGCCTCATTGAGCGGCGCCGTTAGTGATTATGTTTCCGCCCAAAAAAGATTATTGAAAACAATTGATAAAAAATTAACCAAGCGCCTGTCCGGCCGAATTTTACTGCAGGTGCAGGACAAGGGCGAAGCGTGGTATGTGGAGCCGGTTTCGCAAATTCGCTATTACCTCGCGGACGGGGCGCGCGCTTACGGCGCTCTGCGCAAGTTTGGCTTAGGCATTACCAACAAAGATTTGGAAAAAATTCCGGTCGGAATTGAGCAGAGATTTTTAGACACGGATACCGATGGTGACGGTTTAGCCGATAAATTGGAAGAGGGTTTGGGCACTGATGTCAGCAACACCGATACGGACGGCGACGGCGTTTCCGACTACGACGAAGCGGTTAAAAATAAAACCAATCCGTTAGGCGAAGGAAAATTAGTTTACAACACGCCTCTGACAAACCGCCTTAAAGGCAGAATCGTGCTGCAGGTAGAAAGCCGCGGCGAGGCTTGGTATATTAATCCGGTTGACGGCAAGCGCTATTACTTAAAAGACGGCAGCGCCGCTTACCAGGTTATGCGCTATTTATCTTTAGGCATAACTAACTCGGACATCCAAAAAGTCGGAATAGGGGACTTGTAAGCAATTATCAATGAACAATTACGAATTACGTTTTTGTAGAGGCGTGGCAACTTGCCCTGTCGGATGACTGGGGTACCGTGTCTCTTTTTGGGATCAGATCGTTTTGTTAAAGACGGGCTTGCCTGCCTAATTGCCCGCCAGCAACGCCGTAGGTAGCTATTGGCGGGTTGACAAATTTTTTTAGGTATGGTAAGACAAAAAGAAGTTTAAATAGGTCTTTTTTCCATAAAAAACGTTCTTTAGGAGGTAGTCATGGGAAATTGGGTGAAGTATCTTATAGACAACCCGGTAATTTTCGGGGCAATTTTGTTTTTGGTGGTCGTGGGAGCCGTTGCTTCCATCATTACCCTTTTTAAATCAGGAGGTGGAAGCAGCGCCCAAGGGGATTCTCAAGGCAGGCGTGCTGCCAAGAAGAAAGTTTACTTTCAGATTGCAGTGAGTAAGGACCCTAAGTATAAGGGCATTCCTGAAAATTTGAAAAATTTTCTGCAAAGTTGCGCCATTCCCGCTATTAAGGTGCACGCTGAATTAGGAGACGGCCGTTTAATGAAGGGAGATATAGCTTGTCTTGAGGTAGTAACCGGCGATACCCCCCCGCCAAGAGCCGATGTGCTGCTGGTTGTTAAAATCCAACACAAAGAAAATGATGTTTTTCTACAAATCATTCCTTTGAATAAAAGAACTGGTAAGGAGGTTGATGTGTCAGTGCCAACAGAGATAAAAGTCCCTGGCACCTCAATAACTGCCCTAGGGCAAGACCGGGTCATGAATAGTATCATTACTATTTTGACCGATGCGGTCAAAGGCAAGGCCGTGACTACTCTTGGCAGTAAAGGCAAGGCCGTGACTACTCTTGGCAGTAAAGGCAAGGCCGTGACTACTCTTGGCAGTAAGAGACAATCACGGTAAAATAGTTATAGAAGTCGCTTATTCGCGAGCCCGTTTCAGAAAGAGACGGG
>Ga0209541_10009016_pt1 | contig 16272 bp, 19 predicted proteins | sample RifCSPlowO2_01_FD_184027 | JGI IMG/M metagenome (GOLD analysis project Ga0209541, IMG submission 184027) | Groundwater microbial communities from Rifle, Colorado - Rifle CSP2_plank lowO2_0.1 (SPAdes) (version 2) | ecosystem: Environmental > Aquatic > Deep subsurface > Groundwater | place...
GGACTAAAAGTAAAATGAAAACCGCCAATTGTATGTCGGCGGTAATTAGCATGTAAAGTACGGCTGTCAGTGACAGGAAAAAGGGCAGGCTAAAAATCCGTAAACTTTTTGGCAGCTTACGGTAAGTAAGATAGAAGATACCGGTTATGCTTTGGCCGACAAGTAGGGCCAGCAGGATCCCATCACTGAAGCGGTCGGCTTTGTACAAAAAAAGTAACACCAGCCAAACCGAAGCGACCGCCACGCAGAGGGAACAGAAAGCTTTATTTACTAGATTTTTAACAATCAGGCTGGCTATGAAGATCAAACTGATTGCCAAAAAGATGTAGAACATTAACTGTAGATTACAGCTAAAAATAAATATATTCAAGTATTCGAATATATAAATATGTGTTAATATTTGTATATGCACCAGAAAATCATTAGCTTAGAGGAAGAAACCTTTAAAGTTTTGGCTAACCACAAGCGCTTGGAAATTCTACAGCTACTAAAGCACCAAAGTCTTAACGTTAATGAAATGGTGCAAATGCTGGGCCTGAGCCAACCAAACCTTTCCCAACACCTGACCCTGCTGCGCCATTATGGGTTGGTAAAAGTTAAACGCCAGGGCCAAAAAGCCTATTATTCACTGGCTGATAATAAAATTACCAAAGCTGTTGAAATGGTTTACCAGTTTTTGCAAAACCAACACGGCTTTACAGACGATTTTCCGGCAAAGTTATTATTCCCAATCGTTAAAGATGTAGTTTGTGGCATGCGTCTCAGTGCCTCCGAAGCTTTTGAAAAAAGCACCCATCATGGCAAAACCTATTATTTCTGCGCCAGCGGCTGTCATGAAAAGTTTGTTAAAGGTCCTGGGCAGTATGTGAAGCGAAAGGAAATGGTCAGTGCATCACGGGCATAACAAGAAACTAATAACTATAAGTTTAACTGCGGTTGTGGCAGTACTGGTGTTAGCTAAGCTATTAGAGATTAATGCCCTGCTATTGCTGATATTGATATGTCCTATCATGATGATAGTCATGATGGTCAAGATGGGTAATAATCATAAGCATTAGAAAGGAGATAAAAACCATGAAACTTACAAAAAATAAACTGGCAGGTGCTTTTGCCTTGGCAACGGCGCTACTCTGGACTTTGTGCTCGGCGTTGGTAGCAATTTTTCCGGATTTTTCCTACAAAGTTACCAAATGGTGGCTGCACGGTATGAACATTGATAGTCTTGGCGAGTTTAACCTAAGCTGGGGTAACTATCTATCGGGCGGTTTGACACTGGTTATTTCGCTTTGGGTTACCGGCTACGTTCTAGGCTGGAGCCTGGAGATTTTTGGCAAGTCAACCAAATAGTCAAGGAGGATAGCGATCATGATGGGCGGATCAAACTGGGGACATGACGTGATGGGCGGCTACGGTTTCACCGGCGCTCTGCTCTGGGTAATAATCCTAATCGACCTTTTGTTACTCGGTATTTGGCTATTCAAACAAATCCAAAAGAAATAATGCACCACAATTCCGGACATCATAGTAGTAAAGAACATGACAAACATACCGGGCACTCGGTAGCCATGTTCCGCGACCGGTTCTGGTTGAGCCTGCTACTTACCATTCCGGTCCTACTTTATTCACAGCGTATCCAGGACTGGCTGAACATAACAGCGCCTAGTTTCCCTGGCTCTGAGCTTGTACCGGCAATTCTTAGCAGCGTTATTTTCTTTTACGGTGGCTTAGTTTTTATTAAAAGTGCCATCGGTGAAATAAAGGCCCGCCGACCAGGCATGATGACCCTGATTGCCATGGCCATCAGTGTAGCCTTTATTTACAGTCTGGCTGTCCAGCTCGGGCTTCCGGGTGAGACCTTCTTTTGGGAGCTGGCAACTTTAGTAACTATCATGCTACTTGGCCACTGGCTGGAAATGGCTTCTATTAAAAAAGCCCAAAGCGCTTTAGATGCCATTGCCCAATTAATACCAGATAAGGCTGAAAAGTTAGTTAAGGGCAAACCTCGGTCGGTGCTGGTTAGCCAATTGAAAGTTGGCGATTTGGTGTTAATACGACCAGGCGCGGCTATACCGGTTGATGGCCAGATTACAGAAGGCAGCTCCTCTGTTAATGAAGCGGCCATTAGCGGTGAGTCTAAACCGCTCAGTAAGACAGTTGAAGACGAGGTAATAGCCGGCACTATTAACCAGGACGGCTCACTGACAGTAAGGGTTACTAAAATCGGCGAAGATACGGCTCTGGCCGGTATCATGCGTTTGGTGGCTGAGGCCCAGGCTTCTAAATCTAACGTCCAGGTGCTGGCCGATAAAGCTGCCTTTATCCTGACTATCGTCGCTATTGCGGTGGGGTTGTTAACATTTATGTTTTGGCTGCTGGCCAAAAACAGCGGCTTTGCGCTGGAGCGTAGTGTGACGGTATTAATTATCGCCTGTCCGCATGCCCTGGGCTTGGCTATCCCACTAGTAGTATCAATTTCAACCACCTTGTCGGCCCGTAACGGTTTATTGGTTCGAAAGAGATTGGCTTTAGAATCAGCTCGTAACCTCGATGTGGTCTTGTTTGATAAAACCGGCACACTAACCCGTGGTGAGCACGGAGTTACAGATATCTGGCCGACAAAGGGCTACAGTCAAGATGATATCTTGCGGCTGGCCGCCAGCTTAGAACAAAACAGTGAGCATATCGTCGGCAAAGGTATTGTCAAATATGCCCAGGAAAAAAAGTTACCGGTCGGCAAGCTGACGAACTTTTCAGCCCTGCCCGGCTTAGGGGTTAAGGGCACACTCGAGGACGGTAAGGCTTATGTAGCTGCGAGCCGGCGCTATATCGAGGAGAATAAACTGGCAGTGCCAGCAGCAGTTGAGTCAAAGATAAGATCAGCCGCCAAGCAAGGTAAGTCCGAAGTCTATTTGCTAAGAGATAGTAATGTCATTGGAGCCTTGGCTTTAGCCGACGTCATTCGCGATGAATCAAAAGCAGCTATTAGTGCCTTAAAGAAGTTAAATATTAAGACGGCCATGGTAACCGGTGACTCGGAAGATGTTGCGCGCTACGTTGCCCAACAAATAGGCTTGGACCAGTATTTTGCCGAGGTTAAGCCCGAAGATAAAGCCGCTAAGGTCAAACAACTGCAAGCTGGTGGCCAAAAGGTCGCCATGGTTGGCGACGGTATCAATGACGCGCCGGCCCTAACTCAGGCCGACATTGGTTTGGCAATTGGCGCCGGCACTGACGTGGCTATTAAGTCGGCAGATATTATATTGGTTAAAAGTGATCCGACTGACGTGGTTAAGGTCATAAGACTATCCAAAGCAACTTACGGTAAGATGAAGCAAAATCTGGTTTGGGCAACCGGCTATAATGTTGTGGCTATACCATTGGCAGCAGGCGTACTTTATAAGTCCGGCATTCTACTGGCTCCAGCTGTTGGGGCGGTACTAATGTCGTTATCGACAATAATTGTAGCCCTAAACGCCCAGCTTTTAAGAAGACTGCGTTTTTAAAGCGCAGACATGGTACCCCACCACTGAAGTTGGTATAATAACTGAGGCAATTGCGGGGATATAGCTCAGTTGATTAGAGCGCATGCCTGGCAGGCATGAGGTCCGGGGTTTGAGTCCCCGTATCTCCACCATTAATTAAAGGAAAAATATGACAGAGCATTACCACAATTTAGACACAGATGGTCTAGAGCCTACAGAAGATGAAGTATTGGTACAGCCAGGAATAGTTGATGACGGTGCTTCACTAGCAGATAAAACGTCACCAGAAGAAGAGGAATGGACCCGTAGGCTACTGAGAATGCGGGAACTACCTGAAGCTGGGACTTTTCGGTTTAGAAACCCCCACGGCGAATCATAAAGCCATCACTCTGTCTTAACAGATACACCTAATTGTCAACCCCTTTGTTCATCACGCTGATATACTTAAGCTTATGAATGTCGTTATAAACGGCTTAATGACTAATTACCACAAAGCAGGCAGTGGTAAAGTAATTGTTTGTTTGCACGGTTGGGGTGACACTATCGCGACTTTCTCAAAACTAGCTGAAAAACTACAAGAAGAATATCAACTTTTGATGTTGGATTTACCTGGTTTTGGTGGAACACAAAAACCCCCAACTGCCTGGGGCTTAGAAGATTATGCAGATTTTGTGGCAGCATGGCTTGGTAAGCTCAACATAGAAAAAATTGAGGTAATTATTGGTCATTCTTTTGGTGGTGCTGTGGCTATAAAAGGCGTAAGTAGCTTCATTTTAAAGCCAAGTAAGTTAGTCTTACTGGCATCGGCCGGTGTGAGAGAGGAAAAATCTTTTCGCCTTAAAACGCTTCGGGCTAGTGCTAAAGTTGTCAAAATTCCTCTGTATTTACTACCTGCTCACAAAGCCACGAAAATCAAGACTTACCTTTATAAGAAAGCTGGCTCTGACCTAATGTTATTGCCGCAAATGCGGCAGACTTTTATAAAAACAGCTGGCGAGGATCTACGCCTAGCTGCCAAACTAATTAAGCAACCGACACTTTTAATTTATGGCGACAAGGACCGTGAGACACCGCTCAAAGAAGGCCAGCTGCTAAATCAAGCCATACCCAACTCAACTTTGGAAATAATTGAAAACGCCGGACATTTTTTACACCAGGAACAACCAGGAGCAGTCATGCAACTAGTAGAGGACTTTTTAAATGTTTAGATCGCTTTTGGCTATGTATCGACCGCAGTTCGCAATAACTATTGTCTACATGCTGCAGGCGACAGAGTATCAGATTAATTCGTACTTGAAGTGGCTGTGGCGCGTACAAGACTTTAGCAAAGTCACCTACCGTAAATCACTAGTCAAAACCCGTCATTCTAAAACCCTATTATTCGCGGTAAAGGTTGGCATGCTGGCACAACTTATTACTGCCCTGGTTTGGGGAATATGGGCCTTTAGAAACGAGAATCCATCATTAATATTTGCTGTAGACCTTCTTTTTAGCATACCGCTTGTATGGACCCACCTAGTGGTCGTGCCACTTCTACTCGGAAGATGGTTGTACGTAAACCCGTTGTCTGCTTTTAAAGTCCGACATTCACAGAAAATATTCAGGGACCACCCGGGCATTAAGATCGCAGTGGCTGGTAGTTACGGCAAGACGACCATGAAGGAAATACTCGCTACAGTACTCGCCGAGGGCAAAAAAGTTGCTGCCACGCCGGCCAATAAGAACGTGGCTATCAGTCATGCTATATTCGCCGCCAGGCTAAAGGGTGATGAAGATATCTTAATTATCGAATACGGTGAAGGAGCACCTGGCGACGTAGCCGGTTTTAGTAAAAATACCCATCCGAATATCGGTATTATTACGGGGTTGGCTCCTGCGCACCTGGATAAATACAAAACACTTTCTACTGCCGGAGAAGACATTTTTTCACTGGCGGATTATCTAAAAGATAACGTCTATGTTAATGAAGAGTCAGAAGCCGTAAAGCCGTTTATTAAAAAATCCTATAAACTTTTTAGCTCGCAAGAAGCTGTCGGCTGGAAAGTTAGTAATGTGAAGACGAGCATTCATGGCGTTAGTTTCTTAATGAAAAAAGGGACTAAAACTCTCAGCCTGCAAAGCCTGCTTTTAGGCAGGCATCAGGTCGGCCCCTTAGCCCTAGCTGTAGCTTTGGCTGAGAAGCTTGGCCTAAGCGAGGAGCAGATAAAAATAGGTGTTTCTAAAATAGAACCTTTTGAGCATCGTATGCAACCACGTGAGGCTGGCGGTGCTTGGATTATCGACGACACCTATAATGGTAATATTGAAGGTATGCTAGCAGGTCTTAGGCTACTTAAAGAGTTGCCAGCCAGGCGCAAAGTTTATGTTACACCTGGTTTAGTAGATCAAGGTAAAGACAGTGCTGCTATACACCACCAGCTTGGCAAGGCCATTGTCCGGGCAAGACCCGATCTTATCATTTTAATGAAACATTCTGTTACAGACGGTATCATCCGGGGCATACGGGATGAAAAATATAACGGTCAGTTAGTTATCGAGGAAGACCCGCTTAACTTTTATAACAATTTGGATCAGTTCGTGGCAGCCGGGGATTTGGTGCTGCTGCAAAATGACTGGCCCGATAATTACAATTAATTAGCATAAATTGTATACTTAAATTCTAATGAAAACAGTTGCAGTCATTTTTGGCGGTCAATCAACCGAACATGATGTCTCTATTATTACTGCCTTGGCTTCTGTTATTAAACCTCTTGAACTGACAAAACAATATAAGGTTGAAGCAGTTTATATCGCTAAAGACGGTTCCTGGTACTGGGATGAAAAGCTTAAAGACATCAAGCTTTATCAAAGCGGCGAGATTGAGGATTTTATGCGCAAGGCACCGAAGGTTCATCTGCTATTTGATAATGGACTAACTCTGGTAAAGTCCAGCCAGTTCGCCGGCCGTAAAATGTATAAAAAAATAGATGTTATCTTTCCGGCTATGCACGGTACACACGGCGAAGACGGTGAGCTGATGGGGCTGCTGGAGATGGCCAACGTACCATATGTGGGTTGTGATTTTCGCTCAAGTACGGTGGCCATGGACAAAGTGCTGGCCAAACAAGTCACAGAGTCCGCCGGCATTCAAGGCACACCTTGGGTATGGTTTTCTAGCAGTGAATTGTCTAGCCCAAGAAAAATCTTGGAATCGATCAAACGTCTGAAGTATCCTTTATTCGTTAAACCGGCGCATCTTGGCTCTAGTATAGGTATTTCTAGAGTCGAGGACGAAAAGGGTGTCATGAATGCCCTGGAAGTTGCCGCGCACTATGATGACAAAGTTATTGTCGAGCAAGGTGTGTCGAATCTAATCGAAGTTACTTTGCCGATAATGGGCAACATCGAACCAGTGCCGGCATTACTCGAGCGGCCGCTGACCAAGCCGGAAGATTTTTTTGACTTCGACATGAAATATATGCAGGGCGGTAAAAAGGGCAAAGGTAATGCCAAAGCGGGCGCCCAAGGCTACAGCGAAATTCCGGCGCAACTTCCAACAGAATTTTATAAAAGGGCCGAACAAACCGGCTTGGATATCTACAAGGCATTGGGCTGCAGCGGCATTGCCAGGGTTGATATGTTAATTGACGGAAAAACCGGTAAAGTTTATTTCAATGAGGTGAATCCACTACCAGGCGGCCTATACGCGCATAATTGGCGCAAAGCTGGCGTCTCCAGCGTCGAGCTTGTAACTAAACTTCTTGACTTTGCCCAAGAGCGTTGGCAAGCCAAACAAAAAATAGCCACCAGTTTCAGCACTAACTATCTCAAGCAATTCTAGATAACTTCTCTGTTAGAATAGAAATAAGCAATGAAGAGATACAATCCGAAAGTAATTGAACCTAAGTGGCAGGCAGTTTGGGAAAAATCTAAAATTTATCAAGCCACTGAGGATAAAACTAAGCCCAAACGCTATGTCTTAGAGTACTTCCCATACCCCAGCGGTGCGGCTATGCACGTTGGACATGTGCGAAACTACACCATTGGTGATGCCATCGCCCGCTATAACCGCATGCAGGGCAATAATGTTTTGTATCCCATGGGCTGGGATGCTTTTGGTCTGCCAGCCGAAAACTACGCTATTAAAACCGGCATCAGTCCTCAGGAGGCAGTAGCCAGGAATGTTGAGAACTTTAAACAGCAGCTGATGCAGATGGGCTTTTCTTATGATTGGTCACGGGAAATCAACAGCACCGACCCGAGCTATTACAAATGGACCCAGTGGTTCTTCTTACTACTTTACAAAAAAGGTCTAGCTTACCAGGAAGAGAGCCTGCAATGGTGGTGCCCGTTTGATAAAACCGTTCTAGCCAACGAACAGGTCGAAGATGGCCGTTGCTGGCGCTGCGGCAACTTGGTCGAAAAGAAGGCCTTAAAACAATGGTTCTTTAGGATTATCGACTATGCTGATAGGCTAGCTGATGACTTAGACAACGTCAATTGGTCCGAAGCTATCAAAGCCATGCAGCGTAACTGGATAGGCAGAAGTCAGGGGGCGGAAATCAATTTCGCCGTTGAATCGGATCTAAAAGATTTGGATTTTGTTTTTCTCCATGGATTCAAGGGAACAAACAGCAATGATTTTTGGCCTTGGTTAAAGAAATCGTTGCAAGAAAAGGGTGCGAAAGTATACGCACCAAATTTACCCCATACGACCGAACCGATTATTGAGGATCAGGTTAATTTCTTATTAAAAAATCATAAATTCTCCGAAAAGACGGTTTTAGTAACCCACTCACTTGGGGGGGTTGGTGCGATGAAATTATTGCCTAAACTCAAGCGGCCCATTAACAGTCTAATTATGATCGCGCCGCCGCTACGAACAGAATTTCTTGATGGTAAGAAAAGGGAACCTTTGATAAAGGCGTGTGATTGGGAATTTGACTTTGAAGCAATAAAAAAGCACGCGAAGAACATCACTGTATTAGCTGATATTGAAGATGACGTCGTCCCGATATCGCAGCCTCAAGAAATTGCCGAGAATCTTTCGGCCGACTTCGTAAGTCTAATTGCCCAAAAGCCGCACTTTAATTCAGATATTGAGCCAACAGTACTTGGGCAGATAATTCCGAAAATCAAGGTCTTTACTACCCGCCCAGACACAATATATGGAGCAACATTTCTGGTCCTGGCGCCTGAGCATAAAATACTTAACAAGTTAAGTATTTCTAAAGACGTCAAAGATTACATAGAGCAGGCTGAGCGTAAATCGGAAATTGATCGAATGGAAACTGAACGCGAAAAAACTGGTGTCTTCACAGGTGCTCATGCCATTAATCCGGCCAATAACGAGAAAGTACCAATTTGGGTTGCCGATTATGTTCTCCCTGGCTATGGCACTGGCGCCATCATGGCTGTACCAGCTCATGATGAACGGGATTGGCAATTCGCCAAAAAGTTTAAGCTACCGATCATCCCGGTCATCATGCCGCAGCTAGATTTTTGTATTAGTTACATAATGGGGCAGAAAAATATCTCAGAGTCGGACATAAAAAAGTTTGATGGCGAGGTTGTCGGTAAAACCGATGCCGGCTATTTGAAAGTTAAATTCCCAAAGATTGCTCAGGAATCCTACGAAAAGCTTATTGAAGAGAAGATAGAAGCCGGTTTTTGGAACGAGTACATCGGCGATGAAGTTGTATTTATTTTCAAACACAAAAACGGCAAGTTAGAGCGGCTGGTGCTTAATTCAAAAAATGAAAGTCATATTAGAAAACTTGGTCATGCCTTTAATAACCAAGAAGACAGCGAAGAGTCGGTATGGGGATGGCTGGGCGCTAATAGCTTCTACGGTGAGTTTTTCTTAAATAACGACGAAGGTAAAATGATTAATTCTGGCCCATACAATAACTCACCTACCGCTGAAGCCCGAGAAAAAATGACCAAGGATTTTGGCAGGGAACGCGTTAACTACAAAATCCGTGATTGGCTGATCAGCCGCCAACGTTATTGGGGCGCACCAATCCCAATTATCCACTGCCAAAAATGTGGTGTAGTGCCCGTGCCGGAAGATCAACTGCCGGTTCAACTGCCCGAACTCAAAAAGTTCGAACCGGCTGGTGATGGTCGTGGGCCACTGGCTAACGTGCCGGAGTTTGTGAACGTTAAATGTCCAAAATGTGGCGGCCAGGCTGAGCGTGAAACCGACACCATGGATGGCTTTGCCTGTTCCAGCTGGTATTTCCTGCGTTTTGCCGATCCGCATAATGACCAAAAAGCTTTCGCTAGAGCTAAAGTCGATTTCTGGTTGCCGGTAGATGATTACATCGGTGGTGCCGAACACGCGGTCATGCATCTACTCTATGCCCGCTTTTGGACCAAAGTCATGTTTGATGAAAAATTAATTGATTTCGACGAACCTTTTAAAACCCTGCGTAACCAGGGCATGATCTTAGCGCCTGACGGCCGTAAAATGAGCAAAAGCTGGAATAACACCATCGAGCCAGACCAGCTAATTAAACAGGGTTATGGGGCTGACTCTATCCGCCTGCTGGAACTATTTATCGGTCCCTGGAACCAGGCAGCTAGCTGGAGCGTAGAAGGGCTGGGCGGTACCTTCCGTTTCCTGCAGCGGGTCTGGACCCTGGTCGGTGAATTCTTAGACGCTAAAGACGAAGCCAAAGGCCACAACACTGAGCTTGAAGTGCAAATTACTAGGCTTAGCCACAAAGCCATTAAGAAAGTCAGTCAGGATATGGCAGAGCTTGGATTTAATACAGCTATCGCCACTTTGATGGAAACAGTTAATGAGCTGTATAAGATTAAGAGCGAGCATAACTTCAGTCTGGCTAAGAGCGCCTGGCGTGACGCTTTAATTGTGTTGACCCAACTGCTGGCGCCGTTTGCACCGCACATAGCTGAGGAGCTTTGGTCAGAGTTGGGCCAATCAGGCTCGGTGCATATCAGTAAATGGCCGGCCTGGGACGAAACACTGGTTAAAGAGGATCTAATCACCTTAGCTGTTCAGGTAAACGGGAAAGTCCGGGCTGAAATCTTGGTTGAGGCTGACATTGACGAAAAAGCCGCCATTGAAGCGGCTAAAAATGACGATAAAGTCGCCAAACTCTTAGCCGGTAAAAAGATTAAAAAAGCGATTTACGTACCTGGACGGCTAGTTAGCTTAGTTATCTAAGGGGACTGTCGATAAAGCTCGGCTAGTTGCTGCGGCAAATCAGGTGCGCTTGGCTGAATATGGGCAACCTCCGGGCGGTTATCGCCAGCGGCTGCTTTATAGGCTATGAGCAGGCTGGCTCCCAGTGTAAATGCCGCTGCCGCCAGCCCCATTGCTATCCTATAGTTTCTCCAGATTTTTCTATCGATATTGTCGTATCTTACTTGATCAGATCCACCCTCAAAGGGCTTACTCATATGGTCTTTGAAATCCTCCGCAATAATTACAGTAACCGACGGACAATGAGCTATAATAGCAAATAGCTGCAAATAGTAAATAAGGAATTTTTGAAGTGGGAAAACCCAAAAAACGAACTAGTTCGCGCCGCACTGGCATGCGCCGCTCTCACCAGTTTGCTAAGCTGGCCAAGCAGGTTAATGCTAAAAGCCCAGTTAAGGTGAACCTGAAAAAAACAGCTGCCAAGTAAGAAGTTATACACCCCCATGGGGTATAATAAAAACAAGGACCAACTTAACAAATGAGTGCCAATCGCCATCTGGGCCGCATAGTCGCGCTGCAAACCCTCTATGAAGAGGATTTTCGCCGCGAATGTGCGGATAAGGCTTTTAAGCTAGCTGCGGTTTTATCTCGTAATATTGAGCGTTACCGCGAAACCATTGATGACAAAGCTTTCATCAGGCAGCTAGTCAATGGTGTAGCGAAACATCAGCCAGAGATTGACGATATCATCCGCCCGGTAGCACCGGAATGGCCGATCGAGCAAATTGCTCGCATTGACCGTATAGTGCTGCGGATTGGTGTTTACGAGTTAACCATAGCCGAGGATGTACCGCCTAAAGTAGCTATTAACGAGGCGGTGGAACTGGCTAAAGCCTTTGGTGGCGATAACTCCTCCAAGTTCATTAACGGTGTGTTGGGGACGGTCCTGCGCAATAAAGAAAAAGCTACTAAACTAAAAGCCAAAAAAACAGTCAAAGCAAAGAAGAAAGCTAAATCTATTGAAAAGACCTAAACCTATACAGCGTTTTAGAAGGCTAGTCCGGCGTCCGGCCATTAATGAGGTGGTGCGTGAACCGACGGCCGGTGGCGTTATCTTTCGTCACTCGGCCAAGGACCCCAAGATTATTGAAATCCTGCTGATCCAGGACAGTAAGCAGCGCTGGACCATACCCAAAGGCCACATCGAGGAGGGCGAAACCGCCCGCCAGGCGGCCGAACGTGAAATTCGCGAAGAAACCGGGCTGGGGCATATGAAGGTCTTGGACTGGCTGGGTAGAATTAATTTCCGCTACCGCCGTAACAGCAGCCTGGTGCTGATGACCACCGAAATATTTTTAGTCAAAGCCGAAGGTAAGAGCAGTTATGTTAAGAAAGAAAAATGGATGGCCAGCCTGGCCTGGTTGCCAGCCCCGGCAGCCCTGGATAAGATTGAATATGAAGATATAGGTAAATTAATGCTACTAGGCCTCAAGAAGATAAGGAAACAGAATCTGTAAATGGATACATCTAAATACAAAGCTTTTGCCGATAAACAATTTGGCGGTTTCACCGACCTGGAGCTGTTAATTATGGCTTTCACCCACCGCTCCTATCTAAATGAGCATAAAACTACGGCCAAAGGCCATAATGAGCGGTTGGAGTTTTTGGGCGATGCCGTGCTGGAGCTGGCTGTAACTGAGCATCTGTATAACAACTTTAAAGAACCAGAAGGCATCCTAACTAACTGGCGCAGTGCCCTGGTGCGTACCGAAAGCATTAGTGCGGCGGCTGACAGAGAAGGCTTTGAACCACTGCTTAGATTATCCCGCGGTGAAAAACGCGGTAGTGAACGGGCTCGCCAACAGATTTTGGCTAACTGCTATGAGGCCGTGGTTGGTGCTCTTTATCTAGACAAGGGTTACGATGCTGTTAAGGAGTTTATCAGCCGCACGCTGCTGCCGACCCTTAAGGACATTCTGGAACACGGTTCCTGGTTGGACCCTAAATCCAACCTCCAGGAACTGATTCAGAGCCGCGAAGGTTTTACACCGGTCTATAAAGTCACGTCGGAAGAAGGGCCTGACCATGACAAGGTATTCATGGTCGGCGTTTATATTAATGACGAACTAAAAGGCCAGGGCGAAGGCCCCAGCAAACAATCAGCCCAAGTTATGGCGGCTTCAGCGGCTTTAAAAGACTATCTTAAGGAAGGTTGACTTTCGGAGATGGTTATCTGTAAAATAGCCTGGATATGCTAAGCATCAGGCTGCAACGCAGAGGCAGGACTGGACACGCCCAATTCAGGGTGATTGTTCAAGACAGCCGCTTTCACCCTAGCAGTGGCCGAGTAGTGGCTTACGTTGGTAGCTATGACCCGCACACCAAAGCCATAACCCTTGACGGCGAAAAAATTGGCGACTACTTGGCCAAAGGCGCTCAACCCTCAGACCGGGTAGCCAAACTCCTAGCCAAAGAAGGTATTAAACTACCAAAATGGTTTAGCGCTTCGGCACCCAAGAAAAAAGCAACCCGCCACCCGGACAAACGGCGTAGCACCAGGCCGGAACAACCGGCTGAGACTAAAGTACCTAAAACTGAACCGGCAGCAGAAGCAACGGAAACAGCCGAAGCTACAGATGAAACTCCAACTGTCGAAGAAACGGTAACTGACGAAGCGCCAGTCGCTGAAGAACCGGCAGCTGAGCCTGAAGCGCCAGCTGAAGAAGCAGCTGCACCTGGGGCTGCAGAAAAATCCAGTACTGAATAACCAACTTGCTATAATTAATTTATAAGCCAGCTTTAACAATAAGGAGATTTACCGTGGCCGTAAGTATAGACCAGCAATTCATAGAATATATCGTTAAGTCAGTAGTCGGACATCCGGAAGATGTCAAGATCGAGCGCCGAATTGATGAAAAGGGCGTACTACTAGAACTGTCCGTTAACCCTGAAGATCTAGGGAGGGTAATTGGTAAGCGTGGAGCTACAGCACAGAGCATGCGTACGTTACTTCGTGCGCTAGGTACTAAAAACGATGCCCGATACAACCTGAAAATTATCGATACGGGTGATGGCCGGCCATCAGCTGCTCCAGCTGCTGCTGAACCGGTAACTGGCGATGAGCCTGTTGCTATTGATGAGCCAGCCGCTGCTGATGATACCGCCCAGCCAGCCGATGAAACTGCAGCTGCGGAGGAGCCAGCAGCTAGCTCAGCGGCTGACGATATTGATATGACCGATGATGAACTACCGGAAACTGCTAGTGAAGACCACAGTGATGTTGTTAGCCGGACGCGTAAAGAACTTGAAGATCTTGACGACCTAGACGTATAAACTGCCCGAACTTGTAAAATACGCATAATTATAGTATTGTTTGTTTATGTCGCCAGAGTTTATTATTATCGTAAGAGGAGTGTTGTCTCCCGAGCAGGTAGAAAAGAACCTGCGTTTTCTTGCGGCTCAAGGGCTAAAAACTGAAATTGTTGATAGTAAAGCCTATAAAGATTTACGGGAAGGGTTAAAAATTCACCGTCCAGAAATATATTCTGTTGACGAAATAACTAGTCGCGAACAATTCTTGGTGCGGGAACATTTTTCAGAATTTCGGATAAACTACTGTGCCGATTTGCCGACAACAACTTCTGGCATCGCCTTCGGTGTCGTGACACATCCTAAACGTATATTGCCTAAAATATCCTACTCTCCATATGGATCTTATCCGTCGTTTAGTAGGAGAAGGTACGAGAACAGGCGACCTGAAGAGCCCATTGCTCCAGATAGCCTTGGCTTAGTGGTTCGTCGGCGAGATGAAGTAGGTCTAGCAATACCTGATAATCTACCTCAAGGGACAAATTTGGCTGCGGTACAAGTTAGTGGTTTCCTGGAATTTATAAGAGATTTACTACCAGACCAAAAGTTTGATATTAATGGATTGACCGATAAGACTAAGAAATTTCTAAAGGCTCTAGCCTCTCATTTAGAAAGTCAGATTGAGCCCCAATAGCTAGCGCTATAGCGCACAAATTCAAATTAGTGAGAAAATAGGCTTATGACAATTCAAATAATTACGCTGTTTCCGGAGATGTTTACGGGCATATTTAACACCAGCATGCTTTGGAAAGCCCAGGACAAAAAACTGGTCGAATATAATCTTACCAACCTGCGGGATTTTGGCATTGGTGCGCGTAAGCAAGTCGATGACACACCATACGGTGGTGGTGACGGCATGGTGCTTCGGCCAGAACCACTGTTCGCAGCTGTTGAGCGGGCTAAAGCCAAAGACCCTGATGCGCAGGTGCTGCTAATGACTCCCCGCGGCGATCTCTTTAACCAGGCAATGGCTCGGGAGTTTGCCGCCACTGAAGCCGGTTTAATTATCATTTGTGGTCGCTACGAAGGTTATGATGAGCGCATAACAACTATTGTCGATAAACAAATCTCGATAGGCGACTATGTCTTGACCGGCGGTGAACTGCCGGCCATGGTTATTGTTGATGCTGTCACACGTTTAATCCCAGGCGTGTTAGGTGGTGAAACCAGCGCCCAGAAAGAAAGCCATAGTGAAGCTGGAGTAATAGAATACCCCCAGTACACCCGGCCTGAGCAGTTCCGGGGGCTTAAGGTGCCAGAAACTCTACTGAGCGGCCACCATGGCGAAATTGCTAAGTGGCGGGCTATGAAGCAGCGCAAAAAGTGATATTATTAAAATTAATATATTAAGGAGGTTTTATGAAGAGTTTGCAAGCACACTTAAATAGCTGGTCTGGTGGTTCGTCTCTGCCGAAGCTCAGTAACGGGCAATGGAATTTGTCAACTTTGGTTGGTGTGGTGTTTTTGGTTATGGCCCTGCTGCAGGTCATAGGCTTCAGTGACTTTAAAAACGCGCTTGACGGCATTGGCCTGTCTTCCAGTCCAGCTCTATGGGCGGTGCTAATAATAGTTGCCGAGGTCTGGGGATCACTTAGCTTCTTTAAGATTCGTCTTAACAACCTGGGCAGGACCCTGAGCAATTGGTTCGCACTACTTGTTAGCGGTTTTTGGTTTTATGAGACTTTAAAGTTGGTTTCCGAAGGTGCAGCCGGGCAGCTGCCCAACAGCGGTTTCTTCGGCAAATACCTCCAGCAAAGCCCGGGCTGGTGGACAGTTGCTGAAGTCAGTGCCTTGTTAGTTTTCGTACTGTATCTAAAATCAGCTTCTGCTAAAAACAAGTAGTAAGCGAGGAGAGAGCGATGTTCGTACTACCTGAGCTGGGCTATGAGTTTAATGCCCTGGAGCCACATATTGACGCGCTAACCATGGAAATCCACCATGGTAAGCACCACGGCGCCTACGTTGAAAAACTAAATGCCGCCTTAGAAAAATACCCTGATCTGAAGGACAAGAAAATCGAGGAACTGTTAAGTGGTATCAAGGATATTCCGGAAGATATTCGGCAGGCCGTTATTAATAACGGTGGCGGACACCATAACCACGCCTTGTTTTGGGAAAGTATGAAGCCCGGTAGTTCACAAAACGTGCCGGAAGCGGTTACAAAAACCTTCAATACTCTTGAAGACTTCAAGGCTAAAATGACCGAAGCTGCCATAAACCGCTTTGGTTCCGGTTGGGCCTGGTTAGTCAAGCAGGGCGAAAGCTTAGAAG
>Ga0209541_10009018_pt1 | contig 16270 bp, 24 predicted proteins | sample RifCSPlowO2_01_FD_184027 | JGI IMG/M metagenome (GOLD analysis project Ga0209541, IMG submission 184027) | Groundwater microbial communities from Rifle, Colorado - Rifle CSP2_plank lowO2_0.1 (SPAdes) (version 2) | ecosystem: Environmental > Aquatic > Deep subsurface > Groundwater | place...
ATAGAAAAAACAAAAGCAAAACAAGTTTTAATTCAACTGCCCGAGGGCTTGAAAAAAAACTCAAATGAAATAGTTGAGCTTATAGAAACAAAAACTAATGCAAAAGCATTTATCTGGTTTGGAGATTGCTACGGAGCATGCGATTTGCCTTTGGGGGTGAATTCTTTAAATATGGATTTAATAGTCCAGTGGGGGCATAATAAATTTAACAAGGAGGAATGGTAAAAATGGACATTAAAACGTATTTTAAATGGGAGAAGAATAAAATCCAACTTGATGTAAATTATATTATTTGCCCAGATATGAAATGTAAAGGCTTCTATGAAAAAATCCTTCTTTGCACAAAAAATTGCCCAAAAAAAGACGAGGGTTATAAAGTAATTCATTGCTCTGAAGGCCATCCAAACAAATTAAATTTAGAGCATTCAATTCTAAGCCGGGTTGATTGTTTTAATTGCGATGAACCAATATTTAATTTAATGAGTAAAAAATTTCAGAGAATTAAAAAAGAAGATTATGAAAAATTTGGGATAGAAGGAGAAAAATAAAATGCCTCACCTATTATTAATAGACGCTAAATGGGAAGGAAAAATTAATTTAACAAACGAATTAAAAGAGCATTTTAAAAAAAATAAAATTAAATCAATTGCGCTTTTTGCTTCAATTCAGTTTACAAATTTAAATGAATTTATTAAAGAGCTGGAAAAAAATAAAATTAAAGTTAATATTACAAAAGCAAAAAGAACAAACGAAAAAATACAAATTTTAGGATGCGATTGTTATGGGGATTCTTTTCAGGAAGATATAATAAAAAATTCTGATGTTGTTTTATATATTGGCGACGGATTATTTCATCCAAAAGCGCTTTTGCTTTCGCAAATAAAAAGTAAAGAATTTAAACCAGTAATCATTTTTGATCCTATTGCAAACCAAATAAAAGAAATAAATAAAAAAGATATAGAAAAACAAATACAAAAAAAGAAAAGAAATTTAAAAATGTTCATTAATTCAAGAACCATTGGAATTTTAGTGACAATAAAACCAGGACAGCAGTATTTTAATTCAGCTAAAAATTTAAAAGAAAAATTAAAAGAGCAGGGGAAAAAAGCATATATTTTTATTGATAATAATATAAATCTCTCTCAATTAGAAAATTATCCTTTTATTCAATGCTGGGTAAATACTGCCTGCCCAAGAATTGGAACCGACGATATTGTGAATATAGAAAAACCTTTGATTAATATCAAAGAAGCTTTTAATCCGATTAAATATTTGGAAGAAATGGAAAAACTATAAAATTCCCAATAATTTATTAAATCCAAATAAATTGTTTATTCTATGAAATTAAAAATCATCCAGCCAAAATTAGATTCTCAATTATCGGAATTGCAAAAAGAAGAATTAAAAAAACAAGGCTATCGTTTAGTCGGCAATCATTCTGCTGTTAAAATTTGCGAGTGGACAAGAAATATGCTAAGGGGAAAAGGCGGATGTTACAAATTTATTTTTTATGGAATTCGTTCTCACCAGTGTCTGCAAATGACGACTTCAATGTTTTGCGCTTCAAGATGCAAATTTTGCTGGCGAGGGAGAAAGGCGCCCGTCGCTGAATCATGGTACGGATCAGTAGATTCTCCAGAACATATAATCAATCACGCTATTGACGAACATATTAAATTATTGCAGGGATTTAAGGGAATGGGATATGAAAAACATAATAAAAAAGCAATTTCAGAAATGAAAAATGTCCGCCATGTTGCGCTTTCTTTGACTGGTGAGCCGATTAGTTATCCGTTGATAAATGAGATATTAAAAGCATTTCATAAAAGAAAAATTTCAACATTTTTAGTTACAAATGCGCAATATCCAGAACAAATTAAAAAAATTGACAAAGTTACGCAACTTTACTTGAGTATTGATGCGCCAAATAAAAAGCTTATGAAAAAAATTGACAGACCATTATTTTCTGATTTTTGGGAGAGAATGTTAAAATGTTTAGATATATTAAAAACTCGCGATTATAGAACCTGCATTAGATTAACGATGATAAAAAATGAAAATATGCACGATGAAAAAGGATATGCTGAATTAATAAGACGGGGAAATCCGGATTTTGTTGAGTTAAAATCTTATGTTTGGGTTGGAGCAAGCCAGAATTATTATCTGGTTAAAAATATGCCGACAATGAATGAGATGAAAAAATTTATGAATAAATTGCTGAAAAAACTTCCGGAATATGAATATATGAGAGAACATCTTCCGTCAAGGGCAATTTTACTTATGAAAAAATCTTTAAATAAAAAAGCATGGATAAATTTTCCAAAATTTTTTGAACTTATAGAATCTGGAAAAAAATTTAATGCAGAAGATTATTGTTCTGAAATTATAATGCCAAATAAATGAAATTTTTTAACAATTGCACAACTCGCAATTCTTTGGAATATTTTTGTCTTGTTTTTTATGCAACTCGCACAAACTTTTAGTTCCTCTTAAATCCAAACAAAGTTTGTAAAAATATTCTTTTGAATGTTTTTTGTCGTTAATAATTTTTTTTGCAAAGTTTTTAATTTTTTCAATTTCTTTTTTTGAAAATTTTAAGTCCTGAGCCCTCTTAGAGTTTTGATATTGTGAGACAGCGCTTTCAGTAATCCCAAGAATTTCAGAAACTTGTTTTTGGTTTAATTTAAAATAAGAAATAAAAATTTTTGTCAGTTCTTTTCTGATTGCGGGAATAAGATACCAAACTTCAACTTCCTGAGGCATAAGTTCCATTTAATTTTAAACAAAAAGGAGTATTTAATAATTTCTAATAGCAAAAATCTTAAATACCTTTAAAATTAACAATTGTTAAGATGTCTAACCAAAATACTAAACAAGAAATCAAAATAAACAGAGAAAAATATGATAATTATAATCCTGAAAATTTAAAATTCAAAGCAAAGCCGGGCATAACAGAAGAGCTCGTGAGACAAATTTCCAAAGATAAAAACGAGCCAAAATGGATGCTTGAAAAAAGACTTTTAGGATTAAAAATTTTTAATGAAAAACCCATGCCAAAATGGGGGCCTAATCTATCAGATTTGAATTTAGATGAGATAATCTATTACATGAAACCAAATGCAAAGAAAAATTCAAAATCAATTAATGAACTTCCAAAAGAAATTAAAGAAACTTACGAAAAACTTGGCATTTCAAAAGCGGAGCAAGAATCTTTAGGCGGTTCTGGATTTCAGTATGAAAGCGAAGTGGTTTATCATAATTTAAAAAAAGACTTGGAAAAAAAAGGAATTATTTTTTTGGATATGGACGAAGCTGTTAAGAAATATCCTGAAATAGTTAAAAAATATTTTATGACAAACTGCGTTCCTATAAATCTGCATAAATTTTCCGCTCTTCATGCGGCTGTCTGGAGCGGAGGGACTTTTATTTATATTCCAAAAAATACAAAAGCAGAAGTTCCGCTCCAAGCATATTTTAGAATGAATGCAAAACGCGGAGGACAATTTGAACATACTTTAATTATCGTTGACGAAGACGCTGAAGTTCACTATTTGGAAGCTTGTTCTGCCCCAAGATATTCTGAAAATTCTCTTCACGCCGGATGTGTTGAAATTTATGTTTTAAAAAATGCAAGAGCAAGATACACAAGCATTGAAAATTGGTCTAAAAATGTTTATAACCTAAATACAAAACGCGCAATTGTCCATGAAAATGCCGTCATGGAATGGGTAAATGGAAATCTTGGATCAAAAATCACGATGCTTTATCCCTGCAGTGTTCTCGTCGGTAAAAATGCAAAAACAGATTATCTTGGAATACAATATGCGGGAAAAGGGCAGTATCAGGACACAGGATGCAAAGTTTATCATCTGGCTGAAAATACAAGTTCATCAATTTTGAGCAAAGGCATCAGCACCTCCGGAGGAATAAGTTCTTATAGGGGATTAGTTCAGATAAAAAACGGCGCAATAAATTCAAAATCCAATGTTCGCTGCGACGGCTTAATGCTTGACAATAATTCAAAAGCGCTGACTTTTCCGTCAATGAATGTGCATGAGAACAATGTTAAAGTCGCGCATGAAGCAGCTGTCGGAAAAATTGAAGAAGAACAATTATTTTATTTAATGTCCAGAGGTTTAAGCGAAGATGAAGCGATTAAACTTGTCGTGTCCGGGTTTATAGAGCCGATTGTCAAAGAACTTCCGTTAGAATATGCGATTGAAATAAACAGATTAATAAATTTAGAAATAGAAAATTCTGTTTGTTAAAAATGAAAATGACTCTTAAAAAAATTAAAAAAAATTTCCCAATATTTGAAAATAATCCCGGATTAATTTATTTAGACAGCTCAGCAAATACTCAAACCCCAAGAGAAATCACCAATGCGATAAAAGAATTTTATGAAAAAATTAATGCAAATATAAACCGGGGAATTTATAATTTAAGCATAGATGCAACAAAAAAATATGAACAAGCCAGACAGAGCATTGCAAAATTTATTAATGCTAAACCAGATGAAATAATTTTCAGCTTCGGAACAACCGATGCAATAAACAAGCTTTCAAAATCCCTTCCAAAATTATTTAATAAAAAAAATGAGATTGTCCTTAGTGAGATGGAGCACCACAGCAATTTAGTTCCGTGGCAGGAAGCTGCAAAAAAATTTTCAATGAAATTAAGATTTATTCCTTTAAAAAAGAATTTTGAATTAGATTATGACGCTGCTAAAAAATTAATTAATAAAAAGACTGCAATTGTTTCAATAACTCAGGTTTCAAATGCTCTCGGAACAATAAACGAGATTAAAAAAATAATAAAATTAGCAAAAAGAAATGGCGCAATAACGGTTATTGACGCTGCGCAGTCAATTTCAAAAATAAAAATTGATGTTAAAAGATTGAACTGCGACTTTCTTGTTTTTTCCGGGCATAAAATTTACGGAGCTTTTGGAATCGGAATTTTATATGGAAAAAAATTTCTTTTAGAAAAAATTTATCCTTTTAATTTTGGGGGAAATATGGTTGAAAAAGCAGACTTATACGAAACAAGCTATACAAATCCTCCAAGAAAATTTGAAGCAGGCACGCAAAATATTCCAGGAGCAATTGCTTTGGGCGAAGCAATAAATTTTGTTGATAAAATCGGAATTAAAAATATAGAAACACATTGGAAAGAACTGACAAAATATGCAATTAAAAAATTAAAAAAAATAAATGAAATAACCCTTTATTCTCCAAAATTAAATAAAAATGCAGGAATAATCTCTTTTAATCTGAATGGGATTCATCCGCACGATGTTGCGCAAATTTTAAGCGATGAAAATATCTGCATCCGCGCAGGGCATCATTGCTGCATGCCTTTAATGTCTAAAATTAATGCTCCTGGAACATGCAGAATTTCTTTTGGAATCTATAATGCCAAAGAAGATGTTGACAAATTTATCAAAGGAATAAAAAAAGTTCAGGAAATATTTGGAAAATGAGTAATCTTGAAATTTACAAAGAACATATTTTAGATTTGTATAAAAATCCAAGCAACAAGGGAAATTTAGAAAACCCTACTCATGAATTTGTTAAAAGCAATCCTTTATGCGGCGATGAAATCAGGATTCAATTAATTATAAAAAATAAAAAAGTAACAAATGTAAAATTCGATGGAGAAGGATGCGCAATTTCCCAAGCATCTGCTTCTTTATTAACAGATAAAATAAAAAACCTTTCAATGAATGAGATTAAAAAATTTTCAAAAAAAGAGATTCTTGATCTGCTTAAAATCCCAATCTCGTATACAAGAATTAAATGCGCTTTGCTTCCGTTGGATGCGATAAAAGAGGCTTTAGAAAATGCTGGAAATTAAAAATTTATCTGTAGAAATTGAAGGAAAATACGAACAAAAAACAGGAAATTTTTTGACAAGTTTGCCTTCAGGAAAAAGCCAAACTAAAGAAATTCTCAAAGGAATAAATTTAAAATTTGAAAAAGGAAAAATTCATGTTTTAATGGGGCCCAATGGTTCTGGAAAGTCCACTCTTGCAAATGTTCTCATGGGAAATCCAAGATATAAAATAACTAAAGGAAAAATTTTTTTAAACGGCGAAGACATCACAAACTTAAATCCGCATCAAAGAGCAAAAAAAGGAATTTTTTTAAGTTTCCAAAATCCAAGCGAAATTGAAGGAGTTACTATTTCTAATTTTTTAAGAACAGCTTTGAATAATTTAAAAAATAAAAATCAGCGAATTTCTGTTTTGGATTTTCATGAATTATTAAAAGAAAAATTAAATTTTTTAAAAATTCCTGAGAATTTTTCTGAAAGATATTTAAATCAGGGATTTTCAGGCGGTGAAAAAAAGAAATCAGAAATTTTGCAGCTTGCTGTTTTAAATCCAAATGTTGCGATTTTAGACGAAGCAGACAGCGGGCTGGATATTGATGCTTTAAAATCAATTGCAAACAGCGTTAAGAAAATAATGAATAAAGAAAAAATAATCCTGCTAATCACGCATTATAAAAGAATTTTAGAATATATTAAACCAGACAAAATTTTTGTAATGCTTAATGGAAAAATTGTTCTTGAAGGAGGATATGAATTAGCTGACCAGTTGGAAAAAAAAGGGTATGGTTGGCTTGGGAAAAATTAAAATACTCAAAAGAATTTTTTATTTGAAATACGCGGAATTGCCAGAGTGGTCAAATGGGCGACGCTAAGGACGTCGTGGCTTAGTGCCTGCAAAGGTTCGAACCCTTTATTCCGCATTTATGCAATTGTAAATTGCGTTTGAATTTTTTAATTTCCTTTTCACAACATTTAAAAAAGTTTGTAACTAAAACTATACAGGAATAAAATTACCCAAAGTAATGCTTTGCGTGAGTGGTCTAATGGCATGATTTCTCGCTTCCAACGAGACGGCCCGGGTTCGATTCCCGGCTCGCGCATTCAAAAAATAAGAAATCTTTATAAACGATTAATTGCTCAAAATTTTACTGCGAGTGAAAAGCGTTGAGCGGTGCTTTTTTCTTGTGGAGATAAAATGAAATCCAAAACACAAATTGAAAAACAAATGCAGAAAAAAAATAATCCTGAATTAATTGAAACTTTAATGAACGCGAAGAAAAAAGACAAATGGCTTGAAGTCGCGGGAATTATTTCCGGCCCCCGAAGAAAAAGAATTAATTTAAATTTAAATGAAATAAATGCTCAAACAAAAGAAAAAGAAAAAATTATTGTTCCTGGAAAAGTTTTGTCGCAGGGGGAAATTAATAAAAAAATAAAAGTGATTGCACTGGGTTTTTCTGAAAAGGCAAAAGAAAAATTAAAAAAATCAGGATGCGAGTTTTCAAATATATTAACAGAAATTAAATCAAACCCTTCTGCAGAAGGAATAAGGATTTTAAAATGAAAATCATTGACGGCTCAGGAATGGTTTTGGGAAGACTTGCAAGTCATACGGCTAAAGAAGCCCTAAAAGGCGAAGAAATTGCAATTGTAAATTGTTCTGAAGTAATTATCACTGGAAACATAAAAAAAATTGAAGAAGAATTTTTAGAAAAAAGATCAAGAATTGGAAGCAGCCTAAAAGGTCCGAAACACTCACGCAAAACTGAAAAAATTGTAAAAAGAACTATAAGAGGAATGCTGCCCAATTATCGGGAAGGCAGAGGCAGGGAAGCCTGGAAAAGAATTAGATGTTATGACAAAATTCCAAAGGAATTAGAAAAAGAGGGATTTATTCAATTAAAAAAAGAAAATAAAATAAAAATAAATAAAGTAAAAGAATTTACAAAATGACGCAGAAAATAAAAGCTCAGAAAAGTCCAGAGAATACAGCAAACAAAATTCCTTCAGCAGCAAAAAATAAGATAATTACGTCGGGAAAAAGAAAAACTGCTGTTGCAAGGGCAATTTTAACAGACGGCTCCGGCAAAGTCAGCTTAAACAACCAGAATTATAAAAATCTCCAGTTGTTTGATAAATTAAAAATTGAGGAGCCTTTAAGAATCGCCAAAGAAATTTTAGGCGAGGACAACATAAAATTTGATGTTGTTATAAAAATGAGGGGCGGCGGGGAAAAATCCCAGGTTGAAGCTGCGAGGCTCGCTTTAGCGAGGGCAATTATAGAATTTTCAAAAGCTGAAGCCAAGGAGCTTTCTAAGGAAAAATATAAGGAACTAAAAGAAGCTTATTTGAGATATGACAGAAATTTGCTTGTCGCAGATGTTCGGCAAAAAGAAGCTTACAAACCTGGAGATTCCAAGGCAAGAGCGAAGAGGCAGACAAGTTATAGATAATTTTTACTTAAATGTTGTAGTAATTTTAAAAAAGTAACATAAACAAAAGATTTAAATACCCTTTATTCTTTTAGACAATATGAAAAATTTATTATACGCTGTAGGAATTTTGGGGGCAGTTTTAACTGCAGGAAATTCTTATTCTCAAACTACTGAAGAGATTATTAAAACAGAAGAAATTAAAAAAGAATTCAGAAAATTAGATACTACTGCTAAAAATTTACCCGTAACAACTATCTATACAAGTCCCACTTCTATAAATTTTAAGGCTCTTGATGGAAAAACTCAGCTTAGATTATGGAATATTTTATCAAATTATTATGAGACGGAAATGGAGCAGTGCAAGAATAAATTAAAAGATTATGACGAAACTAAAGCCAAAAATGCTGAGTTTCAAAAAACAATTGAAAAATTAATTTCTGATAACAAAGGGCTTATATCTGAAGTTAAGACTTTTAAAGAAAAATACGAACCTGCTGATGAAAAAAGAAAATGAAAACCTTAAATAAACTTTTATTGACAACTGGAATTGTCGGAAACCTACTTTTTAGTGGATGTGAAGAAAATAAAAAAGAAGTTAAAATTACTCAAGATAAGGAGGAGGCATTAAAAAAAGATATTCCAGCAGAATATGATACAATAAATAAGCAAGTAAAGAGCATTACGGCAGAGGAATATAATAAAACAAATAATCAAGTTTACGAAGATGCTGTGGAATTCATTGAAAAAAAAGGGAAGAAAAAAATGGAAGGGGCTTGCAAACATGAAGGCGCTATATCTTTTAAGTATTTTAATAAAAAAACTATGGTTTGCGCTGAAGCGGTTTCTTATCAATTATATAAAATTTCTGATAAATTTGTATACCTTTCTTTTAATGAAAATGGAGCAAAATTCTTTTTTTGCGATCTTAATTCTGATGGAATGGACAAGGACGATATTTATTACAGGGGAAAAGAATGTTTCTTTATGAATGATTTATCTCAAGAAGGGCAATTAGCAAGTACAAAAAAATATACTGAAAAATTAGAAGAGATGATGCATAATTAAAATGAAAAAACTAACAAAACTTTTATTAACAACTGGAATTGTTGGAAGTTTGGGAATTTTTGGAAATGTAAAGGGACAAAATTATCCTGCCTTAAATATAGAAATGCCTCTTGAAGAGATTATTAGAACTCATCCAGATAAAAAATATATAAAATTTGATAATCAAGAATTTTATAATCTTTCTATTGAATATGAAGATAGCATAAAAGTTTCCTATTTGTTAGATATAAAAACTAATAAAAAATTTCCCGATAGTGTTGTAAAAATATTAAAATATGAAGCAATATTTAGGGATAAAAAATTAGAAAATGTAACAAAAGATAGTAGAATAAATGAATTAAGAATAATAATGAAAGATAGTTTATTGGATGGAAGAATAGAAGAGGTTTGTTTGGAAGATTATTTTGTCGGGGAAGCTTATCACCTTATTAACTCATCCTCGATAAGAGGTTATGAGAAAACAAAAGAATTTAATTCTACAATGGACTTATTCATAAATACATTAGTCTCTTCTTATGCTAATAAAAAGATATGCCCGGCATTTAAACTAGAATTATACAAAAACAAAAAAGTAAGTCCTTAAAAATTTCTTTGCTTCGCAAATATTTCTTTGAATTTTTTCCAGATTTCATCATAAAAAAATTATGGGGAATTTTGTCGCTGGGATAAAAAATTTTAAAATTACTCGCTTCGCGAGGATTTATTTATTGTCGTCCTAAACAGCTTTTTTATTTATTTTAATTAGCTTATCTCTCCAAACTTTTCCATACAGAAATTTTCTTAATTTCTGCGAATGAAATAAGCAGGTATTTTTTTCTTTTTTCTAAATAGCTCTGCTCGCGCTTTGTCTCGTAAGTATTTTAATTAGTTACTCTCGCCAAAACGCTCGTCGCTATCGCTCCTCGAATTTTTTTAGAATATTCGTCCAAACGGCTTAACTAATTGTTAATTGTTGACGATTGATTAATATTTCCTACAAATTCGCTGTTATTGCGATTTTTTTAATTTATATTAACCCAACAAATATTTTAAAAACCTCTTTTCTCTTGCTATTTATTCTCATTTAAAAAAAGAGATAAAAAAATGAAAAATTTAACTAAAATTTTATTAGCAAGTTCAATAATTTTTGGAAATTTTGTTAATCGCCAAAAAATATACAGCCAGCCTCAAGCAGAAGATAAAAATACTCTAAAAAATTCTGATTTGCATTCAAAAAATGATTCTTCAATCTCATCGTCGATAGATGGTGATAAAATTAAAGCTCTGGCGTTATTAAAATACGGATTAAATTTAGCAGACTCTTATGAAGATGGAAAAAATGCAAAATTTGAAGGATTAATAAAAGAAATTATAATTAGATATAAAGAAGATGTTCCTTGCATCTCTTTAAATGGAGAAAAAAAACTTTGCAATATTATGACTATTGAAACAGAAGAGGATTATAGTGTTTTAATTGATATGGATAAAAAGAAAAATCTCGCGAAAACAAAAGTATTTTTTGATGAAACTGGAAAAAAGGCAGATAGATTAGAATATATAATTGAAGCGAATAAAAAAACAGAAAGTATAAAAGTTACTGGCCTGCTTTTGAAAGAAAAATTAACCGCATTTTATAATCCTGCATTTAAAGAAATAAAAAAAGTTAAAACTGAGAATCTTGATGAAGAAAGCGTGGTTTATAATGTTTTTAGAAAAGAAATTGAGGGTTATATAAAGAAAATTATAGAAGAAGAAAAATATAAAACCTTGCTTAATGAAGCTCCTTTAGAAAAGCCCAAGGGGAATTAATCTTCCTTCTTCATCTTAAATCTTTCTAACTTATCCTGAACTTTATTAAATAAAATTGATGAAATAATTGGCTTGTGATTTCCCTGATGAATCTGGCCGTTGAATTTTATTTTTCCAATATATGCGAAATTTTTAAGAATTTTTCTCAAGCCATTTACAGAAAAATTTCTTTTTTTTGCAAGTTTTGTTAAATTCAAGTTTTCCTGCAAAAATTCTTCACAAATTTCCTCAACTTCCCTAAAATTTTGAGCAGGAATTATTTTTTTATTTTCCCATTTATAGCCGAATGGTGTTCTGGACATATGATTTCCCTGAGAAGCTTTTTTAATCATCCCTAATTTTTGGATTTCTCCTCTTTCAAGTTTAATCTCTTTTTTGCAGTGCGGGCAAATCATTTTCACAAATTCCTCCATTTCTCGTCGGAAAATAATTGCTTATTGCTCTTAAATAAAATCGTGTTCATTCCTAACTTTTTTGCCGGCAAAATATTCCATTTTTGATTATCAACAAACAAAATCTCATGAGGAGATAAGTTTAATCTTTTAACAGCTAATTGATAAATTTCTTTATTGGGTTTTCTAATTCCAACATCGCATGAAACTATAACCTCATCAAAGTTCCGATAAAACTTATCCGGCATTAATGCTTCTTTAGACAAAAACCACTGGTCAGATAAAATTGCAATCTTATATCCTCGTTTTTTTAATTTGAACAGCTCCTTAAAAAGTTCTTTATTCTGTTTGAAGTTTTTTTTATATGAATCTAAATATAATCTTTTTAATTTTTTTGAAGAAATCCCAAAATTTTTTGAAAGTGTTTCAATAACTTTTTTTTCAGAGAGTTTTCCAGTAATCGCAGAAACATAAGTGGAGTCAATTGAATCAAGATACTGATCAATAGAAATATTCAATTTTTTAGCCATGTTTAAATGAACTCCAGATGGAATAAATTTTCCTCTTTTTCGTTCAGAACTTTCGCCCAAAGCAAGAACTCCTCCAACGTCAAGAAGAATTGCCTTAATTAATTGTTTTTTCATTTATAGAATTATGAATGTTCTTTTAAATATTTATTTAATTCTTTGTTCGTTTTTCATCAACTCCCTCTGATTTAAAATCATCAAAATAACTGCGCCGATTATAAACATCCAATTAACTAAAAAAGTCAGAACTAAAAATCCTAATGCAATTAGTGAAAAAATTGTGACTTTAAGGTTCATTTTAAATCCAGTTTAACTCTTTAATTTTGTCTTGAACTTTGTTAAATGTGGCTGTGCTCAGAATTGGTTTATGCGTTCCATTTGAGATTTCTCCATCGAATTTAACTTTTCCAATATAAGTAATATTCTTTAGAAGTTTTTTCATGCCTGCAGGAGTCATGTTATTTTTTTTAGCTAATTGCGTTAAACTAATATCTGAATCTAAAAATTCCTGAAAGATTGCATCGATTATTTTTTCATTTTCATCTGGGACTAATAATTTATCAATTAATTTATAACCTTTCGGAGCTTTTGCGATATGCCTGCCCGTTTTAAAGACATTAACCATGCCTATTTTTGTTTTTTTAGAGATAGAATAATCTGATTTCCTGAAAGTGTTTAATATTTTACTATCTATTCTCTCAAAGATATATTTTTTAAATTCTTTTTCTGTATCTGGAGCATGCTTATGGCATATAGAACAAAGAGTTGAAAGATTTGTAATTTTATCCAGTCCATTAAAAACTTTAGGATTAATATGATGAATTTCTAATTCTTCTCCAGCTACATCCCTAAATCCGCATTTTTGACAGCTAAAATCGTCTCTTTCAAAAACCTCATTAATTAATTTTAATGGAAGATTAATTTTCATTTTGTCTTATTTGCGCAGATTTATTAAAAATTTCTTCATTTATCAAAGTAGGATGTTTCCCGGGATATAAATTTCCCTTATATTTTATTTTACCAATATAAACTGGATTTCTTATTATTTGATATAATGTTGATGGAGAGAAATTAAATTTTTTGCATATTTCTTTATAATTAATTCCAGCGTTCCACATTTCAAAAATTTCTTTTATCTTTCCTGCATTTTCTGGATGTTTAACTAATTTTTTATTTTGATATATATATCCAAAAGGCGCCCTGTAAAGAGCTTCTCCCAGATTTATTTTTCTATCAAAAGATAATTGCACTCTTTCTTTTACCATTCCCCGTTCTAATTGCGCAAAAACACCAATTATTTGGAAGAATGCTTCTCCCATGGCAGAAGTTGTGTCTATTTGTTCTGTAACGGATGTGAAATTTATTCCTTTCATTTTTAAGTTTTCTAATATAGTTATTAAATCTTTTAATTTTCTTGAGAATCTATCTATTTTGTAAACTAAAATTATATTAAATTTTTTTTCTTCTGCATCTCTAAGCAAAAGTTCTAATGCAGGCCTGTTTAAACTTCCTGCAGAAAATCCAGCATCTTTGTAAACTTTGAAAACTTCCCAGCCCCTTGCTTTGCAAAAAGATTCACATTTGTCAATCTGGGCGTCAACACTTAAACCCTCTTTTGCTTGTTCTTCTGTAGAAACTCTGGAATAAATTGCTACTTTTGGGATTTTATTGTTCTCTTTTATCATTTTATTTATATACTTAGGGGATTTTTTTATTGTAAGGGTTCCCTTATTGTTATGATTTTATAACCTTATTGGAAAGAAACTATATAAATATTGTGTTAAAATAAATAATTTATTCAATTTTAGAAGTTTTTGTGTATTTGGATTGAATTATTTAATTTTCTCTTCTAATTTTCCTTGTTTTTCTATTTGTTCCTGATGTTCTTCATATGCTTCTTGAAGTTTTTTAATAATTTTCGGGACTTCTTCAATTCTTATTTCTATCCAAGAGCCTCTTTCAAATGCTTTTAATGAATTATTTGTCAATAAATATTCTACTCTACTTTCTAGTTGAGAATTATATTTATGATATAAATAATAGGATTTACAAGATAAACATTCTTCTATCCTCTTTAATAAAGTCTCGTTCTCTTTTTAATTATTTATATTCTTAAAAACAAGTTTTTATGCACTTAGGTTAGCTTAGTTAGAATGTTCTATATATTCAACTTGATAAGAATCTGTTCTTTCAGGATTAATTGTAAATTTTTCTCCTTTTACTAAATCAGTTAATTTTTTCTTTCCTTCTGGAAGGATCACTTTTCCAAGATTTTGTCTTGTTTCTTCCCGCTCAGAAAAATACATTGCAGCAGGTCCAGAAGGTCTCTGCCCTAATAAATGATAATCCCCGTCTTCAAATTTACAAATGAATAGCTCTTTTTCTGAACCCGAAGGATTTTTAACTCTAATTGCAGAATACCCTCCATTTTTTAATATTTGAGCATCAACTTCTGAAGGAGACATTGTCATTTTAAGTTAAAAAGGAAATTAAATATAAAGATTATTGTTTTTAGATATATATTTCTAAATTCGTTGCTTAGGTTAACTAAGTTCTTTTAAAAGTTTAGAGCTTATCCAAATTATTAAAACGCCAATAAAAGTTAGAAAAATTGAAACTGCAAAAGCGGAGGTTAGGGGGTTTAATTCTAAAAATTTTGATAAAAAATCTCCTGTTGCTTTAAATATAAAATCTTTCCAAGCAAGCGCGACAATAAATCCTGCTGCTGCGGCTAAAGCTAATCTAAGCTGTTTCCTGAACTCTCTTTTAAAATTAACCATGATATACTCTCTTTAATTAAATAATCAATTCTCCTTTTTATATATTTTGGGATAAATTTTTTTAAATAATTTTATATTTTCCGGAGTTTGTGCACTTAGGTTAGCTTAGTTATTATTAAAAAAGTATTTAATGTTATCCAAACAGCTGTTTGGTTAAGAGCCCGACGATGAAGGGAGTATTTTTTGCGCATCTTAAAAAACAAACAGCTGTTTGTCGGTGTTTTAAACAGCTGTTTGTCGGTGTTTTTTCATTAAAAACACTAATTCTTATTATTTTTCAACATAAAAAAATTAGTAGAAACACCTTGAAAAGTTTTAGATATTTTTATATACAGCAACGAAAAACAAAACATTTTTAAATAGGGTTAATTGAATAATATTATGTTTGGATGGTTTTTTAGAAAAAAAGGTGTTGAACAGCTTAAAGAAGAAACAAAAAAAGGATTTGATGCTGTTAAAAAAGATATTTCTTCAATCGGAGAATGGATAAAACATCTTAATTCTAAAGAAGATAAACAAGATGAAGAGATTAAAGAGTTAAAGGATATTTTATCGTCGGTTAATAGTGAAATTGAAAGTTTAAAAAATGTGCTTTCTATAATCACTGAACTAAAACCAAAATCAAATTTTAAAACACCTAAACAGCTGTTGAATAAACAAACAGCTGTTTATGCTGTTCAAACAGCTGTTCAAACAGCTGTTCAAACACCAAATTTAGATCAATTTTCTGTAACTGAAAGAGCAATAATCTGGATTTTATTAAATTCTGAAATGAAATTAAGTTATGATGATATTTCATCTATTTTAGGAAAAGAAAGATCCACCATAAGAGGTCAGATAAATGCCATAAAATCAAAAAGTGAAGGATTGGTAGAGGAGATAATAGAAAAAAATGGTAAGAAGAGAGTATTTATTCCTGAAAAAATGCGTGAAAAACTCCTAAAAAAAACGAAAGTGAGGATTAAAAGAGAGGAAACTTAAGGAATTTTAAGAAAATTGACCAAAAACCCTTATAAAAAAGGTCTTAAAATCCGAAAAGTGAGAGTTAGAAAGAGAGAAAAATATCAAAAAATGATTAAAAAAAATGAAAATAAGTTGATTGTCTAAAGAAAAAGAGATTGTTCAAATATAGGCCATGTTGGGGAAGCAAAAAGAGAGAGTTAAAAAGAGTTATTCGGTGAAGAGGAAACCTAGAGAGAACTATCTTTTAAAGAAAAGTAATCAAAAAGTGTAAAAATATTAGATTAGAGAGCTTAATTTTATCTTAAGAAACAAAAGACATATCCCGACGGACATAAAGGAAATCTTTAAATTAATTCATCAAAGGATGTCAAATTAGAGAGTTAGGATTTTTAAGGTTATACACTACAAAAAAATAAATTTCCTCGACGAGAAGAGGGATATTAAATATTTTAAAGGTCTCTTAAATTTATTATAGTGGCTAAAGA
>Ga0209541_10009019_pt1 | contig 16270 bp, 20 predicted proteins | sample RifCSPlowO2_01_FD_184027 | JGI IMG/M metagenome (GOLD analysis project Ga0209541, IMG submission 184027) | Groundwater microbial communities from Rifle, Colorado - Rifle CSP2_plank lowO2_0.1 (SPAdes) (version 2) | ecosystem: Environmental > Aquatic > Deep subsurface > Groundwater | place...
ACTTATTACTAAAACATCACCATTAAAGTTAAGAATAACTCTATCTCCTTCTTTTATATTCATTCTTTCTCTTATCTCCTTAGTTAGAGTTATTTGATTGCCCCTAGTTACAATAGTTTCTTCTGCCATAAATTTACTATGAATTTTAGTATTTAAATATTTTACTGTTTTTTATAGTAATTTAAAACTTAAATAAAAAAGAAGAAATTAAGTCTATAACTTCCCTAAAATTAGAATTTTCGCAAATAAACCAGAAAAGTTTAAATAAGTGAGCTCACTTATAAATTCATGACAAATATAACATTATCTATTGAAGATGAAGTATATAATAAAATGAAGAGGCACTCAGAAGTAAAATGGAGTGAATTTGTTCGTAAAATTATAAAGGATAGACTAGATCAACTAGAAAAACTAGAAAGTAATGTTGATAAAGAATCTATACTAACAATGTTAGCATCAGAAAAGTCGTTAATAGAAGATTGGGATAATGAATTAGATGAACGGTGGAATAATGTATGATCAAAAAGACATTGTATTAATACCATTTCCTTACTCAGATCTTACTGGATCGAAACAAAGACCTGCTTTAATAATTTCAAATAATTTATTAAACAAAACTCAAGATAGAATTTGTTGTCTTGTTACATCTAATGAACATACTGGGGATATTGTTATAACTGGAAATTCCTTTCAAGAAGGTAAACTTCCATTTAAGAGTTTCATAAGACCCCATAGGTTATTTACAATTAATGAAATGATAATTAAGAAGAAATTATGTTCCATTAATAGTAATCTTCATGAAAAGGTAATAAGTAGAATTAATGAATATCTCAAAAGTTAATTATTTCATAAGTAAGCTCAAAATAGATTATAAAAATTTAAAGAAAAAAAGAAGAAATTAAGTTTACTTGAATTATGTTATATCAAGAACAGCTTAATTAAAAATCCACTAAGTTAATTTTTGTATGTCTGTAGTTGTGAATACTTTAATCTTACTTTGTAAAGTAAAATCTTTATCGAAAGACCAAATTCCATCAGCCTTAATAGCCAAACTAGTAGCTATAAAAGGAGCATCTTTTATATCTATCGAGTTCATGATTTTTTCAGCTATTTCTATATACATTTTAATTTGTTCAAAAGCTACTATTTCAATGTTTTCCAAAAGAAACGAAATCATAGACTCAAAATCTTCTTCAGAATAACCTGATTTATTACATAACTCTGTCTTATATTTTTCAACCTCGTTTATTGCATATTCTGGAAGAAAGAAATTTATGTTTTCGTCAATTAATAATCTTCTAACCTCAGAATCCTTTAGTAATCCAGCCATAAATACATTAGTATCAATTACTATCTTCATTCAGCATACCTTCTATGAAGACTTTCTTTAACTTTATTATTAATCTCTTCTATGTCTTTCATAGTAAGTTTACTTTTAGCAGCTATTTTGTCCATAAAAGACAGTCTTTCTACTTCCCTAACAATAGCCCTCCTTGCTATTTCACTCCACCTAATTTCATTATGCTTTTTCATGACTTCATGAATTTCATTAGGCACAGATAAGGTTATATTTGACATACTAATCACTTATGTGGGTTATGTGATAACACATATATAAATTTATCGGTTTTATATCTTAAGAATTCATATAAAGGCAAAAATAGAAGTTCAATAAATATTATAAAAATTTAAAATTAAAAAAAGAAGAAATAGAGGCCTATTCAAGCTTTGTTTGAACCAGACCAGTTGTTGTATGGTCAATAGTACTTCCAACTTGACGGTACGACATTTTTATATTAGCCTTATACTTTGTTCCTGAAGTGCCAGCAGTGGCTGTTGCTAAAGCGGCAAAACTACAACTTAATGTGGCTCCATCAGCAACGGTTGCAGCTCCAGCGCAATCAGTGCTTGTTTCGCCGGCATCGGCATAATCACCATCATTATTGTCATCAAGCTGTAATTTTATAGTATTAAGATTATCCCCCAGTCCGTCTCTTATTATCATTGTGGCTGCACCAGCTTCAGTAACAGTATGTTCTTCACATGATATACCTGGAGATATGGTACATGACTCTGGTAAAAATCTACTTGGATTTAATACTCCAAAATAAGCTAAAGCTCCAATAGCAATTAGCACAACTAGAATAGCCCAACCATAGGTCATTAAGAACTCCATGGCTGCTTGTCCTTTTCTTAACATTTAAGCACCACCTCTTTTATTTCTCTATTAATTTTAAACATCTAATAGTTGTAATTGACACTATGCCCTTATTTAAACCTTTTTATACTACTCAATAATAAAAAATAAACATTAAATAACATATAATTAGAATTTTAAAAAATGCGTGGTCAAATAAGCATAGAATACATAGCTATTGTAGCATTTATCCTTTTTGCCACAGTTCCAGTTCTTTATTATGCAACTCAAAAATCAAATGAAGACATAAGATTAAGCGAAGCAGACACAGCAACAGAATCAATGAGATCATTAGTAAATAAGGTATACTCCTTAGGAAAAGGAACTAGGGATTTTACAACAGTAAATTTCCCAAGCGGAATTCAAGACATCTTAGTAGGGGGTCCAACAGGTCAAGCAAATCCTAATGAATTTATAATGAAACTTGGCATTTTCGGAAGCACTAATGATATTGTAAAAACTACAATAGCTCCATCAATATGCCTTAAGCTAGATAATGCGCAACAACCAATTCAACTTCCAAAAGGTAAAGGCACCTACAGAATATTCGCAGAGTATGTAGACAGAACAACTCCAAATATATGTAAAATTGAGTTATCTTGTGGCACAGATTCCTGTACATAAAATGTTTAAAAAAAGAGGTCAGGCAGCAGCAGAAATTTTCTTTGCTATAGGTTTTATAATGTTAATTTTTATCTTAATAGCAGCTCTTAATATAGAAAGAGGTCAAGGGGTTAATAAAGCAAAAGAAACAATAGAAGAAAGTGACTTATGTAGTCAAATTTCAAGTGCAATTTCTTCAGTTTATTCAAAAGGCCCTGGAACAAGCTCAAAAATAGACTTTAGTAATCATAACATATCTTTTAACGCAGAAAATCAAGTAGCTACTATAGATGACAAATATCCATGTAGAATTCCTTTAAGAGATATTACAAATGGTACAAGTCCAATATTTGACTTTACACAAAAAAATCTAAGAATTGAAAATAGAAACAATATAGTTTACATAAATTCAAATTGTATAGTTTACCCAGTAGAATATGCCATAGATGAAAAAGGAGTAATTGTAACATCTAAAGTAAAAAACAAAGATGATGTTTATGCAAACATAACATTTACAATTCAAACTAATACAAGCATCTCCAATTATTCACAATGGTTAATTGATAACTACATTAACATTTCATTTATTGATGTGGGTAATGAATGTCCTGATTCTCAAATGAACGCAATTCTAAAAGACTTTGGATGTAGTGACGATTTCCAACAAGGTCAAGCACCTCCAACAACAAATTGCCATATTTATCATGATAATGGTCACTTAAACCAATTTTTTACCGATGATAAGTTACTCCCAGGTTATAAAATCGTCGTAATGGAGCAAGAAGAACTATCCACAGGCCAACTAGAAGATCTAGAAGAATGGATTGAAGAAGGAGGAATTCTAATTTATGGAGATAAAATATCATCTGCCTCCTCAAATAGATTTGGGTCTAGGTGGAATTATGTAAAAACAGACCAATCATTATATAATTTAACTGCCCTAGACAGTTTTTACACAAGCCCAGATCCTTACTTAGAATTAGGAGGTAGTATAACAAATAAAGCAACTTGGGATCCCGATGCTCAACACTATACAACAGATTGCATTGGTTGTAATCCAGATGCAGCAAATTACACTGTAATAGCCAGATTCCCAAACTCAAATGATGCAATTTCTAGATGGGAATTAGGAAATGGAACTGTATATCACTTCTCAAGTCTTTGCCATCCTAATGATATATACAACACTGGAATTTTAACAATTAAATTAAATGAAATGCTTAAAAGAATTCTTGGCTTTAACCAAATAGGATACTTAGACACAAGATTTGCATATGAACCACAATTAGGAAGCACAAGTACTATCTCAAACAAAACAACACTAAAATACAGAATTTCAAATCCCCCAAGCTACTATAATATACAAATCTCAGAAAAGTTAAACAATAACAATTTAGTATTAAAATGCACTAGACAAAATATAACTAATGAACAGTGTGATTTTAGTCCATCAAATCCTTTTGAAAGCAACATAAACATAAGAACGGAATTTATTTCAACAAACATAATAGACAAAACTAGAACTGCAGATATAGATTACCAAAACATAGAAATATGTTACAATTATTAATATGGCTAAAGCTCAAGCATCTACAGAAATATTCTTTGCTATAGGTTTCATAATGCTATTTTTCATTCTAATTACTTTTATTAATTTTGAAAGAAGTCAGCAAACAAAAAACATAGATGAAACTCTAAATTTAAGAGACAAATGCCTAGCTATTTCAAATGCAGTTTCTTCAGTTTACACAAAAGGTCCTGGAGGTACAGCAACAGTAAACTTAGACAATAATAGAGCAACATTTAACATAAATAGTCAAACTTTAATGATTGAAGACATATATTCATGCACAATCCCAATTAGAGATTTCACAGATGGAATTGCAGACCCTTTAACAAATCCAGAATTCACAATACAAGCAAATACTCTAAAACTTCAAAATATCAACAACAAAGTTTACATAAATATACCTTGTATAAATTATCCTATATCCCATGCTGAAGACCATAACACAAGAAGGTTAACCTCTCAGTTAAGATATCCTGATAACATAGATGGAAGAATTTATCTCAGTAGAAGAATAAACACATCAATTCAAGATTATAATGAATACTTAGTAGATCATAATTTTAAAATTGCTATGATAGATGTTGGAAATGCATGTACTTCTACTCAACAAAACAACATACTTAATGGATTAATCTGTGATCAAATTACTGACTCAAATACATTACCAACAGGAAATTGCCACTTGTATAAATCATTTAGTTCTATAACCCAACCAGTTTTCCTTAACAATTTAAATGATTACAAAATAATAATTATTGAAGATGAAATGCTCCCAGACAATATTTTAAACAGCCTAGAGTCATGGTTGAATCAAGGGGGTATTTTAATCTTTGGAGGAAGAAATATTGCTTTATCTTCAAGAGATATATTTGGAATTAAATGGAATTATCAAAAACTTTCTGGCACAATAAATGTAATAAATGATTATTATCTTAACCCAGATTTCTTCTTAAGCCTTGGAGGAACTTTAAATTCTCCAGCATCATGGAGTTTACCAGAAACAATTTGGGCTACTCCTTGTCAAAATTGCATACCGAATGGTTCTCCTGTTGCAGTAAATTATACATTAATTGGAAAATACATGTCATCAAACAAAGATGGCTATGCAAGATGGACCTATGGCTTAGGAGAAGCTTATTTATTTGCTTCAATATGCCACAACACAGATAAGTACATAATCAACCCAGACAGGTATTTAACAGTAGATGTTGGTAACATGATTAAGAAAATGATTGGCACACAAAAATTTGGTTACATAAATTCGACTATTGATTTTGAACCTCAAATTGATTTTCCATTAACCACACAAAATCAATCATCAATAGAATTTAACTTTTTTAATGTTCCTGAGCCCCCACCGTATAGTCTAACAGATTATAATGTGAAACAATATGAAAAAGTAGGAAACAATTTTTATTTAACTGGAAATAATTATATAGAAGGGCTTCATCAACAACCAGTTATGCTAAATTCATGGTTAGGAAGCTCCATAAACTATAAAACAGAATTTATAGTACATGAACTAAACTTAGTTGAAAGATATGTGGATATAAACTACCAAGATTTAATAATTTGCTATGAATATTAACATAAAAAAAGGACAAACTGGAGTATTTGACTTAATTGTAGCTGTTTTCATTGCAACTATTGCAATCATGGCTCTTGCTTTAAGCTGGGATAGATCAATATCAAAACTTAATGAAAAAAATGAAATTAATGATTTACAAATAAAATTGTATCAAATTTCAGATTTATTAATTACCTCGGAAGGCAATAAAGATGAATGGGATGAATTAGTTCCGGGCGAAAACCCAACAAGCCTTGGATTAGCTAAAAAAGATAGAGTTCTTTACAAAGAAAAGATTGATGAGTTGTACAACATAGAGTTGTTAAACGCAGGTGAAATAAAAGAATTACTTAACATTGAACCTTATGGCTTCCAAATTGTTGTAAAAGAACTTGATGGTGATGTAATTCAAACAATAGGGACTAATCCTCCACAAAACTCCAGAGTTTTTATATTTACAAGATATGCTTCATTAAGAGAAAAAGAAAATGTTGCAAACCCAACATATAGAGGTGAGCCAGTTGAAATTATCACAAAAATTTGGAAAGACTAAAGGTTTTATATTTTCCATGGATGCATTAGTAGGATTAATGATAGTAATCATGGTTTTAACAGTTGCTAATATATTTATTTCAAGAATTGAGTATTCATCATTAGCAGAACTACAATTGATTAAAAGAAGCAGTGATATTACTAAAATAATAGATGAGAAAACCTATGCAACTGTAATAAGCGGCACACCACCAAACGAAAACATAATTGAAATTGGTGCAATTGACTTTTTAATAATAGGCCATGCCACTATTATTAATAATGATATAAATCCCTATATAAACACAATCATAAACTTGGCTGGCGGAACTGCTCCAGACCCTAATAATCCAGCTATAGACTTAAGAATGTCAATAAATGCTACATGTGTGCAACATAATTCTAATACAGGTCCACCGTTAATACCTGCAACACAATACTCACCATACTCATCACTTCCAGCAAATTTTATTCTTCCAAAAGATCGTTTCATACCTGCGGAACAAAGAATAATAGTCATTCCTAACAAGCAAAATCCGCTTCAAACAATATATTGCATCGGAGATATAAGATCATGGCTTCCATAAAAGGCTTTTTGTTTACAATAGGATTTCTGTTATTTTCAGTTTCATTACTTTCTTTTATAGTCATAATATTAGCAACAAATTACCAAGAAGACAAAAGAGCTTCAGAAATAGGGGCCATAGATCGAATTAATACACTAGACTCGTCAGCTCAAAATTCGCTCAAGAAAATATTTGAATTTTTCTCTAATATTAATGTAAGCCTAGATGATTCTGATGTTGAAAATGTTAAAATATCTGATGCCTTGCCTAACAATATAAATACATTTAGAACATCTCTTAATGACTTCAAAATCTTCGTTGAACAAAATTTCCCATATATATCATTAAACACATCAGAACTAAATGAAACAGTGCCTTTAACTTTACTCCCGGATCGTATTTCTTATTATCATAGTAATGCAGATAATAATATGTTAAATAAAATAATAGTAAGACCAGAAGAATTAAGCCCAAGTTCCAGGCTTAAAGGTTATCATTTTATTATAACCAATTTAGTTTCAACTGTTTGCGTGGTCCCAGATATTTATGTTTCTGGATTAAATTTTATAGTAAATATTGACGCTTTTGGAAATCCCAATTGTAACAAGAACTTTGTAATAAACCCAGATGAAATCAATAAATTTTTCATAGGAGCATCCCCAGATTTTTTCACAATAGAAATTAAAAACGGAGGTGTAGCCACAATTGAAAATAATCAAGGAGGTGTAGCTAACATAACTACAATACTGCTCCTTGATGACTCTCCAGGAAATCAAACTAAAGTAATGCTCCCAGATTCTATAATTAGAATCTCTGAACCATCTTTAAACATATACAAAAAAGGAACTGCTAGAATTCTTTGATTTACTATTATAAAATTAATACAAGTCTTAATAAAAGCTGTTTTTATAAACTAGTATATGAAAAAGGGGGGAAAGATAGACACTTCTAGGATAGAATTTGGCATTGAGTCTCTTAAAAAAGAAGTTTCTAAATCAAATAATCAAAAAAACTCAAAAAATGTATTAAATAAGTCAAAAAAGTCAAAACCGCACTCATATAAGGTTAAAAAGAGACTATTTCCTAAGAAAAAAGCTTTAAATTATAAAACTCGCAAGTTAAACAAAAAACAATTAACCATTAAAAAAGACAATAAAAAACTAAACTTCTTAAGTAAAAAACCAAATATCAAATTACACTTCCCAAGAATTTTACCAGACTCTCAACCTACTAAAGAAAAAGAAACAGTTAAAACACCACCAAAAGTATTTGGAAAGAAAAAGAAAATTATATTATCTGATGAGTTTAAGAAATTAGAAGGAAAATTTAGATATGAGTTTGTATTCTTTTTCGGTTTAATAATAGCTTTTCTAGGTTTATTTCCAGAAAGTAAAATCAACATTTTCTTTATTTTTGGATTATCACTAATGTTTATTGCTCTTTTTAGATATTATTTCGTGAAAAAGAAAAAGAATTATCCAGTGATTCAGAAGCAAACTAATTTACCAATAAAGAAATCCTTACCAAAATTAATAAAATCAGAAAAGAAAACAGATGGTAACAAGAAAACTAAATTAAGAAAAACAAACTACACAATTTCAATCATTATTATTCTAATAGCATTAATTTTTGCATTAATAAAAACCGACTTTAAGACCCTACCTCCAAAAGTAACAATATTTATGATAACCCTAATAGGGATAGTGGTAATCTTATTTTTCTCAGTCCTTATATTGGGAAGAAAAAGAAAATATTTATCCACAGAAATTGATATAAAGCAGTTAAGATCTATACCTATAATAATTAGAAAATTAAACATGCCTGAAACTTATTTTGACTTACTTTTAGAAATCTTAAATAAAAGAGGACTTATGACTATCTCGGAAGTAGCAAGAACTTTTAAGATTACTAAGCAAAGAGCAGAAGAGTGGGCCAATATTCTGTCAGACCATAATTTAATAATACTTTACTACCCTCCAATTGGAGAACCAATATTGAAAAAAATTATACAAAAACCTGAAAAAGAAGAGGAGAAAAGAAATGCCAAGAGAAGTTCTTGAAAGTTATAAAATCCAATGTGAAGAAGTAAGTGTAGATGTAAAAATCGTTGGTGGTCTTGGTAAAAGTATAACATATGAAGTTTCAATATCAGAAATATCTAAAGCCACACTGGCCCTACTTGATGAAGTTAAAAATATATTAATAGCTGAAGTTCAAATTACCGCAAAAGAAATCATTGACCCCAAAGTTGTTGAAACCTTAAAAGATAGGTTTAGAAAAAAAGCATCAGAGATACTAGTAGAAAAACTAACTGCAATAGATGCTCCAACTAAAGATTTCTTGATTAACCATTTAATAAGAGAGATGCTTGGCCTAGGGAAGATAGAATTCTTACTTAATGATGTTAATTTAGAAGAAATAGTCATAAATTCTGCTAATGAACCAGTGAGAGTCTATCATAAAAAATATGCATGGGTAGATACAAATATATTTGTTGAAACAGAAGCCCAAATTCAAAATTACTCGAATATTATAGCTAGAAGAGTTGGTAGGCAAATAAACACTCTAAGCCCATTACTTGATGCACATCTTCTTACTGGTGATAGATTCAATGCAGTTCTATATCCAATAAGTAGCAAAGGTAACACAATTACGATTAGAAAGTTCTCCCGAGATCCTTGGACAGTTACTGATTTCATTAAGAATAAGACAGTCAATTCAAAAATTATGGCCGTAATTTGGCTCGCAATGCAATATGAAATGAATATGATAGTTTCTGGGGGTACAGCATCAGGAAAAACTTCTTTTTTGAATATTTGTATGCCTTTTATTCCCCCAAATCATAGAATTTTAAGTATTGAAGACACTAGAGAATTACAACTTCCTTCCTACCTATATTGGTGCCCATTAACCACAAGGTTACCAAACCCTGAAGGCAAAGGAGAAGTAAATATGCTTGACTTACTAGTTAATGCACTTAGAATGCGTCCTGACAGAATAATACTTGGAGAAGTTAGGAGAAAAAAAGATGCAGAAGTTCTATTTGAATCAATGCATACAGGTCATTCAGTTTACACTACAGTTCACGCAAATAACGTTAATGAAACAATTCAAAGATTAGTAAACCCCCCAATAGAAATTGCTGAAAATCTTCTAGAAGCAGTTCAATTAAACGTAGTAATGTTTAGAGATAGAAGAAGGGGAATTAGGAGAATCTACCAACTTGGAGAGTTCATTGGTGGCGAAGGTGACTCAGGTAAGCTAACAATGAGAGGGAATATCCTTTACAGGTGGAAACCAACGTCAGATGAAATAGTTGTTCATTCTGAAAGTGTTAAATTATTTGAAGAGCTAAGTAGACACACTGGTTTTAATCAAACTGAAATTGACAAAGACCTTAAGGAGAAAGAAGATGTATTAGACTGGATGGTTAAGAATAACATAAGAAGTGTAGAACAAGTTGGTAATGTTATGCATCTTTACTATTTAGATAATGAGGATTTATTAAAATCTGTTAAGAAAAATTTACCATATGAAAGTTTGCCTAAAAAATGATAAGACTGCCATTTTCGTTTTTACCACCACCTTTTTTAGAAAAAAGTTCTCATAACATTATAGGGGTATCTAAAAAAATAAGTAAATTAGTGCCACATCTTAAAAAAGATATAAAACATGCAGAATGGAAAATAGACTCAGATCTCTATTTAGGCATGTGTTTAATTTCAAATTCATTTTTATTTGGATTCTTAGTTTTAGTAATATCTGCGTTAATTTTTAAGTTATTCCCTGAAGAAAATTTCATATTTTTTGCTTTAATTTCAGCTTTTTTTATCACTCTCTTTGCATTTATTCAACAAATGATCTACCCAAGATTAATATCTCAAAAAAGAGTTAGAGGTGTAGAAAGACACCTAATGGCGGCTATGCAAAACATGGTTGTACAAATGAATTCTGGTGTAACATTATTTGACTCTCTTACCAATATCGCAAATAGCAACTACGGAGAATTAGCCATAGAGTTTAGAAAAGCAGTTAGAATGATAAATTCAGGAGAAGACTTCGAAAGAGCCTTGGAGATAATAGCAGAAAGTAATCCATCACTTTATTTTCGAAGGGTAATATGGCAAATTCTTAATGGACTTAAAGCAGGAGGGGACATAACAAGAGTAATTGAAGGAATTATTAAATCAATATCTGAAGAACAAATCCTTCAAATCCAAAGATACGGTTCACAATTAAACCCAATTGCCATGTTTTACATGCTTGTTGCAGTTATTATGCCTTCACTTGGAATAACTTTTATTATTGTCTTATCATCATTTATTGCCATTCCACCAGAACTAACACAATTAATATTTTGGATTTTATTTGCAATTGTGTTCTTCTTCCAAATAATGTTTTTAGGAGTAATAAAATCAAAGAGGCCCAATTTATTATCAGACTAAAATGTACAAAACAATAGCTAGGTTGCTTCCATCTAAAGTACGAGATAATTTCAAATTACTAATTAAGCAAACAGATGTAAAGACTGACGCAGATGCCTTAATTGGTTTTATTATCATATTTGGTTTTGGTTTATCAATTTTCTTTTCGCTAATCACAGCGTCTGTATTAAACGTAAACGTATTCATATTAATACTATTAATATTCATTTTATTTAACATTGTAATTTATATGATATTATTAGTTAAATCAAATAAAAAAAGTAAAGAAATTGAACTTGTGTTGCCAGATGCACTTCAATTAATGTCTGGGAATTTAAGAGCTGGAATGACTACAGATAGAGCACTTCTATTAAGTTCTCGAGAAGAATTTGGAGCTTTAAAAACAGAAATAGATACAATTGGAAAAGAAATAACAAGTGGAAAAGAATTAGAAAATTCGTTAATTAATATGACCAAAAGAATAAGGTCATCAAGACTAGAAAAAGCAATTTATTTAGTTGTATCAGGTTTAAAAGCAGGTGGCGAACTTGCTGATCTATTAGACCAAACAGCAGAAAACCTTAGAAATGAAAAAGTAATTGATGAAAAAGTAAAGTCCAATATACTTCTTTATGTTATATTTGTCTTCATTGCTATAGGCCTTGGAGCACCTGTTTTATTTGGCTTATCAAGCTACTTAGTAGAAATAATGACTGTTACTTTAGGTAGTGTTGAAATTCCCACAACACAAATGTCAGCTAATCTACCTTTAGCCATCACTAGAGTATCTATATCAGTAGATTTTGTAATTAGATATGCAATTATTACCCTTATAATGAGTTCTGTAATGGGCTCATTTATAATAGGTCTAATAGCAAAAGGAAATATTAGAGAAGGTTTCAAATATATCCCAATATTAATTGCAGTCACTTTAACTATATTCTTCACGTCTAGATATGTAATCAAGAATTTATTATCAACTGTATTTGGTTTATAACCACTTTTTACTTTTGAAGAAAAACAACATAAGCAAAGACCCTACAACCATAATCCCCAACATTACATAAAACCCATAAGGATGTGATGCTAGGGGGATAGTTTTGAAATTTTGCCCATAAATATTAGCAACCATTGTGGGCCATAAAAATATAGAAGCAACAACACCAAAATATTTCATTATTTCATTTAGCCTGTTTGACAATGCACCTTCATATATTTGCATAACTTCAGTTAACATTTCCCTATAGAAATCAACGATGCTTACAAGTTGGTTAATATTACTAAGCAAAGTAGGGAAGTTACTAATATCTCGGATAAATTGCCGAAGTGACTCTTCCCTTGTTACCATACTTACAACATTACCATTATGTCTTAATATGTTTTTAAAAAATAGTAATGTTTTACGAAGATTGTAAACTCTCTTAACATCACTGGCCTTAGCTGATTTAACTAATTTTTCTTCTAAGTTCTCAATTTCATCTCCAAGTTCATCAACAATAGAAATAAATTCATCATTTATATTAGCCATTACTTGATATACTATACTCGAAATACTCAGCTTAAGAACAGTAGACTGATCTGTCTGCAAGTCTTTGAGTAAATTACTTAAAGATTTAATTTCTTGTCTATGAATTAAAATTAAGAAACCTTTATGTATAACGATTGTTAATGGAAATGTTCCTGTTCTTCTATCTTTAGATATTGCTGTCCCATAAACTATGTATAGGTAATCCTCTTTATGTATAACAGAAGGGATCTCAGATCCAGAAATAATCTCACTTGGAACAGGAAAACCAATCTTGTCAAAAACTAGTTTTATTTCGCTTTCACTTGGGTTTAATAAATCAATAATTGCAAATCTGATAAGAGAATTAAATTCCTGATCACCAATCTTTTTAAATATGCCATTTTTATAGGCTATTAAACTATACATATAGATGTGGATCTTAACTTCTTTATAAAATTATCTAAGCTCTATAATAAGGTTAAACCTAAAACTCCCTATCAAAAATAGAATAGTAATCTTTAAATAATAATACTAAAAGCCACATAGATATGGATGAAGATCGAGAAGACTTTTTTGAAGAAGGCGGAAAGGAAGAAGAATACTTAGAAGGCGACGAAATTGAAGACTATGAAGAAGGGTTTATGAAAGGATACAAGGATAAGAACTCGGCCACTTGTGCAATGTGTGGGAGAGTTCTTAAAGATGCAGATGAAACCATAGAGCTAGACATAAACGATGAAACCTACCGATTCTGTTCAGAAAGGTGTGTAGAAAAATTTAGAAGGGCTCAAGCATAACAAAAGCCTAAAAGAAATTTCTCTTTATACATACCCGACTCCAACATCCATTTACAAAAACTTGTTACTATTAAATCATAAGAAGAAACCTTTTTAAGACAAGTTCCGTGACTATATGTAATGATGTTTAAGCCTTTAAAGCTACTTTTAGTGGTAATATTAGTATCAATTTTTGTATTTGCAAACGTTTCAAATCAAAAGGTAGAAATTAAGAAAGGCGAAAGTGTATTTATAGATGGAAAAAACATAACTGTAATTAGTATAAGTAGAGATGGGGGAGTCCTAATTGATGTAGATGGTCAACGAGACAAAATAAAAAATGGGCTTAGCGACACTATTAGTGGTGTTGATATTTCTATTATTGATATTTATGACACGGATAGTGCAGTTCTTAATGTCTCAACAAATTTTACCTGTGGTAATAATATTTGTGAATTAAGCGAAGACTCAAAAATATGTTGTAAAGATTGTAATTGTTCAACAGGATTTTTTTGCTCTTTAAACAAATGTGTGGATGAATCCAAAACAAATTGTAAAACCAACTCAGATTGTGATGATAAAAATAAATGCACTATAGACACTTGCTCAAACATTTCTAAAACATGCACTAATGAACCAGTAAAGAAATGTGCTAACGATGATTTATGTTGCCCTTTTGGCTGCACTAAAAATACAGATAATGACTGCAAATTAAATAGTTGTTCCTCAGACCAAGATTGTGATGATAAGAATAAATGCACCTCAAATAAATGCGTTAATGGAATTTGTAAGTTTGAAGGCCAAGAATGTGAATATAATGGACAATGTAATCCTATAGGAATAGTAATAAATAACACATATTGTTTTGAGAAGAGATGGATACCTCTAAAAAATATTAATTTGACTTGCAAAAATGACTATGAATGTAAATCTAACATTTGTTTAGATGGAAAATGCGGAGATACAACTAATGTAGTTGCCAAGAAATTCAAAACAGAAGTTAGTTCTTATGCTTATCTTGCAATGGGATTGCTCGTGTTAATTATCATAATAGAAATAATAGTTTTGATTAGAAAAAAGAGTTAAGGTTTCTTCTTTTTTCTTAAAATCTTTTTAATGCCTAATGCTTGCGCTTCAAATCCGAACTCCTTACCTAATTTATGCATCTTATAAGCAGTAAAAACAAATATTATATAAGAGATAGTTATAAAAAAATATGAAGGGTATACCAAACTTTTCTCCCATTGAAATAACTTAATAAATAGATTCCAAATAGAAAATAGTAATATAGCAATTAAGCAAAATAAAAATGAAATTGCATAAGTTCTCAGTGAAGACCCTTTTGATAAGCTATTCACAGCCATAAAAGTCCATATTATTGCAAGGACTCCAAAACTTAATGAAAATAAACCAATGGCAACTTCTAAATCTTTAACTATTTTAAATATTGTAAAGATTCCAATGATTATTACAATTAATTCTATAAAAAATAACATAAACTTATTGAAACTCATTATCCAAAGTCTATGGACGTGTCACAAAATTGAATCAATTTGTCCATCAACTCCTTATTAGATTCTTTTTCCAAACTAATGATAATCCCAATTACTTTCCACTCCCTCATCTTTGTTGCAATAAAATGAATAAATTTGATTATTGTTCCGGGTTTATTATAAATTAACAAAGTGCTTAATGAATCAAAGAATAAGAATTTCTTATTTGATGGAATAGCTCTTACAGCTTGATCCATTGCTAAAGAGATATCACTTAGTTTTTCCGGACTTCCAATATACATACATTCTTTTGTCCTGCTAATTTTACTTTCTTGAGTTCTGGTAACTGCATCGATAAAGATAACCATCTTACTATTAATTTTCTCCCTCAAAAATATATCTTTAAGGGTATTATAAGGTTTATTTAAAGTCACATAAACCCCGGGTGTGTTATCAACCCCAATTAAATGTTTAATAATTCTAATATTTACATCTTGATAATTCTTAGAACTCACCTTTGCCAGCACAACATAATCTTCTAAATGGCTCAACTCTTTTTTTAATTTTTGCTCCACTTCCATTACTAAGAATCATTGAATATTCATATTTAAACCTTTCTAACCCAAATAATTAAATTAAAAATAATTCCGTAAAACATAAGATTTTTATATGAGTGTGCTTAGGATTAGAATGATGAACTTAATAAAAAGCGGTGTTAAAGGTTTAGACAACATTCTTAAAGGAGGGTTCAAAGAGAATAGCAACATCTTAGTAACTGGTGCTCCAGGCACTGGAAAAACTATTTTATGTTTACAATATGCTAATGAAGGTGTAAAAAACAAAGAACCAGTGCTTTTCGTTGCAACAGAAGAGTTTAAAGAAGCGATTTTTGAGTATGCTAAAACAATGGGCCTTAATAATCTTATTGATAATAAACTTTTCATAGTACTAGAAAGAACAGACCTAAAAAGCCAAATTAAAAGTTTAACAGATCCCATAAAGCTAGTTAAACAACATAAAGTTAAAAGAATTGTAT